>MTLE01000027.1_pt1 | contig 183569 bp, 167 predicted proteins | sample 1982461 | NCBI WGS metagenome assembly MTLE01 (sample SAMN05712605, study PRJNA340218) | biofilm metagenome | isolation source: sample SPL anode biofilm adapted to -200 mV | place: USA | collected 2012-02-03
AAACCCCCGGCTACCCGATTGGGAATCGCACTTTCAAATTATTCCACTTTAAAGCTATGACTCTAAGTCAGCCCTTTTTGCGTTACTCAAGTGACTGTAAACTTCATTTTCTAACCCCAACTGGGGGTGCCAATGAGCCACTTTCTAAGAGGTCTGATATTAGCAATTGAATATTATTTCCATACTTAGTGTCATCTCTGAAATCAGCATAACGGTGGTCTTTAACGTGAGCGGCTGTTTTGTTGCCTTCTCTATATATTGGGATAATGCGAAAATTCTCTCCGGCTATTCTACGCGAAGTAGCAAGTTGCATTTCAAATTTGACAGCACCCCCTTTCTCATGACTTGCTTCTACTGCAGCTACAGACTCAGTTGTCATTATGAATAACATCACATCCGCTTCAGACAGCTTTGAAGTCATATAGTCCGTGAAAGAGTCCCCGTAACGGACTTCCCATCTATCTAACGATGCATCGATTCCTGCACTTCTAAGATCAACCGCAAATTTCATAACCCAATCATTGTGTTCATCACTTTCCCACTTGTAGGAAATAAACACTTTTGGAATATAAATTTTTTCTTGAGTCGTCATAAAATTATATCCATTTTTTCTCAGTGCATTTTTGACTTGAGCCCTTAATATGCTGTTGTTAAAAGGCTTTGTAATGAAATGTTCTACACCAAGATCATACGCTGTGATTTGAATTTCAATTTCCCTATGACCTGTCCATAGTATGATTGGTATATCCTTTGTAGTCGGATCAGCTTTTAATATTTTGCATACGCTTAAGCCGCTCATCGACGGCATTGAGTAATCCAATATAATAAGGTCAAAAGCCTCTTTGTTTGCTTTTGAAATAGCTTCCTCTCCATTAGAAGCTATAGAGATCTGGTAGCTGTCATGTGATAGAACAAGTCTACCCAGTTCAAGAGTATTATCATCATCATCAACAAGAAGTATCTTCGGCTTGTTCTCCAACTCATCCTCCATTATTTTAGCGACCAACGGCGCCGAGGCGCAGCGGCGGAGCGACAGCGGAGACCGTCTGCCGCCGAGTTGTTGGCCAATTACCAAAATTTCCACCAAGGTTTCTTTGAAGTATCTGGAAGAATTGAGCCTTTACCAATTAATTTTACGATTTGATACTCTTCCTTTGGCGGTAACTGTAAAAACCTTATTTCAGGAATAAAGACAACTGCTCCACAGGAACATGAATTGTCACAAGTTGTGTCTGTAGGAACAAGGTTCTGGCATTTCAGACAATGTAAATACCAATTTGGCATTGGAACCAGACCTTCTGAAATATCTGTATCTATAACCTCGATATAAGCATCTTTAATAACATCGGCCACAATAAGCACTTCCGATTTGTTCTGCCTAAATGTCCGGTTCTTGTAATATTCTTCTTTTAAATTTTTTGCCCATCTAGGATCAGTTATTGGAAAAGGGTTGCGTTCCCTTAACTTTTCACGGTTTTCTTGTGAACGTTTCTCTATTAATTCCTTGCCAATTTTCTTTAGATTTTTTCTTTCTGCTGCGTCTAATATTTTTCTTGGAGCACTGTCCAATGATGAATTAACAGCCGCCATAAGCGATACATTTATTAGATTAAACAATTTTTCAGATAGTTCTTCATATTCCTTGTTAATTGCCTCATCATTAAACCCCAAGTCATTCCAAGATCCCATCCCACCGAATACCCATGCAGCTTGGCATGCATTGATAAGTTGATCAGATTCAATTTTTAGATGACCAGCAGGACTAATTCTGTATCCCTTTGCTTCTTTGGGCTCTACAGATAAAGCATTTATCCCATTGGCAAAGCATACTCCAAAGTTTTCACAGCCATTTTTATTGGCAAACGAGTAAATCTCACCCAAAACGGTCTTCAATTCGGTTGTCAGGTGGCTGACTGAAGGAAGATTGATTTTTTCTTGTTTTGCATTTCTCGCTATTCGACCGTAGGTAACATTCCAGATATTCTGGTCTGGGTCGTCTTTATCTCCGACCTCCCACCGCGCCTCCCAGAAGTCTGATGCCATGGCTTTTACACATTCAATGAGCCAGCGACCACCTCCACCAACAAACCCAACTGACATCTGGTCTGAAATTCCTTCTTGTTTGCTTCCATAGTGCCAAGCCCGTAACTGAAAAACTCCTTCAGATTGAATTTGATCCAACCAATCAAGGGGGGTGTCTGCATATTGTTTTTCTGTCCAGCCAGAACTGTCCGATTCAAGATCAACAAATTTAACATATTTGCAGAACTTAAACGTCGTGTTATCAGGGAAATATTCATCCAAAGAGTGCCCGGCCAGAAAACTATTTCCATGCGCCGTAAGGCACAGTAGTTGAGCGATTGTTCCTTGCAAAGTTCCTCCATTATTAGGCCAACGGGGCTGCCAGTGATCGGCGCGCCGGTCTTTTGGGCGCGTCCGCGTCTACTGGCGGATTAGGACTGTTCTTATCTTAAAAGGTACTCTTTACCCTCTGTTTCAAGCACGAGGAAGAACATCTCCTGAAGATCAACCTTAAACGCAGCATTGAATCTAAAATTCCCTTCGAGTAAATCTACCCGCTTTGCCATTATTGGAAATCCGCTGTCAATGCATTGCTTGTACAAATCATCGGCCTCAAGTCCTGATGAAAACAGCTTCTCCCATTTTAAATCTCGTTGTTTATTCTCTGAGGTTTGCAGTTCGCGCTCAAGCTGGTTCAGCTCATTATTTATCATCTCTTTCCACTTTGCTGCTAGCTCATACTGAAGCCCATATTCAAGTGCCCTTCTACTATAGGAACGAGCCCCAAGGGTGGTATAGGCAGATGTCAGAAGTAAGAACGATCGAGAAACGCCGTCTTGGATGATACGTTTTGTTCCTAGATCAGGAAAAACTCCGGCATCTTTGGCTAACCGTAAATAACATCGAGCTTGATTGGTTGCTTGATCAAATCGTGAGGCGCGCGATAGCACATCAGCGAGGTAAACTCGCGGGAGATGGAGAGAATCAGGGTAACGGTTTACAAAGACTTCTAAAAGGTCCAGCGCCGAATCTATGCCCTGCTCGTACATAGCTGCGCCAACCCAGGCTAATATATGTTCTTCTGATTTGGTGTCTGCAAAAGCATCGCGAGCGACTCTTTCCGCTTCTTTGAAGTCGCCTCTACTCAGAGCTGATCTTATTCGCTCTTCATAGTTCCTTTTCTTCCCAAAACCGAACACATTTTCTCCTTTGTCCTAACTTGTTGTTGAGCGGTTCACGCGCGCATGCGCGTGAACCGGTGATCTACCCAAATGGAACATTTCTTCCGGACCGGCTGGTCGAGTTCCGGCTACATCCCTTCCATCCCGCTCTTCCCATTTGGCTTTCGCCGCCGGCGTCTCCTTCTCTTCCGGTGCGGCGCATTGGTTTCTTCGGTGAGTTCCGCAGGCACCGGCACCGGTCCCTGTTGCTGTGCCTGGGCCGCCCACCAGTCGAGCTGTTTGGCGACGTCTTTTTTGTCGCCCCGGGTGATCCGGCAGTATTGGATGATGTCGGTGAAATCGTGACGGGCGGTGAATGCCTCCGGTCGGCGTCCGGGGATCTTTTTCAGGCGCATCTGCTGGCTGATGATGTCGCGGAGCGCGATCCCCACGCGGTTCGTGATCATGACTATCGGACAGGTTTCACCCATGAACTCCGCCACCGCGGCATCAACGCTCTGTTGCCAGGGGCTGCCCTGGCGGCGGAAGCGCTCCGCTTTTTCATCGATGTACTGGCCGAACAGGAGAGCCAGGAGGAGCGGCGGAGAGACCTTGTCCCCCTGCTGGGTGCGGGAATCGACATAGCCGAGCATCTCTCCGAAGCGGGTGTGGGGGAAACCGTCGCTTTCTGCGTCGAGCCAACTGGAGAAGGCCGGAAATAGCGCTGCAAAGAGCCCGGTCCGACGAAGGAGATCGTAGCACTTGGCCCCTTCCCCCGAGAGGAGGAGCTTGAGCATCTCGTCGTAGAGGCGGGGCGGCGCCGACCTGACAATGGTGTCGGCGGCGGCGACCAGAGCCCTCCGGGTCTGCTCTTCGATGGTGAAGCCGAGCTGGGCGGCAAAGCGCACCGCCCGCAGCATCCGTACCGGGTCTTCCTGGAAGCGGACATCGGGATCGCCGATGGTGCGGATGATGCCGGCATTGAGGTCGGCGAGGCCGCCGGTGTAGTCGATGATCGAGAAGTCGGCGATATTGTAGGAAAGCGCGTTGACGGTGAAGTCGCGGCGCAGGGCATCCTCTTCGGGGGTGCCAAAGACATTGTCCCGCAGGATCATGCCATCATCGTCCTTCAACATCCTCGGGTGCCGCTGCCTGAGTTCCGCCTCGTCCGCTTCCTTTGCGTCCGGCTCCGGCTCGTTGGAGGCCTGGGACCGAAAGGTGGCCACCTCGATGATCTCACCCTGGAAGTGGATGTGGGCAAGGCGGAAGCGCCGCCCCACAAGACGGCAGTTGCGGAACAGCCGCTTTATCTCGCCAGGGGTGGCGTTGGTAACCACGTCGAAATCCTTCGGTTCCCGTCCCAGCAGCAGGTCGCGCACGCAGCCGCCCACGAGATAGCCGACAAAGCCGTTGTCTTTAAGGCGGTAGAGGATGCGCAGGGCGTTCTGGCTCATGATCTTGCGGGAGATCCCATGTTCCTGCCGGGCGATGATCGTCATGCTCTCTTTTCGCTTTTTCATCCCGTTACCATCGCTGCCATGCTGTCACCTCGATTTTTCCTGACCGAAGTATACGATTGACATGGCCGAAAAGCAAGAAAGGCCCCTGTTTGACTTTCCCGGGATGTGTTGTAGTAGATTAAGAAAGCAGTTCAGCACTGCCGGCGATTCCGGTGGAGAAAGCATGCTTCTCAAACAGGGCCGGGCCGGGCTTTTGCCACCATGTCGTCTCAATGTCATCACAGGGAGGAAAGCTATGCCGGATAGCACATCACCAGCGGAAATGTTGTACCGGACACTTGGCAGTACCGGAGAGAAGGTGTCGGCGATTGGGGTCGGCGGCTGGCACTTGGGCCTCGGGCAGGTGGATGAGCAGCTTGCCATCCGCATCGTACGCACCGCCATCGATCGAGGCATCAACTTCATGGACAATTGCTGGGATTACAACGAGGGCGCCAGCGAAATCCGCATGGGCAAGGCGTTGTGCGACGGCTACCGCGACAGGGCATTTCTGATGACCAAGATCGACGGCCGCACGAAAAGGGTGGCGGCCAGGCAGATAGATGAATCGCTGCGGCGCCTCCAGGTTGATATGATAGACCTTGTCCAGCACCATGAGATCCTGCGCTATGAGGACCCGCACAGGATCTTCGACAAGGAGGGGGCCCATGCGGCGCTCGTGGAGGCCAGGGCAGCGGGGAAGATCCGCTATATCGGCTTTACCGGGCATAAGGACCCGAACATCCATCTGCACATGCTCAAGGTGGCGGCGGATCACGGGTTCAGGTTCGACACGGTCCAGATGCCGCTGAACGTCATGGACGCGCACTACCGGAGTTTCGAACGACTGGTGGTGCCGGAGCTGGTCAGGCAGAATATCGGCATCCTCGGCATGAAGAGCATGGCCAACGGCATTATCCTCAGGTCTAACAAGGTGACTCCGCTGGAGTGCCTGCACTATGCCCTGAATCTGCCCACCTCGGTTGTCATAACCGGGATCGACGGCATGGATATTCTCGACCAGGCCTGCCGGGCGGTGCGGACGTTCCGGCCGCTGGGCATACAGGAGGTGGAGGCGTTACTGGCAAAGACCGCGCAGGCGGCCGCGCAGGGCGAGTTCGAGCCGTTCAAGACCACTTCCATTTTCGACGGCACCGCTCGGAACCCGGATTGGCTGGGGGAAGAGCCAGAACGCCTGCGGCAATTGATGTCACAGTAAGGCATTTTCGGGGAAATATTCACCAACCGGCTCGGCTACAAATTCTTACAAAGGGGCCATTGCAGGCTAATTTAGTTCGATTAGCCTTTCAGGTAGTTCTTCCAGCCGCCGAATGCGGTAATCTCCCGGGCCTGTTCCACGGCGTTCGCCTCCACCAGGAAACCGGTCACCATCCCGCCATCCTCCAGTTCGATCTTGCCCAACCCCAGCGGTGCGGGGATGGCGGCCAGAAAGCACCCCAACCCGGCAGCGGGCAGTTCCCAGATCTCCAGGTCGATGGGGGCGCCCCCTTGGGCGCTGCGCAACAGCCCCGGCTTGGGGGGAGTGGTATCAAGGGCGAAGAGCCGGTAGTGAGTCGAGGTCCTGGCCTCGCATACCAAGCTCCCCCCCAGTTCCAGCAGTTGGCGGTTAAGGGGCAGGCCGCGCAGATGGGCGCCGCAGACCGCCACCAGCTGGCGCTGCCTCCCGATGTCGCTGCTGAAACGCTCGCCAATCCGCAACAGGAATGAATCGGAAAAAGCCGGTGCGGCCAGGGTGATGCCGAAGGGGAGCCCGGCCGGGGTGAAGCCGGCGGGGATGGCCAGGGCCGCCAGGTCCAGCAGGTTCATGAAGTTGGTGTAATAGCCCAGGTTGGAGTTGAGCCGGATCGGGTCGGCCGCCACCTCGGCAACCGTGTAGATGGTGCCGGCCGTCGGCGTGACCAGGAGGTCGATATCGTCCCAGACCGCGGCAGTTGCCTGGCGCAGCGCCTGCAGACGGTACATGGCCTTGAAGGCGTCCACGGCCGTGGGATTGATTCCTTTGGAGATGATCTCATGGGTGACCGGGAAGAAGGCGTCAGGCTTGGCCTCGATGAACGCCTGGAGTGCGGCGTAGCGTTCCGCCACCCATGGTCCTTCGTAGAGCAGGCGGGCAGCCTCCAGGAAGGGGCGGAAATCGATCTCCAGCTTCCTGCCGCCAAGCTGCTCCAGCCGGGCAACAGCCTGGTGGAAGAGTCGCTCGTAGTCGCTGTTGCCGAAGAACTCCAGCTCCCCTGGGCCGGGCACGCCGAAGGTAAAGGAATAGCCTTCAATATCAACCACTCCCTCGGCTGGGCGCGAAAAGGGGTCACCATGGTCGTACCCCTGGGCGACCTCCAGTACCAGGGCGGCATCTGCCCCATCTTGGGCAAAGATGGAGACGCAATCCAGGCTGCGGCAGGCCGGCACGACGCCACCCGTGCTGAGCAGACCCCGGGTCGGCTTGACCCCGAACAGGTTGCAGAAGGCCGCCGGCACCCGCCCTGACCCGGCGGTGTCGGTGCCGAGGGAGAAGCACACCTCTCCGGCGGCCACTGCCACGGCCGAGCCGGAGCTGGAGCCGCCGGGGATATGCTCGCTGCTGTAGGGATTGCGGGCCGTGCCGTAGGGGGAGCGCACCCCCACCAAGCCGGTGGCGAACTGGTCCAGGTTGGTCTTGCCGATGGGGATGGCGCCGGCGGCGATCAGGCGCTGCACCACAAAGGCCGATTGCTCGGGGACGTAGCGGTAATCCGGGCAGGCCGCCGTGGTGGGCGCCCCGGCCAGGTCGATGTTGTCCTTGATGGCAAAGGGGATGCCGTAGAGCGGCAGGTCGTCGGGCGACTGCCCGGCCAGACGGTCGGCATGGGCGTAGAGCTCTTCTGGCGGCAGCAGGTGAATCCAGACATTGGAATCCCTGTTGGCCGCGATCCGCGCCAGCACGTCGTCGATCATGGCTCGCGGCGTCAACTGGCTGTTTTTGTATTGTTGCCGAAGCGTGGCTATGTTCATCGGGGACCTCCCTCTGTTCAAATGCTACTCAAAAAGCTGTTTCACGCGACGACGCGACGACGCGACGGAAAACCATGCAATTATTCAATCAAAGCTATTCACCGGATTGATTTGTAGCTAACATTTTTTTATGCATCTGAATTTCGTCGCGTTCGTTGCGCCGTCCCGTGAGTAACCAATTCGTCATTTTTGTATTTGTTGCAGAAGCGTGGCGATGGTCATCAAGGGTTGGGGAAAATTCCCTTTAGACCCTTTAAGTCCTTTGAAAAAGGGGACTTAAAAACAAACCTATGCTTGATGATCATTCGGCCGGATGCTCAGCAGGGTGCGGCCGGCGTTGAGGTAGGTCCCTTCCGTGCAGAGAAGCTGCTCCACGGTCCCCGCGCAGGTGGCGGTGATGGCGGTCTCCATCTTCATGCTCTCCATGATAACCACGCAGTCTCCTTCCTGCACGCTCTCGCCAGGTTGGACAACTATTCGCCAGACCATGCCCGAGAGGGGCGAGGAAACCGCTTCGCAGCCGGCGCTGACCGCGCCTTCTTCCTGGGCCTCCATGGTGTCGGCGCTTTCGGAGACGAAATGGGCCTGGCCGCTCTCTTCCCAGCGGCGGCGCTCCGCCTCGAAGGCCGCGGCCTGGCGTTGTTTCGCGGCGCCGATCTCCCCGGCGTGCTCGGCCAGGAAGGCGTGGTAATCCCGCAGGCTGAGGCTGGTCTCTTCGATCTGCAGGTCAAAGGTGCCGTTGATGAACCCCCGCCGCATGCGGAGCAGCTCGTCGTGGGAGACCGGATGGAAGCGGAGCTGGTCGAAATGGCGCAGCAACCATGGCCGGTCCGCTTCGAAGCGGCTGGTCAGGCGATAGCGGTTCCACATCTGCACCGTGCGGCCGACGAACTGGTAGCCGCCGGGGCCCTCCATGCCATAGACGCACAGGTAGGCACCACCGATGCCGACGGCATTTTCCGGGGTCCAGGTGCGAGCCGGGTTGTACTTGGTGGTCACCAGCCGCTGCCGTGGGTCCAGGGGGGTGGCCACCGGCGCGCCCAGATAGACGTCACCCAGCCCCATGACCAGGTAGCTGGCATTGAAGAGGATATTCTGCACCTCCTCCACCGATCCCAGGCCGTTGATGCGGCGGATGAACTCGATGTTGCTGGGGCACCAGGGGGCATCCGGCCGCACCGACTGGGTGTATTTTTCAATGGCCAGGCGGGTGGCCGGGTCGTCCCAACTGAGGGGCAGGTGCACGATGCGGCTAGGGACGGTCAGGTCGTCCAGGGCGGGGATGGCCTCCTCCGCCTCCACCAATCGGGCGATCAGGGTGTCCAGCCCCAGGAGGCGGTTGTCGTAATGGACCTGCAGCGATCGGATGCCCGGGGTCAGATCGATGATCCCGGCCGTTACGTTCTGCCGCAGCCACTCCATCAGGGCATGGACCCGGAAGCGGTAGTTCAGGTCGATGCGCGGCTGGCCGTACTCGATCAGCAGGTACTTGTCGCCGGAACGGCGGCAGACCGCCTCGGGCCGCTCGCCAACGGCGGGCAGGACATGGACGATGGGGCTGGTTGCGGCCGCTTCCCCGGCACTGTCCAATTGGGGCAGGGGTGACGGAGTCAGAGTCCGTAGCCCTTCTTCCTGGTGCTGTTCCAGGGTCTCCGCATCTTGCTGGGAAAGGCGCCGGAAGCGGACCCGGTCGCCGGGCTTCAACTGGCCGATCTTCCAGAGCTCGGCCTGCACGATGGTGGCCGGGCAGACAAAGCCGCCCAGGCTCGGGCCGTCGGGACCCAGGATGATCGGCATGTCGCCGGTGAAGTCCACGGTGCCGATGGCATAGGCGTTGTCATGGATGTTGGAGGGGTGCAGGCCTGCCTCGCCGCCGTCCTGCCTGGCCCAGTCCGGTTTCGGCCCGATCAGGCGGACCCCGGTGCGGGCCGAATTGTAGTGCACCTCCCAGTCGGCGGCGAAAAAGGTCTCGATATCCTGCTCGGTAAAGAAGTCGGGCGCGCCGTGGGGGCCGTAGAGCACGCCGATCTCCCAGCGGCTGTCCAGGACCGGCCGGAGCGCTTCGGCCAGTGTCGCTTCCACGGGCATTGCCTCGGCCGGAAAGAAGCGGAGCACATCGCCGGCCCGCAGGGCACGGCCGCCGTGGCCGCCGAATTCACCCAGGGTGAAGGTGGCCTTGCTCCCCAGGTAGTCCGGGACGTCAAACCCGCCACGGATGGTCAGGTAGCTGCGCTGGCCCGCCCCGGCAACGGCGCCCATCTTCAGGATGGCACCCTTTTTCACGGGTACCACGCTCCAGTATGGGATATCCGCGCCATCCAGGGTGGCCTTCATTGGGGCGCCGGTCAGGCAGATGGCGCTGTCGGCGTTGAAAGCCAGGGTGGGGCCGATGATGGTCATCTCCAGGCCGGCGGCCTGTTCCGGGTTGCCCAGCAGGCGGTTTCCCAGGCGGAAGCTCAGGTGGTCCATGGGCCCGGAAGGGGGCACCCCCACCTCCCAGTAGCCGGTGCGGCCCGGATAGTCCTGGATGGTGCTGCAGGTGCCGCCTACCAGCACCTCGATGGTGGCGGCGCGGTAGACCAGGGTTTCGAGCATTTTCGTGGAGACGTCGCCGGCCCTGAAGCGGCTGTCACCGATGATCTGGCCGAGATAGCCCAGATTGGTCTCGATCCCTGCCAGGTGGGTTTCCGCGAGGGCCTGGCCCATCCGCTCCAGCACCTCGCTCCGGTCCTTGCCCCTGACAATGACCTTGGCCAGGAGCGGGTCGTAATAGGCGCTGACTTCTGTACCCCGCTCGACCCAGCCGTCGCAGCGGATTCCGGCGGGAAAGCGGACGTCGGTCAGGATGCCGGAACAGGGCTGGAAGTTTTTGCCCGGGTCCTCGGCGTAGATGCGGACCTGCATTGCGCAACCGTTGGCAGTGGGCGCCAGTTCCGCCAGGGGGGGGAGGTCGTTGCCGGCCTGGCGCACCATCCACTCCACCAGGTCGATGCCATGCACCTCCTCGGTGACGGTGTGCTCCACCTGCAGGCGGGTGTTGACCTCCAGGAAGTAAAACTGGCCGCTGTCCGCGTCCAGCACGAATTCCACGGTGCCGGCCGACTCGTACCTGGCCGCCTCTGCCAGGCGTTGCGCCGCAGTGCATATCTGCTCCACCTGTGCCGTGGCAAGCCCAGGCGCCGGGGTTTCCTCGATCACCTTCTGGTTGCGGCGCTGCATGGAGCAGTCCCGGGTTCCCAGGGTGATGGCGTTGCCCCGGCCGTCCCCGAAAATCTGCACCTCCACGTGGCGCGCGCGGCTTACGTATTTCTCCAGGAACAGGCCGCATTCCTTGAAGTTGTTGCGGGCCAGCCGTTCGATGCCGGCAAAGGAGGTGAGCAGTTCCTCCTCGTCCCGGCAGAGGGCCATGCCGATGCCGCCTCCGCCGGCTGTGCTCTTGAGCATGACCGGATAACCGATTTTGGCCGCCTGCTTCGCTGCCTGGCCGGCATCCCCCAGGATGCCGCTGCCCGGGAGGAGCGGTACGCCGCTTTGCTCGGCCAACTCCCTGGCGCGGTGCTTGAGGCCAAAGGCGCGCATGGTCTCGGCGGACGGGCCGATGAAGGCTATGCCCGCCCCTTGGCAGGCCTGGGCAAATTCCGGGTTCTCGCTGAGGAAGCCGTAACCGGGGTGGATGGCCTGGGCGCCGTATTCTCTGGCTGCCTGGAGGACCTTGGCACCATTCAGGTAGCTGGTGGCCGGCGCTGATTCACCCAGGCAGACGGCCTCGTCGGCCTCGATGACATGGCGGGCGTCGGCATCGGCCTCGGAATAGACCGCCACCGAACCGATCCCCATGCTGCGCAGGGTCCTGATGATACGGCAGGCGATCTCGCCGCGATTGGCTATGAGCACTTTGGTGAACATGATGGGTCCTTATATCAGTCCCAGATCAGCAGGCGGACCGGGGTGGGATTATAGGCATTGCAAGGATTGTTGAGCTGGGGGCAGTTGGAGATCAGGCAGATCACGTCCATGTCGGCCCGCATCTCCACGTACTTGCCCGGCTCGGAGATGCCGTCGGCAAAGGTGGACTTGCCGTCGGGCGAGATGGGCACGTTCATGAAGAAGTTGATGTTGTGGGTGATCTCCCTCTTGTCCATGCCCTGGCCCCATTGGAGCAGTCCTTTCATGAAGCTGTCGCGGCAGTTGTGCATGTAGCGCTTCTCGCGCGGGTAGCGGACCGAGTTGCTTTCGGCGGAGCAGCCGCCCCCCAGGGTGTCGTGGCGGCCGCAGGTATCGGCCGTAATGGTCAGCATGGTGTTGCTCTCCGAGGAGAGCAGGCGGGAACCGGTGGAGAGGTAGACGTTCCCCTGCTCCCGGATGGTATCCACGGCGCTGTAGCGTTCGCTGTAGTCCCGGGCGCTGTAGAAGATCGTGTCCACCGCCTGGTTCCCCTCCAGGTCAACGATCCGGAAGGTTTGCCCCTTTTTTATCGGATGGATCCAGTGCTCGCCGGCCGGCAGCACGGCGTCGTAGACGGCCCGGGCAGGGTCCAGCGTACTTTCTTTCAGAGTCGCTATGGTCATGGTCGGTTCCTTTCGGCATGTTTTTTGTTCCTCCCCCTTCAAGGGGGAGGTCAGGAGGGGGATGGGGGATTGCAGCTCCCGATTCATGACCGGCGCGTGGTTTGCCCTACGGACCCCATCCCCACCCCAACCCTCCCCTTGAAGGGGAGGGTGTTATCTTGATTACAACCGGTACTCCGCTGTATTGACAAATCCACGCTCGTTTTGGGGGCAGTAGGAGCGGCAGGGGTTTGCCTCCGGGACGATGGCCGAGCGCCAGACGGTCAGTTTGACCGGTTTGGGCGCATACTCCGGGTTGGGGTCCAGCGGATGGGGGCAACTGCAGAGCACCACCAGGATGTCCATCTCGGCCTGCAGGTCCACGTAGTCACCCGGTTTTGAATTGCCCGGGACATGGGCCATGTTCCCTTCCTGGTCCACGCCGATCTTGGTGAAGAAGTTGACAGGGGCCACCAGGTCCCGTTTTCCCAGGCCGTGCTTGGCCAGTTCCAGCAGCAGCGAGTCGAGGCCGTTGCGGTAATAGTTGTTGCGTGCCTCCTGGTAGGGGTTGAGGCCGTATTTGCGCTGATTGGTCATGGCGTTGGAGACGCCGCTGATGGTGTCGTGCCAGCCGCAACTGTCGTCGATGACCGAGACCAGGACCCGCCCCATGTCCGAGTAGCAGACGCACCCCTTGGCAATGCAGGAGATGAACTGGGCCTTGAGGGTGTCGGGCATGTTGTAGCGTTCCGTGGTGTTCCTGGCGTTGTAGAAGATGGCCGATACATTGGCGCCACCTTCCAGGTCGGTTATGCGCAGGGCCGTGCCCGCCTTGAGAATATGGGACCGGTTCCAGCCGCCGGGCATGATCTCCTCGAAGAGGATCTGGTCTTGGTTAATATTCATGGCATGTTCTCCTGTTTCTGTTTCTTGCGGGCATGGAGCGGCGGCAGCGTGGTGCCGGTCAGGGTCAGCTTGCCGGTCTCGACCCCCTTGCAGGCCACCAGTTCCTGGGACAACCCCTGCAGGCGGTAGACCGGTCCCTGGACAATGAAGACCTCCATGCGGTAGTTGTTCTCCAGCATGACGTTCAGAGAGCTGACCACCTCCTTGAGATAGGACCGCTGTATCTCTGCCAGGCGCTGCTGGATCTGGTTGCGCGACTCGTCGTAGAAGATGGTGATGCTTCCGGCCATCACCTCGCGCAGGTTGAGTTTCTCCCGCCTGGAGATGAGCGCGTCCCGCAGCATTTCTGTGACCGCGTTGCTACGGTTCGGAAAGCTGCTGCTGGCTGCCACCAGATCAAGTTCGTCCGCCAGCGATTCCGGCAAGGCGATGCAGATTCTCTTGATGCCTTGGCTTTTTTTCATAATTTGTTGTGTCCTTTGCACGAAACTGTCTGAGGCTGAAGACTGAAGCCCGAAGGTTTTAATCCTTCAGCCTTCTACCTTCAGTCTTAATTGAATCAATATACGTCGTCCCCCACCTGGGTCATCCTGATGATGGGGAGCATGTCTTCGGCATCCTTGGCCGGGTGGATCAACTCCTCCAGGCGCTTCTTTGTGGCCAGGAACTCCTGGGAAAGGAACTGCTCGGGGGAGCGGGGGTGTTCCACCGGCACCTCGATTACCTCCTGGATTTCACCGGGGTTGGCCTTGAGCACCACGATCCGGTCGGAGAGGTAGATGGCCTCCTCCAGGTCATGGGTAATGAAAAGGATGGTGATGTCCACGTTTTTCCAGATCTGCAGCAGATAGGACTGCATCTTGGCCCGGGTCTGGGCGTCCAGGGCCCCGAACGGCTCGTCCATCAGCAGGATGCGCGGCCGGTTGGCCAGGGCGCGGGCAATGGCCACGCGCTGCTTCATGCCGCCGGACAATTCATGGGGATAGGCATCGGCAAAGGCCTCCAGGCCGACCATCTCGATCCAGCCCCGGGCCTCCTGCTCGGCGGATACGCCGGATATGCCGTTGGAGCTGTTGGAAAGTTCCAGGCCGAACATGACATTCTTCAACACGGTCAGCCAGGGGAAGAGGGTATAGCCTTGAAAGACCATGCCGCGATCCCGGCCCGGCCCGGTTACTTCCCTGTCGTCCAGGAGGATCTCGCCGGCGGAGTGGTCATCCAGCCCGGCCAGGATCCTGACCAGCGTGGATTTGCCACAGCCGGACGGGCCGATGATGCTGATGAACTCGCGGCGGCGCACCTGGAAGGATATGTCGTGCAGGGCCTGGATACGACCCTTGACGCCGTCGAATGTCTTGCCGAGCCGGTTGACTTTCAAAACTACCGGCCGCTCCGCAATCCGCCGGAAGCGGGCGCTGACCTCCGGGCTCTGCTCCAGGTAGCTGGGAAGTGAGACGTCATGCATTGTCATGGGACACCTGTGCTGTTTCCGGTTCGGTCCTGGAAGTGGTGTAAACCGTTCGCAAGCGGGATAGGATGCTTCTCTTGCGGCTCTTCCAGACAAACAGCTCGGAACCGAGCCAGGCCAGGAAGATGTCGGTGGTGATGCCGATAATGCCGATCATGATGATGGCGGCGTAGACGTTGTCATAGATGCGGTACTTGGCCTGCTGGTTGATGAACCAGGTGATGCCCGTGCTGTTGCCCACCACCTCGGCTACGATCAGGTAGGTCCAGGCCCAGCCCAGAAGGATGCGCATGTCGCGGTAGACATCCGGCAGGATGCCCGGGATCACCACCCGCGTGAACAGCTTCAGGCCCCGGGCGCCCAGGGTCTGGGCCGCTTCCAGCAGGGCCGGGTCCAGCCTCTGGGTGGTGTTGGAGATCATCAGCACCTGCTGGAAAAAGGTGCCGATTACGATAATGGCAACCTTGGGGCCGTCGTAGATGCCTAGTACCGCCACGGACAGGGCAGCAAAGGCCGGGGCCGGCAGGTAGCGGAAAAACTCCACGAACGGTTCGGTCATGTAGGAGAAGATCCGGTAGGTGCCGGCAAGGATGCCAAGGGGTACGGCAATCACCGATGAGATCAGGAAGCCCCAGATGATTATTTTGATGCTGTGCCACAGGCTTTCGTGCAGCCACGGTTCTTCGGGCAGTCTGGGTGGTGTGACAAAGGCCTTGTAGAAACTTTTTGCGACCTCATGGGGTGCCGGCAGGTAGACCGGATTGGCCAGCACCCCCTGAGCCGGTTTGCGGTGTTCGGCAAGGGCCTTGGCGTTCTCCCGGTAAAAGGCCCCTTTCTGGACCATGGCATCGACCCTGAAGTGACCGATGCTTCCCGGGTCGGATACTCTCACCATCGGGTGCCATACCGCCGGGCAGTAGCTTACCAGTGACCAGACCGCCAGCGGGATGATAAAGGAAAATACCTGGAAGACCCTGCGCCGTCGCGGGTCCAGCTCTTTCCAGATGATGAAGTATCGTGCGCGCGCCATTGCTCTTCTCCGTTCACGAGGTCATGCTACTTCAGGTTGGTTATAAATGATGCGTCGATATAGTCGTCCGGATTCTGGGCATTGTCATAGACCTTGTTGGCCACGTTGAACTCGTCTGCATTCTTGCAGGAGCCGTAGAGCGATTTCAGGCTGTTGTCCTTCTTGAAGACCACCTGCTCTTCCGCCAGGGTGAGGAAGTGGGTCCCCCTCATGTAGGTGGCGTATTCGGCGGGCGGGACATTGACCCGGGCCGACATGATATCCAGGATTTCCTTCTGGTGGGCCGGGTCCTTCATGTAGTCGATGATTTTGTACCAGACCTTGACCACCTTCTGCCAATCCTCCTTGCGGTCCGCCAGGCTCTGGGGATCGACCACCAGGGCGTCGTAGATCAGGCCCGGGGCATCGGCGCTGGTGTAGATGGCCTTGGCGCTGTCCAGCGCTTTCAGGGCCTGTCCGGAGTTGGGCTGCCAGGCCGCGATGGCGTCAACATCGCCGGAGGCCAATGTCTGGGCGGTCTGGTGGGTGGGGGTGTTGATGAGCTTCACGTCCTCCGGTTTCATGCCGTTTTTCTTGAGGGCGTGGTTGAGCATGAGATGTTCGAGCAGGCCGATTTCCAGGGCCACCTTCTTCCCTTTCAGGTCCTTGATGGACTTGATGCCGGGGCGGGCCACGATCATGTCGTTGCCGCTGCTGTAGTCGTTGATCAGGATCATGACCCCTTTTTTGCCCTTGGCGCCGTTAACCAGCGTATCACCGTTGGACATGGCCACGGCATCGACCTTGTTGGCCACAAAGGCATCCATGGACGGGGCGTACTCAAACCACTGGAACTGGACGTCCACCCCGGCCTCCTTGAAAAATCCCTTCTGGATGCCGATCTCCCAGGCTACCCAGCCGGGCCAGTCGCTGTAGGCGATGCGCAAGGGTGCTTTGGCCTGGGCCACAGCCGGCTTGCCATCTTTGTTCTCCTGCGCTTCCTTGTTGCCTGACTTGCAGCCTGTCAGGATCTGCCCGAGCACCACCATGGCCAGCGCCGCCAACACCAAATTCTTGAGTTTCATCCATACCTCCTTCTGCTGTTTAAAATGGGTAGATCAAACTGGCCGGCGACAATAAAAAAAGCGACGGCTCGCGCCGGTCGCCTTTGACCTTCGTTGTCTTTGGTGGCAAGCAATGGATGTGCCATCGTAATACTATTCTTAAAAATAGTATGAAAAAATTGTTTAGGTCGGACGAGGGTATAAGTGATCCTGGCATGTTACAAACGATAAGGATTTGGCCGCAGAATTAGGTTGGAGTGGGCCGGGGCCAGCGCTGTCTGCCGAATTCATGGGCAGTGCTTAAAATGAGTGCACAGCGGTTTGGCAGGAGGAAGGTTAAAAACCGAAGGCTGAAGGCGCATGACCCCTCCTCCGCATCCCATAAATTTAAGGAGAGGAACTTGTCACGCCTCTTAAGATAAAAGGCCACATGGGACCCACAGGGCCTAAAGGCCTAAAGGGGAAGGGAGAGTTATGATTCAGAGGTAGGGCGAAAACAGTCGGGCAAAGTTGTCCCTGAGCTTGATCGGCATGGGGCGCTGCTTGAGTTCGGTCCGGGTGATCCTGCGGGATACAGCCAGGGAGGTCTTGAAATGCTGTCTGATCCGGGCCGCAAAGGCCTCATCAAAGATGCTCAGATCCAGCTCGAAGTTGAGCCGCAGGCTGCGGGCATCCAGGTTGGCCGAACCGATCAGGGTCCAGACATTGTCCACCAGCAGGAGCTTGGTATGGACAAATGGAGGCGGCTGGTAATAGACCTTGATGTTGTTGGCGAGCAGTTCCGGCAGCAGGGCCCGGTTGGCCCAGTGGATGAAGGGGAGGTTGTTCTTGCCCGGCAGCACGATGCGCACGTCCACCCCGCGCAGGGCCGCGGTGATCAGTGCCGCCGTCATGGGCCGGTCGGGTATGAAGTATGGGGTCATGATGAAAACCGATTCATCGGCACAGGAGAGCGCCCCCATGATGATCTGCTCCAGTTTCCTGAATTCACGGTCAGGGCCGTCGCTGATGCAGCGCACGATGGAATCCCCCTGCTGTTCCACCTGCGGGAAAAAGAGCGGATCATCCAGCCGTTCGCCGGTTACGAAATGCCAGTCCTCCAGAAAGGCACGCTGGAGGTCGTTGACCACCGGCCCCCGGATACGGAAGTGCATGTCGTGAATAGCCTCGGCCGGCGCAGTGCGGGAGGTCTGGTGCCGACTGCGGATGTTCATGCCGCCGGTGTAGGCTTCGCGGCCGTCGATGATCAGAAGTTTGCGGTGATTGCGCAGATTGATGTAGGCGCCGTGGCGCAGGGGAAGGTAGCGTTTCAGTTGCACCCGTGAACCGGCCAGGGCCTTGCGGGGCGACAGGCGGCTGTATTTCTCTCCCAGGGCATCGATGATCACCCGCACTGCCACGCCCCGTTTCTCGGCTTGCCGGAGCTGTTCCACGAACTCGGCTCCGATGCCGTTGGCATCGAAGATATAGCTGGAGAGGTTGATGGTTTCCCGTGCCTGGCGGATGGCCGCCAACATAACCGGATAGGCCTCTTCGCCGTCGATGAGCGGGGTAACCAGGTTTCCTGCCCGCAACCTGGTGCGCACTATCCGGTCGGCGATGGTTTGCAGGTCGCAGAGGTGGCTGGCACCCGGCGGCAATTGGACAGGCTCTCCCTCGGGGTCGTCGATCGGGTAAATCTCCGCTCCGCTGATGCGGCGGCCGCTTTTGCTCCAGCTTCGCGCCCTGCGGGAGATGCGGTTGATGCCCAGGCACCAGTACAGGAACGGCCCGAAGAGCGGCAGGGTCAGATTCAGGCTCATCCATCCCAGGGCCGAGCGCGAATCGCGCTTGACCAGCAGGGCATGGCCCGCCGCCGCAACGGAAAGCGTAACTGTGCCGGCCGCAAAGAGGCCAATCGCCACGCGGTGCATAGGATCAGCCCAGGTCGATCAGGATGTCGTCTCCACTGAGTTGAACCGGATAGATCTTAAGGGTGCATTCGGGATGGTCGCCGCAGCTGCCGTCAACAAGGCTGAAGCGGTAGCCATGGCGCGGACAGGAGATAAAGTCGTTCTTTACCATGGCAGCGGTCAGTGGGCTTCCCTGGTGCGGGCATTCATTCTCGCTGGCGTAGATGGTGCCCTTGATGTTGACCAGCAGGACCTCCTGGCCGTTCACGGTGACAACCTTTTTGCCGAAATTGGGTACTTCGCCGATCTTTGCCGCAAATGTCATTGAAATCCTCCTGTTAAGATATCTGGATGAGCATAACCTACCTGAAAAAACCACGCAAAGTCAAATATTTCAGCTTGTGTATAATTTTTGTGCAGAGTGCTGCCAGCATTACTGAAATCGCAAACTTACACGGATTTTATTGCCTGTGCCGGTTGCCAATTAATGGCAGTACTGGAAATCGGCTGTATAATTTGTGGGCAATCACAAATGTTTTAGGCAGCTTTGAAGCTGCTCCATCCCTGAAACCGAATATAATGCGCTGATATGATTGGCAAAATAAATTATGGCACACTCCGTGCTAAAAGTGCTTCCTGAGGCGATCAACCTCCATTCAGTTGTGGCCAACAACATTCTACTCTACAGAACGTGCAACGATGAAACCAAAGAAGCTTTCATCCCATCACCGTTCAAAATCAACGATGAAAAGGAGAGGAAAGATGAAACTTGGAAGAATTCTGGCAGCAGCATGTACGGTAGTAGTTTTAGCATGTGGTTCGGCATTGGCAACCCCCTCCACCCAAATTTGGATCCCTTCCACAGACGTCAAAGGTTTAAAGGAAGTCAACATTGGCATCGATAATTACATTCGCTTCTCGGATGCAGTCGATGCCGGCGCAAATACCTATGATGTCGGTGTGACCACCGGTGTGCTCCCCTTCGAAAAGTTCAAGCTCGAAGTCGGTGTCGACTATATGACCGACAACCTTGGCGCAGGCGATACCGCGGCACAGCACCCGATATATTTCAATTTCAAAGGTGGCATGCCAGAGGATGCATTGTTCAAGGGAATGCCTGCCATTGCTGCCGGTATGTACGGCATCGGTACTTTTGACCGCGGCGCAAACGGCAATACCATGGCCAATGTTGCTTACGGACTGATTGCCAAGACCTTCCCCGTCATCGGACGTCTCTCTGTTGGTGGCTACAATGGTGCGGAGAAAAACCTGGGAACAAAGACCAACGCCGGCGTGTTGGCCTCTTGGGATCGCACCATGAGTGAAATTTCCGACAAGCTTTGGTTGGCAGTCGATTACCAGGGCGGTAACAATTATCTCGGCGCCCTCAGCGTTGGCGGTTCGTGGGCATTTTCCAAAAACGTGTCCCTGCTGGTTGGCGTTGATTTTTACAACCCCTTCTACAATCCGCAAGGCGGTTCATTGCCCGGCGGCAAACCGACATTCACCACCCAGGTGGATTTCAATCTTCCCTAGCTGTACCTCCTTCAATACGGGGGGGAGGTGCCTCTCTCCCCCGACTTTTTCAAGGAGTTTGAAAACCCACTATATAGAAACGCGACGCACACAAGGAGGTAGGCGTAATGAAACTCATCGAAGCAATCATAAAACCGTTCAAACTGGATGAAGTCAAAGATGCCCTCAACGAGATCGGCATCGAAGGTATCACTGTCAGCGAGGTTAAGGGCTACGGACGACAAAAAGGTCATACCGAGCTCTACCGCGGCGCGGAATATGTGGTGGATTTTATTCCTAAGATCAAATTAGAGATCGTCGTGAGCGACGAATTGGTTACCAAAGTGGTGGAGACTATACAGAATACGGCTAAGACCGGCAGGATCGGCGACGGCAAGATTTTTATAATTCCACTCGAAGAAGCGATCAGGATCAGGACCGGCGAAAAAGGCTCCGACGCGATCTGATAAATAAGTAATATCAACTGAACTCAGAGGGTGCTCCCATGAAACTAAAACTATACATTGCGTCACTGATGCTTATAATTATGGCTGCTCTGATCCCTATTGCCGCCATGGCTGAAGAAAAAAAGGATGAAGCCCCGGCGGTGTCCGCCCCGGCAGCGGCAACCCAGGCTGCAACAACTTCCGCTTCAGTTGCTGCTCCTGTAGCGGATGCGGCCGCTGCTCCGGCCCCGGCGGCCGATGCAAAAAAACCGCTCACGGCGGATGAAGTCCAGACCAATCTCAATTTTGTCTGGACATTGATCGCAGCATTTCTCGTGTTTGTTATGCAGGCTGGTTTCGCCATGGTGGAGATTGGTTTTACTCGCGCCAAGAATGCCTGCAACATCCTGATGAAAAACATGATGGATTTTTCTGCCGGCGCCATTGCCTACTGGGCAGTAGGTTTTGGCCTGATGTTCGGTGTCAGCAATGGTTTTTTCGGGACGACCCACTTTTTCTTCACCGGCGTTGCTGAAGGCGATCAGCCTTGGAACTTTGCATTCTGGATGTTTCAGGTCGTCTTTGCCGCCACCACGGCTACCATCATTTCCGGAGCTGTTGCGGAACGTACCAAGTTTAGTGCCTACATCATCTACTCGTTCATTGTCTCTTCCGTGATCTACCCGATCTTTGGCTCCTGGGCATGGGGAAATCTTTACAAGGGCGCCGGTTGGTTGGCGGGCCTGGGTTTCATTGATTTCGCCGGTTCAACTGTCGTTCATTCAATGGGGGGATGGCTCTCCCTGGCCGGCGCAATCATAGTTGGTCCCCGTCTGGGCAAATATGACAAGAACGGCAACATGAAGCCGATCCCCGGCCACAACATTCCGGTAGCCGGTTTGGGTGTCTTCCTACTCTGGTTCGGATGGTATGGTTTTAACCCCGGCTCAACCACAACCGGTAATAACACTATTGCCATCATAGCCGTGACAACCACCCTGGCAGCGGCAGCCGGTGCCAACTCGGCAATGTTCTTCACCTGGCTCAAATTCGGCAAGCCCGATGTCGGTATGACCTTGAACGGAGCACTGGCAGGCCTCGTTGGCATTACCGCTGGTTGTGCCAATGTTTCCCCGCTTTCCGCTGTAATTATCGGTCTCATTGCCGGAGTGCTGGTTGTCGTTTCGGTTATGTTCTTTGACAAGATCAAGATTGACGATCCTGTCGGCGCGGTATCGGTGCATGGTGTTTGCGGCGCATGGGGAACCCTGGCAGCAGGTCTCTTCAATAGCGCTGGTTTCAGCATGAAACAGGTCGGAGTACAGCTGCTCGGCATTGGCTCCTGCTTTCTCTGGGCATTCGGTTGCGGCCTGATTCTGTTCAAGGTAATTGACATGGTTATTGGTATGCGTGTTTCCAAGGAAGAGGAAATGGCTGGGCTTGACCTCTGCGAACACGGCGCATCCGCCTATCCCGATTTCCAGACCGTTCATTTCGGCGCGATGTTTAACCCTGACGAAGGAAAGAAATAAAGCAAATGAAAAAGCGGATATCCGGCTGCCAGCCTAAATAACGGCAGCCGGGTATTTTAGTTTAACGTGCTTAACACCTATCAAAGGAGATATGATATGAAGGCACAAAGATGTCTTTCAAAAAACAATCTTAAGCCACGGCTAAAAAAACTTACTATTGGATTGATCATCAGCACCTTGGCTTTTTTGGCGATATTTCCATTTACGGCCCTCGCTGAAGAGAAGAAAGATGATCCTGCCGCGATAACAACAACTGTATCGGCACCAGCGGCTGATGCCACAAAAGAGGCCACCGTTGTTGCAACACCCGCAACACCTCCGGATGTAAAACCAATTCTCAATACCGGCGATACCGCCTGGATGCTGGTATCGTCCGCTCTTGTGCTCCTGATGATCCCTGGCCTGGCCCTGTTCTACGGTGGTATGGTACGTCAGAAGAACGTGCTCTCCACCATGATGCATTCCTTTGTTGCCATGGGTATCGTTGGTGTGCAATGGACCGTTCTCGGATATTCCCTTGCCTTTGCTCCTGACCTGGGTGGGATGGGGTTGGTAGGGGATTTAAGCAAGTTTATGCTGCATGGTCTGGTCATCATGAAAGATGCCGCAACCGGCACGGTTGACTGGGCACTGTTTCAGAACTACACCAAAGAACCGGGTGCCATACCCGAACTGGTGTTTGCCATGTATCAGGCGATGTTCGCCATGATCACCGTGGCCCTGGTTTCCGGAGCCCTGGCCGAGCGGGTCAAGTTCTCCGCCTATTGCCTGTTCGTGCTTCTCTGGACGACCCTGGTCTATGACCCCCTGGCCCACTGGGTCTGGATGGCCGACGGCTGGCTCTTCAAGAAAGGGGCCCTGGACTTTGCCGGCGGTACAGTCGTCCATCTCTCCTCCGGTATCTCGGCATTGGCCTTCCTGGTCTTTCTGGGCAAACGGCACGGCTTTCCCCATGAGCGGATGGCGCCCCACAACCTGCCCCTGACCCTGCTGGGCGTCGGCCTGCTCTGGTTCGGCTGGTTCGGCTTCAATGCCGGTTCGGCAATCGTCGGTGTCAACAACTCCGACGCAGCCGGCGGCCTTGCTGGCCTGGCCTTTGCCACCACCACCATCGCCCCCGCGGCAGCCGGCCTCTCCTGGATGATCGCGGAATGGATCCATGCCGGCAAGCCCAGTGCCCTTGGTTTCGGTTCCGGTGTTGTTGCCGGCCTGGTCGTGATCACACCGGCAGCAGGATTCGTTCAGCCGGGCGCGGCACTGCTCATGGGACTGGCGGCCGGTATTGTCTGCTATGGCGGCGTGCTGCTCAAAGCCAAGCTCAAATATGACGACTCCCTGGATGCCTTTGGCGTACACGGCATCGGCGGCACCTTTGGCGCCATCCTCACCGGCGTGTTCGCAACAGTCGGAGCCACCGGGCTGTTGGTGGGGAACGCCCAGCAGCTTCTGACCCAGTTGATTGCGGTCGTCGCAGCAGGTGCTTATGCTTTCACATTTACCCTGATTATTTGTTTCGTCCTTGACAAAACCATCGGCCTGCGTGTTGACAAGGAAGACGAGATCATGGGTCTCGATCAGACGCAGCATTCAGAGTCCGGCTACAACATGTAATACCTGCCTGTTAATCAGTGTAACCAGAAGAAGCCGCCCTTTCTGGGCGGCTTCTGTCCTTGCACCGTCAAAGGCATTGGAGTTTACATGAAGACCCTGGCAGAAAAGCATAACAATGACAATATCAGCGCTGAACTCCTCAAGCAGATGGCTTACAATGAAAAAATGGCCGAATTGGGGAGGATCTCGGCCGGCGTTGTTCATGAGCTGAATTCACCGCTCTCGGTAATTACCTCCGCTGCCCAGATGATTCTGCGGGAGAGCGATGTCTCTGAATTCGTCCGCGAAATGGTGGCTCGTATCAGCTCGGAGGCCCAGCGTCTCTCTCAGATGACGCGCGGCTTGCTGAATTTCAGCCGGCAGGACGAAGCTACCGAAGAGACGGACGTCAATCTTGCCGTTGAATTCATTCTCGACTTTCTTGCCTATGAAGCCGCCAAACGGGGCGTGACAGTCCTGCGTAACCTGGATTACCATCTGCAGACCGTGCGGATGGACAGTAACCTCCTCAAGCAGATCCTGCTCAATATAATCATGAACTCCCTACAGGCCATGGAGCAGGATGGCGGCAAACTGCTCGTTGATACCTTTGCGCCCAAAGATGGGGATATCGGCATCTCCATTGCCGACACCGGACCTGGCATTCCCGATGATGCCATGACAAAAATTTTCCAGCCCTATTACACCACCAAAAAGCCCGGCGAAGGCACCGGTCTGGGGTTGTTCGTAACAAAGACGCTGGTGGAGAACATGGGAGGGCGGATCGAGGTCAGGAGCAGGCGCAACAAGGGGACCATGTTTTCCATAACGTTTGCTCTGGCAAGGCAGGGATGACCTGAAACTGCAACTTCCTGCCACCCATTCTGTCCATGGAATCACGCAAGGAACAACGAGGACCGTTCGCCCGAGGGAGCTTAGGGGAACGGTCTTTTTTTACATAACTACCGGATGATGTTGCCCTAAGCATCTTTAAAGATTAGAATCGCCGCAAAAAAGGAGACTGCATGCCCGCCTCACTGGTTATCATATTTGTTCTCGCATACGCCGCCATTGCCCTTGAACACCCCATAAAGATCAACAAAAGCGCCTCAGCTCTCATGGGTGCCGGGCTGCTGTGGACCGTTTACGCGGTGATGAACGGCAACCATGATCTGGCTGTGGAGCAATTGAACGAATCACTGGCTGCGACCGCCCAGATCGTATTCTTCCTGATCGGGGCCATGACCATCGTGGAAGTTGTTGATGCCCATAACGGATTCGAGGTTATCACATCAAGGATCAGTACCACCAAGCTGACCTCGCTGTTGTGGCTGGTCGGTTTCGTGACCTTCTTCCTGAGCTCGGTGCTCGACAATCTTACCACCACCATTGTCATGATCTCGATGATGCGGAAGCTTCTGGACCGTAAGGACGATCGGTTGTTCTTTGCCGGGATCATTGTCGTGGCTGCCAATGCCGGCGGCGCCTGGAGCCCTATCGGCGACGTGACCACCACCATGCTCTGGATCGGCGGACAGATCAGCACCCTGGCCATTATGAAGGGGGTGTTGGTGCCTTCTTTGATCAACCTGATCGTGCCGTTGTTGATAATCAGTTATGTTCTGCGGGGTAAGGAGGTGGTGGCACCGGAGAAGGTTGCGAACGGCAACGGTTATGAAACCACGCTGTTCGAGCGCAACCTCATGTTCTTTCTAGGCATAGGCATCCTGGTGATGGTCCCGGTATTCAAGACCTTGACACACCTGCCACCTTTCATGGGAATCCTCTTCGGCCTTGGCATCCTCTGGCTGGCCGGCGATTTGGCACACCGGAACAAGGATGACGATGAAAAGGAACATCTGACCTTGGCCCATGCCCTGATGCGGATCGACATGGGGTCGATCGTCTTCTTCATCGGCATCCTGCTGTCGGTTGCCGTCCTGGAGCATACCCATATTCTGTCAGCGCTGGCCGCATGGCTCGACCGGGCCGTTGGCCGCCAGGACATCATCGTCACGATCATCGGCCTGGCCAGTGCCGTGGTGGACAACGTGCCGCTGGTGGCCGCCTCCATGGGGATGTACGGCATGGCGGCAAATCCTCCTGACAGCTTTCTGTGGGAATTCATGGCCTACTGTGCCGGCACCGGCGGCTCCATCCTGATAATCGGGTCTGCGGCGGGAGTTGCCGCCATGGGCCTGGAGCGGATAAACTTTATCTGGTATGTGAAGAGAATCAGCGGGTTGGCGCTGGTCGGTTATTTTTTCGGCGTCCTCGCCTACATCATACAGTACAGGCTGTTACACGGCTGAGGAGAATGGGGATGGAGTAAATTTCGTGAACTGCGGATTTCCTAGGCAGGCTCTTTCCCGGTATCTTCCAAAATGGGGATGATGACGACCTTGATCTTACCCTTGCCCCACAGCCCGATCTTTTTAGCGGCGGCCCTGGAAAGGTCAATGAAATGGAAGGCGGTTTTGGCGCAACGGTCAGTGATGGTGACGTGAACTTCCTGCTTTGTGGCGGGGTTTACCACCCTCACTATTGTTCCCAGCGGCAGGCTGGAATGTGCGGCAGTCATTTTCTCGGGGTTGTAACGTTGTCCTGAAGTGGTTCTTTTCCCGACAAAACGGCTGGCGTAATAGGAGGCAAAACCTTCGGCGGGTTCCTGGGAACTTCCCTTGAGCACCAGATCTTCAAGCTGATCCACCAGGGGAGCCTCTGCCCGGGCGGCATGGGGGGCGCCCGCAACGGCTGCCAGCGCAATGGCCATGGCCACTATCAGGCATTTCCCGTGACGGGTATGGGTTGCTTGAAATTCAAACATATTGTTTTGTACACTAAAACAATAGTCATGTCAAGTCAGGCGTCTGCTCAAGGGCGCAGGTATTCGGCAATTCCTGTATTAAAATCAATGGGTTCAAACTGAAACACCTCTTTCCAGCGCCCATCGCAGATATTCTCCTCGATCAGCATCTGTAACTGGTCCATGGTAATGGGAAATTGAGGCAGGTGCTGCATGATCGGGATAACCAGCTTCATCAGGCCCAGGGGGGCCTGGGGTTTTAGCGGCGCTGATTTGCCCAGTGCGGCTGCCACGGCGTCCAGCAGTTCGACATAGCTCATGCGGTTGTTGCCGCACAACTCATAGCATTGGCCGCTGGTTTCGGGCATCTCCAGCGCTCTGGCAAAACAGCGGGCCACGTCGTCGGCATGGATCGGCTGCAGGCGATAGCGGCCGTCGCCGATGACCGGCATAACCGGGGCAAGGCGCATCTGTCTGGCCAGCATGTTGACAAAGGCGTCTTTGGGACCGAAGATCAGCGAGGGGCGCATGATGGTCCAGGAAAGGCTGCTGGTCCGTACCAGCCCCTCGGCCCGGAACTTGGTCTTGTGATATTTGGAAACAGCGTTGGGGCGCGCCCCCAGGGCCGACATCTGCAGGTAGCGATTGACCCCGGATTTCAGCGCGGCAGCCAGCATATTGGCCGTGGCCTGCACATGGAGGCTCTCGAAAGTCACTCCCCGAGAGGGGAACTCCCTGATGATTCCTACAAGGTTGATGACTGCATCGCAACCGCTCACGGCCTGGGTGAAGCTCTCCAGGCGGGTTACATCCCCTTCGACCTGCTCCACCGCGCTTTCCGTCTCCGGGCTGCGCTTATGGACCAGCACTCGCAGTTCATGGCCACTTTTCAGCAGCTCCCGCTTGAGATGGCCTCCGACAAAACCGGTTCCGCCAGCGATGAATATTTTCATGGTAACCCCCTGCCGAGATTTTCGCGGAGTAATAATACCATGTAACGGATGATGTGCATTAAAACGGGGCTGTTATCTAAGGCTCATGCACCTGTTTTTCGGAAGGATTGTTCATCGAGTCGCTGAAAAGCGTCAGGCGGTTTTTGCCGGAACGCTTGCTGACGTACATGGCCTCGTCGGCGTTGGCCATGACGGTGCGCACGTCGCCGCCATCCTCCGGATAAGCGGCCAGCCCTGCCGATAGGGTCGTGGAAAGGTTCACCCCATCAAAGGCAAAGGGGGTGGCGGCCATGCCGGTGACGATCCGCTCCACTGCGGTGGTAACCTCATGTTTGCCGGATTCGTTGAACAGTATCACGAATTCGTCGCCGCCATAGCGGGCGCAGATATCCGAACTGCGGATGTTGGTCGTGATCATGGCGGCCACCTGCCGGATCAGTTCGGTGCCGGCCAGGTGGCCGTGCTGATCATTGATCTTCTTGAGGTTGTCTGCGTCGATCATGCAGATGGAGAACCTGCGTCCGTAGCGCTTTGCCAGGTTTTCCTGGGCATTGGCCAGGAGGAAGAAGTTGCGCATATTGTTCAGCCCGGTTACCTCGTCGGTCAGGGAGAGCCGTTCAACTTCGTGCCTGGCGGTTTCGGTCTCGCCGGCCAGCATGGCGCCCAGGTGTGCGATCAGCATATATGGGAACAGTTCCAGGATATGGGAAAGAATGGCATGGAGTTCGCGGAATTCCTCCGATGCCAGCAGGATATAGGAGGTGATGGCCAGGCCTGCCATCAGGTAGGTGATACGGCGTCCCTGGGTCAGGGACGTGGCCATCAGGATCAGGTAGATCAGGGACATGAAAGGGCTGGTGATGCGTCCCGTATACCAGCAGACCGCCACGATGAATGCCAGGAATACCATCAGATCGACAAAGGTTTTGAATTGGCTGTAGCGATGGGAGAGCAGACCGTAACGCGCATTCATGTTGTAGAAGAACAACAGCACGCAGAAAGCGGCCAGGAAGGCCAGGTTGGAGCTGTCGGTGGGCATCAGCTTGATATCCAGGGCCACCAGGGCGATCAGCAGCCATGAGATGTTGCCCATGATGCGGTCGTATCCCTTATAACGCTGGAAGATGTTCGGTTCCGGTTCGATCTCGTTGTGCTGAAGTTCCATGATGCCTCCAACGATTGACTGCTGGCAGGTTCAACCGATTGCCCGCAGGGTTATCCAGGCTGTGACAATGTAACGCAACAGTTTTCCCGAAGCGACCAACGTGGAGAAAAGCAGGAAGTTGATGCGCATCATCCCACCCACCAGGCAGAGCGGATCGCCTATTATGGGCAGCCAGGAAAAGAACAGCGAAAAGGTTCCATAACGGTGATAGTAGCTCCGGGCCCGCTCCTGCTGCTCCTTTGATACGCCCATAACCCGTTCTATCAGCCAGCGGCCGCCATAGATCCCGATCAGGTAGGTGCAGGCGGCGCCCAGGTAGTTCCCGGCAGTGGCGGTCATGATGGTCGCCCAATGTGGGTAGCCTTTGGTCAGCATCAGGATCAGCAGCCACTCCGATCCGATCGGCAGCAGGGTGGATGCCAGGAAGCTCAGCATAAACAGGGCTGGATAACCGGGAGTGCCGATCCAGTCTTGCAATGCGACAACATACGTCAGAAATTGGTTGTCAAAATGGCCCAATCGATTACAATACCTCTCTACGGCACCGACCTTTTCCGCTGCCCCATTGTATTCATAAATTCAATTTCGGCAAGGAGGGAATATGCAAAAGGGCAAACCGGCGAAAAAATATTCCCAGGCAGGCAGGCTTCACACCATTATCCGCCTCCTGGAGGCCAGGCGCGGCATGACCCTGGACGACCTGGCCGAAGAGTGCGATGTTGACCGGCGCACCATCCACCGGGACCTGAATGCCGTCGGGGAAGCCGGCTATTCCCTGACCACCGAGTGGCAGGACGGCAAAAAGGTCTACAGCTTCCTGACCAAGTCCCGCAATATTCCGCCAATCACCTTTACCCTCAACCAACTCATGTCGCTCTATCTGTTGCGCTCCCTGGGGGTCCATCTGGCCGGCACCCCCTTCCAGGCCGAGATCGAGGAACTGTTCCGCAACATCACCTCGGTCCTGCCCGATCGCTATGCCGCCCACCTGGAGCGTATTGCGCGGGTCTCTCTGCCTATTATGCACGGAGCCCGGGATTATTCCTTTGCCGCGGCCCACTTGGAGGAGCTCCAGCGTGCTCTGCTGCATCAGTACCGAATCCGGATGGACTATGCCAAGCAGGGGCGCGAGGCGGGTGAGGAATATGATGTGGACCCCTATACCCTGGTGTTCCACAAGGGGGGCATCTATCTCCTGGGATATGCCCACAATCGCAAGGCCATGCGGCTGTTTGCCCTGGAGCGGGTGCGGGGGGTCGCAGTGACGCGCCAACGTTTCGAAATACCGGCCGGATATGAGCCGGAAGGGCATTTCAAGAGCGCCTTCGGCCTGGTCAGCGATACCTCCATGAAGGTGTGTGTCCGCTTTTCTGCCGATGTGGCCCATGCCGTCAGGGAGCGGGTCTGGAGGCCCGACCAGAAGGTGCGAAGCGACAGCGAGGGGCGGGTCACCATCGAATTCGAGGCCGCCGGCGAGATGGAACTGGTCTCCTGGATACTCTCCTATGGCGCCCACGCCGAGGTGCTTGAACCGCCGGAACTGCGGCGGGAGGTAAAGCGGCAGGTCAAGGAGATGCGCGAATTTTATCGCGGCAAGGAGAAGGGGCAGGAGAAAAAGACCAGGAAGAGCAGTTGAGCTTTCTGCCCGGACGCACCGCAATGAGTGGTGCCCCGTTAGTTGAGATTTCTTTGTTACCAATCTTATCCAATTCCTGAGGAGGTGCCCTATGTCAAAGAGAATGAAGATTTGCATCAATACCGGCGGCGGTGACGCGCCGGGCCTGAATGCCGTCATCGAGGCGGTCACCATGGCCGCCTACAACCGGCAATGGGAGGTGTACGGCATCAAGTGCGGCTATACGGGTCTCCTGAACACCGATGAGATCATCAACCTGACCCCGGAAAAGGTCGATGGCATTGCCAGCGTTGGCGGCACTATTCTGGGTTCCACCAACAAGGGCAACCCTTTCATGATGCCGATCTGCAATGTGGCCGGCGAATGGGAACAGCGCGATCTGTCCGACAGGGTCATGGACAACTTTCGCCGTCTCCGCTTCGATGCCCTTGTTGCGGTGGGCGGCGACGGCAGCCTAGAGATCGCCCACCGCTTTGCCGAAAAGGGGATGCCGGTGATCGGAGTTCCCAAGACCATCGATAACGACATGGGGGGAACCGTCATTACCTTCGGTTTCGATACGGCTGTCAGCATCGCCACCGAGGCCATCGACCGCCTGCATTCCACGGCCAAGTCCCATGACCGGATCATGGTGGTGGAGGTGATGGGGCGCAATGCCGGCTTTATTGCCCTCAACAGCGGCATTTCGGGTAACGCGGACGTGATCCTGATTCCTGAGATACCATTCGATATGGACAAGGTCTGCGACAAGCTGATGGACAACGAGCTGCACGGCCATAAATATGGTATTGTGGTCGTGGCCGAGGGGGCGCTTCCCAAAGGTGGCGATGTAATAACGAAAGGTTCGGGAGAAACCGGCCGCCAGCACGCGCTTCTGGGCGGGGTTGCCGAATACGTGGCCAAGGAGGTTTCGCAGCGCACCGGCAAGGACTCGCGCTCCATGGTATTGGGTCATTTGCAGCGCGGCGGCTCCCCCACCACCTTTGACCGCCTGCTCTCCCTCCGCTTCGGTGCCGCTGCCGTGCGGGCCATCGAGCTGGGCAAGTTCGATCACATGGTGGCGCTCCATTCGCCGGATATCGCATTGGTGCCGCTGGGAGAAGCCCTGGGAGTACAAAAACGTGTCCGTGTCGATGGTGACACAGTGTTGACGGCCCGCGATCTCGGCATAAGTTTCGGAGACTGAGGCCGCGAGGCGCGCCAAAGGGGATAAAGCTTGACATTACCGGACGCATTATTTAGATAAAGACTCCTTGCCAAACCACGAAAATCCATTTCCAGAAAGCCGCTTTACATTATGACAGACGACTCGCAACTCAAAGACATCATTGCCGCCCGCATTGCCCAGCAGGGGCGGATCACCTTTGCCGCTTTCATGGAGGCTTGCCTCTACGAGCCGGGATTGGGCTATTATACTTCGCCGGGGCGCAAGGTCGGCGCCGAGGGTGATTTCTACACCAGCATCTCGGTCCATGCCGCTTTTGGCCGGGTAATCGCCAGGGAGATCGCCAGGATGTGGCGCAACATGGACCAGCCGGCCGACTTCACCCTGGTGGAATGCGGCGCCGGCAACGGCCGCCTGGCATGCGACATCATGGATTACCTGGCAGAGCGGGAAGCAGGGATGTATGGGCAACTGACCCTGATCCTCGTGGAACGGGAGCCGTCTTTGGAATCGGCCCAGGCCGAGCTGCTGGCGGCCCATCTGGATCGGGTGCGCTGGCTTGCTCCCGAGGAATTCAGCGGTTCGGGTTTCAGTTTTACCGGCTGCCTCTACTCCAACGAGCTGATGGATGCATTGCCGGTGCATCGGGTAGTCATGGCCGATGACGGCTTGCAGGAAATCTATGTTGCGCTCAAGGAGGGCGAACTGGTCGAAGAGTCCGGGCCGTTGTCCAACCCTGCCATAGGCGAGTATTTCGACCGCCTCGGCATCAAGTTGCACCCCGGCCAGCAGAGCGAGGTCAATCTGATTGCCCCGGAATGGCTGGCCATGGCCGCCAGGGTGTTGCAGCGCGGGTTTATCCTGACAATCGACTACGGTTTTCCGGCAGTTGAGCTGTACGCGCCGCACCGCAACATGGGTTCGCTGCTTTGCTATCATCGCCACAAGGTGGAGGACAACCCCTATATCCGCCTGGGCCGGCAGGACATCACCTCCCATGTGGACTTTACCACCATGATGAAGCGGGGCGAGGAGCTGGGCCTGCTGCCGGTCTGGTTCGGCGAGCAGTATCGCTTCCTGCTTTCGGCGGGCATTATTGAGGAGATCGAGGAGAGCGAACGGTCGGATTTACCTTCAGAAGAAAAACTTCGCTTGCGGCTGGGCCTCAAGAAACTGATCATGCCGGACGGGGGGATGGGCGACACTTTCAAGGTGCTGATACAGTCGAAGGGGGTCGAAAAGCCCCAACTGCTTTGCCAGCGCGGGATTGGGGCCTGATATGCCGGCCCATGCCATCACCGATATCCGGGGCGTTGTCTTTGATCTGGACGGCACCCTTTACGCAGCGCCCGATTTCGCAGCCACCATCCAGGACGAGGCAGTTGCCTACATCGCGCGCATCAAAGGGATTGGCGCGGCAGAAGCCTGCCAATTGATGGCCTCCACCCGCAAACGCCTGACTGAGGAGAACGGCACCGTTCAGACCCTGTCCAATGTCTGTACCCATTTGGGGGGAAGCATCCGGGAACTGCACGCCTGTTTCGAAGAGCGTTTGCGACCCGAGGCCTTCCTGGTGAGGGACGAACGGGTGATTGACCTGCTGCAGCGCCTCCGGGAACGGTTTGGCCTGTACATCTACACGAACAACAACCGTGCCCTGGCAACGCGCATTCTCGCCTACCTGGGACTGGGCGGCCTGTTCGAGCAGATCTTCGCCATTGACGACGACTGGGTGGCCAAGCCCGATGAAGGGAAGCTTGAGAGGATACTGGAGGCCACTGGTGTGTCGGCCGATCGGTTGTTGTTCGTGGGCGACCGCTACGACATCGACCTGCGCGTGCCCGAGCAGAAGGGGTGCCCGGTCTTTCTCAGCCAGCATCTCGATCAGTTGCTGCGGCTGGAGGAACTGTTGAAATGAGTTCACGTTGCCGATTATGAAAAATGTTCAAATAAAGGAGACCCAAGATATGAGCCAGAGCAAGGAGATGCTCGACGCCATCATGCGCGCCATCGAGCTGGAAAAGGAAACCTTCGATTTTTTCGTAAAGGCCGAACACAAGACCTTCAACCCGGCCGGCAAACGCATTTTCAAGTGGCTTGCCAAAATAGAGGAGCAGCACTACATCAAGCTGACCGAGCTGTACAACTCGCTGCACGAAGGCGGCCGCTGGGTGTTTTACGGCGGATCAACCTTTGAGCTGGTACCGGCTGGCGAAGACGAGCAGCGGGTGAAGCTCGATACCGACGATATCGAGGCCCTCAGGATCGCCGAAAAGATCGAGCAGCGCGGCATGGTGTTTTACGAGGAACTGATCGCCAAGACCAGTGACCAGGACGGCAAGGTGATGCTGGAGGTACTCCGCAACGAGGAGATCGAGCATCTGCGGGTAATCAGGGAAAAACTGCAGCAGCTGGAAGGCTAGCCAGCCATTTATTCCGCCGCAGATTTGCGCAGGTAAGCGACCAGTGTTGCCATGTCCTCCGGCATCTCCACGGAAAACTCCAGGTATTCGCCGGTTGTGGGGTGGATGAAGCCCAGGGTACGGGCATGCAGGGCCTGGCGGCCCAGGGCCGTGATCATCTTGCGCAGTTGCGGGTCTTTGATGTTGTTAAATCGGCCGCCGTCGGGGTAGAGCTGGTCCCCCAGCAGGGGAAAGCCGGCTTCGCTCATATGCACCCGGATCTGGTGGGTACGGCCGGTCTCCAGTCTCAATTCCACCATGCTGATCCTGTTGTAGCGCTCGACCACCCTCCAGCGGGTGACAGCCTGCTTGCCGCTTCGCGCCTTTCCGGACAATCTCAGCCGCTCGGTGGGGTGCCTGCCGATGATTCCCTCGATCTTGCCCCTGTCTTCCGCCGGACTGCCATAGACCAATGCCTGATAAACCCGTTTGACGGAATGCACGCCGAATTGGGCTGAAAGGGCCTGGTGGGTGCGGTCGTTCTTGGCCGCCACCAGAACGCCCGAAGTGTCCTTGTCCAGGCGGTGGACGATTCCGGGACGCAACTCTCCGCCAATGCCCGACAAGTCGGTGCAGTGGGCCAGCAGGGCATTTACCAGGGTGCCGGTGCTGTTGCCGGCTCCGGGATGGACCACCAGGCCGGCCGGTTTATTGATCACGATCAGATCGTGGTCCTCGTAGAGCACCTCCAGCGGGATCTCTTCCGGCAGCGGCTCGGCCGCCTGGGGTTCAGGGATGTCAACCTGGACGAGTTCCCCGCCTTTGAGTTTCAGGGAAGCCTTGGCCGGTTTCCCATCCACCAGCACATTCCCGGTTTCGATAAAGCGCTGGACAGCGGCGCGGGTCTCTTCGGCCAGCTCGCGGGAGAGGAAGACGTCTAGCCGCAACGGTTCGGCATCGGGTGGGAAGGTAAATTCAAGGTGTTTCATATGGTTTGCCTGGTTCCTTTGTCATTTGTTGAGGGTTGTTTCAGACCGCCCCATTTCCCCTTGCTGCCCGCATTGGCTTCCCTACGCCATTGAACTGGGGTGATCTGCAATATAAATTGAAAGGGTCTTCCCGGTGCTGGCAAATGTCAGCCCATGGAGAACGCACCCTGCCGTTGCCGCTACATCATACACTGTGGCAAGGCAGGTTTCCAGCATTCAGCCATGGTGTCGAGGGATTGTCAGCTCTGCTGCGCAGCCTGCCTCTCAAGCGCAGCAGCTGCAACATCTTGTAAGCCGTTCCAGGATATTTTGAAGTGAAGTCGGCTCGTTACCAAGAGAACCAATGTTGCACAAAGCCATTCCCCCTTCTGATCATCCAGCGACGGAACTCATCTCCAAGCAAAATCGTAGCCGCGAAAGGCAATGCCAGCGACACCTCGAACCAGCCTATCGGCGCTGTTCCGAAAAAAGGCTGCAGGAACGGAATATGCGAAATAGCAGCAATCAGTCCCAGCTCCACTGCGATCCCGAGCAAGATGAGTCTGTTGGCAAAGATGCCTGCTGACAAGATGCTTTGCCGCCGGGTGCGGCAGATCAGCACATCCGCAACCTGGCAGATCACCACCGATGCGAAGAAGGATGTGACCGCCGTTTGATAGAGCAGACCTGAAACCGGCAATTCGGCACCCCATACCCAGCCGCCCCGGTACAACACAACGAAAAAGGAGAAAAATCCGGCGGCCGCCTGTAACATTCCCATGATGCCGTAACTCATGCCCAGGAGTGGCCAGGTTAGCAGTCTTTCATCGCGTCGTCGCGGGGGTTGTTTCATCACGTCTTGCTCTGGCGGTTCACTCCCCAGGCCCAAGGCAGGCAGCATATCGGTGCCTAGGTCGATGGCCAGGATCAGCACGATTGTGAGCGCCAACGGTGCGTTAATGACCACGAAGGCGATGAAAGGCAGGATCTCGGGGATATTGCTGGTAAGGACATAGGCGATGAACTTCTTGATGTTGGAGAAGATGGTGCGCCCTTCTTCAATGGCGTTCACGATGGTGGCGAAGTTGTCGTCCATCAGCACCATGTCCGCGGCCTCTTTCGCCACCTCGGTGCCTGATACACCCATTGCAACGCCCATATCCGCATTCTTCAACGCTGGCGCATCGTTGACGCCATCGCCGGTGACGGTGACTATTGCGCCTTTTTTCTGTAATGCCTTGACGATCTGCAACTTCTGCAACGGCGTGGTGCGGGCGAAAATCAGTTCACGGCTGTCCAGCAAAGTTGACAGATCCTCCTCGCCCATCTGCTGCAACCGCTCACCCACAACTACCCGGCCGTCGCCAGTAAACAGTCCAACCTGACGTGCTATGGACTCGGCGGTGGTGTGGTAATCGCCGGTGATCATGAAAACCCTGATGCCCGCGTTGCGACACTTATCGATCGCATCGGAAATCTCCGGTCGCGGCGGATCGAGCATGCCCACCAGTCCCAGATACGCGAAGTCCTCCTCACTGGTCTCCACAGCCTCAGTTGTCTTGCAAGCTAGTGCTAGCACCCTTTCGCCGCGCGCGGCCAGTACTTCGTAATGCTCCAGCGCGTGCCGACGGGCCTCCGCATCAAATTCCACCAGAACGCCCTGAAGCAGGTAGTGTGTGCATTTTTTGAAGACGATTTCCGGTGCGCCCTTCATATAGGCGATATTGGTTCGGCCGTTTTCGTCTTTGTGCGTAGTGATCATGCGCTTTGTGGCGGAGTCGAACGGACTTTCGTGCAGGCGCGGAAAACGAACCAGTAGATCGCCGATCGGCTGCAGGCTTTGCGCCAGGACCAGCAGTGCGCCCTCGGTCGGGTCGCCCACATAGAGATGGTCAGTCAAACGCGCGTTGTTACACAGCACCATTGCGGCCCATACCTCGGCAAAGCCTTCCGCCTGCGCCAACCCGTTCTGGTAGGCCGACCATTCACGTTCGCCGAGTACCAGCGTGGAAACTCTCATCTGGTTCTGGGTGATCGTTCCGGTCTTGTCGGTACAGATCACCGTGGTAGAGCCCAGTGTCTCCACAGCTTCCAGGTTCTTGATCAGCGCGTTCTTCCTGGCCATGCGTTTGGATGCCAAGGATAACGCAAGGGTCACGGTGGGTAACAGGCCTTCCGGTACATTCGCGACTATGATGCCGATGGCAAAGATCAGGCTGCCGATGAACGGGTTGCCAAGGAATATGCTGAGAGCGAAAAACAGCACACCCAATGAGATGGCTATCCCGGAGATGATCCGGGTGAAACGGCGCAGCTCCTTGCGTATAGGGGTTTCAACCTTGCCTGCTTCCTTGGTGAGGCGGACGATCCGACCGATCTGCGTGTTCATGCCCGTTCCATAGATCAATGCTCTGCCATTGCCGCTTTGCACCAGCGTGCCGGAAAACACCATGTTGCGGCTTTCCATCAAGTTGTCATGGGTGCAGGCCAGCTTGCGCAGTTGGGGTTCGCTCTCGCCGGTCAGCGAAGAGTGATCGACCTTGAGCTGGTTAACTTCGATCAAACGACCATCGGCCGGAACACGGTCGCCCTCTTCCAGCAGGATCACATCACCAGGCACCAGCAGCTTGGCTTCGATACGCGCTACCTGCCCTTCGCGCAGCACTGAAATCATCTGGGGCAGCATATTGCGGAAGCTCTCCATAATGCGTTCGCTTACATGCTCCTGAATGTAGGTAAAGAGCGCATTGAGCAGCACCACGGCCAGCAAGGCCACAGCGATGTAAAAGTTGCCCTCGCCTGGTTTCAGGTAGTCAGCGAAAAAAGCCAGTGCGGAGCCGACAATTAGCAGGAGGGCGAAGAAATTTGTGAACTGGCGGAGGAACTTGATGAATTCCGGTGTCTCTTTGCGTACATGCAGTTCATTGCTTCCGAATTCAGTTAGGCGTTGCGCCGCATCGGCATTGCTGAGTCCTGCTTTTGTGCAGTTCAGGCGCTGTTCGAGTTCCGATAGGGGGATTTGGTGCTGATCGGCTATCGCTGCATTATTTTCATGATAGTTCATGAGCTGCTTTCCCGGTACTGATTCAGGGGCCGGCTTGTAGCGCTTTCCAAATCGGAAACCAACAGTTTCTCATCCGGAGTTTCCGGATGGAAACTAATCAGATGTTTCCATCCCCTGATTACCCAACAAGCAGCGAACGCATGGACATGGATCCCAGGGTCACCTTCTCGGCGAAGAACGCGACCTTGTCCTGCTTGTCCTGCAGGGCAAGGACATAAAGGAGCGGCAGAAAGTGTTCGTTTGTGGGTATCGCCAATTGTGCCGACTCGCCCAACTGCCGGTAATCCATGATGGCTGCGTGGTCCCCGGCCAGGATCAATTGCTGCATCAGCGCGTCGAATTCCAGCGCCCAGTCGTAGGCCGTATCCTGCCAGGACACCAGGCGCAGGTTGTGGACGATGTTGCCGCTACCGACGATCAAGACCCCCTTGTTGCGCAGGCCTTGCAACTCCTGGCCCAGTTGGTAGTGAAACGCCGGGGCCTTGGTGCGGTCCAGGCTCAATTGCAGTACCGGGATGTCGGCGGCGGGATACATGCGGCGCAATACCGACCAGGTGCCGTGATCCAGCCCCCAGGCGGCATCCGGCCGTACGTCGGCCAGGCCCACGGTCTGCTGGACGAGACGGGCCAGGGTTGGGTCCCCCGGGGCCGGATAATTGACATCGAACAGTTCCTGGGGAAAACCGGAGAAGTCATGGATCGTCCGGGGCCGCTCCATGGCGGTTATGTGGGTGCCGACCGTCTCCCAATGGGCGGAGATGCAGAGAATGGCCGCGGGTCTTGGGATCGCGGCCGCGGTTGCGGCCCACGCCCGGCTGAACTCGTTATCTTCAATCGCATTGGTCGGGCTGCCGTGTCCCACGAACAGCACCGGCATTCGGATTTCAGCCGCATCAGTCGATGCGGCGGACGATTTTTCCTGGCTCATTTGTCTGCCCCTGCCTCCGTATAAAGTCTCCGACTCAAGGTTTGATCATAGGGGAACAATATATCGTCGATCGTTAAATGTAAAATGGTTGTTATGTCGGGAACATTCTGTGCCCGCCAAGCTTGACGGTATTAATGTGTTTATGCACATAATCTGTTGACATGGGGGCCGGGCAAGTTTATTTTGTGCATATACACATAATTTGCTTTGCCACATTATGGCAGCAGGGCAGTTTAGCGGCAGTTCCTCTTGCTCTCGTTATTCCTCGATCACCACGGAAAGGGTTTGTATGACGCAACTAAGAACGGGGCGGCGCAAGTATTACGATATTTTTTCCCATTTCTACGACGCATTTATCCGGCTGCATTCCCGCCAGGATGAAGACGATACCAGGGATTTGCTGGTCGCTGCGGCCCATTTGGGCGGAAAACCCGTGCCCAGGATTCTGGATGTTTGCTGTGGGACCGGGGCGGTAATTTTAAACTTCAAGGGGCATTATCCCAAATCCCTGGCGATCGGTTATGATTTTTCCAGCGGGATGTTGCGCAAAGCGCAGGAGAAAGACGTCAGTGGCAAGGTGGTTTTCGTCGAAGGGGATGCGGCTGAGCTCCCCTTTGAAGACAACAGTTTCGATGTGGTGACCTGTTCCCACGCCCTTTACGAATTGAAGGGAGAAACAAGGCAAAAGGCCTTGCTGGAGATGAAGCGGGTAGTGCGGCCCGATGGCTATGTGCTGCTCATGGAACACGAAATTCCCCGGCATCCGGTCGTGAAACTCCTCTTTTATGTGAGGATGCTTTCCATGGGCTTAAAAGACGCCCGCGAATTTGTCAAAGGCGGCCTGACCCCGTTGGAAGCGGTTTTTTCGCGAGTCACGTTAAGCCATTCACGTACCGGCAAAAGCAAACTCATGAGTTGCCAGAAGTGAGCCCAAACCTTGTCCCATATTACACAATGGCTGCTTGCTGCATTGCCATTGCCCGGCTAAGGGTGTCCCATGAATGCTGAAAACAATGATGGCGGATTTTTCGCGCCAACCAAGGCCATTCTGGAAAGCATCTCCGACGGCGTTTTCACGGTTGACCTGAATTGGCGCATCACATCGTTTAACCGTGCGGCGGAAGAGATCACCGGCATACCGCGGAATGTAGCCTCGGGACGGCTCTGCTCGGAGGTGTTCAAATCCAGTATGTGCGAAGCGGATTGCGCCTTGAAGCGGACACTGAAAAACAGGAAGCCGGTCATCAACAAGTCCGGATATATAATCGATGCCGAAGGAAGCCGAATTCCGGTCAGCGTATCCACTGCCGTGCTGCGTGACGAAAACGGGAAAGTCATCGGCGGCGCCGAGACGTTCCGTGACCTGAGCGAGATTGCGGCATTGCGGAAGGAGCTGGATGGGCGTTTCGGTTTGGGTGACCTCATAAGCCACAGCCGGGCCATGCAGCCGATTTTTGATACGGCGGCTTCTTTGGCGGCCAGCTCCATCACGGTACTCATTCATGGCGAAACAGGGACCGGCAAGGAACTCCTGGCCAGGGCGATTCACGGCATAGGCGAACGGGCGCAAAAACCTTTTGTGGCGGTTAATTGCGGTGCGCTGCCCGATACATTGCTGGAGTCCGAGTTATTCGGCTACAAAAAGGGAGCCTTTACCGGCGCGGTCCGGGACAAGCAAGGCCGATTCGCGCTGGCAGGCGACGGGACCCTGTTTTTGGATGAAATCGGCGAAATCAGCCCGGCTCTGCAGGTTCGGCTGCTGCGCGTACTCCAGGAGCGCACCTATGAACCGCTGGGCGCCACGAAACCGGAAACCGCCAACGCCCGAATCATTGTAGCAACCAACCGCGACCTGGCCGCCATGGTAAAAAACGGTGAATTTCGCCAGGATCTTTATTACCGGATAAACGTTATCTCACTGGAATTACCGCCTCTGCGAAAACGCATGGAAGATATTCCTCTCCTGGTGGAGCACTTTGTGGAGCGATTCAACCGGCTGCAGAACAAAAACGTGACCGGATTCACGCCCGGGGCTTATTCGATGCTGATGGCGCACAAATGGCCGGGTAACGTGCGCGAGCTTGAGAATGTCGTAGAAAGGGCCTTTGTACTTTGTACGGCAAAATGGATCAGCCCGGAACACCTCCCCGTGGAACTGACCGGATACAGGCCCTTGTCCGTAGAATCGGTTAATATGGAGTCCACAAGAAGGGTCGCCGAAGAGCAATCCATTCTTGGCGCCCTGAAGCGGAACAACTTCAACCGCGTTGCAGCGGCACGGGAGTTGGGTATTCACAAAACCACGCTTTATCGCAAATTAAAGGAGTTGGACCTTCCCCTTCCCGCCCATGACGGCCGTTCAGCACACCATGGGCAATAGGTGCAATTTTGCACCTGTTTGATCCTGGTAGGGTTGCAGTAATGCAACCATTTCCAATTGCCACCACCCCCAATACCTGATTTTTATTGAGTGACTTCCGCATGTTACGTAGTGCGCTGGCAGGTTTTCCGTTCTGGCTCGTCTATTGCTATGCATAGATGGACAATGGATGGAACAACCCCATGAAAACAGTGCTCACAATATGGAATGCCCGGATAGCCCCGGTCTTTGACGTGGCTGGCCAGGCGCTGATTGTTGTTTCGGAGAACGGCGCGGCCCTTTTCGAGGAAAGTTTGGAGCTGAATGGCGTTTCGGCCATGGCAAAGATCGCCAGGCTCGCCGAAGTGCAAGCGGACGTGCTTATCTGCGGCGCCATATCCCGGCAGGCCCTAAGCGCGGCCAACGCCAGCGGCATCGAAGTACATTCATTCATATCAGGCGATATCCGCGAGGTTCTTCAAGCCTGGCTCGAAGGCCGCCTTGGAGAAATCGCCTTTGCCATGCCGGGCTGCGGCCCGAAACAGGGGGGATGCAGACGCCGGGGCCGGGGCAGGGGGAAAACGGAAAAAGCGGTTTCCTGAAGTTTCAACTAATTGCAAACCAAGTGATCAAAGGAGGTCAAAATGCCACGAGGAGATAGAACCGGACCCGGAGGGGTCGGGACAATGACAGGAAGAGGCGCGGGGTTTTGCGCTGGCAACCAGGCGGCCGGAACTTACAATGGGGCTCAAGGCAAGATGAATGGCGGATGCAGGCGCGGATGGCGCAACCGTTTAGCGGATCGGCTGCAATGGGGCAATGGAGGCGGTACGGCGTCAAGACCCGGTGTCGGGAACAGCAGCCCCGTTGAACAGGTAGATGCCTTGCAGAGGCAGCTTGATGAAGTAAAAAGGCGTCTGGATGCACTCGGATAACAGGATGTAACCGGCAACTCCATAGGGGGCCATGTCGGGTGAGCCGGGCATGGCCCCTTGAATATCAATTCCACAGGAAACCATTAAATGAAAAACCTTGCTTCAGAATTATATCGAAAGAGCCGTGGCAACTGCGCCCAAGCAGTTGCCATGGCATGGCACAGCAAAACTTCCCAGGGTGCGGATTTGAGCCAGGAGTTGGCACATTGTGGGCACGGCCAGGCCCCGACAGGGCTTTGCGGCGCTCTTTACGCTCTGCACCGCATAGTGGGCCCCGAAAAAGCGGAACACTTCACCGGCTGTTTTGCCGAAGCTTCCGGTGGCCATACGACTTGCAAAGGCATACGGGCCGCCAAAACGATGTCCTGCATCAAATGCGTGGAGGTGGCCGCGTCATTGCTCCACAAACACACCCAAAAGAGCTGAAAAGGCGGCCAGGATGGCATAGCGGCCACTCAGTATTACTCTCGGAATAAGAGAAAGGATGGGTACTATTATGACGAAATTTTGCGCAATGATTATTATGATTTACAGTGTTGGCCTGCTGACATTCGTTGCCTATGGTTCAGTTGACGAGCCGAGGTTTCTGTTTATTGCGATTATCCCGGCGTTGATGATTGTCTCTGCCTGTAGATGGATGCGCGGAAAACGCTCTTTTCTGGATAGCTGAATTCTACGGGGACCAACACCGATGACCACTGAAAAAACCAGCTGCGAACCGAAGAAAATGCATACGCAATGCATCATGTGCGGAGACGGCAATCCGATGTCGCTCCGGCTGATCTTTGAACAAGGTGCAAGCGGCGAGGTCTGCGCGTCATTCCAGGGGAACTCATTGTTGCAGGGGTACGACGGCATATTGCATGGCGGTGTCATCAGCGCCCTTCTGGATTCGGCAATGACAAATTGCTTATTTTACCGTAATATAGAAGCCGTGACCGGAGAGCTCTTTGTCCGGTTTGTTGCGCCCGTGCCTTACGGAACCCGGGTAACCCTGCGGGCCTGGCTCGTGAACGAGACACCTCCACTCTACCAGTTGAAGGCGGAACTGGCCCATGGCGGAACAATCATGGCCTGTGCGGAGGCAAAATTCATGCAAAGGGTTGGCAACAAAGAGACAACCGTGTATGTTTGATTCATATCGTTACATTTATATGATCTGATGTATCCAATTGTAATATCGAATGATATAATTCCTGAAAAATACCAGGGCCACAGTGCCCGTCAGATGGGAGATCATTTTAGTGTCAGAAAACTCGGAAAGTGTGTGCAAGCCAGATGGTGAGCTGGAATCCCTGCTTGAGGGCATCCGCCAGCGCTATTATCAACTGACCGACGACAGGTGCCAGCGGCGCATCTTCATCAACCGGTTGCGGACATTGACGCATTTCGACATGGAACCCATGGATTACGAGGAGCCGGAAGAGGCTGAACTGCCCAAAGAGTTGGAGATCGGCTTTGCGGTCTGCCACCCGGAGTGCGGCAACCAGGCTTTCGTCGTTATCGAGGGAGGCCCGCAGGGTTGCGATTGCTGCGGCGGCACCATGTTGCCCATAAAGTCCGGCAGTTATCGCCTGAAACGAAAATCGGCCTGCGATCTCCTGTAAGGGGTGTCAACAGGCTGAAAGTCACTCGGGGAGCGGTCAGCCGCAAGCCGGGCAAATAAAAAAGGGCGCGCCTTCGGATGATGGCGCGCCCTTGATGTTTTCGGGTTTCTGCGGCTACCAGATGGAGGACTCGATCTTGCCGGCCCGCTTGATGAGCACGTCCACCACGGCCAGATCGAAAATGATATCGGGATTGAGCTCGGGCGGCACACGCGACAGGAAATGCTGGCGCCCCTCTTCCAACTCTTCCTGGAGGAGGTCGAAGATGTTGTCGTTCTTGATGCCGTTTTCCACCTTCTCCTTGTTGTAGACGGCCACGTCGGAGATAATGGCCCTTGCCAACCGTCTGGCCTGGTCAGGATTGTCTATCATGTTCATGGTCGCTCTTTCCTCAGCCGTAGATATATGAATCCGCCCTATCTGAGCCGCAATGCAAAGAAAATATTCGTGTTGTTGCGCCGGACCAGGATGGTCATGTTGCTGCCGCGGTTCAACCGCTGAATGACCCCCTGGTAATCCGAACTGTTGGCTATTCTTTTCCGATTGATGGAAACAATCACGTCGCCACGCCGGATTCCCGCATCGGCCGCGGCGCTCCCCTGCTCGACCCCCACCACGACCACGCCGTTGCCCTGCTCGACATCATCGATGGCCAGTCCGAGCGGGTCCACATCGCCCTGCTGATCGTTGTTGTCCTGTTCAAGCCGCCGCTTGGGGGCCTTGTCCGCATTCATCAGGGTAATGTTCAGGTCAAGGGATTTCCCGTCCCTGAACACCGTGATCCTGGCCGGTTTGCCGATGCCGGCCTCTGCCACCAGGCGCTGCAGGTGCGAAGGGTCCTTGACCGTGGTGCCGTTGAAGGCGGTGATGACATCGCCCTGGCGGATGCCGGCCTTTTCGGCCGGGCTGCCCTTCAAAGTATCATTGACCAGGGCGCCACTGGCCTGGCGCAACCCGAAGGACCGGGCCAGCTCCTCGGTGACCGGTTGGATCGTAACGCCGATCCAGCCGCGGCTGACGCTCCCCTTTTGGATCAGCTGGGCAAAAATCGGTTTGGCCATGTTGATGGGAATGGCAAAGCCGATACCCTGGCCCGCGGCAACGATGGCGGTATTGATGCCGATCACCTCGCCGTAGACGTTCAGCAGCGGTCCGCCCGAGTTGCCCGGATTGATGGAGGCATCGGTCTGGATGAAATTCTCGTAGGTCTCGATGCCCACGTTGTTCCGGCCGGTGGCGGAAACAACACCGACGGTCACGGTCCGGTCAAGGCCGAAGGGATTGCCGATGGCAATGGCCCACTGGCCGACTTCCAGCCGGTCCGAATCGCCCAGCACGGCCGTGGGCAGGTCGGAGGCGGCGATCTTGATTACGGCGATGTCGCTCTTCTGGTCGCTGCCCACCACCTTGGCATCGTAAACCTTGTCGTTGGAAAGTTTGACCTGGACGCTCTCGGCATCGCGGACCACGTGGTCATTGGTCACTATGTAGCCATCTTTGCTGATGATGAAGCCCGAGCCCAGGCTCTTGTCGCGCCGGTACTGGGGGGCGCCGAAGAAATCCTCGAACAGGGGGGACATCTCAAATAACGGTTGGATCATCTTCTTTTTGCTGATGGTGGAGATGTTGACTACGCAGGGGGTAACCTTTTTGGCCACGGTGCTGAAGGCCCTCTGGGTCGAGAGGATGTCGGGCGGAACCTCTTTCACCGGTGCTTCCGCTTCACCCGCCTTGCGCTTCGATTCCAGGTAGAGGGGTTGTTCGCCTTTGCCCGAACAGGCCGAAAGTCCGGACAGTGCCATCAGGCCGGTGAGGATACATGCTAAAGCGCGGAGAGTAATTTTCATTGCGGTTTTGTTGGAACCTCGGCTGGTAATGATGCGAAAAACATCAGAAAGACTAACTAAACTTATATGTTATGTCAATGGATTTCACGTTCTGCCATTGCTTGCCGGTTCTTGGTTTTTGGGTGCAAATATGTAATTGAATCATGATTTGGTTTGTGCAAACATAGCACAAAGTTGGCGCGGCACCTAACCCGCATAAAGGTGATAAGTGCGTTGACCAAGTTGTTTTCTGCCGGAAATGCGGGAAAATAACTTGTAACTTACTAAAAAGTCAGGCCAGGGAGGCTCGTATGAGCGACATCAAAGCTCAAATCAAGGGATTTCGCATCGGAGAAAAGATCCGTGCGCTTCGCCAGCAAAAGCGCATGACCCTTCAGGAGCTTTCGGCGCTGACAACGCTTTCCAAGCCCCTGTTGTCCCAGATCGAGAACGAACAGGTGATCCCGCCCCTGGCCACGCTGCTGAAGATCGCCAAAGGGCTCAAGGTCGGCATTCACTTCTTCTTCGAGGATGAGAGCAACCGCCAGAAATACGTCCTGACCAAGCGGGAGGATCTGCGCGAGACCATCCCGCGCCAGAACGAGGGTGATGCCGCCCGCCCCTATGCCTATCATTCCCTGGCCCAAGGTCTGCGGGACAAGCATATGGAGCCGTTCCTGGTGGAATTTGAAAAGCGCGAATGGGATGACAAGCTCTTCTTCAAGCATGAAGGCGACGAGGAATTTCTCTATATCACCGAAGGCGAGCTGGATTTCCACTACAACAACGAGGTGATCCGCCTCCGGCCCGGCGACAGCATCTATTACGAATCAAGCCAGCCCCACGGCTGGGTCGCGGTCAGCGAGGGCAGGGCCAGGGCAGTGGCGGTCATGTACACCAGGGAGTAGACTGATCGCGTTACCTGATCCGCAGGGGCGGCATCCGGAGATTGGAATTATGCCCTCCGGAATCCCCCGAGAATGTGATTGAGGCGGTGGAGAGGATAAAGAGGAATTTGAAGCAGGATTGAGGAAGGGTGGCCGATTGGCTGCCCTTCTTGCATTGAATTGTCTGCCCTGCTGAAAAACATTACTCACGCGACGACGCAGCGACGCAACGTAAAACTGAAGACAAAAGATCCGCTTAACATCCCTTCGTTGCGTCGTCGCGTCGTTGCGTGACACGGGTCTTGGCTTTCACCGGAATTACCCCGGCATTATAACTCAAACTCTCTTCGTCGCGCACAAACGGCCCCCTCGCAATTCTCCTCTTGCCCATACAACGTAAAGTTTCTTTACACTGCGGCAAACCCGCCAGTGGGGCAGGTTTACAGGTATTATTAAAAAAAGTGTAAAGAAACTTTACGTTTCAATAAGTCCTGTGACATCGGCTGGTTGCAGGGTTTTTAGCTCCACGTGTAAAGTTCCTTTACATTTTCTTACCTTCAAAATGACCTATATATTCGTATTTCGCCGCAATTTGGATTGTCTTGCCCCGCAAATGCCCATTCCACGCGGTTTTGCTGGTGATGGCACGAAAGTTGGAATAGGGAGGTGTTTGTCTTTTCTTCCCCTCCACCAGAAGAAAGTCCACGAGAACTGAGAAGCCGATAAATGATCGCCGCCGGTTCTGGAGTTGGAGTAGAAGGACGCCAAAGGATTGTCAGGTGGGGAAAATAAGGCGTGGGATATGATGATGAGTGCTTTGGAGTTAAGTATGGTGTCCCCGGAATGCGAATCCTACTTCGACGACCTTGGTCTGATATCGCTTCAGAACCAGTACCTGAAACTTCAGCGCGTATCATGAACCGCCGTATACGGAACCGTTCGTACGGTGGTGTGGGAGGACGGCGGGGGAGACCCCGCCTCCTACCCGATTGGTCGCAGTAAAAATTAACAGGAGGAGTATTAAATGAAAATCAGCAAGTTAGTGTTGGTCGCGGTAATCTGGTTAGGGCTCTTTTCAAACTATGTATATGCTGAGATGAATTGGGAAAGCTACAAAAGTGTCTACGAGGACAAAAAAAGTAGGTTGGTTCTATGTGACGTGTGGCTCGATAGCATGACAGAAAGTAGTTATTACTATTTAGACCCTAATAGTATCAGACGGATAGATAATAATACTTACGAAATCAATGTGTATCAGGTCAATAGCGTTGGTATATTAAATGTGTTTATAGAGCGTTTCAACTTAAAGTCATACACCAGAGCGGGGCTCGGTTTTTATCACTATAAAAATGGAAAATATGTACAAAAGAATGATTACACAAAAACTGGAATAAAGTTTGAGCCAATAAAGGATATATCAGGAGAAAGCCGAGATTCAAATATAGTTAGATACATTAAGTCTAAGTATAATATCGAATAAGCATTAGTTTATGTTTATATTTATCTGTTTTGTTGTGCCATATGTATTACAAAGGGAGAAAAAATGACCGAAGCCACTGAAACAGTTAATCAGGTTAAACAAGAAGTTACAATCAATAAGAAGAAGGTTGATTGGCCTGCATTTGGGGTCGCAATTGTTTACAATAGCTTTGCTACATTCATACTTGGCGTATTTCCTACATTGATACTGTATTACGCTCTCCCTCAAGCTGAGTTTAAGAAAGTTTTCGCAGGTTTTATGCCAAAGGACATGATGGTTGTGTACTATGCCTGCATTGCCGTAATCGGATTTTATTTTAAAATCCACAATTACTTTGCTCTAAAAGAATGTGCAGGGTGCGACAAAAACAACAAAATCCATAAATTGCCAAATAAAATGATACAGCCGCTACTTGGCGTATATCATGTTTTCTCTGGCTTACTCATTACCGCTGGTTTTATTGGATTTTCGCAACATGATAATTTGATTCCAACTTTCTTGTTTGTTTTGGCATTTATTCTTTTGGGGTTAGTCTCTCTTATTGATTCAACATTTGTATCTACAGAAAAGGGATGATTTACAAAGTTTTCTGACAGAGAAGTGAGAAAGAAGGGGCAACTCACCATTTCCTATTTTTCAGGTGCTGATGCGACAAAGGTAAATAGGGACACTTCCCTATTTATTTCTTGTCCGGAATTCCGAAAACATCCATACTCAATTCAAAAGGCGGCCAACTGGCCGCCTTTGCCGTATCCACCAGCCTATCAAGATATTGACACGATGATATCACATAGTATCATCGCCCACGCCCAGAAAAATCCGAGAACTGATTGCCGAGTTAAAGGCGGCGGGATTCGTTGACAGGGGTGGAAAAGCCACCGCAACTTCATGCACCCCAATGGTTCCATGCCGGTCACTATCTCTGGCAGGCCGGGCGACGATGCCAAACCCTATCAGGAGCTGGCGGTGCGGGAAACGATCAAGGAGAACGGGAAATGAAACCGGGCGACAACTATCTCAAGATTGTGCAATGGTCCGAGGAAGATAACTGCTACGTGGGCACCTGCCCCGGACTGATCCGCGGCGGCGTGCATGGTGACGATGAGGCCGCTGTCTATCGGGAACTATGCGTGGCGGTGGAAGAGGCCATTGAACTGTATCAGGCAGACAAGAAACCGCTGCCTCCGGCAACGGCCAACAAGACGTATTCGGGCCGGTTCGTGCTGCGCGTGGACAAGGAACTGCACCAGGCACTGGCCATTCGCGCCTTGAGCGAGGGGGAAAGCCTGAACAGCTATTGCCAGAAGATTCTGAAAAGAGCGGCTTGAGTTTTTTCCCGAAATTCTGGGAATAGTTTACTCAATTCAACAGGCGGCCACTTTGGCCGCCTTTGCTGTTTACCACCAAGCTACAACTCTTATTCTCCAAAAACTTCCATGACTCCTGTTCCGACTCTTTCCTCTCATAACTTAATACACAAATCAGTTGTTTAATTGACGGAATTAAGTATAATTCAGTCAATTAAATGCCGGAGTTCCTGTCATGTACATTATCCAAAAACACCTTGAAAATCTTAAGAGAGCACTGCTGCCGGGCAAGGCGGTCATTATTTATGGCGCGCGCCGTACCGGGAAAACAACGCTGGTCAAGCGGTTCCTCCAGGATATTGATGAACCGTATCTCCTTGTCAGTGGGGAAGACATAACCGTGCAGAGTTACCTGTCCAGCCAGTCGATTGAGAAGCTTTCCGCCTTTGTCGGCGCCAACCGTCTGTTGGTAGTGGACGAGGCCCAGAAGGTGCCGGGTATCGGCAACAACCTCAAGTTGATAGTCGATCACATTCCCGGCATCAGGATTATTGCCACCGGATCGTCATCTTTCGATCTGGCCCGGGCAGTGGGAGAGCCGCTTACCGGCCGCAAAACCACCTTGAGGCTCTATCCGCTGTCCCAGTTGGAGATCGGGCAGATTGAGCAGCGCCACCAGACCGACGCCAATCTGGAGAGCCGCCTGATCTACGGCTCGTATCCCGAGGTGGTATTGACCAACGATAACCGGGCTCGTGCGCAGTATCTGAAGGAAATGGTCGCCTCCTATCTTTATAAGGACGTCCTTGAACTGGATGGTGTCCGCCATTCGGCAAAAATCAGCAGGCTGCTCCAGTTGATGGCATTTCAGGTTGGCAAAGAGGTTTCATACACCGAGCTCGGCAGCAGTCTGGGAATGAGCAAGAATACTATTGAACGCTATCTCGACCTGCTGGAGAAGGCATTCGTTATCCAGAAGCTTGCCGGTTTCAGCCGTAACCTACGCTCGGAAATAACCAAGAACAGTCGCTACTATTTTCTTGACAACGGGGTGCGTAACGCCCTTATCAATAACTTCAATGTACTCGAACTTCGTAATGATTCCGGTGAACTATGGGAAAACTATTTGGTGATTGAGCGGTTGAAACGGCAGGAGTATCTGCTGGAGCAGGCCAACAACTACTTTTGGCGTACCTATACTCAAAAAGAGATCGATCTGGTTGAGGAGCGGGAAGGTAAGCTGTTCGGCTATGAGATGAAATGGGGTGCGGCACAGGCAAAGCCGCCCAAAGAGTGGCTGGAAGCATACCCGAATGCATCCTGGCAGCTTATCAACCGGCAAAACTATATGGAGCTGATTACCTGACTCTGCGCCCCCTTTCAGCAAACCTCCGGAAGGGCATGAAGCGGCACAATCGATACAGGTGGCCAACGACTATGAGGAGGTAATCGATGCCGCTGGTGGCAGGGTTCAGTGCATGCCAGTGGCAAAATTCCTGCTGGGGCTGGGGGCAGGCAATAAGCGAATTAACGATCTTCCCGCAGCTTCCGCACCCGCTCCACTGCCGGGGGGTGGGAATAATAGAAGGCGGCGTAGAAGGGGTGGGGAAAGAGGTTGGCCAGGTTCTCGGCCGAGAGCTTGACCAGGGCCGAGGCCAGATCCCCCGGTTTATTGGTAAGGTCACGGGCAAAATTGTCGGCCTCGTACTCATGGCGGCGGGAAAACCAGGCCGAAATCGGCGTCATGGGAAACATCACCAGCGATCCGATGAAGCCGAGGATGATCATCCTGGCCGGCAGCGAGAGGTCGGGCCGCAGTCCGACCAACCCCGGCAGTCCGGGCCAGTTCAGGGCATGGAAGGCAATCCAGGCACCGGCCAGCGCCATTACCTCCGCCATGGCCAGCCGCTTCCAGATATGCCCCTTTTTCCAGTGGCCGATCTCATGGGCCAGCACCGCCACGATCTCGCCGTGGGTCATCTGTTTGATCAAGGTGTCGTAAAGCACGATGCGCTTGACCTTGCCGATGCCGGTGAAATAGGCGTTGGAGTGTTTGCTGCGCCTGGAGGCGTCCATCTGCATGACCCTGCCCACCTTGAGCCCGGCCTTTTCCATCATGACGCGGATTTCATCTTCCAACCCTTCCTCTGTCACCGGTTCGAATTTATTGAAGAGCGGCTCGATTACATAGGGCGAGATGTACATCATGAACAGGCTGAAGATGGCCATGAAGGCCCAGACCCAGATCCACCAGCGGTCCGTGCTCCACTGGATCAGCCAGAAGGCGGCCGCCACCAGGAAGGTCAGCAGCAGCGTGCCGATGAGCTGCGATTTGAGGAGGTCGCTGATCCAGATGCGCGGGGTGGTGGTGTTGAAGCCGTAGCGGGCCTCGATGCGGAACGTTTCGTAGATGTTGAACGGCACGCCCAACAGGGTCTGGCACCAGGTCAGGGCGATGAAAAAGATTATGGCGGAGATTATGAATGAAGCGCCCAGCCCGCTGACGAAACGGTCGTAAATGGTCAGCAATCCCCCAAAGAGGAAGACGATCAGCAGCGCGTTGTCGAAGATGGATGCCCACAAGCCGCAGCGGCTGCTGTCAAAGGTATAGGCCGAACTGATGCGGAGCTTCTCCTCGTCGATGGCGCCTTCGAACCCTTCCGGCACCATGTTGCCGTACTGTTTCAGGTGTTGGAGATTGATATGGCGCAGCCAATAGGTGAAGGCGGTTATGGCGGCGAACAGCAGGAAGAGGATAAGTTTCATTGGCAAAATTTGGTGCATGTCTTCTCGATCCGTTTCTTATTAAGAACTTGTCCGTAAATAACTTTGGTCAGGTATCGCGTCCGAATTTGCGGCAGATTTTTCTGACCTGATTGAGTAAAACCACAGGCGTAGCAGGGCTACGTCGAGGATTTTACGATTGAAGGGCAGGGAAAGATGCCCCGAAGACGGAATGCGAGACCGCAAAGCTTATTTGCGGATAAGTTCTAAGCTCATTTAAGGCCATGTCGCTGCCTTGTTTCATCCTTTTGGAGAATTTGCTGGATTCTCCTGGTCAAGCTCCCATTTCAGAGGGTTGTTGTGGATGTATTCACGGACACTGTCCAGATGATTTTCATCCCGTATGATCTCATCGTAAAAACGGGGTTGCCAGGCGAAGTCGTGTCCTGTCGCCCAAATACGTTTGGTACAAACCGATTTGAATTGCCCGATAATTGCCCCAAGGGACCCTTTGTAGAGACGTCCCACCCCGAGACGTGCCACATCAAGACGTGCCACCGGCACGTCTCTACAGAGGTTGGGTTTTTCCGTAGAGACGCCCCGGTGGGGCGTCTCAGGGTGGGACGTCTTGGTGTGGGGCGTCTCGTTTTCCTGGATGACGATAATTCCGTGTAAATGGTTCGGCATTATTACCCATTCGTCAAGGGTCACGTTTTTCCGAATTTGTGTGGTCTTCTGCCATTCATCCGCAACAATTTTGCCGACCGGCGACAACCACATAACACCATCAATCATGTTTCCTAATGTGCAGAGCTTATCCCGCGTACAAATGGTTACGAAATAGTAGCCGACAGCAGAATAATCCCAACTTTTCAGGCGGGCAGATTCAATACGGTATTTGTCTTTGTAGAGGGTCATGTTGCGCCGTCGAGATGTATTGCCACTAAGACGCCCCACCGTGGCGCCTCTACGCCGTTTGTATTTTGAATTGTAGAGACGCCCCGGTGGGGCGTCTTCGGTGGGGCGTCTCCGATGGGGCGTCTAAAAGGGGTTAGGCAGCAATCCTAACCCCTGGGGGATATAGCACATTGTCGGTTGTGAAACAAACGCTTAAATCAACTCAATGACCGCTTTCACGCACCTGTCGATCCCCTCGTAGGCCTCGGAGATGTGGGTTGCCAGCATATAGGCCGGGGTGGAGACGATCTTGTTCTTTTTGTCCACGACAAAATCCCTGACCGGGCAATCCTGGTGGATCGCGCCGGTCTTTTCGATCTCAGTGGCCGTGCCGCTGTCGTTGCCGATGGTCAGGGTGGGCCCGAATTCTCTGCCGAGAACAGTTGCGATCAGTACCGGCGCGATGCAGATGGCGCCGATCGGTTTTTGGGCAACTGCCATTTCTTTCAGCAGGCGCGCCACTTCGGGCTGCACCGCTGCCCCTGCCCCCTTCATGGCAAAGTCGCAGAGGTTCTTGGCGGCGCCAAAGCCTCCGGGGAAGATGATGGCATCAAGGTCGGCCGCTTTCACCTCCTTGATGTCGCGGATGTTGCCGCGGGCAATGCGGGCCGATTCCACCAGCGCATTGCGCTTGCTCCCGGTTTCCTGCATGGTTGAATGATCGGTTACGGGAAACTCGACGTTTGGGGCCATGCAGACCGCTTCGGCGCCCTGCCGGTCAATGGCCAGCAAGGTGAAGACCGCTTCATGGATCTCGCTGCCGTCACGTACGCCGCAGCCTGACAGTACAACTCCGATTTTCTTCATGCCTGTTCCTCCTTTTTCGTGATGATGTCGGCACTTCAAGGTGTTGAGACGGAAATAGATTTCTCCAAGCCTTTGCGGCCCGGTTGGCAAGCCTATTGCTGATTCTCCGCCAAAGCCAGGCGCACTGCTTCGTCATAGGGGGTGAGCGGCAGTGGGAGCAGTTCGCGGATCGTGTTGTCCCGGCAGATAACCTCGTTGCCCAGGCCTTCGATCAGGGGCATGGAGACCGACGGCGGCACCGGGGTGATCAGGCCGACCCAGTAGGATGAGAGTTTGGGGGTCAGCACCGGCACCGGCAGGATTAAAATGGTTCTGTCCGCGATCCGCGCAAAGCGCTCCATCATCTCGCGGTAACTGAGAATCTCCGGCCCGCCGATGTCAAAGGTCCGGCCAGCGGTGCGCTCGTCCGCCAGGCAGCCGGCCAGGTAGGCGATGACATCGTTCACGGCGATTGGCTGGCAACGGGTGTTGACCCAACGCGGGGTGATCATGATCGGCAGCCGTTCCACCAGGGCTTTGACCATCTCGAAAGAGGCGCCGCCTGCGCCGATGATCACGGCGGCGCGTAAAAACGTGGTGGCAAAGTTGCCCGATTTGAGGATTTCGGCAACTTCCAGCCTGCTGCGCAGGTGTTCTGACAGGTCGTCGCCGGTTTCCCCCAGGCCGCCCAGGTAGATCACCCGCCGCACGCCGGCTTCCTCGGCGGCTCGGACGAAATTCCCGGCAGCATCCCGGTCGCGCCGTTCGAATCCGGTCCGGCCGCCGGACATGGCATGCACCAGGTAATAGGCGGTGTCTATGCCTTGCAGCGCAGCGGCCAGGGTGCTCGGATCCAGCATCTCGGCCCGCACGGTCTCGGCCCCGGGATGGAGGCCGGCATTTTCCCTGCGCACCATGCAGCGAACGTGATAGCCCATTGCCAGCAGGGACGCCGTGAGCCGCCTGCCGATAAAACCGCTGGCTCCGGTTATGAGTATTTTGCCATCTGATTGGTCCATGAGACCGTAATTGTGCCATAACTCACCCAGAAGGCAAGAGGAAGTTCCCGCCAGCGAATTTAGGCGCGATAAGCGACTGCAATCTCCTTGAATCAGCGATGCTTTGTTGCTACTATTCTTTCATGAATCCATTTTTGGCCAATAGCCCGTGTGCCGAAGGTGGCCCGCCGTTGTCCGATCCCATGCAATTGGTGGTTTTCGCCCTTGACGAGTTGCGCTACGCGCTTCCCCTGGCAGTGGTGGAACGGGCGCTCCGCATGGTCGAGATCACCCGGTTGCCGAAGGCGCCGGAGATGGTGCATGGCGTCATCGACCTCCACGGCGAGATCGTCCCGGTATTGGATGTCCGGAAGCGATTTCAGCTGCCGGAAAGGGAGCTGGGTCTCAGCGACCATCTGATTGTCGCCCGCACGGCAAAACGTACGGTGGCCCTGGTGGCCGATGCGGTCGCCGAGGTCATTGCCCTGCCGGCAGAGGCGCGGATCGAGCCGGGGACAATACTTCCCGGTATGGAATATTGCTCGGGAGTGGTAAGGCTCGATGGCGGCATGATTTTTATCCACGATCTCGATGTCTTCCTGTCGCTGAAAGAGGAACAGGCACTAGATGCCGCAATTGAAGAAAACTGCTGATTCTACCTATGCCCAGCCGCATCGACGACCAACAGATATCCTTCCTCAGCGCTTTTGTCAGCCGCAGGCTTGGCTTGCACTTTCCCCAAAAACGCTGGCCGGACCTGAGACGATTAATCACCCATGCGGCCCCCGACCTTGGTTTTACGGATGTGGCCGCCTGTATCCGCTGGATTCTCTCGGCACATCTTGGCAAAGAACAATTGGAAGTCCTCGCCAGCCACCTGACAATAGGCGAGACCTATTTCTTCCGCGAACAGGCCAGTTTCGAAATGCTTGAAAGCCGTATCCTCCCGGACTTGATCTCTGCCCGTCGCGGCAAAGATCAACGCTTGCGCATCTGGAGCGCCGGGTGTTCCACCGGCGAGGAACCATATTCCATTGCCATCCTGCTTGGCCGGTTAATGCCCGATCTCAAGGAGTGGAACATCACCATCCTGGCCACCGACATCAATGGGCGGGCCATCAGCAAGGCAAAGCAGGGCATCTACGGCGAATGGTCGTTCCGCGGCGTGCCGGAAGATTCGAAGAGGCGTTTTTTTGCCAGCAGCAACGATGGGCGCTACGAGGTCCCGTATGCCACCAGGGAAATGGTCTCGTTTTCCCGCATCAACCTGGTGGAAGACCCGTACCCGTCGCCGGCAAACAACACAAGCGCCATGGACATCATTTTCTGCCGCAACGTGCTGATGTACTTCGGGGCAAGGCAACAACAGCAGGTTATCCGGAAGTTCCGCCAAACTCTGCAGGATGGGGGGTGGCTGGTGGTAAGCCCCTGCGAAACCTCCCCCATGCTCTCCGCCTGCTTCGAGACGGTCAGCTTGCCAGGTGCGATCTTTTACAGAAAAACGGACCGGGCGCCGGATAGGATCGCGCCGTCACCCGGCTCCGACGTCACAGCCCATGCGGCGCGCCATCTGCCCCAGGAACCGCCCGGCCAACCGCAACCATTGCCGGAGCCGCCGTTGCCTGCCATGGAGGTTGCGGAAGCAGAGGTCCGGCAAGATGGGGCAAGCGCACCCGGCACGCCCCAGTATGACGAGGCCCTGGCGTTATTCCGGCAGGGGCTTTACAATGATGCGGAAGACAAAATAGCCGCGCTGTTCGACAACTGCTCCGCTACCGGCGACCTGCAGGTTTTAGGCAAGGCCGCTGCCCTGATGACGCAGATGCTTGCCAACAGGGGGGATTTGGTTCGGGCGCTCGAATGGTCTGAAAAGGCGATCTTGGCGGACAAGCTGAATGCCGGGCTGTATTGCCTGCACGCCACCATACTGCAGGAGCAGGGTGAGGCGGCCCAGGCGATAACTACGCTGAAAAAGGCGATCTACCTTGATCCCCACTATGTCATGGCCCATTTCGCCCTGGGAATGCTGACCATCCGGTGCGGGCAGGCAAAAGAGGCCGGCCGGCACTTCAACAATGCCCTGTCACTGTTGGGCGCCTGTCAGCCTTCCGATTCGGTGCCCGGTTCCGAAGGTTTGACCGCCGGGCGGCTTTCCGAGATTATCGCATCGACTCTGGCCGGCCCAGGCCGATAGACATGATTTGATTTGAGGCAAGGTCGAAAAAGGCCGGGGCATTCGCCCGATTCGGCAGGCCGCAAGGAGCGGACATAATGGCAGCAGGGCAGAAAGAGACAATTGCGGGGCAGCCCAAAGGCTTTGACTGGAATAGTATCCATGAGCGGCTTGAAGCGGCTCGGGCGAGCATAAACCGGGATTTGTCGGCCGATGAGGTCAAGGGCATCCTGCGGGCCAGGGCCAGGGCTTTGGCCAGGCTGCCCGTAAGGGAAGAGGCGCTAGGGTCGCTGGATGTGCTGGAGTTCCGTTTGACCTATGAGACCTATGCCATCGAACTCAACTGGGTACGCGAGACCTGTCCGCTCCCGGATATCACGCCGCTTCCCGGCACGCCCGCCTTTGTGGCCGGCGTCGTCAACCTGCGCGGCAGGATCGTGTCGGTAATCGATATCAGGAGTTTTTTCGATCTGCCGATCAAGGGGCTGACGGACCTGAACAAGGTCATCATCCTGCAGGACGGCCAGATGGAGTTCGGCATCCTGGCCGACGAGATCATCGGTACCCGGTCGATCCCGCTGGCGAGTCTCCAGCCCGTGCTCCCGACCCTTACCGGCATCCGCGAAGAGTATCTGAAAGGGGTTACGGCAGGCCGGACAGTGCTGTTGGACGGCAAGCGGCTTTTGGGCGACCGTGGCCTCATTGTTAATGAAGACGGTTGATAAACTCGGCAACTCATTGCATACTCAATAATTCCGATATATTCCGTTCACAATAAGGGGGATTTCATGGACTGGTTTCTGAATCGATCGACGCGGGCCAAGATCGTCTTCAGCTTTGGATTGATATTTTCGCTGCTGGTGATTATCACCGGCATCTCGCTTTACGATATCTGGACAATCAAGGGGTCGCAACGGGATGTGGTCTATAAGGACTTCCGCCAGACCTTCGATCTCATGCAGGTCCGTTCCAACCTGAATCGGGCCCGGGCCCAGATCCTGGAGTTGATGTTGACCAAGGACCGGACCAAACAGAAGGCGCTAGAACAGGAAATCGGTGTGCTGGTGGCGGAAAATAATCAGAGCATCAAAGAGCTTACGCAGCATTACAAGGACGAGCCCCAGAACCTTGCCAAGCTGGAAGAGCTTTCCTCGACCCTGCTTGCCTATCGCAAGAGCAGGGACGAGCAGATCGCCCTGATCTACAGGGGCAAAGTAGATGAGGCCCGCCAGATGGGGATCGGCATCCAGGAGGAACGCTACAACAAGATCAAGGATATTGCCCTGGAGATCGAGAAACAGGAGATGGATCATGCCCAGCTGCAGGTGGCGAGCTCGGAGCGGAACGCAAACACGACCCTGGTCATTTTTCTGGTGATCGGCTGCGGCGCCTTCCTTTTCTGCGTGGTGATGACCATGGCCCTGACCAGCTGCATTGCCGCCCCGCTCAGGCTCTTCACCGATGTGGCGGAACGGGTGGCGGCGGGAGACCTGGAGGTTACCATTCCCGCAATTAACAGGGGGGACGAGGTTGGGGGACTGGCACAATCTTTCCGCCGCATGGTGGCTAAATATAGCGAGATGGCGGGCATGACGAAACGGATCGCGGCCGGGGATCTGGCGGTCACGGTCATCCCCCAGTCGGAGAAGGATGTGATGGGCAATGCCCTGGCGACCATGGTGGCAGGGCTCAGGAACATCACCGGCGGTATCAAGGAAGGGGTCAACGTGCTTGCCTCCGCCTCCAGCGAGATTATCGCATCCACGGCCCAGGTCGCCTCCAGTGCGGCCGAAACGGCAACTGCGGTCAATGAGACGACCGCCACCGTGGAAGAGGTGAAACAAACCACGCAACTTTCCAGCCAGAAGGCCCAGCAGGTGTCGGCCAGCGCACAGAAGTCCCTGCAGGTCTCCAAGCAGGGGAAGAAGTCGGTGGAGGACGCGGTCATGGGCATGAGCCGCATCAGGGAGCAGATGGAGACCATTGCCGAGAGCATCGTCAGCCTCAGCGAGCAGGGGCAGGCCATTGGCGAGATCATCACCACGGTCAACGACCTGGCCGAACAGTCCAATCTGCTGGCGGTCAACGCCTCCATCGAAGCCGCCAAGGCGGGCGAGCATGGCAAAGGGTTTGCCGTGGTGGCGCTGGAAGTGAAGAGTCTGGCGGAACAGTCCAAGCAGGCCACGGCCCAGGTGCGGGCCATCCTGAACGACATCCAGAAGGCGACCAATGCTGCGGTGATGGCTACCGAGCAGGGGAGCAAGGCGGTGGAGATCGGCGAAAGGCAGTCCGGCGAGGCGGGCGAGGCGATCCGGGTGTTGGCGGACAGCGTCCTGGAATCCGCCCATGCCTCGACACAGATCTCCGCATCCAGCCAGCAGCAGTCGGTGGGCATGGACCAGGTTGCCCTGGCCATGGAAAATATCAAGGATGCCAGCAATCTGAGCGTGACCGGCACCAAACAGGTGGAGCTTTCCGCCCAGAACCTCCATGAACTGGGGCAGAAGCTGAAGCAGATGGTCGAACAGTTCAAGCTTTAAAACTCATAAAACTCTCAACCGGTTTACCATGGACAACGACTTTCACAATAGACTGTTGGCGATTTTTCGAACCGAGACCAGGGAACATCTGGATGCGATCTCCGCAGGTCTGCTGGAACTGGAGCAACTCCCTGCCCAGGAGTCGGGCCAAGACGTTATCGAGGCTGTTTTCAGGGAGGCCCACAGCCTGAAAGGGGCCGCCCGTGCGGTCAACATGGCCGGAATCGAAGCGGCCAGCCACTCCCTGGAAAGCGTCTTTGCGGCTTTGAAGCGCCGAACGATTGCGCCATCTTCGGAACTTTTCGATTTGTTGCACCAGACTGTGGATGCTGTTGCCACGCTGATTGCCCCTTCCGGGACCGGGGAAGACGCCCGGCAAACGAGCCTGCTCCAGGTTCTCGGCCAGCGCCTGGCAGGGGCCGCAAAGGGACCCCTTATGCCTGTTGCGCCATTGGCCCCCCAGGCCGAACCGGCAGCACCGCCGCCTTACAAAAGGCATGCAACGGACCAGACGGTCCGCATCGCCTCTGCCAAGCTGGACGGGATCCTGAACCAGGCCGAGGAGATGGTGACCGCCAAGCTGGCAGTGGCGCAGCGTGCCACGGAGCTTGGGGAGCTGGACCGGATTCTGGCGGATTGGGAGAAGGGGTGGAAAAAGGCTCAGCCAGGATTGCGCAGCATGCGCAAAATCCGCCAAGCCCCCGGCCTGGCAGCCGGTCTTCTCTCGGGCGAAAAGACCGCCACCTTGCTGGATTTTCTCGATCAGCAGCACTCGTTCGTCAGGATGATCAGGCAGAGGGTGTTGCACACGGCCCAGTCCATCCGCAACGACCGGCATTCGCTTGCCATGATGGTGGACTCCATCCATGAAGAAGCCAGGCAGGTGCTGATGCTCCCCTTTTCGACCCTTGGTGAAATCCTTCCCAAGGCGGTGCGGGACCTGGCACGGGACCTGGCAAAGGATGCGGTGCTGATGGTTAGCGGTGACTCCATAGAGATCGACAAGCGCATTCTGGAGGGGCTGAAAGATCCGCTTCTCCACTTGGTGCGGAACTGCGTGGCCCACGGCATCGAGCCCCCGGAGGAGCGGCAACGGCATGGTAAGCCGCCACGGGGTACTGTATCCGTGGAGATTGCCCTGGCCGGCAGCAATCGGATAGAGATTTCGGTTGGGGACGACGGCGCAGGCATCGACCTTGCCAGATTAAAAAATGCGGCGGCGCAGGCCGGGCTCATAACCCGGGAAGACGCGGAATCAATGGCCGACGGTGAAGCGCTGGACCTCATGTTCAGGTCCGGGCTTTCCACCAGTGCCATGATCACCGATGTCTCTGGCCGTGGGCTCGGACTGGCCATAGTTCGGGAAAAGGTCGAAGGATTGGGGGGAGACGTCTCGGTGACCACCGCCCCGCGCCAGGGGACTTCTTTCCATCTTTCCCTGCCGCTTACCCTCTCGACGTTCCGCGGGGTTCTGGTCCGGGCCGGAGAACAGCACTTCGTTGTCCCCACGGCAAGTTTGGCGCGGGTGGGCAGGGTGGGCCGGGAAACGGTGAAATCCGTTGAAGGGCGGGAAACCATCGTGCTTGACGGAGAGGCCACCTCGTTCGTCCGGTTGGCGGAGGTACTGGGGCTCCCCAGGATTGAGAAACGGGAATCGAATGGAGGCTTGCTCTCCTTTTTTCTGCTCGGGACCGGTGAAAAGCGGATCGCCTTTGGTGTCGATCAGGTGATCGATGAACTGGAGGTCCTTGCCAAGGGACTTGGGCCACAACTGTCCAGGGTGCGCAATTTTGCCGGGGCAACGGTGCTCGGTACGGGCAAAGTGGTGCCGATCTTGCATTGCAACGATCTGTTGAAGTCGGCCGTAAAAGTATCGGTATCGGCCCTCCCGCAGGTCTCTGCCGGGGCAACCAATGAAGAGGCGCGGAGAACGGTGCTGGTGGTCGAGGATTCCATTACCGCCCGGACCCTGCTGAAAAATATCCTTGAGACGGCCGGTTACCTGACCACTACGGCAGTGGACGGGCTCGATGCCCTGGCGCAACTCAGGACCGGGAATTACGATCTGGTCGTTTCCGATGTGGATATGCCCAGGATGAACGGGTTCGAGCTGACGGCGAAGATTCGCTCCGCCAGCAGTTTCGCCGATTTGCCGGTGGTGCTGGTTACTTCCCTGGATTCCCGCGAAGACCGGGAGCGGGGTATCGAGGTGGGGGCCAATGCCTACATTGTCAAGAGCAGTTTTGATCAGAGCAATCTCCTGGAAGTGATAAAGAGGTTCATTTAGCATGATTAAGGTGCTGATAGTCGATGATTCCGCCACCACCAGGCATTTCTTGGAGCAGGTCTTCAATGCCGACCCGGCCCTGCGGGTGATCGGCCAGGCCCGGGATGGGGCAGAAGCCATTGAAATGGTGGAGCGGCTGGCTCCGGACGTTATCACCATGGATATCTGCATGCCGGGCCTGAGCGGGCTGGAGGCCACTGCCAGGATCATGGAGGAACACCCCACGCCGATTGTCATCCTGAGCGGAAACCTGGATGACGATGAGGTCATGTCTTCATGCCGGGCCATGGAAGCGGGGGCGCTGGTGGCCTTGGCAAAACCCTCGGGGGGCGGTCATCCCGATCATGGTACGGCTGTTGCCGAACTGGTGCAGACCGTGAAGCTGATGTCTGAAGTCAGGGTGGTGAAGCGTTGGTTTCGTTCCAAAAAGGTATTGCCGCAGGTGTTTTCGCAGGCAGCGGATGCCACCTTGCCGGGCAATCCGAAGCTGGTCGCGGTCGGTGCCTCGACAGGGGGACCGGTGGTCATCAATACCCTCCTGGCCGGGCTGACGCCTGATTTCCCCCTTCCGGTCCTGATCGTGCAGCACATGGCGGCAGGCTTTATCCGGGGGTTTGCGGAATGGCTCGGCATTTCTTCCGGTCTGCCGGTCCATATTGCCGCGGCTGGTGAAATCATGCTGCCGGGGCATGCCTATATCGCCCCCGATGGTTGCCAGACGATGGTTGCAAACGATAATCGCATAGCAATGGTTGCTGGGGTTGCCGAATACGGTCACTGCCCTTCGGTTGCCGCCCTGTTCCGTTCCGTTGCCATGGTGCATGGCGGCCAAGCCATCGGCATTCTCCTGACCGGCATGGGGAGCGACGGTGCCCGCGAACTGAAGATGATGAAAGACAAAGGGGCCGTTACAATCGCACAGGACCAGGCAAGTTCGGTCATTTACGGTATGCCCGGGGAAGCCGCGAAGCTCGGGGCGGCCACCTATGAGCTTCCGCCGGACAAGATGGCGGCCATGCTTGAACGGCTTGCCGTTGGCAGCAAGCGATGATCTTTATCCAGTACCCCAGCTGAAGAAAGGAATCACGAACAATGACAGATAGCGTGCGGATATCCGAATATTCCGGCGGGAAAATCATGATAGTAGAGGACAGCCCGACACAGGCGGCACATCTGCAGTATATGCTGGAAAAACAGGGCTATCGGGTAGTTATCGCCGGCAATGGCGCCAAGGCCCTTGATATGGTCAGTACGGAAAATCCGGCCCTGATCATCAGCGACATTCTCATGCCGGAGATGGATGGTTACGAGCTGTGCCGCCGGATCAAGTCCCATGATGAACAGTGCGGCATTCGGTTTATCCTGTTGACGTCCCTCTCCGATCCACTGGACATCATCCGGGGGCTGGAGTGCGGCGCCGACAACTTCATAACCAAGCCGTACGATGAAGCATTTCTTGTCTCCCGCGTGGGGTATCTGCTGGAAAACCGTTATGAAGCCGAAGATTGCGCCGCATTGCCGGAAATAAAGATTCTCTTTTCCGGCAAGGAGTTTTCCATAACTTCCGGCCGCCATCAGATCCTCGATCTGCTGTTGTCCACCTATGAATCCACCATCATGAAGAACAAAGAACTGATCAAGGCAAGGGATGACCTGAATGAACGCAACCAACAGTTGAAACAGGCCAACCAGGACCTGGAGGCCTTCAGCCATACCGTTTCCCATGACCTGCGGGGGCCGCTGAACAATATCTTCGGCTCCTGCCAGGTGATCCAGGAGCTGTACGGCAACAACCTTGACAAGAACTGTTTGGAATTCTTCACCTATATCCATGATGCAGCGAAAAACATGGACAAGCTGATCGGCACCATCCTCAGGTTTTCCAGTCTCTCCCGCCAGGAAGTGCTTCGGGAGCAGGTCGATCTGAGTATCCTGACCAGGGAGATCGTTGCTGAACACCGCTTCAGGGATCCTCAGCGCCGGGTCACCACCGACATCATGGATGGAGTGACAGCCAGCGGCGATTTGCGGCTGCTGCGGGTTGTCATGGAGAATCTGGTTGCCAATGCCTGGAAATACACCAGTATGAAGGAAGTCGCCGTTATCCAATTCGGCATGCTGGAACAGGCGGGTCAAACGGTCTATTTCGTGCGCGACAACGGAGCCGGCTTCGACATGGCTTGCGCCGACAAGCTTTTCACCCCTTTTCAGCGCTTGCACGCAGCCAATGAATTCGAAGGGTTCGGAATCGGACTATCCACGGTGCAGCGGATTATCCAGCGCCATAACGGCCGTATCTGGGCCGAGGGCGAAATCGGAGCAGGCGCGGTATTTTACTTTACCCTGACCCCCTGAAAGCGGGTCTTGGAGGTTATGAGCATGGCAGAACATGGGGCCGCATTCTGGATCGAACAACTGGGGCTTGTCCGTCACCCCGAGGGAGGATGGTTCCGTGAGTCCTACCGCTCCGCCGAAGTGATTCCCCGCAGCGGCCTGCCGGCCCGTTTTGACGAAAAACGCACCTTTGCCACCGCCATCTATTTCCTGTTGGAGCAGGGCGACATCTCGGCCCTGCATCGCCTTAAGTCCGACGAAATATGGCACTTTTATGCCGGGGCGTCCCTGACGGTTCATGTCATAGGCCCTGACGGAAAACATGGCGAAACCATGGTGGGGCGGGATGTTGAAGCAGGGGAGCAGCTTCAGGCCGTAGTGCCTGCCGATTGCTGGTTTGGTGCCGAACTGGCCGGTGATGGAGACTATGCCCTGGTGGGGTGCACCGTGGCCCCGGGTTTCGACTTCAACGACTTTGAGCTGGCCAGCCGGGACGATCTGACAGCCCTGTTCCCCGGTCATGCCGCGCTCATCGAGCGGCTGACCAGGGGCTAGGCGTATGCCGGCAGCGACACGCACCCAGGAGATCGCCTGCCAGCAGGTGCTGGTGGATGACTCTTCGGTATTTTCCATTCAATGGAGCATTTTCCCCCCCCGAATAGCCACCGAGCTGACACCCGAGATGTTGCTGAACCGCTATCTGGCCTACATCCGCAGATGCACGGCAACCATCATCCGCCCTTGCCCGACACCAGCCGGCATGGAATTCCGCCTGTTTGCCTCCCGAGTCAGCCTGATCAGCTTCCTGCCTGCCGCCATGGAGGACGATTGCCTTGTCCTGCGCATCCGGGGGGGGCTATTGGTGCAGCCGCGCCAGTGCGACCGGGGAGAGATGCGCTTCGGGGTTGTTGCGTTGCCGGAAGGCGTCCGGGTATCTTTGCAGCTCTCGGATTATTGCCCCCTGCTCCTCGGCAGTTCCTCCCCATCCGTTGTCCGCCGCTGGCTCTACAGCCTTACCCAGGCCTTTATCCACCGCCTGGTAACGGTCCGCTTCCTCGTTTTACTCTACCGGGAACTGGCCGGCTCAGCCTGCCTTGTGAAGGTGGTCCCTGCCCGGATCCGCGAAGGCCGCCCTGTCTAGCACTTTGAATGTCTCCCAAAGTATGTTATAAAGCGATATAAATTTGATCGGCAAAGGAACCGGCACCATGCCCCATACAAACATCGAAATACCCGACAAACTCCCCCTTTACTCCCAGAAGGAAATGGTCCCTTTTCCGTACATGATCTTTCCGCTTTACGTCAATGACCGGGATCTGCTCCCCTTCACCGAGGCCGACAACTACGATAAATCCGTGGCCGTGGTATTGCGCCGCCCGGATGCCACCAGTGGCGATCAATTGGGCGATATCCACGAGATCGGCACCCTGTGCCGGGTCAACCAGATCAAGAAGGTGAGTGACGGCAGGTTCAAGGTGACCCTGGAAGGGGTGGCCCGCCTGCGCATCCAGGAGCTGGAACCCGGAACGGTCTGCCTCCTTGCCCACTGCGAGGTGGTGCGGGAGTTCGTGGAGAAGAACCTGGTCTCGGAGGCCCTGGTCCAGAGCCTGAACGCCCTGCTGAAGATATCCCTCTCCTACGGCAAGCCGCTGCCGGACGACGTCATGAAGATGATCGATTACATCGACAACCCGGCCCGGCTTTCGGACCTGGTGGCGCTCTATGTCAACCTGCCCATTTCCGATCTGCAGGAACTCCTGGAAACGGTGGATCCGCTGGAACGGCTCAAAAAGGTCTATGTGCACCTGACCAACGAGGTGCAACGGCTGCAGGTCAAGAGCGAGATCAATACCGAGGTCAACCGCAAGGTGGGCAAGAACCAGAAGGAATACATCCTGCGCGAGCAGATGAAGCATATCCAGGAGGAGTTGGGCGAGGAAGACCCCCGGGTGGCCGATATGAACGAGCTGCGCCGCCGCATCGAGGAGGCGGGCCTGCCCGAGGATGTCAAGAAAATCGCCGATACCGAGATCAAGCGCCTGGAGCGGATCAATCCGGCTTCCCCGGAATACACCGTCTCCCGCACATATCTTGATTACCTGGCCGGCATGCCCTGGAGCAAATCGACCTCCGACAGCCTGGACATGGTCAGGGCCGAGGAGATCCTCAACGAAGACCATTACAACCTGAAGAAGGTCAAGGAGCGCATCATGGAGTTTCTGGCGGTGCGTTCGCTCAAGGAGAACATGAAGGGGCCGGTGCTCTGTTTTGTCGGTCCCCCGGGGGTCGGCAAGACCAGCCTGGGCAAGTCCATCGCCCGTTCACTGGGGCGCAAGTTCGTGCGCATCTCCCTGGGGGGCGTCCGGGACGAGGCCGAGATCCGCGGCCACCGCAGGACTTACATCGGTGCCCTGCCGGGCCGGATCATCAAGGAGCTCTTCCGCTGCGGCGCCAACAATCCTGTCTTCATGCTGGACGAAATCGACAAGCTGGGGCTGGATTTCCGTGGCGACCCGGCCAGCGCGCTGCTGGAGGTGCTGGACCCGGAGCAGAACTTTTCCTTCAACGATCACTATCTGGATGTGCCTTTTGATCTGTCAAAGGTCATGTTCATCACCACCTCCAACCAGCTTGATCCGATCCCGGGACCGCTCAAGGACCGCATGGAAGTCATCCGCCTGTCCGGTTACAGCACCGAGGAAAAGCTGCACATCGCCCGCAATTTCATCATTCAGCGCGAGATCGACGAGAACGGGCTGACAAACAACCCCCTGGAATTCACGGACGAGGCGATCATCAAGATCATTGACGATTATACCCGCGAGGCCGGCGTGCGGAGCATGCAGCGCACCATCGCCTCTGTCTGCCGCAAGGTGGCCAAGGAGATTACCCAGAGCAAGAAACCGCGCAAGGTCATCAACCCCGAGGTGGTATCGGAACTGCTGGGACCGCGCAAGTTCCATAACGAGGTGGCGGCAGAGAACGATCGGATCGGCGTGGTCACCGGCATGGCCTGGACCGAGACCGGCGGCGACATCCTCTTTGTCGAGATCACCAGCATGCCTGGCAAGCCGGAATTGATCCTGACCGGCTCCCTGGGGGACGTGATGAAGGAATCGGCCCGGGCGGCGCTTTCCTATGTGGAGGCCCACTACCGGGATTTCGGCATAGCCGAGAATGCCTTCGAGGACAAGACCTTCCACATCCATGTCCCTTCCGGTGCCATACCCAAGGATGGCCCTTCGGCCGGCGTGACCATGGTGACGGCCCTGGTGTCGCTCCTGACCGGGCGGCCCGCTAAACGGAGCGTTTCCATGACCGGCGAGATCACCCTTACAGGCCGCGTCTTGGCCATTGGCGGCCTCAAGGAAAAGGTGCTGGCGGCCCATCGCGCCGGAGTGCGCCGGATCGTGGCGCCCGACCGCAACAGGGACGATCTGGAGGATATCCCCGATAACGTGCGCACGGAGCTGGAGTTCACCTTCATCAACGAGGCCGCCGAGGCGGTGGCGGTGGCGTTGCAGGCATGAACATCGCCATAGTCGACAGGCTCATGCTGCGATTCTTCGCCGAGTTGCAGGGGTGGTTCCGCCTCGGGGCCAAGACCTTCGTGCGCATGTTCCGCCGTCCCTTCTACTATCGCGAGTTCGCCATCCAATTCGACAAGCTGGGGTTTTCCTCGCTGTTCATCTGCATACTGACCGGCCTGTTCACCGGCATGGTCATGGCATTGCAGGCCCTGATCCAGCTCAAGCCCTTTGCCGCCACCAGTTACGTGGGGGGCATGGTGGCGGTCACCATGATCAAGGAGCTGGGACCGGTGCTGGCGTCGCTGATGGTGGCCGGCAGGGTCGGTTCGGCAATCACCGCGGAGCTTGGCACCATGGTGGTCACCGAACAGGTGGATGCCATGCGGGTGGAGGGTACGGATATCATCCAGCGCCTGGTCGCCCCCAGGGTCAAGGCCATGCTGCTGGCCATGCCTCTCCTGACAGTTGTGGCCGATGTCGTTTCCCTGGCGGGGGGCTACATGATCTCTGCCGGTTACGGCATAAACCCGACCATGTACATCAAAGGTCTGCCCCAGTTCATGGTGTTCCAGGACCTGATCGAAGGGCTGGTCAAGCCGGCTGTCTTTGGCCTGCTGATCACCCTGACCGGCTGTTATGTGGGGCTCAATACCCGGGGCGGAGCCGAGGGGGTAGGGGCAGCGGCCAAGCAGGCAGTGGTGCTGTCGTCGGTGATGGTCCTGGTGACGGATTTTTTCCTCACCAAGATCTTCGTGACGTTCCGGGGGTAAGTTTTTTGGGTTGTTCCGCACTACGGGCGGAACAATTGACAGGAGGCATGGACCATGGCGGATCCGGCGGAAAAGACATCACAACAGTTTTCATGGAATGACTACAAGGAGTGGCCGGAGGACGAGCGCTGGCAGATCATCGACGGCCAGGCCTATGGTATGACGGCCGCCCCGAACATCAAGCACCAGAAGGTGACCGGCAACCTGTATGCTGCACTCCGTGAGCAGCTGAAGGGCAAGCAGTGCGTCCCGTTCATCGCCCCTACCGATGTGGTGTTTGATGATTTCAACATCGTGCAGCCCGATGTGCTGGTGGTCTGTGACAAAAGCAGGATCACCGAGGACAACATCCAGGGGGCTCCCGACCTGGTCATCGAAGTAATCTCCCCTTCCAACTCCTTTATGGATAAAAAGCTGAAGCTGGAGTTGTACGAACGTTTCGGGGTGCCGGAATACCTGGTGGTGGACCCGGTGGGCGATCTGGTGGAGCGCTATTGCCTGGTGGATGGAAAATACGGCCGTGCCGAGATATTCCCCTGGTATGGGGGACTGCCGCTGGTGTCGCTGCCGGGGATGGCGCTCAGTCTGTGGGAGGTCTTCGAGCGGGATCTGGCGGAGTTGAATGTTGTCAGGGAAGGGCCGCAGGGGTATCGGGTATGATACGAGGGGCTGTTATGATTGTGATCAGGCCATGAACTACTGGCTCTTAAAAACCGAACCGGGCTGTTTCTCCATGGACGACCTGAAGAACCGTCCGGACATGACCGAGCACTGGGATGGGGTGCGCAACTACCAGGCCCGCAATTTCCTGCGGGACCAGGTCAAGGTGGGGGACGGGGCGCTCTTCTATCACAGCAATATTCCGGAACCGGCCGTGGTCGGCATAGCGGAAGTGGTGCGGGCCGGATACCCGGATTTCACCGCCCTGGACCCCGGAAGCGAGCATTTCGATCCCAAGGCCTCGCCGCTGAATCCGCTCTGGTACATGGTGGATGTGCGCTATGTTGAGAAGATGCCATCTCCGGTCACCCTGGAAAAGATCAGGAACAATCCTTTGCTGTCGGGGATGCCGCTGGTCAAGCGCAGCCGTCTTTCGGTGCAGCCGGTTACGGCCGAGGAATGGCGGATCATCCGCGCCATGGGGGGGTTGGAGTCCAGATGAGCATTACCGACTGCATCCGCATGGAACAGGTCTGCTACTCGGTTGGTGGCCGCAAGATACTGCAGGATTTCGACTTTTGCCTGGAGCGGGGCGTCAATCGCACCATCCTGGGGGTCAGCGGTGCGGGCAAGACCACCATACTCAAGCTCTTGCTGGGCCTGCTGGAACCGGATTCGGGCCGGGTCTGCATCGGCGACGTTTGTATCACCGGACAGCCGGAGTCCCGTTTTATGGAACAACGCAAGCGGATTGCCATTGTCTTCCAGGGAGGGGCGCTGTTCGACTCCATGACCGTGGGCGAGAATGTGGGCTACCGCCTGTTCGAGGCGGGCGAACTGGCCGAGAACGAGATCGAGCGGATCGTGCTGGAGAAACTCTCCTTCGTGGGGGTGGAACAGGCGGTCAATCTCTACCCGGCCGAGCTTTCGGGCGGGATGAAGAAAAGGGTCGCCATTGCCCGGGCCCTGGCGGCCGATCCCGACTATATCTTCTTCGACGAGCCGACCACCGGTCTCGATCCGATCGGGGTCTACAATATCTGCAAACTGATGCAGCAACTGCAGGAAGAGGGGAAGACCACCCTGATGGTCACCCACGATCTGGCCACCGCCTTTGCCACCTCGGAGCGCTTTACTTTCCTGCACCAGGCGAGGATGGTGTTCGACGGTACCGAGGAGGAGATCAGGGCCAGCCAAATTCCGGAGGTGCGGGAATTTCTGGCGCCTACCGAGCAGGTGTTGTTCGTTGATATGACTAACCGGAACGGACGGGAATGATATGAAACGTAGCAATCGCATAGGATGGGCGCAGGTTCGCGCCGGGGTGTTCATCTTCGCGGCACTGCTGTTTATTGCCGCCGGGGTGCTCCTGATGGGGCAGAAGACCAAGATGTTCGTACCCAAAGGGGAACTGCGGGTGGTGATGGACGACGTGGCCGGGCTCAAGGAAGGGGCGCCGGTCTGGCTGGCCGGGGTCGAGGTGGGAGTGGTGACGGATCTGCGCTTTTCCCGGCCCGAGATCAGCAACGAGGTGGAAATCAAGCTCCAGATCGACAAAGAGGCCCTGAAGAAGATCGGCCCCGATTCCAAGATCACCATCAAGACCCGGGGCCTGATGGGTGAAAAATACGTGGACATCACGCCGTCCCTGCACTACTTCGAGCATCCGGCAACCGTGCTGCGGGGCACCGCGGTGATCAAGCTGGATGACGTGGTGCAGAAGGCCGGCGTCACTTTCGAGAAGATCAATACCATAGTTGACAACATCAGCCAGGGTAAAGGCACCCTGGGCAAACTGACCAACGACACCGAGTTGTACACCAGCATCGTCAAGTTGACCCGGGAGATGTACTCCCTGGCGGTCACCATCAATCGTGGCAATGGGACTCTTGGCAGGTTGAACCGCAGCCCGGAGCCGTTCGACAAGCTGATCAGCATCCTCAATCGTGCCGACAAGACATTGCAGGATATCCAGGCCTCGGAAGGGACGTTGAACAAGCTGATCTATGACAAAACTCTCTACGCCAAGCTGACGGAACTGGCGGACAGGAGCATTCAGGCTGCCGAGGATGTGCGCGAACTGAACCGGAAGATTACCTCCAAGGACGGCACGCTGGGCATGTTGATCAACGACCGGACATTCTACGACAAGGGGCTGTCGCTACTGACCAGGGCCGATAATTCCGTAAAATCCATCGAAGAGATCACCACCAAGATCGACAAGGGTGAAGGGACGGCCGGCCGGCTGCTCAACGAGAAGGATCTTTATGACCGCCTGAACCGGATGGTGGAAGATGTGGATGCCCTGGTCAAGGACTTCAAGGAGCATCCAAAAAAATATGTGAAGTTTTCGCTCTTCTGATTTCCTCCCACGTTCAGGGGCGGATGAGGGTACAAGGCAGTGGTTTTTGGGTTTTAATAGGTTAAATAAAAGTCAAATGAGGTTGTACGCATGAAAAGAGTTTGGTTGGTCGTAGTAACGTTATGCCTGTTTGCCGGCACCCTCCATGCCGCCACCCTGGAGGATAAGGTCATTGAACATACCTTGAAGAACGGCATGAAGCTCCTGATGGTCGAGCGCCACACATCTCCCACTGTGGCTGCCTGGATCCGCTTCAAGGTCGGGAGCGTGGACGAGCGGAGCGACGAGCGTGGCATCGCCCACCTGCTTGAACATATGCTCTTCAAGGGGACCAAAACCTTGGGAACAAAGGATTATGCCGCTGAAAAGCCGATCCTCGACAAGATCGAACAGACCGCCCAGTCATTGATGGCCGAGCAGGCCAAGGGCGAAAAGGCCGATCAGGCGCGGATGGCCGATCTGCAGAAACAGTTGACGGCATTGGAGGCGGATGCATCGAAATATGTCATAAAAGATGAGTTTTTCGAGATATATTCCAAAAACGGCGGGGTCGGCTACAATGCCTACACCAGCAGGGACGGAACCACCTATATGATCAACCTGCCCGCCAACAAGCTGGAACTGTGGGCGGCCATCGAATCGGACCGGATGCAGAACGCGGTATTGCGGGAATTTTATTCCGAGCGTTCGGTAGTAATGGAGGAGCGTAGGCGTTCCACCGACGCCGAACCGGAAGGCAAGTTGTGGGAAACCTTCCTGGCCGCCAGCTTCCTGGCCCACCCCTATGGCCAGCCTACCATCGGCTGGATGTCGAATATCGAGAATCTGACCCGTACCAAGGCCGAGAAGTTCTTTCACACCTACTACGGCCCCCAGAGTGCCATTGTGGCTATTGTGGGCGACATAGACCCCAAGTCCACCATTGCCCTGGTGGAGCGCTATTTTGGGCCGATACCGCCCGGCAAGACGCCACCCCCGGTTACAATCGTGGAGCCGAAGCAGGAGGGGGAACGGCAGATCGAGCAGTTGGCCGAGGCCGAGCCGACCCTGTTGCTGGGCTTCCACAAGCCGGCGATCAGCTCGCCCGATGACTATGTCTTTGATGTGATCAACATGATCCTGGGCAATGGCCGTACGTCCCGTTTCTACAAAAAACTGGTTGTTCAGCAGCAGATCGCCACTGATGTCGGGGTGTTCGATGCTCCCGGCAGCCGCTACCCCGGCTTGTTTGTAATAAATGCCAATCCGCGGGCGCCCCATACGGTCAAGGAGGTGGAGGATTCCCTCTTGGGCGAATTGGAGCGGTTGAAGACAGAACCGGTGCCGGAGCGCGATCTGCAGCGGATTCTCAATAAAATCGAGTACGAGGAGGCCCGTCGCATGGGTACCAACGGCGGCTTGGCCCGCAACCTGACCGAGTACGAGGCCGTCACCGGCAGTTGGCGCTACATGATCGAATATCGCCGCAAGGTGGCCGCGGTCACCCCGGCCGATATCCAGCGAGTGGCCCGCACATATTTCACCAGGGAAAACCGTATGGTGGGTTTCATCACCAAGAAGGGGGGTGAAGGCAAATGAAACGCTTGATCTTCTCTCTCCTGGCAATTTTATGCACTGTTACGGCGGTCTTTGCCGCTGACGGAGCCAAGGCTAATCCGCGCACCATGACCTTCCCGGAGTTGCATTTTGACATCCCCAAGGCCGAACGGGTGGTACTGGAATGCGGAATGCCGGTGTACCTGCTCCACGACCCGGAACTGCCGATCATCAATGTCACGGCCCTGGTTCATACCGGCTCGGTCTATGACCCGGCTGGCAAGTCGGGACTGGCATCCCTGACTGGAGCCGTAATGCGCAGCGGCGGCGCCGGCGGCGTGCCCCCTGAAAAGATAGACGACGAACTGGAGTTCATGGCGTCGGCGGTAGAAAGCGGTATCGGCAGCGATATGGGTACGGTTTCCCTGACCTCGCTGACGAAAAATTTCGACCGCACCTTGCAGATTTTCAACGACGTGCTTTTGCGTCCCGATTTCAGTGAAAACCGGGTCGATCTCAGTCGCAAGCAGCTCATCGAGGGGTTGCGCCGTGAAAACGACGATCCCAAGGCAATCGCCGATCGGGAGATCGCAAAGGCCATTTACGCCGGGCATCCGCTGGGGATCGTGCCGACATTCGCATCGGCAAAGTCTATCACGCGCCAGGATATGGTCGATTTCCACCGCAGGTTCTTCAGGGTGGACAATATGATCCTGGCGGTGTCGGGCGACTTTGACCGGGCCGCACTGCTGAAGAGGCTGAACGCCATGTTCGTCAAGCCGGCCAAACTTCCGCCGCTGGCGCTGCCGGTGATCCCCCAGCCTTCCCCGGTATTTGCGCCGGAGGTGCTTTACGGCAATAAAGAGGTCAACCAGAGTGTCATCCGCATGGGCCACCTGGGCATTACCAAGGACGATCCCGATATCTACGCCTTGCGGGTCCTGGATTACATCCTGGGCGGCAGCTTCAGCTCGCGCCTTACCCTGGAGATCCGCACCAATCAGGGTCTGGCCTACAACGTGAGCAGCCGTTTCGATATCGGACGGCGCTTCACCGGCACGTTCCTGGCGGAGACCGAGACCAAGGCGGAATCCACTGGAAAAACCATCGGACTGATGAAGGACATCATAGCCGGCATGACCAGGCAGCCTGTTACGGATCAGGAACTGAAGGCGGCCAAGGATTACATTATCAACTCGTTTATCTTCGGCTTCACCAGTCCCGCCTCCATAGTGACGCAACGTGCCAGGCTGGAATACTATGGCTACCCTGCGGATTTTCTGGAAAAATACCGGGCCAATGTCGCCAGGATAACAAAAGAGGATGTACTGGGCGCTGCCCGAAGGCATTTGAAGCCGGAAGCATTCAAGTTGGTGGTGGTTGGTGATGGAGCCAAATTCGACAAGCCGCTTGCGACTTTTGGCAAAGTGGTGGAACTGAACCTGAAACAGGTCACGGAATGAAAGCGGGGTAAGAGCCAATGTCACGTTTCGCATGGGATGACAGCATATCCTTGAACATTGCCGCAATCGATGATCAGCACAAGGCCTTGATCAGCTGGATCGACGCACTCTACGAATCGGTGCAGAAATGCGAGGGGGAGCAGGTGATCGGCGATGTGCTGCAAAAGTTGATAAGCTATGTCGTCATGCATTTCAACGAAGAGGAACGCCTGATGCTGTCCTTCAATTATCCGGTCTTCACCAGCCATCGTCAGGAGCATGACTATTATGTGACAAAGCTGAAAGATTTGCAGGAGCGTTTCCGGAAGGGGGAGGAGATCAGCGGTGATACGTTGGATTTCATGGCTGACTGGATCGTCTGTCACATAAAGGGAACCGACCAGAACTTCGGCCGTTTTTTGCGGGAGATACCGAAAAAGTGAATATTTGTTAAAGATTTGCTGCTGTTCGGCCGATAAAATAAGCAGGCGGAAAAGCAAGGTTGTAAAGGAGCAAGCCATGAAAATATCGACTGATACCCCAAAATATATTACGCCAACGGACAACTTGAAAAAACCGGCGGTGCGTAAGTCCGAAGAGAGCAGTCAGTCTGCCAAGCAACAGAGCGATGCCTTTGCCGTCCAGCTCTCGTCCGCTGTGGAACAAATGAAGACGCCCCCTGCCGAAAGTGATGATATCCGGCAGGCCAAGGTTGATGCCATCAGGCAGCAGTTGGCCACCGGCACCTACAACATCAGCGGCAAGGATGTGGCCAACAAGATAATAGGAGTTTTGAAGGGCTGAATACAAAGCCCCGCCGGTAACGACGGGGCCTTTTTACTTTAAGTCAATTCCATTGGTTGCAAAAAGGCCTGCGAAAGCAGGCTTTTTGCGTGCGGAGACAGAGCTCATTTTCGGCCCGTCATGCCCACGGCCATCCTGATGGCTGCCAGCAGGCTCGTCTCGGATGCCTTGCCGGTTCCGGCCAGATCATAGGCTGTGCCGTGATCCACCGAGGTGCGGATGATGGGCAGCCCCAGTGTGACGTTGACGCCGTCGTCAAAGTGCAGCATCTTCAGCGGGATCAACCCCTGGTCGTGATACATGGCCACAACCCCGTCGTATTCCCCCTTTTGGGCGAAATGGAAGAGGGTATCGGCCGAGAGCGGCCCCATGGCGTCGATCCCCTCGGCCTGGGCCGCAAGGATGGCCGGGGCGATGACCTCCCGCTCCTCGCTGCCGAACCGCCCACCCTCGCCGCAGTGGGGGTTGAGGGCCAGCACCGCCAGGCGGGGGCGGCCGATGCCGGTCAGCCGCCGCACGCCGGTTGCGGTGACCCGGATGGTCTGCAACACCCGGTCGAAGGTGATGAGGCCCGGCACATCTTTCAAGGCTTCATGGATGGTCACCAGCGCCACCCGCAATATATCTCCTGCCAGCATCATCACGTATTCGTCCGTACCGCACATTTCGGCCAAAAGCTCGGTATGCCCCGGGTAGTCGTGTCCTGCCCGATGCATTGCCTCCTTGCTGATGGGCGCCGTGGCCATGGCTGCCACCCGGCCATCCAGGCAGAGGCGCGCGGCAGTACAGATATAGCGGTACACGGCCTCACCAGCCGCTGCTGTCGGTTTGCCGTAGTGCAGATCCGCCCCGGTCAGGCTGGAGAGCGGCAATAACGGGATGCTGTTGCCGGTTGCCCGCAAAGCATCCTCGGGTTCCTTGATCTCCAGCAGTGCAAAGTTGGCGCCGCAGACACGAATAGCCCGCTCCAGCGCGGCCCTGTCGCCGAGCACCAGGGGCACGCAGGTCTCCTGCACAATCGAATGCGCCAGGGCCTTGACGATGATCTCGGGGCCGATGCCGCAGGGGTCGCCCATGGTGATGGCAATGATCGGTTTATTGGCTTCGTTTGATTCAGTCATGCTCGCGCACCTCTGCCAGTGCCATGGTGACATTGTCGGATTTGATCTTTTTCAGCAGCAGCCTGCCGCCTCCCGAGGCCAGAATCGCGGCCGGTTCGGCAACACCGGTGGCGCCGATTGCCGCCAGGGCATGTTGGGACGGCGGCGAGGGTACAGTCACGCCGTTCAATTCGGCGCTTTCGAAGAAGGCCAGTGGGATGTCGTGTTTCGCTGCATAGGCTATCAAGCCCTGTTCGTCGCTTTTGGCGCTGGCTGTGGCAATGCAGGCTACGCTCTTAAGGGAGAGAAAGATTCTCTTCAGTTGGGAAGAGACCAGTGATTCGATCTCCTCTGCCGGTGTGCCCCGATTGCAGCCGATACCCAGCACCAGGTTGCGGGGACGCAGGATCAGGAGGTTGGCCGGCTGGGTTTGGGGAGGAAGCTGGCGATTGGTGACGAACAGAAAGCCCCGGGCCCTGCTTTCCAGGGCCTCGGCAAAGGTGTCGTAAAAACAGAGCTTGCCCCGGCCGTGAAACCAGCAGCGGGTCTGGCCGCTGGGATCGACCACGGCGATCTCCTCATTATCCAGCAACAGCATGTTGAGCAGTTTGACCCGGTCGATGTCGTCGATGCCCCACCCCGATTCCTTTGCCAACATGTCAAAGGAAGGGAGGCAGTTGGCATCGGTGGCAGTGGTAATGACTGCCCTGGCCCCTGTGATGAAGGCACAGCGCTCGGCAAGTTCATTGGCCCCCCCCAGGTGGCCGCAGAGCAGGGAAATGGCGAATCTGGCTGCATCGTCCATGACCACCACGGCCGGGTCCTTTTCCTTTGATTCCAGAAGCGGGGCAACCATGCGTACCACGATGCCGGTAGCCATGATGAAAATAAGGCCGTCACACTCCTGCCAGAGTGAGGCGGCCAGTTGTTTAAGTTCCGTGGGATCGAACGGACTGCTGCCGCTGCCGGCTTGGCCGGCATACCGGCCGGATACGTACAGCGTCCCACCGGCCAGCCCTTCGGTCAGTTTCTGCCCGAGCAGGGCTCCGTTGCGGGTTATGGCGATGACGGCGACGCGCATCTCAGGCCTGCCCTTTGTCGCGGAAGCCGTGGCTGAACCCGCCGTCGTAGAGGAGCGACTTTGCTTTAAGTCCCTGGCTCCGTACAGCCAGCACGTCTCCCACGATGATCAGGGCCTGGCGGTCGATGCCGGACTCGCGCACCTTGGCTCCGATGTCGGCCAGGGTGCCGCGGATGATCTGTTCGTTATCCCATGTGGCACGGCAGACTACGGCGACAGCAGTCTCTGAAGAGTAGCTCCCGCTCAAGAGCTGTTCAACCACTTCCTCGATCATGCCGATGGAGAGGTAGATCACCATGGTTGCGCCGATGCGGGCGATCTCGGCGAGCCGCTCCCGTTCCGGTACCGGGGTGCGTCCTTCCATTCTTGTGAAGATGACGGTCTGGGAAACCTCCGGCAGGGTCAGTTCCTGTTTCAGGGCGGCAGCGGCGGCAAAGGCGCTGGTGACGCCGGGCACTACCTGGTACTCGATCTCCAGCCGGTCCAGGGCTTCCATCTGCTCCTGGATGGCGCCGTAGATGCAGGGATCGCCGGTGTGCAGCCTGACGACATCCTTGCCGGCGGCAATGGCATCCATGATGACGGTGATTACCTCGGTCAGGGTCATGCCGGCCGAGTCATGGACCTCTGCCCGGGTGGCGTAACAGTTGACCAGTTCCCGGTCAACCAGGCTGCCGGCGTAAACGACCACATCGGCGTGTTTCAACAGCCTGGCGCCGCGGATGGTGATGAGGTCGGCCGCTCCCGGTCCCGCACCGACGAATGATACCTTTGGTGCCATGATTCCCTTCCTGCCAGAACTCGTGAATTTATTGTTCTTGTAGTCCTAAAACATCGAGGATGTCAAGCCGGACAGGCAGGAGTAGTTGTTGCAATCTAAAAGAATTTTAGGTTGACAAAAATCGGGATTGTATTAAGATAAAATAAGTCCTATTAGGAAGCTTATCCGCACACGAAAGGAGACCCTGGTTATGTGGATTGAAAGATTCAGGATTCGCCCGGTATCCCACTGTAAAGAGGGTTGCCCTAGTTGGCCCACCGCTGATTAGCGGTGGGCAACCCGTAAAAAAGCCCCAGTCGAAAGACTTGGGGCTTTTTTTTGGGTGTTATTCTGTTATGATGCCGCTTTCATACATTGGTGACATCAAGCCGGGAAAACACTAAACAAGGCCGAAAGAATAAAGAATGAAAAAATACCTCATCGCCGTTGTCGCTTTGTTGCTTGTGGCCGGGGTTGCCGGCTATGCCTACTTCAAGCGCGCCCCTGAAATTACCTACAAAACCGCCAGGATCGAGCGCGGCGCCATCGCCTCCACTGTCTCGGCAACCGGCAATCTGAGCGCGGTGACTACCGTCCAGGTGGGAACCCAGGTCTCCGGCACCATCCAGAAATTGTATGTGGATTACAATTCCAGGGTAAAAAAGGGGCAGGCAATTGCCGAAATCGACCCCTCCCTCTTCAATGCCTCGGTCGAGCAATCCAATGGGAATTATCTGAATGCGGAAGCAAACCAGATGAAGGCGAAAGTCACGCTAGCCGATGCCGAACGCACCCTGAAGCGAAATGCCAAGCTGCTGACTGACGGCATCATCTCCCAAAGTGATTACGATGCTGCGGAAACGGCATTCCAGACGGCCAAAGCCGCCCTAAAGGCCGCCCAGGGCAGCGTTGCCCAGACCCGTGGCGCATTGATGCAGGCCCGCACCAACCTGCGCTTCTCGGTCATCCGATCACCGGTGGACGGGATTGTCATTTCCCGTGCCGTTGACGTGGGCCAGACCGTGGCCGCATCCTTTCAGACGCCGACGCTCTTTACCATAGCCCAGGATCTGACCAAGATGCAGATAGAGGTCAGCGTTGACGAGGCGGACATCAGCAGGATCAAGCTTGGCCAGATCGCAAGGTTCACGGTTGATGCCTATCCGGAGCAGTCTTTTGTCGGCAAGGTGGTCCAGATTCGCAGTGCGCCGATCATCAATCAGAACGTGGTCACGTATATCGTGCTGGTTACGGTTGACAACAGCGACATGAAGCTGAAGCCGGGCATGACCGCCAATGTCTCCATCGAGGTGGCCCGCAAGGACAATGTGCTCAAGTTGCCCATGGTGGCGCTGCGCTACAAACCCAAGGCCAAAGTCGAAGGACAGCCGGCCGAACTCCGTCCCGGAGCGCCGGGAGGAAATAAAGGCCAGCGCAAGGCCAAGGGGCAGCAGGTCTATGTCCTGAAGGAAAACAAGCCTGTGGCGGTGACGATCAAAACCGGTATCTCCAACAATACCAGCATCGAGCTGGTCGAGGGCGGGTTCAAGGAAGGGGACGAGGTGATCGTCGAGCAGTTGGGCGGCGAGAGCAAAAAGAAGTCGAACGGAATGGGCGGGCCGCCCATGAGTCCGCGGATGGGGCATTAAATGCCGATGGGACAGGGAGTTCGACCGGAATGAGCAACGTGATCACGCTCAATGGCATCAGCCGCGTATTCACCATGGGGGACCAGCAGTTCGAGGCGCTCAAGGGTATTTCCTTTGGTGTCGATGCGGGAGAATTCGTGGCCATCATGGGCGCCTCGGGCAGCGGCAAGTCAACTTGCATGAATATCCTGGGATGTCTGGACCGGCCCACTTCAGGGGAGTACCATCTGGACGGGCTGGATGTGGGCGGGCTGGATCCCAACCAGCTGGCGGCCATTCGCAACCGCAAGCTCGGTTTTGTCTTCCAGGGCTTCAACCTGCTGGCCCGGACCCCGGCGGTGGAGAATGTGGAACTGCCCCTGGTTTACTCGGGCATCCATGCCAAAGAGCGCCGGAAGAGGGCCTTGGCTGCCCTTGAACAGGTGGGGCTGGCAGGAAAGGAAGGCAACCATACCAGTCAGCTCTCCGGCGGCCAGCAGCAGCGGGTGGCCATTGCCAGGGCATTGATCAACAATCCGGCCCTGATCCTGGCCGACGAGCCCACCGGTAATCTGGACAGCTCCACCAGCGAAGAGATCATGAAACTCTTCACCAGCCTCAATCAACAAGGCATTACCATTATCATGGTCACCCACGAGACCGATGTGGCTGCATTTGCCGGGCGGAGGATCACCTTTCGCGACGGGCGCATTATTTCTGACAGTCTGACTGGTCCGACAAGTCCGGCCGGTCGGCCAGTTTGAGCATATGGATCTTCTTCAAACCCTGAAAATAGCCCTGCGGGCGCTGCGCACCAACAAGATGCGCTCTTTTCTGACCATGCTCGGCATCATCATCGGCATTGCCGCCGTGATCGCCATGATGGCCGTGGGCGCTGGCGCCAGCCATGTCATTGCCCAGCAGATCGCCAGCATCGGCAGCAACATCATCCTTGTTGTCCCGGGCTCGACCACCAGCGGCGGGCTTCGGATGGGGAGCGGCGGTGCCCAGACCCTGACCTCGGACGATGTGCGCGCCATCATGAACGAGTGCCCGTCCGTGGCCCTGGCCTCGGGGACGACCCGCACCACGTCCCAGGTGGTTTACGGCAACATGAACTGGTCAACCCTGATCATGGGCGCCACGCCGGAGTTGTTCGAGATCCGTGAGTGGCCCGTGGTCAGCGGCCGCAGCATTAGTCAGCAGGATGTGGACGGTGCGGCCAAGGTCTGCCTCCTGGGGCAGACAGTTGTCGATAATCTCTTCGGCGCCGATGATCCGATCGGCAAGATGGTGCGCATCAAGAAGGTCCCATTTACGGTGGTCGGCGTGCTCGAACAGAAGGGACAGTCGCCACAGGGGACAGACCAGGACGACGCGGTCTTTGTGCCGCTACGCACGGCCCAAATCAAGCTGTCGCGCTCCTCGTTCCCCAACACGGTGGGCGCGGTGATAGTGCAGGCCAAGAGCGAGGCTCTGCTGGACAAGTCCGAAGAGGAGATCACCAGCCTGCTCAACCAGCGGCACCGCATCACCAACGGCAAGGAACCGGATTTCTCCACCCGCAACCTGTCGGAGATCCTGGCCGTTGCCGAGCAATCCTCGAAGGCCATGTCCTTGCTGCTGGGGGCCGTGGCCTCCATTTCGCTGATTGTGGGCGGCATCGGCATTATGAATATCATGCTGGTTTCGGTCACCGAACGCACCCGCGAGATCGGCATCCGCATGGCCATTGGCGCCCGCAGGAACGACATCCTCCTGCAGTTCATGACCGAGGCGGTGCTCCTGACCATGATCGGCGGCATCATCGGCATACTCCTGGGGGCGGGCGGAGCGATGATCGTCTCACGCATTCTGGACTGGCCGACCCTGATCTCGGTCCAGTCCGTTACTGTGGCCTTTTTCTTCTCTGCCGCCGTTGGGATCTTCTTCGGCTTCTATCCGGCCAGGAAAGCGGCCGGGCTCAATCCCATCGACGCGCTCCGGTACGAATAGGCATGGAACCTCTCTTTACCACGGAATTCCCGATCCGATACCACGAGCTGGACAGTAACGGCAACGTGCGTCCGGTAACGCTGCTGAACTACCTGCAAGATGCCGCAGGGATGCACGCGCGCCGCCTGGGGGTTTCGGTGGCCGATCTTCATGCCCACGGGGTGACCTGGGTCCTTTCCAGGATCCATCTCGTTATCGATCGTTATCCCAGGTCCGGCGATACGGTGCTGATGCATACCTGGCCGGCCACTCGCGAGGGACTGTTCACCTGCCGTGAATTCGAACTCTTTGACGAGGTGGGGAGGGTAGCCGGCCGTGCCACAACTTCGTGGGCCCTGTTGAATCTTGCCACCCGCAGGCCGGTTAAGCTGGAGGGGACCCTCCCGCCATACCCGCTTCTGCCGCGCCGGGCCATAGACGATCCCTTTGCGTCGCTGCCGCCCTTTCCGGATGACGCAACCTGTGAGATGAAATTTCGGGTGCTGCGCAGCGACCTGGACATCAACCATCATGTCAACAACACAGTCTTTGCCGGCTGGGCACTGGATACCGTTCCCGACGACGTGGCGGCAGGAAGCCTGGCGGAACTGGAGATTGCGTTCCGTTCCGAAGTGCTCTACGGCGATTCGGTGATCTCCCGCTGTTCCATGGTTGAAATCGGGGAAACCTCAATCTGCCTGCACCAGATCATCAAGGAACAGGACAACAAGGAGCTGGCGCGGCTGCGGACGACCTGGCGCAAGTAGCTCTGTGTTGATTGAGTTAGCCGCGTGATAACTGCTCTTTTTAGGTGCAAAGGTTAAAATATCCGAGGAGCCACTACATGACCCCTTCATGCCCCATCTGCTGCCGCTGGCAGGATGATGCCGACCTGCGCATCACCGAACTGGCCCATTCCTATGTCGTCCTCAACCGGGACCAGTTCTTCCCCGGTTATACCCTGCTGTTCACCAAGGATCATGTCACCGAGCTTTTTCATCTTGAGCGTGAGTTGCGGTCCGAACTGATGGAAGATGTCAGCCGGGTGGCCAAGGCGCTCTATGAGGTCTTTCAGCCGGCCAAGATCAATTACGAGCTGCTTGGCAATATGGCGCCCCACATGCACTGGCATCTGGTACCGCGCTTTGCCAGCGAAGCGCTCTGGCCGCGGCCCATCTGGGCCGAGCCCCATCCCGAGACGCACCTGGCACCGGAAGAGTATTGCCGGCGGATCGAAGCGATACGAAAGGCCCTGTCATGATCAAATCATTCTCCCATACCATGACCAACGGCCTGCGGGTGGTCTGCTGCGAAATGCCCCACCTGCATTCTGCGGAATTGGCCGTCTATCTGAAGGTTGGGGGGCGCAACGATCCCGCCGGCAGGGAAGGGCTGTCCCATTTCCTGGAACATACGCTGTTCCGTGGTACCGCTGATTTCTCCTCGCCGCTGGAGATCGAAAACGCCTTCGAAGCCATCGGTGGAGCGCCCAACGCCGCCACGGACGCGGAATCGACCTGCTACTATTCCCGCATTCATCCGGACCATGTCCGGCGCGGCATGGAAATTTTCGCTTCCATGTTGATGAGGCCGACGCTGCAAGGGATAGAGATCGAAAAGCGCATCATTGCCGAGGAGGCGCGGGAAGACCTGAACGAACTGGGCGAAGAGGTGAACCCGGACACAATCGCCAGCCGCCTGCTCTGGCCGCGACATCCGCTGGGCATGCCGACCATCGGCACCCTCCAAAGCATCGATGCCATGACGCGGGATGATCTGGAGGCGCACCTGAACAGGTACTATGTTCCGGCCGGCGCGGTGGTGGTTGTGGCTGGGCCGGTGCGCAGCCACGAGGTGTTTGCCGCGGCCGGGGATGCTTTTGGCGATTGGCGTGGAGGGGCGCTCCCTCCCCACGTTGCCGTGTCAAGGCGTTACGACACTCCTCAGATCCGCTATGTGCGCGATTCGGACAGCCAGATGAATCTGCAACTCGCTTTTCTGGGCCTGAGTCGAAGTGACAAGCGGTTCATGGCCCAGCGGATTTTGCGCCGGCTGCTTGCCGGAGGCGGCAGTTCGCGCTTGCACCTGCGCTTGCGGGAGGAGCTGGGAATCGTCTATTCGGTAGAGGCGGCAATCGGAGCCTATGAAGAGACTGGTTGTCTGGCAATCGATCTGTCCACCGCGCCGGAGACCCTGCTCCAGGCCGTGGAGGTGACCTTGGCCGAACTGGCCGACGTTGCGGCAAAGCCAGTGCCCCGGGCCGAACTGGAGAGGATCAGGCAGTCATATGTCTACGACCTCGAATACAGCCGGGATTCTGCTTACGAGATGGGTGGCCGCTACGGCTGGGGCGAATTGATGGGGGTGGTGCGCAGCATCGAAGAAGACCAGGAGGAGGCGCGCCGGATCTCGGCAGAGGACGTTCAGGATTTGTCCCTCATGTTATTTAGACCTGAAAACCTGCGCCTGGTGGCGGTCGGACCGTGGAAAAACGGAATGAAAAAACAGACCCTGGAGTTGGTGGAGAGATACGCAGGGAAATTCTGAACCTTATGGGATGTTACAGGGACAAGCAGGATGAACAGGATAGGGGGAAAGCCTTATCCTGTTCATCCCTGATATAATTTCTGCTTACGTGATCGCGGCCCTTTAATCAGTACTTTGCTTCCAGCACATTGATCTTGATTCTGCCGATGATGGCGATAATCGGTGCCATATCCTCCGGCAGACTTCCTTCTAACAACTTGAGGTGGCTGGGATCGGCGGGGACCTGATTGTAGGTGGGATCGACGGCGACCCAGTGCCCCTGCAGCAGGCTTTCCGCCCAGCTGTGGTAAAGAAAACCCTTCCCGTCCAGATAGACCAGTCCTGAAACAAAGCGCGTGGGGATGCCGGCCGCCCTGGCCAGGGCGGTATAGAGGCGGGCGTGGGTCTGGCAATTGCCGGTACGGGATTTATAGCTGGCCACGGCGCCACCGCCGTCATCCACGGTATCCTTCAGCCAGTCGGCCGTCCAGGATGCCAACGCCCGTACAATCTCCTCCTGGCTGGTCTTCCCGTTGGCAAGCTCCTTGGCCTTGGCAATGATTTCCGGGGCGTCGGACTCGATCTTGTCGGCCGGTTTTAGGTAAGACTCTGCAGGCGGGAGCGTAGCTACGGTTGTTGCCAGCGGCAGCGCCGTTCCTGTCCGGATGGTGATTTTGCCATCGCCGCTTTTCTCCGCCAGTTGCCCGCCTTCCTGCAAAAGCGGCAGGGCGTCGTTCCAGCCGCTGATTTCCACGGACAGCCCTTTGAGATTGTGCAGCTCCTTGATGGGAGGCTCGGCCCGCACCAGGCTGAAGTCATAGATGAGATCCTTCTTGGCTAGCGCCAAGCCGCCCACGAATGCCCCCAGGGCCTTTGGATCTTCGGATTTGGTCGTCACCAGTCCGTCCCGTACCGATTCGAGAATGGTGTTGCCCTGCTCGTCAACCCAAATGTCATTATTGACAAAGGGGTAAAGATTGTTGCGCAGCTTCAGGGCTGGTTGGCCATTGGGCGCCCTGGCCTCTCCCAGCACGCTGATTTTTACTTCCTTGACCTTTACGTCCTCCGGGTCGAAAGTCAGGACTTTATATGACTTGGAGGAAGTCGTGTCCCGCATCAGGGGATAGAGGTTAAGGGCCGGGCCCGGGTAAATCTCGCCCTTGAACCTGAATTGCTTGTCAGTGGCATTGCCGTCGATTTCATTCTTGATTCTCAGGATCCCGCTGCCCAATGTCCCGGAGATCCGCGAAGGTGTGCCGTTGATGGTCTGCTCCACTTCAAAGGAGCGCAGAGAGAGGTTTTTGGCCACCAGATAGGTCTCTCGCGTGGATGCTTCCTTGGAGAAGCCCATCACTTTGATGCGAACACTGCCGTCGCCCTCTATCTTGTACCCGTCTTCGGTTTCCGAGATTTTCTGCCGGCAAAAGCCGACCAGGTCATTATCTACATAGATGCCGAACCAGTGTTCGGACAAAGGCGGTTTGTCCAGTTTTTTGAATGTCTTGGCCACGGCCGGATGCAAGCCGGCAATGACCAGGGAAATAGTGATGATCAGAATTGCAAGGCGTTTCATGTGACTTCCTCTTGGTGGTCAATCTCAAGTCGCTCGGATCAGCGGATTTCCTAACAACCGACATGAACATAAACGAAAAGCGCCACCTCGCCGGATTTGATGTGAACACCGGCAATGGTAGCGCCTGGCAAGGCTAATCAGGCAACGGTTAGTAAGGCTATTCGGTAAAAAAAGGTGTTTTTGCGGCCTCGGGATGTGACTCATGGCCCTTTATCCGGCACTGGTTTCCGGCAGATTCACCCTCTTTTTGAGTTTCGGATCCGGATCGCCGCACCAGTGAGGCTGCAAACGCCAGAAGTTCATCCCTGCCGGCAGGGGTCAGTTTCCTGTATTCGGATACGAGACGCTGCTCGTCTAAGGTCAGTTCCATATGTTGTACTCCTTGAAAGGCGTTGTTAACTACAAAATTCCACCCTGTTCCTGCCCTTGTCCTTGGCCCGGTAAAGGGCGTCATCGGCCAGTTTGATAAAGCCATCAACAGTGGTACAGCCCAGTTCCGGGAAGGCGGCAACCCCCAGGCTGACAGTGATGGCCAGGTCCGAGAGCGGTGCTTCGAACTTGGCATTCTGAATGGATAAACGAATCCGTTCCGCGACAAAGATCGCTTCGTTGAGCTTGGCATCGGGCAGCACGGCGATGAATTCCTCGCCCCCGTAACGGGCGGCAATGTCGTAACCGCGCAATTCCTTCTGCAGGTGCAGGGCAACCTTCTGCAGCACCACGTCACCTTGCTGGTGACCATAGGTGTCGTTTACCAGCTTGAAGTGGTCGATGTCCAGGATGATGAGCGACATGCTGCCGGATTTGCGGATGGTGCGCTGAACCTCTTTGTCCAGTGCGTCCATCAGGTAGCGGCGGTTGAACAGCCTGGTCAGGTGATCGGTATTGGAGAGTTCCAGAAGTAATTCGTTGGAGCGCTTGAGATCATCCTGGAGGTGTTTGATCTTGAGGTGCACCTTGACCCGCGCCACCAGTTCCTCGGGGTCGAAAGGCTTGACGATATAATCGATGGCCCCCTGTCCCAGTCCCTTGATCTTCAGGTCCCGGTCGTTCATGCCGGTGAGGATGATTACCGGCACATCCTGCAGGTCGGGACGGGATTTTAGCATGTTCAGGAACTTGAACCCGTCGATTCTGGGCATTTCCAGGTCGCAGAGGATGATATCCATTGGCGACGAGAGCAGCTTCTTGAACCCTTCCAGTCCGTCCTCGGCCTCGTAGTAACGGGCAGCAAAGTTGAAGGACTCCAAGGTCTTGATAATCCGCTCTCGAACGGCTTGGGAGTCATCTATGATCAGTACACTGTCGGCCATATCTTTAATGTGTACCCCAAATTCAAATCAAACACAATTTCAAAAACAGTTACACGCTGTTTTCATGCCGAGCTTTTTATAGCTGCGGCTCTTTTGCCAGCCGTTTCATTTCGCTGATAGTGGCGGCATAGTCGCTGCTTCCGAAAACAGCACTGCCTGCAACAAAGACATCGGCGCCGGCATGGGAGATGCGGGCAATATTGGCTGACTTGACACCACCATCCACTTCAAGTTCCGCATCAGAGCCATGGCGATCGAGCATGGCCCGCATGGCATGGATCTTGGGAATACAGGCCTCGATGAAACTCTGGCCGCCGAAACCGGGATTGACGGTCATCAGCAGGACCAAGTCCAGATCGTCGAGAACGTAATCGAGAACGTTGAGCGGTGTTGCCGGATTGAGTGAGACGCCGGCTTTCTTGCCAAGGGATTTTATGAGTTGCACTGTTCGGTGCAGGTGTCGGACCGCCTCCGCATGCACCACGATGATGTCTGCCCCGGCTGCGGCGAAATCCGCAATGTAGCTATCCGGGTTCTCGATCATCAAGTGCACGTCCAGCGGCAGTTCGGTCACCCGACGGGCAGCCTCCACGATCAGGGGGCCGATGGTGATGTTGGGGACAAAATGGCCATCCATGACGTCGATATGGATATAGTCGGCACCGGCGGCCTCCACGGCACGGATTTCGTCGCCGAGCCGGGAGAAATCGGCCGAAAGGATTGAAGGGGCGATCTTTTTCATTGTCAGACCTCAGTGTGTCAAGTCATCATTCTCAATCGTGCCGCGAAAAAACCGTCCATGCCGTGGCGATGGGGCCAGGCGCGAAACATGCCTTCCTGGCTGAAGAGATCCAGATGGTCGGGAAAGGATTCGTCCAGTTTTTCTAACACAAAATCGGGGTGATGCGAAAGAAAATCCTGCACCACCTGCTCGTTTTCTTCCAGCGAGGTGGAACAGGTTGAATAGACCAGAGTCCCGCCAGCCCTCAACAGCTTGGTGGCAGTCTTCAGCATGGCTTTCTGGGCAATGGCCAGCCGGGTGATGTCGGCCGGCGTAATTCGCCACTTGGCCTCGGGATTGCGGCGGATGACACCCAGGCCGGAGCAGGGGGCATCCAGCAGCACCCGGTCAAAGGCAGCAGTTGGGAAAGCCCCGGCCTGGAGCAAATCGGCCACGCGGGTGTTGATGATGCTGATGCCGAGGCGCTGGGCGTTTTCCTGGATCAACGGCAGTTTCGATCCGGCAATGTCCATGGCCAGCAGCTCACCCTGATTGTTCATCAATTGGGCCAGATGGGTAGCTTTGCCTCCTGGAGCGGCACAGGCATCCAGCACCCGTTCACCGGGGCGTGGATCAAGCAGGAGGGAAACCATTTGGGAAGCCTCGTCCTGGACCGCGAAAAAACCTTCGCGAAATCCGGGCAGGCCGGTCACTGGATGCCGCCCCGCGACCTGTATGCCCAGTGGGGAGTACTGGCAAGGGATGGCGGCAATGCCGTTTTCGGAGAAACGGCCCAGCAATTCGTCCCTGGTGATCCTCAGGCTGTTGGTTCTCAGCGTCAGTGGCGGTTGCTGGGAAGAGGCTCGGGCCAGTTGTTCCGCATCGGCGGGCCCGAGTTGGTCGAGCCACTGCCTGACCAGCCATGCCGGATTGGAATGACGTGTGGCTATGGCGGCGACCGGATCGTCATCAAGTTCTGGAAAGGTGATTTTATCCCTGCGGCGCAGGTAATTGCGCAGGACGGCGTTAACCAGCCCCGTGGCGCGTGGTATCGCCTGCTTGGCCAGGTTGACCGATTCGTTGACAGCTGCAGATTCGGGGATGCGGTCCAGATAGACCAGCTGATAAAGTCCCAGCCGCAACAGGATCAGCACCTGCTGTTCAAGCTTGTTGAGCGGCTGGTCCAGAAGCTGGGACAAGATATGATCGAGGGTGCCCTGGCGTCGCAAGACCCCCAGCACCAGTTCGGTGAATAGTCCACGGTCAGGCCCGGACAATTTGTCGGCGTCCAGTTCGCTGTCCATCATCCGGTCGGCGTGACTACCCGTTTTAGCGATGCGGAGCAGGACGGCCCAGGCTGCCTGGCGAGGATTGGCGCTAAAAGATCCCTGGCGGCTCAATAGCTGTGCGTCCGCGACATCTCTTGCAGTCGGGCCACTCGCTCCGGAATGGGTGGGTGGGTGGAAAAGAGCGACATCACGCCGCCGCCGGTGAGCGGGTTGACTATGAACATATGGGCTGTGGCGGCGTTGGCATCCAGGGGGATGCGCTGATTGCCCATTTCCAGTTTTTGCAGGGCATTGGCCAGGGAGAGCGGGTTGCCGGAGATGCTGGCTCCGCCGGCGTCGGCACCGAATTCCCGGGACCGGGAGATGGCCATCTGGATCAGCATGGCCGCGATGGGTGCCAGGATGGCCATGAAGAGCATGCCGAAAATGCCGCCGCCATCGTCGTCATCGCGCCTGCCGCCGCCGAAGATGGCGGCCCATTGGGCCATGTGGGCCAGGTAGGTGATGGCTCCGGCAAAAGTTGCCGCCAGGGTCGAGATCAGTATGTCGCGGTTTTTGACGTGGGCCAGTTCATGGGCCATGACCCCGGCCAGTTCGTCATCGTTGAGGATGCGCATTATTCCGGTCGTGGCTGCCACCGCGGCATGATCGGGATTACGGCCCGTGGCAAAGGCATTGGGGGTGTCGGATTCGATCAGGTAGACCTTGGGCATGGGCAACCCAGCCTGGAGTGCCAGGCGGCGGATGATGCCGTAAAAACGCGGATTGTCATGCTCCTCGATCGGCCGGGCACCGTACATGGACAGCACGATCTTGTCAGAAAACCAATAGGAAAAAAAGTTCATCCCGGCGGCCATGAGAAAGGCAAAGGTCATGCCTCCCTTGCCGCCCAGGGCGCCACCAATGACTACCAGCAGGACGGTCATCAGTCCCATCAGAAAAGTTGTTCTCAGCATGTTCATATCTGTGCCTCGCAATTATCAAATGACTGGAAATTCCCATCATTTTCATCATAAACATTGCAGGGGCAAAGCGCAAGGCCAGGGCCGCGCAAAGCGCCAAATATTTCAAATACCTTGACAATGCCGGTTTGGAAGTGCTATCAGAAACATCCCTATTTTTAGACAATTGGAGGAATAATGGAACGGACATTCGCTATCATCAAACCTGATGCGGTCGAGCGCAAGCTTACCGGCAAGATCCTGGAAAGAATCGAAACCAAAGGCTTCAACATCGTGGGCATGAAAAAGATCAAGCTGAGCAAGGCCCAGGCCGAGGGCTTCTATTACGTGCACAAGGAGCGCCCCTTCTTCAACGACCTGTGCGCCTTCATGTCCCGCAGTCCCGTGGTCGTGCTCTGCCTGGAGAAAGAAAACGCCATCGCCGACTGGCGCACCCTGATGGGCGCCACCAATCCGGCCAACGCCGAGCCGGGCACGATCCGCAAGGATTTTGCCGTCAATATCGAGGAGAACTCCTCCCATGGTTCCGATGCCCCGGAAACGGCCGCCTTCGAGATCCCCTACTTCTTCAGCGCCCTGGAACTGGTCTGACAACGGTTCTTCAACCGGAATCCTGAACTGAAAAGCCCTTCTCGCGGAGGGCTTTTTTATTGCTGCGCATTCAAGATCTCCCGTGCTTCTGCCAGCGGGTCACCAGCGCCGTTCACCCAGTTGATGGCGACCCCCTTCTTTTCCATCCTGCGAAACCAGGTTTCCTGGCGCTTGGCAAAGTCGTGGATGGCGCTGTTCAGCTTCTGGAACAGATCGTTTGCGGTCAGCTCTCCCCGCAGGAACGCCCCCACAAAGCGGTATTCCAGCCCGTAATAATCCAGCCGCTCCCATGCCACGCCTTCCCCGCGCAGCCGCTGCACCTCCTCGATCATGCCTTCATTCAGCCGCTGCCTGAGGCGTTCCGTGATTCGGCACCGCAGTTCGGCCCGTTCCCAGCGGATGCCGATCACCAACGGCCGGATAGCGGGAAAGGACTCGCCTTCCCCACTGTGGCGCTTCTCGTGGCGGGCAATCTCGATGGCCCGGATGGTTCTGGCCCTGTCCAGCAGGTCGGTGTTGTTGTGCTGATCGGGCCGGAGGGCCAGGAGCATGGCCGCCAGATCCTCGATGCCTCGCTTTTCAAGTTCCCGCCTCAATGCCGGATCTTCCGGCACCTGCACCATTCGGTAGCCGCGCAGGACAGCATCCAGGTACAGGCCTGTGCCGCCGCACACGACCGGCAGGTGACCCCTTGCCGTTATCTCCTCGAACGCAGTGACAAACAGGCTTTGAAAGGCAAAAACGCTGAATTCCGCGCCAGGTTCGAGGATGTCGATCAGGTGATAGGGGACAGTGCCGTATTCGTGCAGGTCCTTGCCGGTGCCGATGTCCATCCGCCGGAATACCTGGCGCGAGTCGGCCGAGATGATCTCGCCGCCCAGTTCGGCTGCCAGGGCCACGGCCAGACGGGTCTTGCCCGAGGCGGTCGGGCCGAGAATGGTCAGGAGGTTGAAGGTGAGTGGGGTAGTCATGTTGAGATGGATAGTAGCAGAGTTTGCCGGTGAGGCAAAGCAGCGCAATAGATTTTCAGGCTCCCTTTCTCAGACAAAAAGCGGAACGCTGGAACCCAGGCCATGAACGACACTGGTGAAGGCATCCCGGTTTTCAAGTTTGTCCCGTCCGAATCGCTTGAAAAACAGATCCTGGATATATGGAATCCGCGAGGTGCCACCGGTCAGAAAGACCGTATCCATCTGCGCCGGGAGTATGCCCGACCTGGCGATTACCTCATCGATGCAGTCCGAAATTTGCTTGAAATTTTCCCCATTGATTGCCTCAAACCCATCCTTGTCAATTTCCTCGCTGATAAACAGATCTCGCTCAGTGAAGTTTATCAAGGCCCGCTCCATATCGGAAAGCTCGCACTTGGCCTTTTCAATGGCCTGGAACAGGAAAAAACCGTAATTGTCGCTGATTATATTCTCCAGGTGGTCTATTGCCTTGCGATCATCGGTTGTGCTTTTGATCACGCGGATATGCTCCGTGGTCTTGCGTGCTCTCAGCAACGGGATTCTGTGCCACTGGCAAAGTGTGTAGATGATGCTCTTGGGGACATTGACCCACTCATCCTTGCCCATGGTCTTGTAGCGGGCATAGCGCCCGAAATAGCGTGCAACCTTATCCCACATGATCTGCGAATCGAACTTGTCCCCTGCCACATAGACGCCCCCCATGGAGAGTACGTCACTGCGGCGGTCCGAGCGCTCAAAGGCGCCACCTTTGACGCGGATTACGGAAAAGTCTGAAGTACCTCCACCGAAATCGCCGATGAATGCGATCCGTTCCTGCCCGGGCTGCAAAGACTCTTCAAAGGCCAGGGCAGCGGCTACCGGTTCATACTGGAACCAGATATTTTTGAAGCCCGCCTTGCGAGCGGCCCTCTCCAGTCGTTGCTGGGCCACGGCGTCCTTGGCGGCATCCGTGGAAAACACCACCGGTCGCCCCAAAATCACGCTCTCCACGGCGCAGCCCACGAACGCTTCCCCGCGGGCCTTGAGTTTTCTGAGAATTATGGCTACCAGATCATCAATTGCGTAACGCTTGCCAAACACCTCGGTATGTTCGAAAGTCGTATTCGGCAGAAAGGTCTTGATCGACTGCATAAAGCGCCCGGCGGCCCCCTCGCCCACATAGTGCCGGATAGCTTCGTTCCCTGTATAAATCTCGTTGTCCTCGTTAAAATAAAGCACCGAGCGCATAAGCTCTTTTGAGCCATCATTGCTGTCAACTGCAACCACTTCAACTGAACCGTTTCTATATACTGAAAGCGCCGAATTTGTTGTACCAAAGTCAATACCGAATACGATCTGCAAAAAAACTCCTTTATAGACTCTAAATTTTATTTGAGGGCAAGCTGTGGGGCTTTCACGAATACAAGTTTCAAGTTTGCGGCATTTCTTCGCCATGCAGCACGGAGAAAAGCCTTTCTGCCACGCCCTGGTTCATCCCCGCCACCTGGGCGATCTCCGTCACGCCGGCCGCCATCACCCCCTGCAGGCTGCCGAAATGCCGCAAAAGCGCGGTGCGGCGCTTGACGCCGATGCCTGGGATGTCCTCGATGCCCGAGGCGATCCCCTCCTTGCCGCGCAGCTTGCGGTGGTATTCGATGGCAAAGCGGTGGGCCTCGTCGCGGATGGCGGCCAGGAGCAGGAGCGCCGGCGAGTTCTGGCGCAGCACAACCGGGTTCTTACGCCCGGGCAGGAAGACCCGTTCGGCGCTTTTCTCGACCGTGGCCGACTCCGCGTCGCGCATGGTGCGGCTTTTGGCCAGCGATACCAGGCCGAAGCGCTCCTCCAGCCCCAGCCCCCTGACGATCGCCAGTGCCGAATTGAGCTGGCCGATGCCGCCGTCCACCACCACCAGGTCCGGCACCCCGGCCTTCTCGATCGTTTCGGGGCGGAAGCGGCGGGAAAAGACCTCTGACAGCATGGCGAAGTCGTCCTGGCCCTGGACATGGCGGATGCGGTAGCGCCGGTAGTTGGCCTTGTCCGGCCGGCCGTCGCAGAAGGCCACGCCGCTCCCCACCGAAAATCGCCCCTGGATGGTGGAGATGTCATAGCATTCGATCCGTTGCGGTATGCGTTCCAGGTGAAGACGTTGCCGCAGGTCTTCCAGCACTGCCTGCACCGAGGCCGCCTTCTCGACTCGCTCGGCCAGCGCAGCCCTGGCGTTCTTGCAGGCCAATTCCACCAGCTCGCGCTTGGTTCCCCGCAACGGGCGGGCAATTGCGACCTTTTTGCCGCAGTTTTCGCTTAACAGCTCGGCCAGGGCTTCCCGCTCCTCGATCTCCAGCGGCAGGAGGATCTCCTGGGGTACGAAGTTCTCAGCGCTGTAGTACTGGGCCAGGAATGCCGCCACCCCCTCGTTGTCTCCCAACTCCCAGGAGAGGCTGAACAGGCGGCTGCCGGTCAGTACCCCTCCGCGCATGAACAGCAGCGCCAGCTCCAACCGGGTATTGTCCCTGAAGAAGCCGATAACGTCGCTGTCTCCGCCAAGCATGACCACCTTCTGCTTCTCCACCGTGACCTCGATGGAGCGGAGCAGGTTTCGCCAGCGGGCCGCCTCTTCGTAGTGCATGCCTTCGGCCGCCTCTTGCATGCGCCGCTTGAACTCAGCCACCAGCTGGCGGCTCTTTCCCTCCAGAAACAGCGTGGCTCCCTCCACCAGCGCGGCATAATCCGTTTCTGTGATCAGGCCGTGGCAGGGGGCGCTGCATTGGCCGATCTGGTGATACAGGCAGGGGCGTTTGCGGGCCAGGCAGCTTTTGAGGGGGTAGTGTCGCAGCGGGAACATCCGCTGGAGCTGGCGCAGCACGTCGCGTGCCGCGGAGGCAGAGGAATAGGGGCCGAAGTAACGGGCGCCGTCGCGGGGTATCTTGCGTACGATTGTGAAGCGGGGGAACGTCTCCCGTTGGTCCAGGCGGAGGGAAAAATAGGTTTTGTCGTCTTTCAGATCGAGGTTGTAACGAGGATGGTGCTGCTTGATGAGGGTGTTTTCCAGCAGCAGCGCTTCCTTTTCGGTATCGGTTAGCAGCACTTCTATGTCAACGACCTTGGCCATCAGGAACTTGACATGGTAGCGCGAATCGCTTGAACTCCCGAAGTAGGAGCGCACCCGCTGCCGCAGGTTCCTGGCCTTGCCGATGTAGATGATCGTGCCCTGGACATCGTACATGAGGTAGACGCCGGGCGAAGTGGGCAACTGCCGTATTTTATCTTCCAGGCTCATGGGCTACATAGTAACTGCTTGCCGCTGGAAATAAAAGCATCTCTTTATCGATGCATGATGCCTAAAAAAGGGGCAGTGTGCCTAATTGGTGTGCGTGTATGTGTTTTGACTCTTGCATAACATTGTTGTGATATCAGCTGGTTGTGGTGATAGTTGCGGATTGGCAACATTATTGCGTGCAGATTTCAGGTTGCCCAACGGCGGGCATATTTCGCAATTACCAACGGGGGTAGTGTGTATGGAGACCATGTCAACGGTGACTGGCCTGAAGAGTAGTGGAGATGTCCTTTTCCTGATGCTGGGAGCGGTCATGGTTTTTGCCATGCACGCCGGTTTCGCCTTTCTTGAGGTCGGGACGGTGCGCAAAAAGAACCAGGTCAACGCCTTCGTCAAGATCCTCACCGACTGGTCTGTTTCGACGGTCGTCTATTTTGTCATCGGTTTTCCGATTGCCTACGGCATATCATTCCTGAAGCCGGCCGAGGAACTGCTGGGCAAGACCCAGGGCTATGACCTGGTGCATTACTTCTTCCTGCTCTGCTTTGCGGCCTGCATCCCGGCCATAATCTCGGGGGGCATAGCAGAACGCGCCAAGTTTTGGCCCCAAGTCATTGCCGGGGCGATTTTTGCCGGAATATCCTATCCACTGTTTGAATCGTTCATCTGGGGACAAAACAGTTCTCTGTTGCAGGGTTTCTTTAAATCCATCGGCGGAGCCGAATTTCATGACTACGCCGGCTCCGTGGTGGTGCACTCCATCGGCGGCTGGATAGCTCTGCCGGCAGTACTCATCCTGGGTGCCCGCAGCGGCCGCTATATTCGCGGCAAGTCCCACCCCCTGCCAATCAGCAACATCCCCTTTCTGGCGCTTGGTTCCTGGATTCTGGCAGTGGGCTGGTTCGGATTCAACGTGATGAGCGCCGCCAATCTGGAGAAAATCTCCGGCCTGGTCGCGGTCAACTCCCTGATGGCCATGGTAGGTGGGGTGCTGGCGGCCCTTGTCGCTGGCAAGAACGACCCCGGCTTTGTTCATAACGGCGCCTTGGCGGGTTTGATAGCAATCTGCGCCGGCAGTGATATCATGCATCCCCTGGCAGCCTTTGCCGTGGGCTGCGTGGCGTCGGTAATTTTCGTCTACGGGTTCCACTTTGAACAGGAAAAGCTTCAGATCGACGACGTACTTGGCGTCTGGCCGCTGCATGGGGTAATCGGCTCCTGGGGCGGCATAGCAGCCGGCATCTTCGGACAGAAGTGGCTGGGCGGTATGGGCGGAGTAAGCTTTGTCTCCCAGTTGGCCGGAACCCTTTCGGCCATACTCTTTGCGTTGGCAAGTGGTTTTGTGGTATACGGCGTCCTCAGTAGAACCGTTGGCATCAGGTTGAGCGAGGAAGATGAGTATGCTGGTGCCGACATAGCCATTCACAATATCGGAGCCTACCCCGAAGATAGCATTCGTTAATCAATTTATTGCTGAAAACCAAATAGACCAAATAGAAAAGGTGTTGGATAACATTCGGAAAGAATGGAGTCTAACACCTTTAAAATCCTTTTCTTTCATTGACAAGGGGGGGGAGAGGTGCTATTTAAAAGGCATTTTTCTGACATATCTCCGCTCTCCGTGCGCCGTTTTTAAAGTGCCGGCCAAGAAGAGGTCCATTATCGTGATATCATTGAAATTATGCCGCAATACTCTGATCCGGATACTCATCGCACTGGTCATAATTTCATCGCTCCTGGTCTCCACCGGCTTTTGCCAGGAAACAGAAGATTCACAGATATTCATTGCCGGTTTCAATTCCTACCAACAAAAAGACTATCCTGCCGCCATTGACAAGATGAACGAGGTACTGCAAAAGTATCCCGACACTCCCCTGCGCGATATGGCCCTTTTCTGGCTTTCCCGAGCGTATTTCAAGAGCGGGAACCAGCAGGAAGCTGCCCGCTACATGTCTCAATTTTCCAAGGAATATCCGGACAATCCTTTGAAGAACACCGTGGAGGAAGAACTCCTCAATCTGGTGGCGCGTTACGATAAAGGTGAGAAACTGCCGACGGGCACTGCACCTGGCCAGTCAGCCGATAAACTGGCAGCGGCGAAGAAAGCAAAGGCCGAAAAGGATCGTTTGGTAAAGGAGGCAGCCGAGAAAGAACGGCTCGCCAGAGAAGATGCTGAAAAGGCTGCGTTGGCACAGCAACAGGCCGAGCAAGAGCGTGTGGCCAAGGTAAAAGCCGAACAGGAGCGGATTGCTGCCGAGAAGGCCGAGCAGGAACGCCTGGTCCAGGAAAAGGCGGCGAAGGAAAAGGCTGAACAAGAGCGGATCGCCGCTGAAAAGGCCGAGCAGCAACGTTTGGCCCTGCTCAAGGTCGAAGAAGATCGCAAGGCTTCCGAGCTTGCCGAACAACAGCGTCTGGCCGCGAACAAGGCCGCAGAGGAACTCAAGCAGGCGTCTAAAAAAATCGAACAGGAACGGGCAATTGCCGAAAAGGCCGAGCAGGAGCGGATAGCTGCTGAAAAGACTGAGCAGCAGCGCTTGGCCCTGCTTAAGGCAGAAGAAGACAATAAGGCATCAGAGCTTGCCGAACAGCAGCGCTTGGCCGCCCTGGCCGAAGAAGAACGCAAGCAAGTGGCTGAAAAAGCCAAACAGGACAGAATTGTTGCCGCCCAGGCCGAGCAGAGACGCCTGGCTCAGGAAAAGGCGGCCCAGCAAAAGGCCGAAGAGGAAAGGATTGCCTCTGAAAAGGCCGAACAGCAGCGCTTGGCTGTCGTGCAGGAAGAGGAACGGCAGCTTGCCAGAAAACGGGCAGCCGAAGAGCAGGGCCAGGCTGAGAAGAAGGTTCTGCGGGAAAAGGCGATTACCCAATACAAGTCAATTATCGAAAATTATCCTGGATCCAAGGCTGCTGCGGTCGCCGCAGCCAAGTTGCAGGAATTGGGCATTGCCGTTGCGCTGCCCGCAGCCAAGGCAATAGTTGCCGAGCAGAAGCCTGCGGAGCAGCCGGAGAACGCCCAGGTGTTGAGACTTGAGGTGGCGCAGTTCGCAGGTTTTGAGTTCCACCTCCTGGCCAGCCCAAAGACCTTTGAGGTTGCCCGTCGCATCAGCTTGCCATTCGAGATCACCAACCGTGGCAACGGCAAAGACTCTTTCTATCTGGAATCAGGGTTCCCTGCCGAATTCAACGCCAACTTCGCCGCAACGGATGCGCCTGAACAGAATATCAACCAGACCCCGGCGTTGGCGCCCGGTGAGACTTTCAAAGGGGTCGTGAATCTTACGATTCCTGCCTCCAGTATCGACGGCCTGCGGATCACACACCCCGTCAAGGCCGCCTCCCGTTTCATGAGTGAAGCCACCCAATCCCGCGAAGTAAATATAGTCGCTGCGGCCCCGCTTCTGCGGGCAGTAGTCAAAACAGACAAGACCCAGCCCCTGCCGGGTGACAAGGTTACCTATCGCATCGCTGTGCTTAACGTTGGCTCCACCGCTGCCAAGAATGTCTCTCTGCGCCTGAATTTCCCCCCCCAGCTGGAACCGGTCGACTATGCCGCAGCCGGCTTCAAGCAGGAGATGAAGGCAGCCCTGGTATATGACGGCCTGCAGGTCAATTCCGGCGAGAACAAGGAATTTACCGTCACCTTCCAGCTTAAGGACGACTCATTGGCCAACCAGGAGCTGCTTTGCCGTGCCGAGTTGATCAACAATCAGTTGAACACCAATGCGGCTTTCGTGTCCAATGCCGCCTACGTTCAGACACAACATGGCATTACGGTCCGACCGGTTTCAGATAAACTGGTGATTATCCCTGGCCAGACCATTACCGTGCCTTTTGTCGTGACCAACACCGGCAACGTGCGCGAGAAATTCAAGATTGTGTCTGCGATCAATGGAGCCCAGGATGCGGTCGTTTTCCACGACCTCAACCGGGATGGCATCAGGCAGCCCAACGAACCGGTCATAAACGAGATCGGTCCGCTTGAATCGAAGGAAGAGGCCGGTATTGCCCTTGAAATGAAAACTCCGCGCAGCGCAACCGACAGCAGCGAGGGGAATGTCCAGGTTTCATTCATCTCGGAAGGCGATGCCGCGCGTACTGCCACGGCTTCGGCCCTGCTGGTCTACTCAAGGCCTGTGCTGCAAATGGCCATGTCCAGCCGCGACGGCCGGCTCAAGCCGGGCGAGGTTGCCTCGTTTGACCTCACCATTACGAATTTCGGCACAAATCTGGCCCGTGTTGTGGAACTGCACAGTGCTTGGCCGGAACAGCTCGAACTTGTTGCTGCCGATCCAGCCGACAGTTCTGTGGCGGATGGAAATATTCTTTGGAAATTCAAAGAACTCGGCGCCGGCGAGAAGCGCACCATCAAGGTGTCATTCAGGGTCAAGCCGGGCACTGGCGTGGGAACGAATATCCAGGTCAAGAATGTCTTGAAATACGAAGACCAATTGGGGAACAGGTACTGACATGACACGACGCGCTCGCGAAACAGTGGTGGCCATGCTGCTTCTCACACTTGCATCACCCGCATGGAGTCAACAGTATTTGATCTACACGCCCAGGATTGTGGCGCCGGATGAGAAGGAACAACCAAAAGACGGTGTTCTTGTGCGCGAGGTACCGGTAAAGAAAGGGGATACCTTGTATGGTCTCTCCCGCAAATTCAGTGGTCACGGCTCATACTATTCACAAATTCTGCTGTTTAACGACATCAAGAATCCCAACCTGATCTATGCCGGCAAGACCTTGAAAGTCCCCGTATCCAAGGATCAGCCGGACGAAGCCGGCGCGAGTGCTCCGGCCAAGGCTGCAACAACCGAACAGTCCGGCGATGGCGGTGCAAAAGCTGCTGAAACCAACAGCCAAAAAGCGACCACGCAGCGCAAAGATGCGGCAAAACCACTCACGGAACTCTCTCTCAGTGATTTGAAACAGCTTGAACATGGCAAACACAAGAAAAAATCAGCCAGGAAAAAGGCGTCGGCGCATGCATCGAAACGTAAGGCAAGCAGCGCTAGGGCAAGGGCCGTTGCCAAGCAACCCGATGTAATTGTTGCGGGAAAAAGGTCAGGCGAGGAAGAACAGCAGAGTTCGCAAGCAGTTGATAAAACGGAATCACAACCGGTTGTCGCAAAAACAGATACAGATCAGAAGCTTTTTGAAAAGGCGGTCAGGGCTTATAAGCAGGATGATTGTCGTTCCGCGTTGGACCTGTTCGACCGCTTTCTGGCAGAAAATCCCTCTTCCCCAATGGCTGCCGATGCCAGCCTCTACAAGGCCGATTGCTATTTGAAGTTGTCCAGCCAGTGATATCCGGCGCAACAATTGCCGGACGCCGACTTTAAATTCGAATCATTTCCAGGTCATTACAAAGGCCCGCAACTTGCCTGTCTGGCCATCCCGATAATATACAACATTCAAATGTTCATCCACATGGCCCCGCTGAATTTCGTATCCTTCTTTCTTCTCCGATGACTCCATAACAAAGGCCGGTTTTTTACTTACCTGCCGCAGAGCCGCTTTCATGAAGGATTCAGGAACACCGTCACCACCCCGGTCGATGACCTGGATTGCCTTGATGGAGTTGCCTTCCCGGTAGACCTTGAACTCGGTAACTCGCCCCTTGAAGCGTTCCCAGCCTGGATTCGCCTTGTTGTACGACTTGTCGAGCGCGTATCTGGGAATGAAGTCGGGCAAATCCGCGGGCCGGATACCGGTTGCAGTGCCTTTTGCCTGCCCTTTTGGGCCACGGTTTTCCGCGATTGCCGAGAGTACCGCATTATCACTCAACTGGGCCTCAGGTGTCGAGGTGGGGGGAGGATTGTTTTTTACAGCAGTTGCTGTCTGCGGAGTAACTGGTTTGCTGGTCCCTACGGCAACGGTTTGAGGAACGGTCGCATTCCGTGCGACGGGAAGCGTTGGATCAACGACTGCTGTTTTTGCTGAGAGGTCAACCGGTTTGGGCTTTGAACTCCTGTCCTGCATGATGGTGACTGCAACCGCAGCAACCAGTACCGGGGCGAACCACAACAGAAAAGTAGTCCTTTTGGAGCGTACTTTTGTCGAGTCAATGGTTTCGATCTTCTCCTGGTTCCAGTTATGGATGTTTGCTTCCGATGAATCCACGTCATGTTCTGGCGGTTGCATGCTACTGACCGCGCTGTCGAAGGAGCTGGTAAACTCGGAGTAGACCGAGACCCGTGAACGGGGGGAATAAGTTATCCCCTGCTCTTCCAGTGAAGGCTCGCTACTTTCGGGCAGGTGCTGCAAAACAAGTGCAGAGGTAGGCTCGGGCTGCGATGACGGGCCGTCACAGGACCCTTGAATCTTGTCCGTAACCGTTGATTCGACCGGTTCCACCGGTGGCTGGGGCTGTGGCTGGGCACTTTCCGGTATTGCCGCTGGCTGGGAGGCCTTTTTTACCTTGGTGGTGAGCTCGGAAATCAGATCCTTTATTGCAGCCAACATGGCGCTGTCTTCCAAGGTGGTGTCCAACTGGCCCTGATAATGCTTGAGTGACTCTTGGCTGACCTGATTGGGAGGGGTGAGCAGCACAAAACGGGTGCGTTTTCTGCCAAGTTGCTTTTTTAGATGCATCAGCAGGATATCGGCAGAGAGGCCGGATAGATGCGTCTGGACAAAGACGATGGCCGGCTTTTCCGCGGCAAGCTCTTCGGCGCCTTTTTCCAAGCTGTTGGCAATTCGGAGTTGGGTACTCTTTTCATCCGATAAATGTGAGAATATTTTCCGCAGACGTGGCACGTCGGTTATCAATAACAGATTGAGCACTGCGTTTCCTCCCTAATGAAACAAATATTGTACGGCATGGGCAAACAGTTATCAACTGGATAATTGTCAAAAGCGGTGTAAATCTGCCTTGCGCTCCATGGGGGTTATCATGTATCGTAAATCACTCGCAACATGCCAGACTTTAAGGGAGAATAAATGCCGGATCTGCATTATGTCGATGAACTCAGGTCTATTGTCGGGGCCGATAATATTACTACAGAGAAGCAGGAGTTGCTTTGTTATTCCTATGACGCAACCCAAATGGAGTTCCTGCCCATTGCCGTTGTTCATCCAGCCAACGCTGAAGAGGTGGCTGCTGTTCTCAAGCTTGCCAACAGGGAGAAATTTCCTGTCTTTCCGCGTGGGGCCGGCAGCGGTTTTTCCGGCGGCGCCCTGCCGAAAGCGGGCGGTATCGTATTGGTTACCACCCGTTTGAACCGCATATTGTGCATCGACACCGAAAACCTGATTGCCGAGGTAGAGCCTGGGGTCGTTACCGAACAGTTCCAGCAGGAGGTGGAGAAACTAGGGCTTTTTTACCCGCCTGATCCGGCCTCACTCAAATTCTCCACACTCGGCGGCAACGTGGCTGAAAATGCCGGTGGGCCTCGGGCCGTTAAATACGGCTGCACCAAGGATTTCGTCATGGGGTTGGAGGTGGTGCTTCCCGGCGGCGAAATCATCCGTACCGGCGGCGAAACCTACAAAGGAGTGGTCGGGTACGATCTGACCAAGCTTCTGTGCGGCAGCGAAGGTACCCTGGGGGTCATCACCAAGATCATCTTCAAGCTGCTTCCCTATCCGGATGCAAAGAAAACCATGCTCACCATCTTCGATTCGATCGATGGTGCAGCCAAGTCAGTCTCGGCCATCATAAAGTCCAAGATCATCCCGACAACTCTCGAATTCATGGATTACGCGACCCTGCAATGCGTGGAGCGCCGCTTCAACCTTGGCATCCCGCCGGAAGGGCGTGCAGTGCTGCTGATAGAGGTGGACGGCGACCGCGATTTGATCGAGAAGCAGGCCCAACAGATTCACGACATCATCAAGCCGCTGGGGCTGGTGCAGTTCCGTGCCGCCAAGGATAATGCCGAATCAGAGCAGCTCTGGAAGGTCCGTCGTCTCGTATCGCCCTCATTGCGGGATGTGAACCCCGATAAATACAACGAAGACATTGTCGTCCCGCGCAGCAAGGTCCCCGATGTCATCCGCCGCATAGAAACCATCCAACAACGATTCGACATCCCGATCGTCAACTTCGGTCATGCCGGTGACGGCAACATCCATGTCAACGTGATGATCGACAAAGCGTTGCCCGGAATGGAAGAAAAGGCCCATGAAGCTATCCGTGAGGTGTTTCGGGCGGCTCTTGATCTGGGTGGTACCATGTCGGGCGAACATGGCGTCGGGCTGTCAAAGGCTCCTTACATCGAGCTGGAATTGACCCCGTCCCAGATTGCCGCCATGAAGGCCATCAAACAGGCCCTGGATCCCAACAACATTCTCAATCCAGGGAAGATCTTTCCGTGGTGATGCAGCGACAATCCCGCCCAACCTGTTAAACTGTCGATTAGGTTTTCTCGTATGGATAGAGACAAACAGCGCCAGGAAATATCGCTCATCGGAAGAATCCTGTCGATGGAAGGGCTGGTTTTTCTGATGGGGTTCGTTTCGCTCATCCACGGTCTCGTTAGGGGCGAGTGGGTGAGCCTTTGTTTGGGGATACTGATTCTGTGCGGCATGTATCTCGTATTCAAGCGCCAATCTGCCGATATTTTGCGGAAAAGGAAGTAAAATGACCAACAGCAGGGAGATAGTACTGGCCTCGGCTTCGCCGCGTCGTACCGAATTGATGGCACTTGCAGGCATCGAGTTCACCGTTGTGCCCGCTGACATCCCTGAGGATGCCTTGCCGGGAGAGCTGCCGGTGGAGCATGTCATGCGCCTGTCCCGTGAAAAGGCGCAAGCTGTGGCTGCCAAGTCGTCCGGTCGTTTTTTTATCGGCGCCGATACCGTGGTGGTTTTGAATGGCGAAATCATGGGCAAGCCCATTGACGAGGCCGAGGCCTACACCATGTTGTCGAAGCTGTCCGGCTGCACCCATGACGTTATTACCGGCTTCACCGTGTTTGACCAGGAAAGCGGGGTTTGCCTGAGCCGCAGCGTGCAGACCGAAGTGATCTTCAGGACATTGGGCGAGCAGGAGATCAGGAGTTACATCGCCAGCGGCTGCCCCATGGACAAGGCCGGTGCCTACGCCATTCAGGGCGGGGCGGCCCATTTTGTCCGCTCTATCTGCGGTTCTTACACCAATGTCATCGGTTTGCCACTGGCGGAACTCTTCGAACTTATGCAAACCATGCAGATCCTCTCATAACTAAAAAAGGAGTCTTTAAGATGCAATTCAAGAGATACAGGCATTGGCGCATTCAGAACAAGATCGTCTTCATATCGGTTGTAAGCGTGTCCGTTATGGTGGCCGGGCTCTTCTTTTATCTTCTGCCGATGCTTGAAGGCAAGATAATGAAGGAAAAAGAGGATGCCACCCGACATGTTGTCGAGCTGGCCATGGGGATCGTGGAGAATGAGGATGCCCAGGCTAAGGCGGGCAAGATATCTCTCGATGCCGCCAAACAATTGGCCGCTGAACAGATCAGTAAGCTCCGCTACGAGAAAAAGGAGTATCTGTGGATTAACGATTTGCACCCTACCATGATCATGCATCCGATCAAACCGGAGCTCAACGGCAAGGACCTGACGGAGAACAAGGATCCGCACGGAAAGCACCTGTTCGTGGAGTTCGCCAAGGTCGCCAAGGAAAAAGGCGAGGGTTTTGTTGATTACATGTGGCCAAAACCGGGCGAGCAGGAACCAATGCCAAAGCTTTCCTTTGTCAAGCTTTATGCACCATGGGGATGGATCCTGGGAAGCGGCATCTACGTGGATGACGTGCAGAAGGACATCAGCGCCGTGAAATGGATGTTCCTGGGGCTGAGCCTTTTTGTCGCTCTCTTCAGCCTGATAGTGGCCTATTCCGTCAGCCGCGGTATTACCAAAACCCTGGGTTACGTTTCCAGCAACCTGGAAGAGATGGCCAGCGGCGGTGGTGATCTTACAAGGCGCCTGCAACACGACCGCAATGATGAGACCGGTGAATTGGCGGTTTCCTTCAACCGGTTTCTCGACAATCTGAAAGAGATCGTTGTCAAGATCACCCAGAACTCTCTGGAAGTATCCACGGCCGCCAGCCAGTTGAACAGCACGGCTGCCCAGATTGCGGCAGGTACCGAAAAGGTTAGCGTACAATCGGTTTCCATCGCCACTGCCGGCGAGGAGATGGCTGCCACGTCGTCAGAAATTGCCCAGAACTGTGTCAGGGCAGCGGATATCTCCAACCGGACAGGTATAACCGCCAAAAATGGTGCGGAAGTCGTAAATCACGCTGTCGAGAGCATTCAACGCATTGCTGCCAGGGTGCAGGAAAGCGCCTTGACGGTGGGGTCGCTCGGTACACGATCGGAACAGATCGGCCAGATCATCGGCACAATCGAGGATATTGCCGATCAAACCAACCTGTTGGCGCTCAACGCGGCTATCGAAGCGGCCCGGGCCGGCGAGCAGGGCCGCGGTTTTGCCGTCGTGGCCGACGAAGTGCGGGCCTTGGCCGAGCGTACCACCAAGGCCACGAAAGAGATCGGCGGCATGATCAAGACCATCCAGCAGGAGACCCATTCAGCCGTCGCCGCCATGGAGGAAGGGGTCAAAGAGGTTGAGCGTGGCACCGAAGATGCGGCCCGTTCCGGCCAAGCGCTCCAGGATATTCTTGAGCAGGTCGGCGAGGTCACCAGCCAGATCAATCAGATCGCGACCGCGGCTGAAGAGCAGACCGCCACCACCCACGAAATCAGCAGAAACATGCACGAAATCACGGATACCGTTCAGCAGACGTCCAGCAGTTCGACAGAGACGGCATCGGCAGCCAGCCAACTGGCCAGGATGGCCGAGGAACTGAAGCAGATTGTGGCACAGTTCAGGATGTAACACCAACCAACAAGCCTTCGCGGCATCAAATACTCGGAGGCTTGTTGGCGACAACGCAGGCTAACCATGAATATTGCCGAAAATCTCGAACAAATCCACAAACGGATCGCCAGAGCGGCCATGGCTGCAGATCGCGACCCGGCCTCTGTGCGTTTGGTGGCCGTGTCAAAGACCCGCCCGGCCGCAGATGTCAGCGCAGCCTTCCAGGCGGGGCAGCCTCTGTTTGGCGAGAATTACGTCCAGGAGCTGAGCCTCAAGGCCTCCTCGGTTGCCGAGCCGGTGGAATGGCACTTCATCGGTCATCTGCAGAGCAACAAGGTAAAATATATTGCCGGTTTGGTCTCGATGATCCATTCGCTTGACCGGCTGTCGCTGGCAGAAGAGGTCAGCCGCCAGTGGGGCAAGCTGGGAAAAAGCTGCGATGTGTTAGTGCAGGTAAATATCGCTGGCGAGAAGACCAAATCCGGTACAGCAGCAGACGAACTGCTGCTTCTGGTCAGGGCGATTTCAAGCCTGCCCTACCTGAAAGTGCGCGGACTCATGACCATGCCGCCATTTTTTGATGATCCCGATGCTGCCAGGCCTTATTTTGCGGAGTTGAAACGTTTGTCACAGGTGGTCGGCTCCGAAGGTATCCCCGGGGTGGAGATGAAGGAGTTGTCCATGGGGATGTCCGGGGACTTCGAGGTTGCCATCCAGGAGGGGGCCACGCTGGTGCGGGTTGGGTCGGCCATTTTCGGGGACAGGTATTATGGTTGAGTAGCTACATCTCCGGCACGGTCAGGTGTTGAGGTTCCGGTTGCTCCGGCCGGTCCATCTCTTCCAGGTACTTCAGGACAAAGCGCTGGACCGCTTCAACGGCGCGCGGGATGTCCCATGTCCTCATGTCACGCTCATCCACCAGATTGCTGATCCCACGGATTTCCAGACAGTCCACTCCGTAGCGCAGGCAGGTCAGTGCAACCGCAGCACCCTCCATATTTTCGCTGATGGCGGCGAACAGCCTGACCAATTCCTCGCCGCGCTGACGAGATCCGCTACAGGTGGACACGGTAATGAATCGCCCCCGGGCAAGGTTTACGCCATAGTAATCCGCCAGTTGCATGGCCTTTTCGGCGGCGTGCTTGGAAAGCGGGATCTCGTTGTAATGCATCCGGTTGCCTTGCACCAGGGAAGGCAGCCCCATGGAGCGCAGGTCTTGCCACCCTTCTGATGTCACAACCCCCTCATCCCCCAGAATCTCCTCGCTTGCCACTGCAAGATTCCCGATGGACAACCCGCTGCCTTGGTAAGCACCGGCGCAGCCGGTATTGATGACAAGCCCGGGCCTGAAGCGTTCTACCAGGGCGGCAGTGGCAGCCGCGGCATTGATCTTCCCTATACCTGCGGCGCAGATGATTACATTCAGTCTTCCCAGATATCCCTCCACATAGTCGTGCGCGACGGCCTTCATGCGGGCGGCCTTTTCGAGGGCGAGCTCCAGCAGGATCGTTTCTTGCGGTACGGCGGCGATGATCAGGATCGGTCTCATGCTCTGATTTCCTTGGCGTAAATTAAATTCTGTGTCGTAATCAAACCCGCAACAGTCTGCGGGCAGTGCCGCGGACTGCGGGAGCGGAATCCTCGCCTGAAGCGATCAGGCGCAACAGGTCATCACGCGTGTCGATGTCGTACCATTCCGGCAGGAGTGCGGTGCGCAGACCCAGATGTCGCGACCGTTCGAGGCTGGAGTCCAGCACGTTGCGGGTGCTCCATGGGATAAAGTCGAAAAATCCTTCCCACGCCTGCTTAAGCCCAAGCAGATAATAACCGCCATCCTCGGCAGGTCCGAAGACCGCATCGATATCTTCACGGTCGAGCAGATCAAAGGCCTTGACGATATGTTCCAACGGCAGATCAGGCGAATCGGTTCCAATAATGCAACATGCTTCCGGGCCGCCTTGAAAGGCCCGTGTAAATGCGTCAAACATGCGGTCGCCAAGGGTGTCGCCTTGCTGCGGGAACAGGTCAAGGCCCGGGTAGTCATTGGCTGGTGGTACCCCGTTGTTCTCCGCAGCCCAGAACAGCATCCTGCGGACATCTACAAGTGCGGCGGTGGTGTCGAGCACATCCCTGGTCATGGCCGCGTATAATTCGGCAGCGGTCTGATCGCCGACCTCACGGGCCAGGCGGGTCTTGACTCTGCCGGGGACCGGTTCTCGGGCGAAGATTATCAGCCCCTTGTTCATCCCCGCCGGTCCAGCTCCACTGCGGCATAGGCCGAGTGGTTATGGATGGACTCAAAGTTCTCGGCTTCCACCGAGAACCAGGTGATATTATCCAGCGCGGAGAGACGTGAATATGCCTCGCGCACCATGTCCTCCACAAAGCGAGGGTTTTCGTAGGCCTGCTCGGTGACGTACTTTTCATCCTCGCGCTTCAGCAGCGAGTAGAGCGGGCTGCTGCCGCACTGCTCGACCAATTCCACCAGATCTTCGATCCAGATAAAGTCGTCATAGCGCACCTGAACCGTCATGACGCTGCGTTGGTTATGGGCTCCAAAGCTTGACAGCTCCTTGCTGCAAGGGCAGAGCGAGGTAAGGGGAACTTTGATGCCGAGGACGAAATCGAGCTTGTCGGTCATGGAGGCGCTGAACTCGCAGTTGTACTCCATCAGGCTGATGGCGCCGGAGACCGGCGCCTTCTTGTCGATGAAATAGGGGAACTGGATCTCCAGGTGGGCGCTTGCCGAACCGAGTTTTGCCTTCATCTCTTCCAGGATGATCTCCAGCTTGTCCAAGGCGATGTGCTTGCGGTGGCGGTTGAGGATTTCCACAAAGCGGCTCATGTGGGTGCCCTTGAAGTGGTGGGGCAGATCCACGTACATGTTGATCCGTGCCACGGTGTGTTGAAGAGAATGGTTCTTGTCCATTACCTCGATGGGATAGGAGATGTCCTTGACGCCCACCTTTGAGATCGGTATCCTTCGGTGGTCTGGACGCTTCTGCATGTCCGGCATGGCCGCTTTCGGGGTTTTTTCTGCTGCCGTGGGAGAGTTGGTTCGTGCCATGTGAATGTCCTGTCGGTTATATTGAACTAGCTGGATTTTGGAGGTTTAGGCCATGAATATCAGAGTTTCGGTAGTCATACACGGTCGTGTCCAGGGGGTGGCTTTTCGCCATCACACCTGTCGCCAGGCCCTTGGCTTTGGGGTCAAAGGCTGGGTAAGGAACCTGCCGGACGGTTCGGTCGGCGGGGTGTTCGAAGGAGATGCTTCGGCAGTGGCTACTTTGATTGATTGGTGCCGGCAAGGTCCTCCGGCAGCCCGGGTCGATCGGGTCGATCTTCTCGAAGAGGCATTTGCCGGCGAGTTTGATGATTTCACAATCAGGTATTGAATTTTGCAGGGGCAATACGAAAGATCGGCATCTATACAATCCCGGCCAACCTTTCGATCTCCAACCATATTCCGTCGCGTCCCTCTCTGGAAAGTGCAGAAAACGGCAACAACATCTCCCTGCTGTGTTCGATAGTTTCCCCGATCAGAGTGGTCTGTTTGGCCCGCTCGTTTTTGGAAAGCTTGTCGCATTTGGTCAGGACGATGATCGGTGGGATATTGTAGCGATGCAGCCAGTGCAGCATGTCCAGATCGCCACCCGATGGTGTCCTGCGGATATCGAGGATCAGTACCACGGCTTTCAGGGTGTCGCGCTCGGCCAGATAGGTCTCGATCATTGGCTGCCACTGTTTGCGCACATCGGGTGGCGCCTTGGCGTAACCATAGCCGGGCAGATCAACCAGGTTCAGCACATTATTGATGTTGAAAAAGTTGATCAATTGTGTCCTGCCTGGTGTGGAACTGGTGCGGACAAGCCCTTTGCGGCCGGCAAGCACGTTGATAAGCGATGATTTGCCCACATTGGAACGCCCCACAAAGGCTACCTCGGGCAGTTCCGCTGGTGGATAATCCCTTGGCTTCACCGCACTTTTGATGAACTCCGCCTGTTTCACTTCCATTGACACCCTCCGTAAGGCGACATTATAGTGTGCCGTTGTTCACTGATACAAGCGCTTATTTATTACAGCTTCACAATGTCCGGAGAATTTCCCGAATTAGCCAGTGGCGTTTGTCACGATTATGTGTTATAGGAATTACATTCCGTTTTGTGTCCCTCTCACCCACTTCCGACAGGTACCGATGACGGCATCTCCTCTGGACATAGCGCTTTTTGCGGCAAAGTTGGGAGTGGTTTTTTTCGTTATCCTGACCATGGCTGCATATCTGGTGTTAGCCGAACGGAGGATTCTGGCCTGGATCCAGGATCGCAAAGGGCCTAACCGTGTCGGCCCTTTCGGGATGCTCCAACCCCTTGCCGATCTGATCAAACTCCTGACAAAAGAAGATTTTATTCCGTCCGCTGCGGACCGTTGGCTTTTTTTGCTCGCTCCGGCCATGGCCGCCATCCCTGCCATCCTGACTTTCGCTGTTATTCCTTTCGGCGCGCCGATCACCATTGCCGGGCGTCAGGTGCCGCTGCTGATCGCAGACCTGAACGTGGGCGTATTATTCTTTCTGGCTCTCTCGTCCATAGCGGTCTATGGCATGGCAATAGGCGGCTGGGCATCCAATTCCAAGTATTCCCTTCTGGGCGGGATCCGGGGCCTGGCCCAGCTGATCTCCTACGAGCTCTCCATGGGGCTTTCCCTGGTGCCGGTTATCATGCTGGCCCATTCCTTCAGCCTGACCGCTATTGTTGACGCCCAGAGCACGGTCCCGTTCATCGTCTATCAGCCGGTAGCCTTTATCATCTTCCTGATCAGCATCACCGCCGAGTGCAAGCGTATCCCCTTCGACATACCCGAGGCCGAGGGGGAGTTGGTGGCCGGTTTTCATACCGAATATTCAGGCATGCGCTTCGGGCTGTTCTTTGTCGGGGAGTACATTAACATCATCGTACTGGGAGGGTTGGCTACAACATTTTTCCTGGGTGGCTGGCACGGCCCGTTTCTGCCGCCGGTCGTCTGGTTTACCATTAAGTCCCTTGCCGTTGCCTTTTTCTTCATCTGGATGCGGGGGACACTGCCACGCCTGCGTTACGACCAGCTTATGCATCTGGGTTGGAAGGTGCTGACGCCGCTGGCGCTGGTTAATATTCTGGCCACCGGCTGGTGGCTGGCTCTGGCGGCTTCATAGAAAGTCCGTCTGCTGCGTTACGCTCGCCCCTCGTCGCTGCGGCGTACTTACACTGTACGTCTCACTCCTCGGGGGTCGCAAGCCTTGCATCCGGAACTTTCTACTGTGCCGCTGGAGTACAATGCTGACAACACGGACACCGCAGTCCGAATCTAATACATCATGGAGGAGTCGAGCATGGAAAACGTGAATGCCAAAGACCGCAATGGACACACCCCACTGATTAACGCTTCCAAGGAGGGTCAAAAAGATTTTGTCATGGATCTGCTGAGGAGGGGGGCGGACATAACCGCCAGCAGCGACAAAGGCAAGACGGCTCTCCATTACGCCGCCGCCAATGGCCACACCGAGATCGTCAGGATGCTGATCGAGAAAGGCGCTGAAGTGGATGCCCGGGACCGCGAGGGGCATACACCCTTGATGATGGCGGCTATTTACGGCTGCAACCTGACTGTCCAGGCCCTGTTGGAAGGTGGGGCCAACCCTAGTCTGAAAACCATGTCCGGCAATACCGCTGTCCTCTATGCTGAAAACAATGAACACCCCCTGGCGTCGGCCTTGTTGAAAAAGGCCGAACGAGCCAAACACGGGAATGCTTGAAGCGCGTGCATAATATTTAACTCCTGATATACTTGGTCATAAAATCAATGTGAGACGCCCCGCTGGGGCGTCTCGACGTTTCAATCGGAAAAACTTCATGCCGCTCATCTCCGACATCAAGGCCATTATTGCAGGTTTCGGCGTCACATTGCACCATATGCTGCGCCGACCGGTGACGATCCAGTACCCGGAGGAGAAGCGCGTGCCCTATCCCCGTTTCCGGGCGCGGATCGTGTTGACCCGCGATCCGGATGGCGGTGAGCGTTGCGTTGCCTGTTACCTCTGCTCTGCTGCTTGCCCGGTGGACTGTATCTCCATGCAGGCCGCAGAAAGGGACGATGGTCGCCGTTATGCGGCCTGGTTCAGGATCAATTTTTCCCGTTGCATCTTCTGCGGCCTCTGCGCCGAAGCATGCCCGACCCTGGCGATACAGATGACGCCGGACTACGAGATCTGCAAGCGCGATATTATGGACCTGGTCTATGAGAAAGAGGATTTGCTGATCGACGGCTGCGGCAAGGATAATTCCTACAATTTCTATCACCATGCCGGCATCGGCGTGACCCAACCGCGTGGCGCCGGTTTGGAGGAGCGGCTACCGGTGGATGTGCGTTCGTTGCTGCCATGAGCTTTTCAGGAAATTTTATTGCGCGCGGCGGTGTAAGACAAAGCAATTTTTACGAGAATGCATCAGTATAAACGGGGAAATATTAACAGGCTTGATTCCGATCCTGTTCTTCCTGTGTATCCCTGTTTACTACCTATCTGATTTTTAAGCGGATCTATGGAACAGATCATCTTCTACATACTGGCTGCAGTGGCTGTGATCGGCACGGTCCTGGCCATCAGCGAGAAGCATCCGGTGCATGCCATCCTCTACCTGGTTACCTCCCTGTTCGCCGTTGCGGTGGTGTTTTACCTGCTGATGGCGCCACTGGTGGCCGTCTTCGAGGTGATCCTCTATGCCGGCGCCATCATGGTGCTATTCCTGTTCGTGATCATGATGCTTGACCTGGGGCATCCAGAGAAAGGCTTCTCGCCCCACTGGCGTGAGTGGCTTCCGGCGCTGCTGCTATCGTTGGTCAGCATTGCCTCGCTGGTGATGGTCATAGTCTCTCGCCATTCGCAGCTCGCAGTCCCTGCAGCGCAATCCATACCGATCCGCGAGGTGTCCCGCCGCCTGTTTCAAGGGCATGGCGTGGCAGTGGAACTGATCTCGTTGCAGCTGCTGTTTGCCCTGGTGGGGGCCCTGTACCTGGGGAAACAGCAGGCATCCTCACCAGGTCTTCCTCCTTCCTCCGCTCCGGAGAGGGTCTCGGGCAGCGAGGAGAAATCTCCGTGATCGTGCCGCTCGAACATATCCTCATCCTTGCTGCCCTGCTCTTTTTCCTGGGGCTGGGAGGGCTTCTTGCCTGGCGCACCAACCTGATCATGATGCTGGTCTGCATCGAGGTCATGTTGAACGCCGTCATGCTGGTATTCGTGGGAGGCTCGACACAGTGGGGCAACGCGGACGGGCAGATCTTTGCCATCTTCATCATGGCGCTCACTTCCAGCGAGGTCTCCCTGGCCCTGGCCATGGTGGTCTATCTGCATCGGCGGAAGAGAACTGTGAATACGGACTTGTTCAGTGAAATGAAGGGCTGAATAAAGGCTGATTACAGGGATGGACAGGATGAAGGGGATAAAGCCGTGTCTATCCTGTTCATCCCAGTTAATTTGATTTATGTGTTTGTTACCTTGAGGTGTAATGGAATTTTACCTGGCCTTCATACTCCTGTTCCCGCTTGCTGGCGGTCTCTGCAACACCCTTTTCGCCCGCCTGCTGCCCCGCCGCTTATCTGAAGCAGTTGCCTGCGGTGCTATCTGGGCCTCCTTCATCTGCGCCTTACTGGTCTTTTTCAATTTTACCGGCCCGCTGAAAGTCGAGTATGCCTCCTGGCTGACAGCCTTCGACTTCCAGGCACCCGTGACCCTCTACCTGGACCAGCTGTCCCTGTCCCTGGCCCTGATGATCACCTTTGTCTGCGGCCTGATCCACCTCTATTCCATCGGCTACATGAAGGGTGATCCGGCGTTAGCCCGCTACTTCGCACTGCTGAACATCTTCGTGTTTGCCATGCTGGTGCTGGTACTGGCCGAGAACCTGCCGCTGCTCTACCTGGGGTGGGAAGGGGTCGGTTTCTGCTCCTACGCCCTGATCGGTTTCTGGTACCAGGAGGAAAAGAACGCCACTGCCGGCCGCAAGGCCTTCATCGTCACCCGCATCGGCGACATTGCCTTCGGTATCGCCATGGTCTGGATGTACCGGCTCTTCGGCACCGTCTCCATCACCCAGCTAAACAGCATGGCCAGCCTTGTTCCGGCCGGAATCGTCACCGGGCTGGGCATCCTGCTCCTGATCGGCGCCACCGGCAAGTCGGCCCAACTGCCGCTCTCGGTCTGGCTGCCTGACGCCATGGCCGGGCCAACGCCTGTTTCGGCCCAGATCCATGCCGCCACCATGGTCACGGCCGGGGTCTACCTGTTGGCCCGCATGTTTCCGCTGATCGGCGCCTCAGAAGCGGTCCGGGCCGCCATTGCCGTCATTGGGGGGGTAACCGCCTTTTACGCCGCAACCTGCGCCTGTGCCCAGCGGGATCTGAAGCGGATCCTGGCCTATTCCACCATCAGCCAGATCGGCTACATGGTGCTGGGTGTGGGGGCCGGGGCATTGACCGCCGCCACCTTCCACCTGCTGACCCACGCGTTCTTCAAGGCGCTCCTGTTCCTGGGCGCCGGCTGTGTCATCACCGTCCTCCATCATCAGCAGGACATCTATCGCATGGGGGGATTAAAATCCCGGTTTCCGGCGATCTACTGGCCGTTCCTGGCCGGCGCCCTCTGTCTGGCCGGTTTTCCGGGGAGTGGCGGTTTCTTCAGCAAGGATGCCATCCTGGGTGCGGTCTTCGCAAGGGGTGGCGCGCTCTACGGCAGCCTGTTCGCACTTGGCTTGTTCACGGCGCTTCTGACCGCTTTTTACACCTTCAGGATGCTGTTCGTTGTGTTTCACGGCGAAGCCGACAATTCTCGCCCTTTGAGTCCGTCAAGTGGGGAGTGGCATTCCCATCTTCCTCCAGTCATGACCGTCACCCTGATCCCTTTGGCGCTGTTTGGCTTGCTGGGTGGAATCCTTGACCTGCCGGAATATCTGGGGGCCAGCGCGTTCCTGTCAGGGTTTCTCGGGCCGATTCCTGGTTTCGCCGGATTGGTTCAGGCAGTACCCGGTGACGAGGTCTCCCTGCAGATCATCGCCGCTGCTACCAGCATTGTCGGTCTGGGACTGGCCTGGTCCCGTTACACCGGCGACCGCCGGGCCGCCTCCCTGGCCATGGAGGAAGCCGGTTCGCCGCGTTCCGATTTCTTCCTTTACGGCTGGTATCTGGATCACCTTTATCATCTGCTCCTGATCCGCCCGTTTGAGTGGCTTTCCCGTTTTCTTTGGAAAAGAATCGACGAGTCCGGTATCGACGGCAGCCTGGACGGGCTGGCTCGTTTCACGGCCCGCCTGGGTGGGGTCCCTGCCGGTTGGAGCAGCGGCCGGGTTGTTACCTCCCTGTTTGGCCTTGCTGGTGGGGTGTGTGTGGTGCTGGCCTATCTTGCTTGGCGGGTGCTGGGTTAATGATACCGAACTCCCTTCCCATCCTGACCATACTGGTCTTTCTCCCCCTGGCGTGCTGCCTGCTGCTCCTGCCTGCCTGGAAACGGCCGCGCCTGGCCTTTTCCCTGGCCCTGGCCTCGATGCTCCTGGAACTGGCCCTGACAGTGGGACTGTTTGCTTCCTGGAAGGGATTGGCGGCCGTGCAGACCGCCTTGCCCGGTTTCCTGCTGTTGGAGGATAGGTCCTGGATCGAGGCGTTCGGCATCCGCTACACCCTGGGGCTGGATGGTATCTCGCTCCTGATGGTCATGCTGACCGCGTTCAGCTTCTGCGTGGCCATCCTGGTGTCATGGCGGGCCATCAAAGAACGGGCAGTCCTGTTCCTGGTCCTGCTGCTGGCCATGGAGACCGGCATCATGGGGGTTTTCCTGTCCCTGGACCTGGCCCTGTTCTACCTGTTCTGGGAGGTGATGCTGATCCCGATGTTCTTCCTGATCGGGGTCTGGGGCCATGGCCGGCGCATCTACTCCACGATCAAGTTTTTCCTCTTCACCCTGTTCGGTTCGCTCCTGATGCTGCTGGCGATCATTGCCCTGCATCTCTTTCACGCCCAGCAGACAGGGGTAGTCACCTTTGCACTGCACGCACTGCTCAAGACAACGCTGGCACCCCATACCCAGCTCTGGCTCTATGCCGCCTTCTTCCTGGCCTTTGCCATCAAGTTCCCTCTTTTTCCGGTGCATACCTGGCTGCCGGACGCCCATACCGACGCACCCACGGCCGGCAGCGTGATCCTGGCCGGACTGTTGCTCAAGACCGGCAGCTACGGCCTGATCCGCTTCGGGTATCCCCTGTTCCCGCAGGCGGCCCATATCCTGACCCCGCTTTTTTATACCCTGGCACTGATCGGCATCATTTACGCATCGCTGGTCGCCTTTGCCCAGGAGGACATGAAGCGCCTGATCGCCTACTCCAGCATCGGCCATATGGGGTTTGTGGCCATCGGTATCGCGGCATGGCAGCCGGTGGCCCTGTCCGGCTCGATCATCCAGATGGCCAATCACGGCGTGACCACCGGGGCGTTGTTCTGTCTGGTGGGAATGCTGGACGAGCGGGCCCACACCCGCGAGATCGCCGCATTCGGCGGCCTGTGGGGCAAAACACCGCTCTGGTCTTTCTTCTTTCTGTTCTTCTCCCTGGCCTCGGTCGGTCTGCCAGGGTTGAACAATTTTGTCGGTGAATTCCTGATCCTGGCCGGGACCATGAAAAGCTCGCCCCTGGTGGCGGCCCTGGCCTTTGGCGGCATCGTCCTGACCCTGATCTACATGGTCAGGCTGGTCCAGGAGGTCTGTTTCCAGGAAGAGCGCCAGCCCCTTGAGTTGACCGACCTGGTGCCCCGCGAGCTCTGCCTGCTGGCTCTGGTTGCACTGCTGAACCTCTGGATGGGGGTCCATCCTGCGCCGCTCCTGGACCTTATCCGGACGCCGGTGCGGCTCTTGATCGGGGGTGGCCCATGACGCTGTTCGACCTACTGGCGTTCATGCCCCTGGTTATCCTGGCCACTGGTGCCATCCTCTGCCTCCTGGCCGGGGCTGTCCGGCCGGGCGGTTACCTGTACGAGCTTGCCATCGTGGTTGTGGCGGCCTCCATGCTCTGGAGCCTTGCCCTGCCTGCCGATGGCATGCTCCCCGGAATCTCTGTCACCCCCTACGCCCGTTTCTGTGCACTCTTCCTCGACCTGGCCGGCATAACGGGCCTGCTCCTGGCTGCCGGATACAACCGTTGCCGGGGGATTGTGGGGGAGGAATACCCGGCCACGCTGCTTTTTGCCCTGGTCGGGATGGGCGCCGCCTGCGCCGCCACGGATCTCCTGATCCTGTTCCTGGGGCTGGAGGCCTTTACCTTTGCCTTCTACATCCTGGTCGCCATTGAACGGGGCTCGGAGCGGGGTGGTGAGGCAGGCATGAAATACCTGCTGAACGGCACCCTTTCGGCGGCCATTCTGGCCATGGGGATCGCCCTGGTCTACTGCAGCCGTGGGACACTGCAACTGGCGGAGCTTGCCGCGCAGGGCAGGGGAGCCGGGCATCTATACCTGGCCGGGCTCAGCCTGATCCTGCTGGGGCTGGCCTTCAAGCTCTCCCTTGTTCCGGCCCATCTCTGGACCGCGGATGTCTACCAGGGGGCACCCGCGCCGGTGACGGCCCTGCTTTCCACCGCCTCCAAGGGGGCCTCGCTGGCGGCCCTGCTACTACTGATGCCGCTTGTGACCGGCTGGCCTGGCAGCCATGCCATTCTCTGGTGGCTGGCGCTTCTCTCCATGCTGTGCGGCAATCTGGCGGCGCTGGTGCAGTCCAGCATCAAGCGCATGCTGGCCTGGTCGTCGGTGGCCCAGATGGGTTATGTCGGGCTGGCGCTGACGGCTGCCCCGGCCGGCGGCCTGCGGGCAGCTGCCTTTTATGTGGTGATTTATGCGGCGGCGGGACTGGCCACCTTTGGCGCTGTTGCGGTGTTGTCAGATCAGGGCGAGCGGGACGGGATCGATGCATACCGGGGGCTGGGTTACGCAAACCCGCTGGCCGGGGCTGCCCTGGCGGTGGGGCTGTTTTCACTGGCAGGTATCCCGCCTGCCGCCGGACTGATGGGCAAGTTTGCCGTCTTTGCCGCGGCGTTGCGGGGCGGGGAGACCGCCCTGGCCGTGGTCGGCATCCTGACGGCCCTGGTCTCGGTCTTCTATTATCTCAGGGTTGTGGTGGCACTCTACATGAGGCCGGCTGAAGGGGAGTGCAGGGAAAGCCATTCGCTGGCAATTTCCGAGGTCATCGCCCTTGCCGCGCCAACGTTAGTCACGCTGTTCCTGGGCGTATATCCCTCGCCGCTGCTCGATTTGCTGGCACGGCTCATTTCCTGAACACTGTTTCCTGCCTGATCAGCAAAAGAGCGGTGCCTTTGATGCCGGCACGATCCCGGCTCTTTCGGCCCGCTCCAGCAGGCATTCAATCGCCCGGATCCCCTCATCTCCCAGGTCGGCGGAGAAATCATTCACGTACAGTCCTATGTGGGCGGCGCAGACATCAGGGCTCATCTCCTGGGCGTGCTCGCAGATGTATCGGCCTGCTTCGTCCGGATGGTTGCGGGCGTATGCCACTCCGGCCTGCAACGCCTTTTCTATGGCGCTGATCGTCTCCGTTCCCAGGGAGCGCCTGGCCACGATGCCTCCCAGCGGGATCGGCAGGCCGCTTTCATGTTCCCACCATTCCCCAAGATCAAGGAGTTTGTGCAGGCCGAAGCCCTGATAGGTGAAGCGCGATTCGTGGATGATCAGGCCGGCATCGGCGTTTCCGGTCAAAACAGCGTCCATTATCTCGTTGAATGGCATCACCAGGAAGTTTTCCAGGCTGGGATTAAAGAGCCGCAACAGCAGGAGGGCAGTGGTGTAGCGACCTGGCACGGCAATGGTCTTGCCTTTCAGGTCCCGTGGATCAAGTCCTTCCGCTGCCACCAGGAGCGGTCCGCAGCCCCGACCCAGGGCGCTGCCGGAACGGAGCAGGGCGTACTCGTCGCGGATGTGTCCGAGGGCCGCATAGGAAACCTTGGAGACGTCAAGTTCCCCTTTTAGCGCCAGCAGGTTGAGTGTTTCCACGTCTTCCAGCCGCTCGGCGAACGAGTGCCCGCTCGTGTCAACCAGGCCGTGGACCAGCGGGTAAAACATGAAGGTGTCATTGGGGCAGGGGGAGAAGCCAAGGGTCAGTGGTGCGCTCATACCAGCAGCCTCCCATCCTCGATAAGGCGTCTCTCGCTGTCGTCCGCCATGGTCAGGGTCACAGTGGGGTGATAGAAGACATAGTCCTCGTGGAAAGGTGCGCTGACCTGGCCGCCGAAACCGGAGTTGTCCCCCAGGGCGATGTGGATGGTGCCAAGGATTTTCTCAGCCTCCAGCAGGTTGTCGGGGCGACTGGCCTTCTCGTTGGTGCCGATCCCCAATTCGGCGATGTTGCGGCAGTTGGCGTTCTCGGCGAATTTTGCCTCCAACTTGTCGCGATGTGCCTCGTTGCCCTCGATGCGGACGACTTCTCCATTTTCGATTGTCAGGCGCAACGGCTCGGCCAGCTTACGGGTCGGTGCCCACTCGATCACCATTACGCCGTGACTCTGTCCCTCCAGGGGCGCCAGGTATGCCTCGCCGGCCGGCAGGTTGCCGAAACTGCCCGGGGCGCTCAAAAGGCCGTCATCCCCTGCTGCCTGGCGTCCGATCTTGCAGATATGCATGTCAGTGCCATTGGGGGTGGCGATATGTACCCACTCGGCCCTGTTGACCGCCGCCACCAGTCGTGCTGTGCGGTCCGCCAGGACCTTCCAGTCCACGTCCATGGAGGTATGGAACATGTCCGGGTCGAAATGGGGCAGGCTTGCGAAGCGGGCGCCTGCAGCGCAGGCCAGGGAGCGGTAGCGGGTATGGCTGGTGGAGTTGTTGCTCATGGCGATTATGATATCGGCAACCTGGCTATTACCGGCCACAATGATTTCTCTTGCGCGTGAAACCTGGTCGCCGTTGGCACTCTTGTCTAGCAGTTTCGTTAAGATTCCTTCCTGTTTGAGCTGTGCTAACGTCTGGGCACCGAAAGTTGCCAGCCAGAGTCCCATGGGAGGTTCAGCTCCGGAGGCTGGCGTAGCCGGGAACTCGGCAAAGCTACCGTTGCCATAGGTCTTGGCGGCGTAATCCGCGGCTTCGCGGCCAGTTGCGTTCAATCGTGTCCGACGGTCACGGTCTATGTCTGAAATCGTTTCGTCTTCACGAATGACGTCACTGAAAACCAGGACATGCTCCCCAGGTTTAATACCCATATTGGTTTCAAAGAGTGCTTTAAAGGCACTGTCAAATTTACTCATGTCATCTCTCCCGTTGTTGCGGATGAAATCCAGCAGTTTTTTATCGGCGTCAAACATTTAAATCCATATTAATTAAATAAGGTATGGATCGCAAAGTAGCTGTAGTAACTATAGTCTATAGCACAGAAAGAAAAAAGTGGGAATCCTGATGAAAACCATGAGAGAATCAATGTAATTTTTCCCTTGATTTCAATGATGTTATTGTGTTAATCATGCATACTGTATACAATTTGGTGGTCATTCTTTGTATAATAATTGCAGACACTTATCCCCGTATTTGAGGGGGTCGGGTTTTGGAGGTTCGTGTGGCTCATGTCGTTTTTTCCACGTGGGGTAGGAAATTAGTCGATAACAGAAACGTTTCCGGAGAACCGCAGGCCGTTAGCTACCGTTTGCCAGTTGCCTTTGATGGCGAGCGGCCGCTGAATGGATTCATGGGATGGGATGGCATCATCCTCTTCGACAAGGGCGTTGATGTCCCTGCCATGACAGCTGAGTACATGAAGCGTGTGCAGACCCTGTACTGTTGCGGCCGGTGCACACCTGGCAAAAAAGGGACCAAGGTGTTGATGGATCTCTTTCAGAATGTGCTGACAGGGAAGGCGTCCGAGGCAGACCTGGACAAGGTGGGCGATTTGGCCGACTTGTTGAAAAACTGCAAGTGCACCCTTTGTCAGAGCGCCACGGTTCCAGTGTTTGATGCTGTTCAACACTTCCGTGAGGATTTCAGTGCCTATCTTAAGGGTGGGCGAGTGCCGAAGGACACCAGGTATATTCATAAGTACACCGCTCCCTGCATGGACCGTTGTCCTGCCCATATCGACATTCCCAAGTATGTTGAAAATATCAAAAACTACCAGATGTCCGAGTCGCTGGCAACCATTCGCGAGAACATGCCGCTGCCTTCGGTCTGCGGGCGGGTTTGTCCGCATCCCTGCGAGACCGCTTGCCGCCGCAAAAATGTTGATGATGCCATTAATATAATGGTGCTCAAGCGTTCTGCCTCTGATTATGAATGGATGCACCAGCTTACCCCTCCCATGCAGCCCAAACAGAAAAAAGGCAAGACCGTTGGCATTGTTGGTGCGGGCCCGGCCGGCTTGGCTGCTGCCTACTACCTGGCGTTGGAAGGGTACAAGTGTACTATTTACGAGGCGTTGCCCGAAGGTTTCGGAGGCGGGATGATCGCGGTCGGCATTCCGGCATACCGCATGCCTCGCCACCTGCTCCAGCGGGACATCGATATCATTCAGTCCATGGGAGTGGAAATCATCTACAACTGTCGCGTGGGACAGGATATCAGCCTGCCGGATTTGAAGAAGAAATACGACGCCGTCTTCCTGGCTCCTGGAGCACACCGCTCCAAGCCGATGGGTGTGGACGGTGAGGATGCGGGTTACAAAGGTTTCCTCAAAGGGGGCATCGATTTTCTGCGCGAGGCCTACATGGGCAAGCCGACAGGCATGGGCAATAAAGTCGTCGTGGTCGGAGGTGGTAATACCGCCATTGACTGCGTGCGAGTGGCCTTGCGGGAGGGTGCCGAAGCGTCCTACCTGGTTTACCGCCGTTCGCGCAAAGAGATGCCTGCCGACGTGTGGGAAGTGGATGGAGCCGATGAGGAAGGGGTGCAGTTCGAATTCCAGGTGCTCCCAACAAAGATCATCGCCAACGATAAACATGAGGTTACCGGTGTCGAATGCGTCAGGATGGCTTTGGGCGAGCCCGATGCCTCCGGTCGCCGCCGCCCGGAGCCGATGCCGGGCAGCGAATTTGTCATCGAATGCGATACGGTCATCCCGGCTATCGGACAGGACCCCGATCTTGGCTTCATACCGTCCGACATGGGGATCGATATCACCAAGTGGAATACGGTGGTCACCAAGTACCTCCCACTTAAGGACGCAGCTGGTAAAGACCTGAAAGACGGCATGGGTAATCCGCTTTCCCGTTCGTTGATCACTGATTGTGATGGCGTGTTCGCCGGCGGTGACGCAGAAATCGGGCCGCTGACCGTGGTGGCCTGCGTGGGTAACGCCCACCGTGCGGCCAAGGTAATCCAACGCTGGCTGGAGGAAGGCAAGGCATATCTTAGCGAGGAAGACATTTTTGAAGATTTGCTGACCTACCTGGGAGTGTATGACAAGGATGAAAATGTGGCCTGGCTCGACTCCGCCGACCGCGCCCACCAAAAAGAGGTTCACGGCAAGCAACGGGCCAGCCTCAAGAACTATAGCGAAGTGGAATTGGGCTTCAACGATACGACGGCCCAGGCAGAAGCTGATCGTTGTTTAAGATGTTATAGAATGGCTATGATAGTACTTTAAACGAATTTCCCCTCCCCCTCGACCCTCCCCCTGGTGAGGGGGATAACAAGGAGATACAGGCAAGATGGCACACACAGAGTCCAGCGAAAACAAGATGGCAACACTCACGATTGACGGTAAACAGGTAACGGTCCCAGCAGGAACAACTATCCTGGATGCGGCAGCTCAATTGGGAGTCAAAATACCGACGCTATGCTGGTTGAAAAAGGTGTCCACGACCGGTGCATGTCGCATCTGCGTGGTTGATGTGGATGGTGTGGATCGCCCAATGACCGCTTGCAACACTCCGGTCAAGGACGGCATCAATGTTACCACTTCCTCTCCGAAGCTGGAACAGATCCGCAAGAAAACACTTGAACTGTTGCTGGTCAACCATCCGTTGGATTGCCCGGTGTGCGACGCTGCCGGCGAGTGCGATCTGCAGGACTCCTGCTACGGTCTGCATGTTGACAAAAACGAGTACGGTGCTGACCTGGAGCGTCTGCCGATCCGTTACGACTGGAATCTGCTGGAAAGCGACCCCAATCGTTGCATACTGTGCGAAAAATGCGTCAAGGTCTGTCGTGAGATAGTAGGCCGTGAAGCCATTGAGATTGTCAACCGAGGCGATAGGACGATTATCGATACGGTTTCCGGCGAGCCGCTCAATTGCGACTTCTGCGGCAATTGTATAAATGCTTGTCCAACAGGTACGCTTATAAGCAAGCCCTTCAAATTTCGTGGGCGTCCCTGGACTTTCACAGTTACCCCGAGTATTTGTGGCTTCTGCTCTACAGGCTGCCAGATAGAGTATCATTCCCGTGGTGGACGCGTGGAACGGGTAACCAGTTCCGATGATACATTTAACCGTGGCAACCTGTGCACCAATGGTCGCTTCGGATATGCCGCATTCAACTCACCTGGCAGGCTGACCACTCCGCTTATCAAGGATGCTTCTGGAAATCAGCAAACGGCAACTTGGGATCAGGCCCTCGGTGCGGCCGCCACAAAACTGAAGGATATCATTGCCGCCAATGGCGCCAAGGCCGTTGCTGGGATCGGCTCTCCCCGTGCAACCAACGAAGAGAGTTATCTCTTTCAGAAGTTTCTGCGCGGTGCAGTAGGTACCAACAATATTGATTCCGAAGCCAGGCTCGGTTATTTTCCCTCACAGCTCATCCAATGGGAAATGCTCGGATACAGTGGCAGTACCTATGCCATGGATGTGATCGAGCAGGCTGATTCGATTCTTGTGGTCGGTGCCGACCTGAAAGGGGAGTCGGTCGGTTATGCTTATCGGGTGATCCAGGCAGCAAACAAGAACAACGCCAAGCTGGTTCTGGCAAATGTGCGTGCCACCTCAATGAATAAGTTTGCCAACAAGTTCCTTCAATATCGCCCAGGCAGCGAGGCTTGGTTTGTTGCCGGTCTCAATAAGGCGATCCTGGCGGATGGGCTTGAAAACAAAGAATTTATTTCTAAGAATACCAAAGGGGCGGATGAACTGAAAGCATCCCTGGATGCCCTGACTTTTGCGCAAATCACTCAGGCTACGGGCATCAGCGAATCCGATTTCCGCCAGGCCGCCGGATTGATCTGCAACGGCCGTACAGCTGTCATTTACGGCGCTGATATCATGCGCACGGCTGATAAGGCAAACGCGGTGACCGGGGTGGTCGATCTCGCACTTCTGACAGGTGCTGCCGGAGTATCAGGCGCGGGCATCTACCCTCTGGATGAAAAAAACAATACCCAAGGGATGCTGGACATGGGAGTATGCCCGGAATATCTGCCCGGCTACCATACTTATGCCCATAAGGCCGCAACATTTTCCGAGGCTTGGAAAAATACCGTGCCAGCCAGCCCCGGCAAGAACCTGTTCCAAATCATAGATGCCATTGAAGCCGGCGAAATCAAGGCGTTGTATGTTATGGGCAGCGACCTGCTCCATATTCTGCCGGACAGGGCACGCGTCATGAAAGCTCTGCAAAAACTGGATCTGTTGCTGGTTCAAGACCTGTTCCTGAACGAAACCGCACGGTTGGCAACCATCCTGCTGCCAGCCGCTTCCGCAGCCGAGAAGGCCGGCACCTTTACCACGGTAGACAACCGGGTTCAGTGTTTCCCGCGTGCAATTGCCCCCCTTGGCGAGGCACGTACCGACAGCGATACGCTGATAAAACTATATAACCTGGTGGCGCCTGTTGCGAAAATCTTAACTGTGACTCCAGAAGAACTGCATCAGGAGATCACGGAGTTGTCAGGACTATACAGTGATGTATGCGATCATGCCGGTTGTCGGATGGGCCGCATCAAAAATCAAATTTCATCTGCCGACCACAAGGCATCCATTTTACCCTTCAAGCCGGTCTCGCCGGCGCCGGCCGATTCGGCACGCCCCTATGCACTTTACATAGGGTCCGTGTTACAGCACAACGGAACCATGACCACTTGGTCGGAAAACAATATGGCTGTCGCAGCCGAAGGTTATGTGGAGATTTATGCCGCTGATGCTGCCAAAGCTGGAATTTCCGGCGGTGACAATGTCAAAGTTTCTTCCGTAGCCGGTTCGGTCACCTTGAAGGCTAAATTGACCGATGCCCTTCAGGCAGGTGTGTTGTTTGTACCGTCCCACTTCCACGAAGTTCAGGCGAACTTACTGGCTAAAGACGTTTCAGGTGCGGTTGCCGTGAAGCTGGAAAAGGGCTGATAGCCTGTCTTGACCATACAAGCTGATTTGAAAACGCCGCTTTATGCGGCGTTTTTTATTGCCAAAATTATCCCGCTTTGCAATGGCTTCATGTTCCTAAGATCTTTAGGATATTAATAAATCATCAACATAGAGTTTGAATTCAGCTTGGCATTGCTGTTAGAATGACCTAAATCTGCTGCAACTGAGAGAGATTCATGCCTGTTCTCCTTGAACTCCGATGAGTTGGGATATAAGAAAAATTCAACGCAGTCTTTTGGCGAGCGAAACAAACCTGTGTCCCAAGCGAAACGGTCGTGGTGGCCAACTCAGTATTTGCCTTGTTTACCCCAATAGATATCAGACCGGCATGAGCAGTCTTGGTTATCAGACGGTTTATTCATTGTTGGCAACCTATCCCGGCGTACTTTGTGAGCGCGCATTTCTACCTGATCGTGAGAGCCTGGCAGAGTACCGGCGAAGCGGCATGTCGCTGCTGTCATTGGAAGGGCAGCGCCCCTTGGCTGATTTCGATATTATTGCCTTCTCCACCTCTTTTGAACCGGATTATCTCAATATTCCGCTTATTCTCAAGCTGGGGCGAATCCCTGTTTGGGCAAAGGAAAGGGGAGACACATACCCATTGATCATTGCCGGTGGCGCAGCGTTTATGATTAATCCAGAGCCGGTTGCCGACTTTTTGGACATTGTTTGTCTTGGCGAGGGTGAGGAACAGATCCCTGAGCTTATGAAGGCCATGATGGTGTTTGACAAAAGCAGGCAGGAGTTGCTGCTATCTCTTGCCGCATTGCCTGGCATCTATATACCATCCATGTATCACCCTCAGTATCTGGAAGAAAGGCTGGTGGCAATTGATATAATGGGGGCGGCCCCTAAGCGGATCAAGCGGGTTTGTGTCAAGCTGGAAGAATATAGTCCGGCAAGATCCGTGATTCTGACAGACAACACCGAATTCGGCGACATGTACTTGATCGAGGTCAGTCGCGGATGCCCTCGCGGATGCCGCTTCTGTACTTCCGGCTTCATTTACGGTCATTTCAGGCAACAGCCGTACACAAATATTGTTGCCGCTGTGGACGAAGGTCTTGCCTATAGAAACAAGATTGGACTGGTTGGTGCTGCGGTTTCCGACTATCATGACATCGGCATGTTATGTAGTTACATAGTGGCACGTGGTGCCAAGGTATCTGTTTCGTCGTTGCGTATTGATCGGCTCGATCCTGAAATGATAAGTGCCCTGGTGGCCAGCGGACACAAAACAATTGCCCTGGCACCGGAGGGAGGTTCTCAGCGTCTGCGGGATTTGATCCGCAAAAACCTGAATGAAGACCAGATACTCGACGCTTGCGAGCTTTTGGTTTCCCGCGATATCCTTAACCTGAGGTTGTATTTCATCATCGGTTTGCCTACGGAAACACAAGACGACCTGGATGAACTGATCAGGCTGGTTCTGGCCATTCGCAGTCGCGTGTTGGAGCGGGCCCGATTGAATGGAAGGCTGGGTGAAATCACGCTTTCGATTAATCCCTTCATTCCCAAGCCTGGTACTCCTTTCCAATGGTGTGGTATGGAGCCGCTGCCGTCGTTGGAAAAAAAGGTGAAATTTCTAGAGGCTTCTTTTCGCGGCATTGCCAATGTAAAGCTTAAGGTGGAAGGACTGCGTGACTGTTACTTCCAGGCGCTGCTGTCGCGGGGTGACCGCAGGTTGGCTGTTCTGCTGGTAGCCATGAGCGATGGGAACAATTTTAAAAAGGCGGTAAAAACCTGTGCGTTTGATACTGATAAAGTTGTGCAGCGCACCATACCCACTGATGAGCTTTTACCGTGGGATATGGTGGTGTCTGACGGCAATGAAATACTGCAGCATGAGTATGAACGGGCAATGGCCCTGGAAGGGAGAAGATAGGTGAAACAATGTACGATCTGCAATAAGGAATTCGATGAGTCCGGAACTCTGTCCGATTATGCACAGGCCGGAGAATGGCTTGCCGGTGAGGTATGGGAGGATGCCGGCAAGCTTTGCCCCCTTTGTTTGGAGAATCGTGCCAGGCTTGTTATGATGTATTGCCCGGAATTCAGCGCTTAGCATGAAGTGTTCTTGCTTCATCAATCCCTGGCAGTGTTTGACAGGTACGGTATCGCAGGTATTCTTTCCTGCAATGCACAGAAAATAACATAAAGAGGTTATCATGCAACCAGACGAAGCCGTCTTTTCCATAAATGAGACGCTTAAAACAATCAAGATGCGCCGCAGTGTCAGGGCCTTTGCAAGGGAAGAGGTTACCCAGGAGCAGATCCGCATTCTGTTGCAGGCCGCGAATGAGGCCCCTTCGGCCCACAACCAACAATCCTGGCGCTTCATTGTACTCAAGGGGGAAAAAAAGCATGGGTTGGCCGAACTTGTGGCTGAAGGTGCCGTGAACTTCTCCAGGCCTGCCCAGGCGCTCTTGCGCATGTCAGCCCGTAGCATTGCAAGTGCGCCGGTCGTTATTGCCGTGGCCAACAGTGGCGACCTCATCGAGCACGGAACTGAGCTCTTCAGTGTGGAAAAAGATCTGGCCCACGACTTTTTCAGGACCATGGAGATTCAGAGTTCAGCGGCCGCGGTCCAGAACCTGTTGTTGGCGGCAACTTCTCTCGGATTAGCGACTGTCTGGCTCGGCATCATGTTCTTGATGAAAGATGAGGTTTTGAAGTTTCTGGGAGAACCGGCCGGAGAGTTTATGGCCGTTGTCCCGGTTGGCCATGCCGCGCGATCAAACGGGAGCGGTCCGCAGAAGGAACCCTTTGAAATGAAGGTCAAATATCTTGATTAAAGAAAAAGCCCGGAAACGTCTTCCGGGCTTTTTCTTTCCAGCGGTTATATCTTTAATAAAATAAAGGCTGCGTTATAGCGCAGCCTTTATTTTATATGGCCAGATCTAATCGACCGATTTTCTCAGGAATGTGGGAATATCGTACTGGTCTTCGTCGTCCTCAATATAGGAGACAACCGGTCTGACACGGTTGGTATTTTCGGTCTGTTGCCGGTCACGAATATGGGTGGGAATATCCAGCCATTTTTTGCTCGGGGTGGAACGATCAGCAAGCGGAGTAACGGCCTTGCGCATTTCGCGTGAGCGCTCAGTGTCGAAACGATCGCCAAACCCGGTGGCAATGACTGTAACCTTAATCGTTTCGCCAAGGTCGTCGTCCCTGACAACACCTATCTTGATGTTGGCATCCTCATGGACTTTTTCATGGACGATCCTGTTGACTGTGTTGTAGTCATCCATGGTCATTGAAGCAGATCCGGTGATGTTGACAAGTACGCCTTTGGCGCCGGAGATGTCGTTATCTTCCAGAAGAGGGCTGGAAATGGCGGTATTGACAGCATCAGCTGCCCGGTTGTCGCCTACGCCGGTGCCGATACCCATCATGGCCATGCCACGAACGCTCATGACGGTCTTCACGTCGGCGAAGTCGAGGTTCATAAGGCCGGTGGATGTAATCAACTCCGCAATCCCTTGGACTGCCTGACGGAGGACATCATCAGATGGCTTGAATGCATCGAACAGCGACATGTTTTTGCCAGCCAGGCTTATCAGGCGGTCATTAGGTATGATGATAAGGGAATCAACATGTTTTTTCAGCTCATTGATGCCTTGTTCGGCAAGCTCGGTACGGGCTTTGCCTTCATAAGTAAAAGGCTTGGTTACGACTCCTACCGTCAGCGTGCCAGACTCGCGCGCCGCTTCGGAGATAACCGGCGCAGCGCCGGTGCCGGTTCCGCCGCCCATGCCGGCAGCGATGAAAATCAAGTCGGCACCTTTAAGCGATTCCGTCAGCTTTTCGCGGTCCTCAAGGGCTGCCTCTTTACCTACTTCCGGTTTCGAGCCGGCGCCAAGACCCTTTGTAAGCTGCTTGCCAAGTTGAATCTTGACCGGTGCTTTGGAGGTGCGCAGGGCTTGGGCGTCAGTGTTGGCAACGATGAAATCGACTTTGTGTATATTACTGTCAATCATGGTGTTGACGGCATTGCCACCACCACCGCCAACCCCGATAACTTTTATAATGGCACTTTGTTCAATAGTTTCATCAAACTCGAACATCTAGCTTCCCCCTTTCTGCATTGGCACTGATTCATCTTTCAGGGTGAAATGTAAACGCATTTCCGGCAGGAATCAAAGAAAAAAATATTAAAAAAAACCAGTAATAAAAACAGCATAAAATTCGATTTGTTAACGGTCTGACTGGTTAAGCCAGATTAGCAGATACTAAAAAAATTCCCTGAACCAGCTTTTCATTCGACCGAACACGGAGCCGAACAGGTTGCTTTCGGACTTTGTGGTTGGGAACTCCCGGGCACCGGAATTGCGGCTGCCATAGACAATCAGGCCAACGCCGGTAGCGTAGACAGGCGAATTGACCACGTCGATCAATCCGCCGATGCGCTGCGGTACGCCACGACGGACCGGAAGGTTGAATATCTGTTCGGCCAGTTCAGGCATTCCCTCCAGTATGCTGGAGCCGCCGGTGATTACTACGCCGGAAGCGATGGAATCTTCAAGCCCGGATTTGACGATTTCGCGGTTGACCAAAGTGAAAATTTCCTCCACACGGGGGCCGAGGATTTCGCACAGCACGTTGCGGGAAAGTTCGCGCGGTTTGCGTCCGCCCACGCTCGGTACCTCGATCTTGTCTTCTTTGCCAACCAGCGCCGACAGGCAGCAGCCGTATTTCTGCTTGATTTTTTCCGCCTCGGCCATGGGGGTCCGCAGGCCGACGGCAATGTCGTTGGTCAGGTGATTTCCGCCCAGCGAGAGCACCGAAGTGTATTTGATTGCGCCTTCGGAAAATATGGCGATATCGGTGGTGCCGCCGCCGATGTCCACCAGGCAGACGCCCAGTTCCTTTTCGTCAGAAGAGAGCACGGCCTCGGAGGAGGCCAGTTGTTCCAGTACGATGTCGGCAACATCCAGGCCGGCGCGATTGCATGACTTTACGATGTTCTGTGCGCTGGCAACGGCACCGGTTACTATGTGGACCTTGGCTTCCAGGCGGACGCCGGACATGCCGAGCGGTTCGCGAATGCCGTCCTGTTCGTCGATAATGAATTCCTGGGGAAGTATGTGGATGACTTCGCGGTCCATTGGGATGGCAATTGCCTTGGCAGCGTCGATTACCCGCCGCACATCCTCTTGGGCTACTTCACGGTTTTTGATGGCAATGACACCTTGGGAGTTGATACCCTTGATATGGCCCCCGGCGATCCCGGCGTAGACCGATTTGATCTCGCAGCCGGCCATGAGTTCAGCTTCGCTGATGGCTTTACGGATGGCGCCCACCGTGCTTTCGATGTTGATGACCACCCCTTTGCGCAGGCCGCTGGAAGGGCTGGTGCCAATACCGACGATGTCTATGCCGTCCTCGGTGAAATTGCCGACAATGGCGCAGATCTTGGTGGTACCGATATCAAGACCGACAATCAGGTTATCCTTTTTGGTTGCTGACATGCCCCCCCCTGCCTATATTCGGGATTCGTAATGTTTATCTAACTTTTCTTGATGACGATTTTATCGTTGTAGTCGAGGTCGATATAGCGGAGCGTCGGCTGCTGTGCCATGAGTTCACGGTAGATACGGGCAAAGCGCACAACCTTTGCATCGAAGTCGCCTGAGCCAATTTTCACCGGAAGTGAGCCGGAAGTGGTAAACAGGGTAAAACCGTAGCCCTTATCGTAATGAATCTCCGAGACATCTGCAAGGATAAATGCTCCTTTTTCACGCAAAATCTTCAGAAGTTCACAAGTGTTTATCAGGGCTTCCCTGGTGCCGTTCGGGTCGCTGCTCAAATCCTCTTCGCTGAAACCGGTGACCACAGGGAAGTCGAGTTTGTCCCCCTGATTGAGAACTTTGAACACGTTTCCCTTGTTGTCCAGATAATAAAGGTAACCCATATTGACCACAGCCAGCGGTTCCCGTTCAGTTACTGCGATGGACAGCCGGTCTGGAAAATATCTGCGGATTCGGACAGACTCGATCCACGGATTTTGAATGAGTTGTTCCCCAATGCGTTTCAGGTTCATATGCGCCAAATCGCGTCCGGTCTCCACATCTGCGATGCTCAGAATCTGTTCGCGGGTCAGACGTTTGGTATTGGAGACCTCGATGTTCCTGAGTCGAAAGAATGTTGCCGAACTAATGGCGCGGTATGCAAGGAACAAAAGCGCGCATGCCATGGCAGTGCCTGACACAGCCAGGGCGATCTTTGCAAGGGGGCGCAGATATTTCTTCAGGTTGAGGGGCTTGCGCTGCACCTTGACCCGGTTGGCTGCAACCTTCTTCCGTTGGTATGTGGAGGTGGAAAAATCCCTCACGCGCTTAGTTCACCTTTGTAGTAAGTGCTGCCGACTCAATGATTCGCGCCACCAGGGCTTCGAATGGTAACCCGGCTCCTTTGGCGGCAATCTCGGGAAACAGGCTCAGGGCGGTCATCCCGGGCAGGGTGTTGACCTCCAGTACATAGCAGTCACCATCGGTAGTAACCAGAAGGTCCACCCGGCTGTAACCCTTGCATCCCAGGGCACGATGGGCTGCCAAGCCGATTGCCTGAGCCTTTTCGTACAGGTCTGTCGCCAGGCGGGCCGGGAAGATATGCTCGGCCATGCCATCGGTGTACTTGGCCTCGTAGTCGTAGAACTCATTTTTGGGTACAATCTCTATGGCACCGATGGGCCGATCATCCAGGATGCCGACCTGCACCTCCTGGCCCTTAATGAACTGTTCCACCAGGATCTCTTCATCGTATCGAAACGCCAGTTCAAGGGCTTCGGCCAGTTCGGTTTCTCTTTTGACTATGGAAACTCCGACCGAAGAGCCCTCCTGAACCGGCTTGACCACGATCGGCAGTCCGAAAGGCAGATCGTTGAGACGTACCTGCTCACCCCGGCGGAAATGGCGGAAAGGGGCGGTGAGGATGCCGCTGGCAGTGAAGGTCTGTTTGCTGTAGAGTTTGTGCATGGCCAAGGCGCTGGCCAGTACCCCGGAGCCGGTATAGGGGATATTCATCAGCTCCAGCAGGCCCTGGACGCAACCGTCCTCGCCATAACGTCCATGGAGGGCAATGAAGACCGCCTGGATATTTTCATCCAGAAGCACAGCAGCCAGGTCGCGCCCCATATCGACGGCCAACACCTGATATCCCTGCCCAAGAAGGGCCTGGTGTACCGCCGTGCCGCTCTTCAGGGATACTTCGCGTTCGGCGGAAAGTCCACCCATAAGTACAGCAATTTTTTTCGATTTCATGGATGTCATGGTTATTTATTCCTCGCCCACGATACGTACTTCCTCTGCCAGGAGTATCCCGCTCTTTTCCAAGACCTGTCCCTTGATGATTGCTGCCAATTTCAGGAAGTCGAGCGCGGTTGCTGCGCCGCGATTGATCAGGAAGTTGGCATGGACCTCGGAAACCTGCGCTCCGCCGATGGAGAAGCCACGCAACCCGCATTCATCGATCAGGCGCCAGGCAGCATGTTCCGGCGGATTCCTGAAGTACGAACCTGCATTTGGCCAGCCCACCTGCTGAGATTCATGTCGTTTCCTCATGCTGGAATCCATATCGGCGGTGATGTCCTCTCGGTTGCCGGACACAAGCCTGAATTCGGCGCTGATTATAATTTCATTAGGATTAAGTTGCAAGTGCCTATAGCCGTAATCCAGTGAATTTTTCACATGTTTTTTGAATTCTCCGCCGCTCAGGAGCTCTAATGAAGTGACGCTGTCAAATATCTCCCGGCCATGGGCCCCGGCATTCATACGCAAGGCGCCTCCTACGGTGCCGGGAATGCCGATGAGGAATTCAAATCCGGTCAGGCTGCAGTCACGGGCAGTGTCTGCCAACACCCGATTTTTGGCGCCTGCTTCGGCGTACAGGGTTGTGTCGTCACGCAGTTCGACGCGATCCAGTTTCCTAAGGCTGATTGCTGTACCCCGGAACCCTTTGTCCAGCACCAGCAGGTTGTAGCCCCCACCGATGACAAACCAGGGGATGCCCAGCTCTTCCAACTTTCCCAGCAGTTCCAGCAGGTCGTATTTATCCTCCGGAATGGCGAGGATGTCGGCCGGACCGCCGACCTTTAAAGAGGTATGGCGGCTGAGCGGCTCGTTTGCCAGCAACTCGCCGCGGAAAACGGTTCGAATGCTCTCGAAGGGGTGGGGCATCTCTTGCTCCTAAGCCTGCAGCCTTTGGATCAATCCTTCGCCTGCCTGCCAGATGTTTCCAGCCCCCAAGGTCATGACTATGTCGCCCGGCTTGACGATTTTCGCCAGGTGTTCCGGCAAGGTTTCCCGATCGGCCACATAGGTGACATCACGTTGGCCATGTGTTTTGATGGCATTGACCAGCGTCTCCGCAGAAACGCCTTCGATCGGCTTTTCACTGGCGGCGTAGATATCAGTCAGCACAAGCACGTCGGCATCGTAGAAGCATTTGACGAACTCGTCGAAAAGTTCCTTGGTGCGTGTGTAGCGATGGGGCTGGAAGGCCACCACCAGCCGGCGCTCGGGCCACCCGTTCTTGGCGGCGGACAGCGTTGCCCTGATCTCGGCAGGGTGATGGCCGTAGTCGTCCACCACCATGATGTCGTTGATCTCGCCCTTGACCTGAAAGCGGCGACCAACGCCGCCGAAGCGGGCAAAGCCCTCCTGGATCAGGTTGAAGGGGATGTCCAGCTCCATGGCCACGGCAATGCAGGCCAGCGCGTTGAGCACATTGTGGGCCCCTGGCATGGCAAAACTGACCTCGCCCATGCGGTAGCCTTTGTAGTGCGCCACGAACGAGGTGCTGCCCCCGGCCAGTTTGATGTGGGTGGCGCGGATATCGGCCTGGGCCGACAGGCCGTAGGTGACGAAGCGTTTCTTGACCTGGGGGATAATGTCGGCAATGTTGCGGTCTTCCAGGCAAAGTACCGCCAGCCCGTAGAAGGGGATCTTGTTGATGAAGTCTACGAAAATATCCTTGATCTGGCTGATCCCGCCGGTATAGAAATCCAGGTGGTCGGCATCGATGTTGGTTACCACCGCAATGGTCGGGGAGAGTTTGAGAAACGAGCCGTCCGACTCGTCGGCCTCGGCCACCAGGAACTTGCCCTGTCCCAGTACGGCGTTTGTTCCCAGGGTATTGAGCTTGCCGCCGATCACGATGGTCGGGTCAATGCCGCCGTGGGTCAGGATGGTGGCAACCATGGAGGTGGTGGTGGTCTTGCCGTGGGTTCCGGCAATGGCGATACCGTATTTCATACGCATCAGTTCGGCCAGCATCTCGGCCCTGGGGATGACCGGGATCATTCGTTCCCGCGCCTCGATTACTTCGGGATTGTCGTCTCCCACGGCCGTGGAGGTGACCACCACATCCACATTGGTCAGGTTCTGGCGGGCATGGCCGATATAGATCTCGCCGCCGATGGCGGCCAGCCGTTCAGTGGTGTCCGACTGGCGCAAGTCCGAGCCTGAAACCTTGTAACCAAGATTCAGCAGCACTTCGGCGATTCCGCTCATGCCGATGCCGCCGATGCCGACGAAATGGATTTTTTCAATTTTACCGTACATATGAATCCTTCCGTAGGGGCGGCCCCTTGTGGCCGCCCATGGGCAGGCACGCGGGCCTGCCCCTACATTTTAATTGTCTTCATCATTTCGTCCACGATTATCCTGGCGGCATCCAGTCGGGCCATGCTGAAGGCCAGCTTGCCGGTACGTCGGAGGGTGTCGGGATCGTCCAGCAGTTCCCTGATCATCCCGGCCAGTCGCTCGCCTGTAAGCTCATGCTCCAACAGCATGTAGCAGGCCTCTTTTTTTAATAAGGCCTCGGCGTTCCGGCGCTGGTGGTCATCCACGGCGTGCGGAAAGGGGATGAACAGGCAGGGTTTTCCGCAGGCCGTCACTTCGGCGATGGTGGTGGCTCCGGCCCGGCAGATTACCAGGTCGGCCCATTTATAGGCGCCTGCCATGTCATCTATGAATGGTTTGGCAGCGGCTTTGAAGCCGTGTCTGCGATAGGTTTCAGCCACTTCCGCGGCATCATTTTCTCCGGTCTGGTGGGTGATCTCGAGTTTGCTGATGAACCTTTCCAGGAAAGGGAGCGCTGTCAGCATGGCCATGTTGATGGCATGGGCTCCCTGACTGCCGCCGAAGATCAACAGCCTGAAATTGCCTTGTCCCCCGGTCCTTGGCTCGTCCCCGGCACTGGTGGTGGCCTGCGCCAGGATCTGCCTTCTGAGGGGATTCCCGGTCAGCAGCGTGTTTTGCTTGGGAAAGAACTTGGCCGATTCTTCCAGGGTTATGAAGACCTGATCGACAAATTTTGCCAAGAATTTGTTGGTCATGCCGGGAATGGCGTTCTGCTCATGGATGAAACGGGGGATCTGCATGCCTCGCGCGGCCAGCACCGTCGGCAAGGAGGCGTATCCGCCCACACCCAGCACCAGGTCGGGCTGGAACGATTTCAGTATCTTGCGGGATTGTGAATAGCCGTAGAGCATCATCAACGATCCTTTGATCTGGTTCAGGTTGCCCTTGCCGCGTATCCCGGCGGCAGAGATCACTTCCAACTGATAACCTGCGGCAGGGACGGCGCGGGCCTCTATGCCCCGTTCGGTTCCGACAAAAAGAACTGAATTTTGCGGGTCTCTGGCCAGAAACTCCTCGGCCACGGCGATTCCGGGGAACAGATGCCCGCCTGTGCCGCCTCCAGCGATGATCAGTTTCATTTTTCCTCCTTGAGGCTGATGGAGGAAATCTTCAACCCGGATGAGATGTTGAGCAGTATTCCGACCGCCAGCAGGCTGATCAGAAGGGAGCTGCCGCCATAACTGATGAACGGCAGTGCCAGGCCTTTGGTGGGGAGCATGCCGGTAACGACCCCCATGTTGACTGATGCTTCGATGCCGAACAGCACGGCGATCCCCAAGGCCAGGAAGCGGCCGAAGGTGTCGGGCGCGGCAACGGCGATACGCATGGCCCGTTGCACCAGCAGAAAGAACATGCCGATGATCACGGCCACGCCCAGGAACCCCAGTTCTTCCCCAACCACCGAGAGGATGAAATCGGTGTGCGCCTCGGGCAGGTAGAAGAGCTTCTGTTTCCCTTCTCCCAGGCCCTGGCCGAAAACGCCGCCCGTGCCCAGGGCCAGCCAGGACTGGATGATCTGGAATCCTTTCCCCTCGGGGTCGCTCCAGGGATTGAGGAAGGCGTCGATCCTTCCCTTGTGGTACCCCCTGCTCAACTTGTACATCAGGAACGGCATTGCCAGCAAAATCATGGACAGGATGTAGGTCAGGCGGGTACCGGCCGCGAAGAGCATGATCATGGCCACGGCAGCCAGGGTGAGCGCGCCCCCCAGGTCCGGCTGCAGCACCAGCAGGCCGATCAGGAACATCAACACGATCATGTAGGGGATGAAACCGGTGGCCAGGGTCTTGACTTTGTCCTGTTTCTTGTCCAGGGAATAGGCCATATACATGATCAGCGCCAGCTTGGCCATCTCCGACGGTTGCAGGTTGAAGCCGGGGAGCTTGATCCAGCGTGAAGACCCGCCGGCCTTGCCGCCGAGGCCCGGTATCAGGACCACCCCCAGTAGTACCATGCAGAGCAACAGGGCTGGTACGGCCAGCTGTTTCCAGGTGTGGTAGTTGATATGCATCACCACCAACATGATGGCGAACCCGGCAATTGCAAAGAATCCCTGGCGCTTGAGGAAATAAAACCCGTCATGGTAACGCTTGGTAGCCATGACCGATGAGGCCGAATAGACCATAACCACCCCGAAGCAAGTCAGGGCAATGGCCATCAGCATGATGACCAGATCAAATTCTTCCAGTTTTTTGAGATTAAGTTTCATACTGCTCCAAAAGGGCAATCCCATGGAGTTGCCCGTGTTGCCATAGTTACCGGAATCCCGGTGCCGCCAGAGTGGCCTTTACAGTGCCTTTACCGCGGCAATGAACCGTTGCGCCCGCTCCTCGTAATCGCGGAACATGTCAAAACTGGAACAGGCCGGAGACATCAGTACCGTACCGCCTTGCTTGGTGATGGCTGCCGCCATTTTGACCGCCTCTTCCAGCGATGCGGCGCGATGGGTGTCGGTCAGTTGCCCCAGCTCGGCCGCCATCCTGTCTGCAGCCTCGCCGATCAGGACCAGGTGTCTGACCCGTTCCCTGACCAACTGCTCCAGTGGCGCGTAGGAGCCCCCCTTATCCTTGCCTCCGGCGATCAGGGTTATGTTGTCGAAGCTCTCCAGGGCCTTCTCCACGCTCCCCACGTTGGTGGCTTTACTGTCTTCGTAGTAGTTTACTCCGCGCACCTGGCGGACGAACTCCATGCGGTGATGGAGGGCCTCGAAGCTCTGCACTGTTTCGAAGGTTTCGTCAGCCCGGCAGCCGAGCAGGAGGGCGCAGGCCAGGGCCGCCATGATGTTTTCCAGGTTGTGCACCCCCTCCAGCCGGATGGCCGCCGTGGGGAAATACTCTTCGTGGCCATTGTGGCGGAAACAGATGACATCGTCAGTATGGAAAATTCCTTCGTCCAGCTCCTGTTTACGACTGAAGGGGAAGAGCTGCGCCTTCAGATTCTGTGCATATTTCCAGACCAGTGTGTCGTCGCGGTTGATTACCGCAAAGTCCTCCTGGGTCTGGTTTTCGAAGATGCGCAGTTTGGCGTCGATATATTCCTGAAAGCTGGCGTAACGGTCGAGATGATCCTCGCTCAGGTTGAGCAGGGCTGCCACCTGCGGGTGGAAAGAGGTGATCCATTCCAACTGGAAGGAACTGATTTCGGCCACCACCTGATCAATCGGTTCTCCCGATTCAATCAGCTCGATCAGCGGGTTGCCGATGTTGCCGCCAACAAAGGTGCGGTAACCGTTGGCCTTGAAGATCTCGCCTGCCAGGGTCGTTGTGGTGGTCTTGCCGTTGGTGCCGGTGATGGCCACCAGGGGTGCGGTGATGAAACGGCTCGCCAACTCGATCTCGCTGATGATCTCTATGCCGGCTTGCCTGGCCGACTCCAGCTGTGGCAGGTCCATCGGCACGCCAGGGCTGACAACTACCAGATCGCTGCCAGTAAAGGTTGCATCGCTGTGCCGTCCCAGTTCCCATTTGATGGGGATGCCAGCCAGGGCCGCCATGTGGTCAGCCAGGGCCGCCTCGGACTTCATGTCAGTCACCGTGACCAGTGCGCCCCTGCCAGCCAGGAAACGGGCCACCGAGACGCCGGTGCGCGCCAGGCCGACCACAAGGATGTTCTTATCGCGTAGATTCATCACTACCTCATTTTCAGGGTTGAGATCGCCACCAGCGCCAGGATGATGGTGATGATCCAGAATCTGACGATAATCTTTGGTTCGGCCACCCCCTTCAATTCGAAGTGATGGTGGATTGGTGCCATGCGGAAGATGCGTTTGCCTCGGTATTTGTAGGAGCCTACCTGAAAGATGACCGACAGTGCCTCGACCACGAACACGCCACCTACGATGACCAGCAGGATCTCCTGCTTGGTCAGCACGGCAATGGTTCCCAGGGTGCCGCCCAGCGAAAGTGAGCCGACATCACCCATGAATACCTCTGCCGGGTAGGAATTGTACCAGAGAAATCCCAGGCCGGCCCCGACCATGGCGCCGCACATTACTGCCAGTTCCCCGGCCCCGGGGACCCGTGGGATCTGCAGGTAGGCCGATAGGGTGGCATGGCCGGCGACATAGGCGAAGAGCATATAGGTTGCGGCGTTGATCACGACTGGTCCGATGGCCAGACCGTCCAGGCCGTCGGTCAGGTTGACGGCGTTGCTGGCCCCTACGATCACCAGGGTCACGAACGGTATGAACCAGATCCAGAGGTCGGGGTGAAAATTTTTGAAAAACGGGAAATACAGCTCTTCGTTGAAGCCTGGTTTAAAAAACAGGAACAACGCCACGGCACCGGCCAATAGCACCTGCCAGAACATCTTCTGGCGGGCAGAGAGCCCCTTCGGGTTTTTTTCCACGACCTTCTTGTAATCATCCACAAAGCCGATCACGCCGTAGCCGATGGTGATAAAGAGCGCGATCCAGATGTACTGGTTGGAGAGATCGGCCCACAGCAGGGTAGGTATGATGATGGCCGACAGGATCATGACTCCGCCCATGGTCGGTGTACCCTGCTTCTGGAGATGTGATTCTGGCCCGTCGGTGCGGATGACCTGGCGGGCCTGCAGGCTCTCCAGCTTGCGGATGATCCATGGCCCCAGGATGAAACAGACGATCAGGGCTGTGATCATGGCATAGATGGTGCGAAACGTCAGATAGCGGAAGATGTTGAATAGTTTGACGTTGGCAGCCAGCGGATAAAAGATGTTATAAAGCATTCACGTTTCCCCGATTAATGTATGGGCAACCCCAGGTGCTTGCCCTTGATGCCGTCTTCACCGGCAATGCGTTCAAACAGGGCAGCCAAGCAGGGCCTACCCTACGAAATCTTCCCCCGGATTCCTTCCGCAACTTTTTCCATGCGCATACCGCGCGACCCTTTTACCAGCACGAAATCACCCTCTTTGGCCAGCTTAAGGATGTCGCTGGCGATGTCCTGTTGGGAATCGATCCGGATGATCGCTGTATGAGGCATTCCCGCCGACAGTGCCCCTTCTGCCGTATGGGCCGTCAGTTTCCCGCACAGATAGAGCCGGTCCGCCACCTTGGCGGCCAGAATGCCGAGCTGGCGGTGCAGCGCCTCCTCGTTGCCGCCCAGTTCCAGCATGTCCCCCAGGGCAACAAAGGCCTGTTTGCCACCCTTCAGTTCGCCAAGGGTGGTCAAGGCGGCCTCCATGGAGGCAGGGTTGGCGTTGTAGCTGTCGTCGATCAGCACCAACCCTCTCGCCTGCTCCAGTCGGAAACGTTTGTCGTAAGGGCGGAATGCCTCCAACCCGCTACGGATGGTATCCAGGCCGAGCCCTATGGCGTGTGCCGCAGCCGCGGCCGCCAGGGCATTGTAAATGTTGTGGCGGCCATAGGCCTGCAGATGAACCTGTGTGTCCCCATTCGGCAGATGCAGGTCGAAACATTGGCCGGCAATGCCTTTGGACTCGATCCTTCGGGCACTGACATCAGCTTTGTCTGTCCCGAATGCCAGACGCCTTGTCCCGGCAGGTGACGGCAGCCCGGCTATGAGCGGGTCATCCGCATTGTACACCGCCCATCCATTGGAGGGAAGCCGCAGCAACAGCTCACCCTTGGCTTGTGCCACATTTTCCACGCTGAGCATGCTTTCCAGGTGTGCCGGAAAGGCATTGAGCACCAAGCCCACTTGGGGAGAGGCGATCTTGGCCAGGCGGTCGATCTCGCCCGGTTCGCTCATGCCCATCTCCAGAACCGCCCAATGGTGATCCTTTTTCAGCCTGAACAGCATCAGCGGCAGGCCGATCAGATTGTTGAGATTGCCTTCGGTTTTCAGTCCCGGCCCGGTCTGCTCCAATATGGAGGCCAGCATCTCCTTGGTGGTTGTTTTTCCGTTGCTGCCGGTCACGCCGATCACGGGGATGGCGAACCGGTCCCGATGGAACGCAGCCAGATTGCCCAGGGCCTGCAAGGTGTCGGAAACCGCAATGATGGACACGCCGGGGGGGGACATGTCTGCGTGGGCCGCCAGCCAGGCCTCATCAGCCAGAGCGACCCCGATCCCGTTGGCAATGACTTTTGCGATAAAATCGTGGCCGTCAAAACGCTCACCCTTGAGCGGCACGAACAGCTGGCCCGGTGCCACGGAACGGGAGTCTGTGGATACGCCCGTGACCCGGCCGGTGTCCTGACCGATTACCCTGCCGCCGGTGGCAATGGCTATCTCCGCAATCGTGAACATACTAGTGGGCCAGCCTTCCAAAGGCGGCAGCCGCTTCTTCGCGGTCGTCGAAGTGATGTTTGGTGTGGCCGATGATCTGGTAATCCTCATGTCCTTTGCCGGCCAACAGGACTATGTCGCCCTGCTTGGCCAGACTGATGGCCAGACCGATGGCCTCGCGGCGGTTCTCCAGCATTACGAAACCCTTGTCGGTAAAGCCGTTTTTGAGGTCATCCGGAGCATATTCCCTGACCCCGACCTCACCAAGGTCCTCGGTCTGGGGGGGAGGAAATATACGGCCTTGACCGTCTCCCGTCAAGGGGAAGGTGGCAGATATAATGCCTGCCCTGATCTGCTCCAGAATTCGGAACGGATCTTCAGTCCTGGGGTTGTCAGAAGTAACGATGGCCAGGTCGCTCATGCCGGCCGCGATCCTGCCCATGATTGGCCGCTTGCCGGGGTCCCGGTCGCCGCCGCAGCCGAATACGGTGATAATGCGTCCAGTTGCCAGCTCCTTCAGTGTGGCCAGGACATTCTCCAGGGCATCACCGGTGTGGGCGTAATCCACAAGCACGGTTATGCCGCTGCTGTTCTCCACCCGTTCCAGCCGGCCAGGAACAACGGCGTGCCCTTCGATGCCGGACTTGATGGCGGTGAGCGGCAGGTCAAGGGCTATGCCGGCCGCAACTGCAGCCAGGATATTGGAAAGGTTGAAACGACCCAGCAAGGCGGATTTTATGGCGATTTCACCCTTGGGAGTGACAAGTGTGGCCGAGGTGCCGTCTACGGATGAGCGGACATTCACTGCCCGGACATCCCCCTGGTGGCGTACGCCGTAGGTAATCACCGGACAGGCGGCATGTTCTGCAATGATGGCGCCGTAGTCGTCGTCCATATTTACTGCCGCACGGCGTTGCGGCTTGCCGGACGTGGGGCGCAGCAACTGGGAAAAGAGGCGCATCTTGGATTCCAGGTAGTTTTCCATGGTGCCGTGGTAATCCAGGTGATCGCGGGTCAAGTTGCTGAAGATACCCACATCGAAATGGCAGCCATCCACCCTTTTTTGCTCCAGGGAGTGGGAGGATACCTCCATCACGAACGCCATGGCGCCGGCATCGGCCAACTGCCGGAGCGCGGCCTGCAGTTCGGTGGATTCCGGGGTGGTGTGGGAAGCGGCAATGGTTGTGGAGCCGAAGCGGTAGCTGATGGTGCCAAGCACCGCCGCCGGTAGCCCGGCTGCCGCAAGAATGGCCTCGATCAGGTAGGTGGTGGTGGTCTTACCATTGGTGCCGGTGATGCCTATCAGCGGCCGGGTGGCTGTTGGATCGCCGTAAAACAGGGCAGCCATGCGCGCCATGGCCGAGCGTGAGTCCGGCACTTTCACCCAGGGTACGCCAAGCGGTTTGAAATCGGCATCTTCGAGCACCACTGCACAGGCGCCGGCTTCGGTTGCTGCGCCAATGAAGCGGTGACCGTCAACGGCAGCGCCGCGCAGGGCAAAGAAGAGCGTACCGGGCCGTACCTGACGCGAATCGCAGGTAAGAGCGGCTATCTCTGTCGTGCCATCGCCGTGGAGTTCAATGCCGGTGAGCGGGCCAAGTAGTTGTGCGAGTTTCATGCTCTCTCCTGAAAAAGACACAACCTGCCGCTAACCAGGCAGGTTGTGAAAGTCATGCGGAAGGGGTGAACTTGATCCAGACCTCGTCGGTTCCCCTGATTTTCTGTCCGGGCGGCGGATTCTGCTCCATGGCCCGGCCACTGCCCATCAACCTGATATTGAGGCTGCGCTTCTCCATCACCTGCAACACCCGCCGCATGCTCATGCCCTGGAAGTTTGGCATGACCTCGCCTTCAGCCATGCTGTCCAGCGAGGCGCCTTCTTCAGACATTTCGTCCTGCGGGGGAGGTACGGCTTGTTTGGCTTCGACCACCTTGGGGGTCTTGCTGATTTCTCCCTGGGGCGGGATCTTCAGATAACAGAGCGTCTTAAGGGCAATCTCCCGAAAGGCCGGCGCCGCGACCACGCCTCCATAGGGGCTGGTTTTGGGCTCGTCTATCACCACGAAAATGGTCAGCTTGGGCTTGTCGGCCGGGATGAATCCTATGAAAGATGCGGTGCGTTTGGTGGCGGAGTAACCGTGGGTAACCGGATCGGCCTTCTGGGCGGTACCGGTTTTGCCGGCCACCAAATAGCCTTCCACGGCAGCGTTGAGGCCGGTGCCACCATTGGTGGTGACACTCTCCATCATCTTGGTCACCTTTCTGGCTGTGTCCTCACTTATTACGCGCCGCATTACCTGGGGGTCGAATTTCTGGACCTCCTGTCCTTTGTCGTCCACGATGCGCTCGACTATGTACGGCTTCATCAATATGCCGCCGTTGGCTACGGTTGAAATTGCGGTTGCCAATTGAATGGCCGAAGCTGAGACCCCCTGGCCGAAAGAGATGGTAGCCAGATCAACCCCGTACCAGCGACGTTTGTCGCGCAAATTGCCTGGTGATTCACCGGGCAGGTCGATTCCGGTCCGTTCGCCAAAGCCGAAACTCCGCAAATAACGGAACAGGCGCTCATCCCCCAGCCTGGAGCCGATCTTGGCAGCGCCGATATTGCTGGAATATTTGAGGATGTCCGCAACGGAGAGGCTGGAGTAGCTGTGGGTGTCGTGAATGGTGCGGTCAGCGATTGTATAGCGGCCGTTTTCGCAGTTGAAGACATCGGTCGGTTTGACGATTTTTTCTTCCAGGGCGGCAGAGATCAGAAAGACCTTGAAGGTTGAGCCCGGCTCGAAGCTGTCGGCCACAACACGATTGCGCAGCAGGGACTGCGCATAGTGGGAAAAGGAGTTGGGATTGAAGGATGGATAGTTGGCCATGGCCAGCACCTTGCCGGTATTCGGCTCCATCACCAGGGCCATTCCGTTCTTGGCGCCGCTTTCCGTGACCGCCTTGGCCAGTTCTTTCTCGGCGATGTACTGGATGTTCTTGTCCAGGGTAAGGATAATATTTTTGCCCGGCTCTGATTTTTTTACCAAGGCGTCGTCAATGGCGATGTTGCGCCCCAGCGCATCCCGTTCGGTCACCAGGTAACCGGTGTTGCCCAGGATGACGGAATCGTATTTGAGCTCAATGCCTTCCAGGCCGTTGGGGTCGAGCCCTGTGAAGCCCACGACATTTGCCGCCACCTCCACATTGGGATAAAAACGCTTTGATTCCGGGGAAAAGCCGATGCCGTGCAGTTTCAGGTTCTTGATGCGGGCGGCTAGGTCCGGCGCCAGTCGTCTTTCGAGCCAGACGAAGTTCCTGTTGGTGGAAAACTTGTGGAGGATATCCCGTTTGGATATGCCCAGAAACGGGGCCAGGACCTGTGCGGTGCCGTTAATATCCTGGATGTTGCGCGGCTCGGCGTAGCAAGAGTCCATCTCCAGCGAGACAGCCAGTGGTGTGCCGTTGCGATCCATGATGGCGCCCCTTGCGGGAGTCAGGGGTATGATACGCTGGTGCTGTTTTTCAGCCTTCTTGATCATCTCCTCATGCTGGAGAATCTGTAGATAGAAAGCGCGTCCGACAACGCCCAGGAATAACAGGCCGAAAAGTGTCCCGATCATGACGATCCGGACACGGGCCCATTTTTCCCGCTCATCCTTCATTTGACGAGAACTACCTGTTGCTCGGTAGGCAACGCCATGTCCAATTCGTCCTTGGCAATCATTTCGATACGTGCCGGTGCCTTCAGAGAGGCAATTTCCAGTTTAAGCCGCTTCTGTTCCTCCTCGGCATCTTTCATCTGGCGAGTGGCTTCCGATATCCGCAGGTTGAGATCGATCAGATTGCAGCGCGACCAGACATGGAATACCGAGACAACGGTGAACAGGATCATGCAGATCATGAGGTATTTGAAAATATCGATTCTGTGGGGCTCCGCCTCCACCCCACCAAATGGGCGCGGAGCAACGACTTTGCCGTAATCCGTCCTTGCCTGTGCCATGACTATCCTCCTTTACAATTTTTCTACCGCCCGCAGTTTTGCGCTGCGAGCCCGTGGGTTCATGCTGATTTCTGCGTCTGTCGCCATGACCGGTTTTCCTGTCAGAACTCTCACCCGCGGCTGCTTGCCGCAGACGCATACCGGGATGTTGCGCGGACAGGTGCATCCGGTGGCATACTCGCGGAAGATGTGTTTGACAATGCGGTCCTCCAGCGAGTGAAACGATATGACCACGCCCCGGCCGCCCGGCGCCAGGCGGTCGATGGCGTCTCTCAGCCCATTTTCGAGGCTTTCCAGCTCGTGGTTGACGGCAATCCGCAGTCCCTGGAACGTGCGGGTAGCCGGGTGGAGCCGCTCTTCCCACTTTGCCTTGGGGATGGCCCCTTTGATGACATCAACCAGTTGCAGCGTGCTGGTGATCGGTGATTCCGAGCGGGCTTTGACGATGAAGGCCGCAACCCGTCTGGCCCACCGTTCTTCGCCGTACTCCTTGATGATCCGTTCCAGGTCCTGCTCCGGCAGGCTGTTCACCAGGTCTGCCGCAGTTTCCCCCTGGCTGCTGTCCATGCGCATATCCAGCGGTGCATCCTGCTGGAAGCTGAACCCGCGTCCCGCGCTGTCCAGTTGGTGTGACGATACCCCCAGGTCGAGGATGAAGCCATCAAGCGCCGTAATCTCAAGCGCCTCAAGGTGTTGCGCCAGGGCGGAAAAATTGCCGTGGACCAGCATGACATTGCTGCCGTATCCGGACAACCGCTCTCCGGCTGCCCGTAATGCTTCCTGATCCTGATCAATGCCGATCAGGGTGCCGTTGCCGGGGGTGCAGAGTTCCGCGATCAGGCTTGCGTGACCGCCGCCACCCAGGGTGCCGTCCAGATAGATGCCGCCCGCTTTTGGAGCAAGAAAGCTGATGACCTCATCGGGTAACACCGACATATGGCGGAATTCGGACACTCAGATCCCCAGAGCGGCCAGCGCTTCTGATTCCTGCGGGAAGTTCTTCTCATCCTGGGCATTGATCCTGCCGTAGCCTTCCTTGCTCCAGACATCGAAACGTTTGCCCATGCCGACAAACCAGATATCCCGCTCCAGACTGGCGTGGACACGAAGCGCGGGGGGGATCAACACCCGCCCGAGCTTATCCGAGCAGCATTCGACTGCCGGAGCCAGTACCTGGCGTTTGATGCTGTTGAGCTGGACCGATGTGAAACCGCCGTCATTGGCCAGGATTTTTTTTTCGAGTTCGCGCCATTCACTGAGTGGATAGAAGGAGAGGCCTCGGCCATAGGTACCGTCGCCGAAATCAACCGGGGTGGCCTTGGTGATGACAAAACGCTCGTCGCCAAAGAGATCTGCCAATGTTTCCCGGAACTTGGCCGGAATACTGGTCCTTCCCTTGCCGTCGATTGTGCTTAAGTTCTCCCCCCCGAACATGGCGCCCCTTCCATCAATTTCCACTTAATTCCACTTTTTACCACTTTGCTAAAAAATATAGCGGTGGCCAAGGGGGGTGTCAAGACAAAACATGTATTTGCCAATGAGTTTCACAAAAAAACCTCCCCCGTTTCCGGGGGAGGTTTTGGCAAGCGAGGGGCAGCTCAGCCTATTTTTTTCGTCGATCCAGCAGTGAAACCACTTTTGAATTACCGTTGGTCGCCCGTTGGCGTTCCAGCTGTTCCTTCTGCTCCTGCTCCTGGCGGAGACGTTCCTCCACAAGGGGCGAGACAACCGGGTCCATGCGGATAGGGGTCCCTCCCATGGTGAACTCCGCGCCTTCTAGCTGAAATTCATCCAGGATCCAGGTAAAAACCTGCAGGGGGAAGGTAAAGACCAGCAGGCGCACCTGCCACCAGCCCGGCTTGATATCAGGGTTTATCTCTTCTATGCGGGCATAAAAGCCCGGCTTGTTGTCCACATTGACGAGAACAACTTCGTTGACGCTATACATGGTGCATCCTCGCGGTATTGAATTTGGTCACACCTGCTGACAGATTTGTTTCTGTGGAATGTTCCGCCCCGATCAGCTGCCGATGCTGAGCAGAAGCGCCCGGTCAAGGCGTTGGCCCACAACCTGTCCCGCATCGGCAATGGCTCTGCGCAGCATTCGTTCACATGCGTAGAGTTCGGTGAGCTCGGCTGGAGTCATCCGGTCTTCGATCAGCCCACAATTGAAAACTACGCAGGTCATCGGCCTGAACCCAGGCGCCATGAGGCAACCTGCTTCCCCTGCATAAGGGCAGGCCGGGCTTGCCGCGAAGTTCGGCACGACCGGTTCGACGGCTGCTTTGCGATAGGCCAGCAGATCCAGCAGGCTGAAGTGATATTTGCCGTTAAGGCAGCACTGGCCGCCGCAGGAGCGGCAGATAGAGGCGCTGTCTGCCGAGATGGTCCGTTCGAGCAACTCCTCCTTGAGCCGCATGATCCTGTCGATCAGCGCATCAAGCTCGGCCCTGGTCCCGACTGCCAGATCCGCATACAACCTGCTGGCAGCCGCGACAGCATTCGCCCATGTTGTTTGGTCATCCATGTTAACCTTGAAAAAATTGGCTGAAGCAGTCCGTAAGCCGGGTTCTGTTTCCGGCTCGGGTTACCCCTAGCCGGACGATGGCCATTCATCTGGGACTGCCGTTACCGACAGCCTCGAGCGACCAACCCGGAGGCACGGGCGGGACACCCTTAACGCCTCCCTATTAGGTCTTGCTCCTGACGGGGTTTACCTGGCATCCGCCGTCACCGACGGACCCGGTGAGCTCTTACCTCACCCTTTCACCCTTACCTGCCTAGACAGGCGGACTTCTCTCTGTGGCACTGTCCCTGGGGTCGCCCCCGCTGGACGTTATCCAGCGTCATTCCCTGTGGAGCCCGGACTTTCCTCCCTTCCGAAAGGAAGAGCGGCCATCTGTCCTGCTTCAGCCAAACCCGTTCGGCTGCCCATAAGGTCCATCTGCGGCGTTGCGCTTATCTTCGTCGCTGCGACGCAGCGCTGCTGCGCCTCATTCCTTAGATTGCGCGCGCCTTGCACCTGGAGCCTTCTGCTGTGCCGAAATAACTATCCTTGCTGTTGTTTCAGGATCAGGACCCGTTGGCAATGGGGGCAGCTGATCATGTCGTCTCCCTTGAAGAGACTGTTGTAGAGCTGGGGAGGCAGGTTCATGTTGCAGCCCAGGCAGTAGCCGTCACGGGCAAAGGCGACAGCCTGGCCGCGTCGCTGCTCCCGCAGGCTGTTGTAGCGTTTGATCAGGCTGGCGGGGAGCGTTGTGGTGATTTCTTCGCGTCGGACCAGATCGGCATCGATGTCCTGCTGAATGGCCGCTATCTCGGTCAGTTTTTCCTCACGACGCTGCACCACGTTTTTCTCCAATTCGGCCAGGTTGGCAGACTTGGTGGCAATTTCAGCGCTCAGCTCCTCGATTTGGCCGATCCGCTGCAGGGCTTGCTCCTCCAGCTCCGTGGTCAGCTTGCGCGCCGCGGAAATCTCACGACCGATTGCCTGGAATTCCTTGTTGGTCTTGATTTCCTTCATGTGAGACTCTGAGCGGCGGATGTTTTCCTGCTCGGTAGCCAGGGAGCCTTCCAGATCACCCTTTTCCTGCGTCAGTTGAGAGACGCGCGTCTCCAGGCCGGCCAGCTCTTCGCGGCTGGCGTCCAGCTCATGATCGATCCCGTTGATTTCGCCATGCAGTCCGTTCTGACTGTTTTTCAGCGAATCAAGCTGAAGATCGATCTCCTGCAGTTGTTCCAGCAACTCTAGTCTCTTTTTCAAATCTGCTTCCTCCTGGTTGTAGATCTTTTGTTATGAAGTCAATGCTTCGTTGATCCTGATAAATATTTGAATGGATCCGACTCGGCGAGGCAGGGAATAACCTCGCACCCGCCAAACCCGGCCTTGGTGACCATCTGCTGCAACTGCCGACTGACTGCGGTTACCATGATATGCTCGGTCGGGAAGTGGCCAGCGTCGATCAAGGCGATGCCCAGGTCTTCGGCATCCCGCGCCTCGTGGTATTTTACGTCGCCGGTCACCAAGCAGTCGGCCCCGGCCCGGAGGGCGTCCCGCAGCAGCGAAGCGCCGCTGCCACTGCATAGAGCCACCTTTTTGATCATGGCATCGGGTTTGCCGACGTAGCGCAGTGCAGGCGTTTGGAGCCGCTCTCCGACCTGGGCGGCAAAATCCGCCAGCAAGAGCGGGTTTGCCAGAAGCCCGATCCTGCCTAGTCCCGGTTTGTTGCCTTCGTTGAGTAGTGGGTAGATGTCAAAGGCCGGCTCCTGGTAGGGGTGGACAGCCATCAGCGCCTTGATGGCCCGCGCCAGCTTGGCGCGGTTGATCAGTATTTCCAGGCGTTGCTCCTGCACCCGTTCCAAGGTGCCGATCGTGCCTATGAACGGGGTTGCGCCGTCCAGTGGGGTAAAAGTGCCTTCGCCGCTAGCGGCAAAGGCACAGTCACGGTAGGCCCCCAAGGATTCGGCGAACGGAAACATGGCCGTTCTCACCGGCTCCAGGTGGTCTGCGGGCACAAATACCACCAGCTTGGCCAGCTCTTGCCTGGCCAAGGGTCTGAGGGGCAGGCAGTCGATGAGGCCGAGCCTTTCCGAGAGCAGGTCGTTCAAGCCATTCTCCGCCATGTCGTAACTGGTGTGGATGCTTATTATCGCCAGTTCGCCACGGATTGCAGCATGGATAAGCCTGCCTTGGGGGGTTGCTGTCGAGATGCTCTTGGTTGGGGCGAAGATCAGTGGGTGATGGGTTACGAGAAGCTGGCAGGATGAGGCGAGAGCGGCATCGATAACGGCCGGGGTAGGGTCCAGGGCAACCATGATGCGGGAGATTTCCGCAGAGGGGTCGCCCAACTGAAGCCCGGAGTTATCCCAACTTTCGGCCAGATCGGGTGGCGCAATTTTATTAATAATACCAGCTATTTCCGACAGTCTGGTCTTTTTCATTCGGCAGAAACAAAAAGAGTGCAACCTTGCGGTGTGCACTCTCGTGGGATTATTATTTCGGGTCGCCCCAATCGTAATATTGCCGGCATCCGGCGTGCTCTTCCTTGTTGTGAAATGGTGGGCCCACCAGGACTCGAACCTGGGACCAACCGGTTATGAGCCGGTGGCTCTAGCCAACTGAGCTATAGGCCCGTGGGAAAGATCCATATTAGAGAAGTGCGTTATTGCTGTCAAGAACTTTTCAGTCTGCCCGTGCAAATCCGCTCTCGTTTGTGGGAGTATACGGTATTTATATATGCAGTTGCAGATAGAATCTTGGCCGATTATCTGTTAGTCTAGCAACTGGAATGAATCTAATATGATCGAGCACGGAAGACCGGTGCCGACACTCGTTCCATGGCACAGGCCAAACTCTGAAAAAGAGGATAAGCGCGTGATCGAAGGGTTAATCAAAAAAATGTTTGTACACATGGGTCGAAAATCCGGCCTGCTGCCGGCACTTTTAGTGTTAGCCCTAGTGATCGTTGCGGTCCTATCGCCTGCAAGTCAAGCTGCCCAGGAAAAACGGATACTTGTCGTTCATTCGCAGAACCCCGGTTACAAGCTGGCCGATGAGTTGACGCGCGGGATTGCAGCGGACCTTCGGGATGAAGGTGCCAGTGTCAAGGTGCATCACGAATACATGGGTCTTGACTCTGCGGAGGATCCATCGGATTTGCAGCCGTTCCATGACCTATACAAGCATAAATTCGCCAAGACACACTTCGACGTCATCATCACCACTGGCAATGGGGCCTATAAATTCATCAAGATGTACCGTGACGATCTTTTCCCTGAAACACCGGTGGTTTTCTGTGGGGTTGAGGGGATAGACAAGTCCCGGTTGCCGGATGCCAAGCTTGTCACCGGCGTCAATGATGCCGTCGATATCAAGGCCACCCTCGATCTTGCCCTGATGCTCCATCCCCAGACCCGGCGGGTTGTCATCATCAATGACGCAACGGACATCGGCCGTGCCAGACACGCACTAATTGCCAAAACTACCCAGGCCTATAAGGATGGGATCGCGTTCGTCTTTCTGGAAGACCTGGATATGCCAGAACTTCTGGAATCAGTGAGCAAGCTGGGGCCCAACAGCCTGGTCCTGTTCAGCCGGTTCGCATTCGACAAGTCTGGCAGGTCTTTCGAGGATGGGGAGGCAATAGCCATGATTGCCGGGAAATGCCGGGTGCCCATCTACGGCCTCAGTGATCGAGACTTGGGCTCCGGCATCGTAGGGGGGATGCTGACCAGCGGTTACCAGCAGGGGGAAACGGCGTCTCGGATGGCCGTACTCATCCTGCATGGCGAAAAGGTTTCCAATCTGCCGGTAATCCTGGCCAGCCCAAACCGCTACATGTTTGATTACAAGCAGATCGAACGCTTCAAGATCGATCTGTCCGCCTTGCCGGAAGGGAGCATCTTCGTCAACCGGCCTTCCGACGTTTATTCCATCTCCAGGCTGGCGGTGCGGGAAACCGCCGGCGTATTGGCTGCCGCACTCCTGATGATCATGGTCCTGCTGTACAAGCTGATGAAAAAACAAGATATGGTGCGTGATTTGCAAACTTCGGTCACAAAGTACCAGGCCATTGCCGACAACACCTACAACTGGGAATTCTGGTTGAGCCCTGAGGGGCATTTCCTGTACAACTCCCCCTCCTGCCAGCGGATTACCGGCTACACCGCCGAGGAGTTCTATGCCGACCCCGGTCTGTTGCAACGGATAGTCCATCCCGACGATCGTGCCTTGTTGGAAGACCACCGGCACGACAGCACCTGGAAACTGGGAATTGGCGAGTTGAAATTCCGCATTGTTCATCGCAAGGGCGATGTCCGCCGGATTCAGCACTTCTGCCAGCCCGTGTTCGACGATACCGGGAAATTCCTGGGCTCACGGGGAAGCAACACGGACATAAGCGAGCGCAAGCTGATATAGATGATGTTTCGCTTTACAGACACGAATCCCAAGCCAAGCACGGAGAAAACACCTACATGACGATAAGATGGTACCCCGGACACATGGGCAAGGCCCAGGAACAGATGGCCGAATCGATCCGGAAGATCGACGTGATCATCGAGGTCCTCGACGCCCGCCTGCCTGCCTCCAGCTCCAACCACCTGCTGGAGGAGATGCGCCGGAACAAGCCCTGCATCAAGCTCCTGAACAAGAACGACCTGGCCGACCCGGCAGTCACCAAGGCCTGGGTCCGCCATTTCGAAGCCGTGTCAGGGGTGCGGGCCCTGCCCATGTCGGCCAAGCAGCACGCCGAAACCAAGCAGCTGATCAAGCTCTGCCGGCTCTTGGCGCCGAACCGTGGCCGGCCCGGTTTTCCGGTACGCGCCATGGTGTTTGGCATCCCCAATGTGGGCAAGTCCACCCTGATCAATACCCTGGCGGGCAAGAGCATGGCCAAGGTCGGCGACAAACCGGCCATCACCATCTGCGCCCAGCAGATCGACCTGCGCAACGGCATTGTCCTCTTTGATACGCCGGGGCTGCTCTGGCCCAACATGGACGACCAGGTCGGGGCCTATCGCCTGGCAACCAGCGGCGCCATCGGTGCCAGCGCCCTCGACTACACCAACGTCGGCCTGTTTGCCGCCGAATACATGATGCAGCGCTATCCGGAACTGCTCAAGAACCGCTACAAGCTCACGGAACTGCCCGACAGCCCGACAGCCCTGATCGAGGCCATCGGCCGCTGTCTCGGCTGCCTGGCCAGCGGCGGAGTGGTGGATCTGCACCGGGCCGCCGAGGCCTTTTTGCGGGAGCTGCGGGCCGGAAAGCTCGGCCGGGTCAGCCTGGAGGAACCGCAACAGGATACCCCGGAAGCAACAGAATCCCAGCCGGATTGACCGGACCCGGCATGAACAGCCTTGCCCTTTTCACCGACGTGAGCCTGAATCCCCATCGCAGGCTCGGTGTCGGCGCCACTCTGCTTGTTCCCGCCTCTTTCCTGCACAGCGCGCCGGACGCAATCCAGCGAGACGAAATCTTGGCGCGCTTGCGGTTCATGAGGGTTTCCGATACCTCATCAACCAAGCTTGAAGTCCAGACGGTTCTGTGGGCACTGGAAGATTATCGGATGGAATTGAATGGCTTTGACCCAGGTAATCTGCAACTCTACACCGATTCCCAATGCGTTGTTGGGCTGCTTGAAAGAAGGGCCGGTCTGGAGGCAAAAGGCTTTGTTGCCGGCCGCTCGGGGCAGCCATTGGCCAACGCCTCCCTCTATCAAGCCTTTTACGCGGCCCATGACAAATTCGGATTTGAGCCGATCAAGGTGGTTGGGCACTCCCGCGCGGTTTCCCACAACAGTGTACAACGAATTTTTTCCTTGGTGGATAAAGCGGCGCGGAGGGAGTTGAAGCTTTGGCTGGGAGAGACTGGGCAAGAGATTGGCTAAGATAAGTTCCAACAAACCACATTTCACGTAAATAAAACCTACGCCTCACGGCACGATGTTTACCTCTGTCCCGACCCTGATCCTGCGGGCCAGCGCCATGCCGTCGACATTATCCATGACAAAGCAGCCGCCCGTCACCCTGCGGCCGACCCGTAACGGGTTGTTGTTGCCGTGTATCCGATAGATCGCACCCTTGCTGGTTCTGTGCGACAGCGCAATCTTGAACGGTCCCATGTAGTTCAGGGGATGACCGGGCGGGACAGCTGCCGGCAACTCGATCCCGCGCCCACGGAACACCTGTCTGGAGTACGGCGTAGGATACCACCAGGGTTTGAAATAGATGCCGGTCACCTTGCCAAGCCCAAGGGGATAGGTCTTGAGCCCCCTCACCGCCGTGCCCACCGGATATTCCGCCACCACCGCCTTCTCGGCCGCACCCTTCTCCTCGTAGAGCGTCAACAGATTGCGACCGATACTGATCTCCACGTAATACGCCACTGCCGTGTCTGGTGCTACGGTATCAGTGGTATGTGCCTGGTTTGTCGGCAACGCTTCGGCGCAGAGTGCGAAGAAGGCCATCAGAAGTAGCAGAATTACTGTTGTAAGGGCGATCTTGAAATTCATAAGAGACTCGGAAATTACCGATTGACCGTTTTGATTGTCATGCAGGGGCCAAGCAAGTTTCATCTGCTTCGCCCGCTCTTGAACTCTGTGGCAAAAGGGCGAAGCAGGTAAAGCTCTTGCTTCGCCCCTACGTCCGTCAAGTTCCAAAACTGCGTGGCGCTGCCTACCAGCTGGCTGGCCGTAAAGGCGGCCTTTTTTCATTATACACCTTGGTGCGGGAAAGGGATTGGTGTTAGTGGTGAGAGGGAGGATAGAAAGGGGTAAGTGGTGTGGGTTTGGGATCAAAAAAAATTACACAACCTTGGTCGTCGTAGTCGTCACCATGTGACGGCTCGTTGCTTGCCATATTAACACAAGGAGCGCGGATCACATTCCAGCGCTCTTTTCAGTATCTGCTTCACATGGAATCGCAGGTGGCGAGGGAAACATTCTCGCGACTATCTAAATAATGACGGTATTTTTTACACTCTAGCCTGCCTTGTATTAAACATTGCAGTATTATCTTTTGCAATCATTGAACTTGCACGGCAATAACTGGCTGATTATATTAATAATATATATTTAATTAAAAAACACGAGGACAATATGGATATTGACGATTATCTTTACAGTCCTGCCTGATGAGCTTTAAGCAGGCGGGCAATAACTCCACGCCACTTGATCTGTCCAATTATCAATAGCTGAAAAGCTTATTGTTGTTAATAGATTATAAATAATAAATTAATAGCTATTAATATTATCGTCGAATTAGCATATTTTTTGCTTGAAAACAAAATGTATAAAAATATTCTGACTGGAGGGTGTCATGAAGAAAGTAATTATTCTCATACTATTAATGTTGTTGGCTCCAATTGGAGCAGCAATGGCCACACCGGTGTATTGGTCTGCAAATGGCCATTATTACGAAAGAATCGATGGTGATGTAACATGGGACGAGGCGAACAGCAATGCAAGCTCGCAGGTCTATATGGGTTTGCAGGGACATCTGGTAACTATTACCTCAGCGGCAGAGAATTTGTTTCTAACCAACAACGCAGATATTGGTGGTGGGGAGGATTTAAATCTTATTCACCTTTACTGGACCGGTGGGTTTCAACCTGCCGGTTCAGTTGAGCCGGATGGCGGATGGTCTTGGGTAACAGGAGAAGCGTTCACCTATAACAACTGGGCTTCCGGAGAACCAAATGATTATGCTGGGGAAATGTATTTAGGGTTTGACCATGGTTTCACTGCTGATGGTAAAATGTGGAATGATTTGCCGGCATTATCGGATGTTGATGATCCCACTTCTTTATATATGGGTAATGGATTTATCGTCGAGTATGATGGTTCAACACCTGTTCCGGAACCGGGCACTGTACTGCTTCTCGGATTAGGACTTCTAAGTTTCATCCCATTGAAAAAGAAGCTCATAAAATAGATCGAATTCCATCAATTGTCTGAAGAATAATAGCCGCCCGTGGCTCAGTCCTTGGCATGCAACAGTATCTTGTGTCAATGGCTGAGCCCGCAGTTTTTTTAGTTCCCATTTTCATTTCTCCCAAAGTATTCGCCCTTCATACGTTTCTTGCCCGAATTCTTTTTGTGTCCCGGTTCTTATGGCCTCATTCACGAATGCCGTATACCTCTTGCGGGCAGGACAAACATTTTGTCCGCAAAGTTCCTGCGCTGTTCCGAGTTGGGTATCTGATGGCTGGCCGCAAAGACGGTTTTTTTCATTATACACCTTGGTGCGGAGAAGGGATTGGTGGTGGTGAGATGGAGAATGGAATCCAGTCTGATGGGCTAACCGCTTTCCCACCAAGATGTAAATACACAGATATCGGTCCTACCCGCGGTCATTACTGGATTTTCGGTGGCACGCCGCTGGTATCTCCATTGCAACTCAATGCATTTCCAAAATATACGGAGAGTTCCTGTTTCGGGTGGAAATTCTCAATATGTACCAGGTACAGCTCGTCGGATACTTTGGTGATTTTGGCAGGGATGCACGCTGAAACAACTTCGCTTTTAGATTTTGGATGAATGCGCAGGGTAAAGTCTCGTATCCCGTCTTTCCAGCTGTTTGCCGTAGTCAGGATATACTTGATGTTCGTCCCCGGGACATTGTTGTAGCTATCCCAGTTTTTTTGGTTTTTATAGAGGCGATTCAAGGTCTTAATGTTCTTTTTGCTAAGGCAGAACTCATTTTTCTTCGCGTCATAACCTTCCGAATAACCAGCGTTGGCTCCACCGGAAGTGAAGGGTCGGTACGAATGTTCAATATGTACAACTTTTTTCGCAGGGAAACGCTGCTTCCAGACATACGTGACTCGGTTTTCCCATGCGGGAGTCGTGTCTCCCATGTCTCCTCCGTCCATAAGGCCCGCTATTACCAGCTTCTGGATTTTGCTCTTCGGGATAGGGTACTGCCAGTGATCTTCTCCTCCATTCTTTTCCTTGATGTACTCTGTGTTAAACCGAAAATAAGCTATATCTTTTTCCGACAAGCCAGCGGCTTTTAGTTTGTTGGTTACATCAACCTCATGAGTCAGCTTCCGTTTGCCGTCTATCCAATCAATGTTGCCCATCAGAGCACGAACTTCAGTTCGAAATTTTACCGGCTTATCGTCAACTGTTATCGTAAAATCCGCTGGTTCTCCAGCATAACAACCAGAATCAGGGTAAGACGCAGGGTAATCAGGAAGTGGGAACATGATCACGGCATCTTCATCGTGGTCTGATTCGTTGACAAAATCATAACTCACATGAATCCGATCGCATGAAACATCGAGCACTTCGTTTTTGATCGCTATTTTATTAGTCTTAGCTATGGTAACTCCACCAACACCCTCTGCCGCGAATCCATCATTAGCAGATGCCCGCAGAGGGACAAAGCAAACAAATAAGATAAGAATACTTAAAAATTTCATCATGTTCTCCCCGCCAACGTGGTAGCTACTGAGCTGTGAGCGTTAGCGAATCAGCTCTTTCTGCAACCACGTTGGAAGTCACTTTCAAATAAAGAGGTAGATATTTATACCTAGCAGGATTGCACCGCCAAGAGCTGTAGCTATCGCATAGCGAACGAGATTTATTCTATTTAGCTCGATTCGTTGAACTAGCTGAATATTCTGATCTGCGAGCGCCTTTATTAGTTCCGAGGAGGCCTCCATTTGATCCTGCAGACATTTGATGCCGTCCTCTAGCGCCAGCACTCTCGCTTTCAATAAATCTGATTCAGACAGAAAAGTATCAGGCGAAGCTTTGCCTTGCTTGCTTTCATCTGAAGGCTGCTTCCTTCGATTGGCAACCATATTCCATAGTTTCACCGCAGCATCAGTAACTTTAGGAGCATTTTCTACTACCTTGTCCCATGGGATATTTGAAAGCACTGTAATTATAGTTCCTGCTGCCATTAACGCCTCCAAGTGACCTACAGTGTGGGAGTTGACCCGAAAGGACTTAAAGGGTCAACCCTTGACAGAGGGGGGACCACAGGGAGACGCTGCTTGTTATTTATCTAATTGTTTCAATAGAAAAATAGCAAGCCGCCCCTAATCTTAGTCCTGGACTACCTTATTCAAAGTTCAGTGTGGCTTGAGCCCGTTCTATATCCACCAGATGCAGTTTTGGTTTTTTATACATCGAAGTTCTTTCTACGATAGCTGTTATCCGAACTCTCTCTTTGTATAACTGTACATATTGCTTGGTATTTTTCCCGGCTGGTGGGAAAAGCTCAAGATTGTAAACAGTGCCTGATTCAATGTATTGGAACGTAAGGCTGTCACCTCTTGTACCTTTGATGCTGGTTATTTCGCCGTCAAGTACAACCTCTACACTGTTGACAAAATCTGGCAGGATCTCATTATCCTCCGTCAAGTAGTCCTCAAAGTTGCCCTCGTTAATTTTTGCACTGCCTACCCTGAACTCACGGTCAGGGCTGATCTCTATTTCCCCGACGGATTCATTTATGATCGGCGAGACAAATCCCTTGAATCCATTTTGTTTTATCAAGCTGTAAAGTTCTTTTGCTACTCTTGCTGGTAGTTCTTTGTCCTCCACGAACGGGCTGCGCTTATGGTTACGGGCCTTATTGATGAGCTTTGTTATCAGCCATGTTATTATGCCAATGTCTACTGGGTTGTCGGCGACATATGAGTTCAGGCCTTCTCGGATATTATTGATATCCTTAAAATGCTCAACTACCTGCCGCCAACTTTCATCACCTGCCATTTTTAGAAACTGTATAAAGTATTCTGGAGCATCAAATGGCAGCTGTCCGGCAATATTATTGATGTGAATTATGGTGTCAACTACATGAGAACCTTCACGCGAAACGGTTGCAGTGACAACAACCTCACCATTTACACGGCAAATTTTAACCAGTTCAGCAACAAGTCTTTCAAATGATGCGAGGGATTTACCGAGATCCGAAAGAGGGATTTCTGAATCGTTTTCTGTGAAGGCGCCTACATACTTCAAGAACAGCTCATTCTTCATTTCACCCCTCCTTCAAGTTTAACTTGTTAATCACCTGGTTATAATTTTGATCTTTTACAAACGAACAGTTCCACCGCCTCAATCAGAACTGATAATTAACCCCCACCTGCAGATTGTGGCTCTCAAAATCAGAATCAAAACCAAAATACCGGTAACCAAGATCAACCATCACGTGCCTGCTGATCGCAACGTTCACACCGGCCCCAGCCTGATAGGCGAACACCGTGTCATTGTCTTTTGCCACAATGCGTGTTTCGCTGAATCCATTATTGACAACCAAAATGGGTGCATGATCTATATGATATGTGGCCACGCCGATGCCTCCGCCAAGATATGGGAATACATGGCTGCTGACTTTTATGTCGTAGAAAACATTGGCCATGGCGGCGAATACCTCTTCATCGGCTTTGATCGGCGCCGACAAGCTATAATATTTGAACTGATCCATATCAACGGCTTTGTAGGTGAGTTCCGCTTCCGGCCTGAAACCACTCTCGGTTCTGATGCCAACAACGCCACTTATGGTGTAACCGGCTTTGTACGACACCCGCTCCGGCTCACCCACGCTATTGGCAAGGTTGCTGTCACTGGGCAGCATGAGACCGCCGGCAATGCCGATATATGGCTTCCCGGCGGCATGCGCCGTGCCGGTTAGTAATAGTCCTGCTGCCATTGCCAATAAAACGGAGCCTTTCTTCACTGCTTCCTCCTGAATCCTTGAGTCAATGTGACTTCCTGGCGCATTCCATTACCCTGAATTGCCTGCCAATCAGGCATGCCCACCCTGTTCATCCTGCTTGAAGGCATGAAAACCGGCCTGGGTAAGGCAGAACGCGTTCCCCTGCATCTCGATCAGGCCCAGATCCAGAAGCTGCACCATTGCCTCGCTGAATTCGCTTTTGTTGATCCCTTTTTGTTTGATTTCATGTTCGGCACGGATAACGTCTATGGAGTCGCCTGGTTGAATTTTGTGTGCCAGCAACACGTCGAGAATGACGCGCTTGATCAGGCAGTTGCGTTGGTGGTCCGGGTTCTGGTCGGTCTTTGCGGAGGTTCGGTAGGTCATATATCGGCTCTCCCTGATGTGCCAAGTGATTTTTCGGCAGTCGCATTGTAGCGGCGGCCCAAGGGCCGTCCGCATCCGGATCAGAAATGATGTATACCGTATACATAATCAAGATTCGTGCCGAGTCTTGCGGGTTACCATGGAATGGGCGTTTGCAGGGGGTAGTCTTGTTTGGGGAGGGAAGCGGTGGGTGTTTTGAGGAAAAAATGTGTAAAGCTTCTTTACATTTGCGCGGCGAATTGCGCTAACTGACCGTTATCACTCTTGTATTGATAGTGTAAAGGTTCTTTACACTATTTTTAATTAAGGTGGTCAAACCGCCTGTTGGCGCGGCTTTGCGCAAACGTAAAGAAACTTTACACTTGTGTTGTGTACAAGAAATCCGGCTCCTAAGCCCTGGAGATGAAGCGGCCGTCGCGGGTATCGACCTTGATGCGTTCGCCAGACTCCAGGTAGGGGGGGACCTGCAGTTTGAGGCCGGTTTCCAGGATGGCTTCTTTGGTCTGGGCAGTGGCGGTGGCGTTCTTCATCACCGGTGCGGTTTCGGTTACGGTCAGTTCGACGGTCATGGGTAGCTCCACATTTACCATCCGGCCCTCGAACAGCCCGAGAACCACTTCGGTGCCTTCCAGCAGGTAAGGGGCCAGCGGCTCGAAGGCCTCTTCCTCCATCTCGAACTGCTCGAAATTTTCCAGGTCCATGAAGACCCCGCGACTGCCGTCGGCATAGAGGTATTGCCCCTTGTGGCGCTCGAAGTCGGCTTCGTCCACCTTGTCGCCCGAGCGGAAGGTCTTTTCAAGCACCTGGGCGGTGATCAGGTTGCGGTACTTGGTCTTGACCATGGTGTTGGCCCCGCGGGCTGTTGGCGAACTGACGGTGACGTCGACGATCAGGCAGGGGGCGCCGTCCAGTTGGATGACCAGCCCCTTTTTGAAATCAGATGTGGTGAACATGGTACACAAATCTCCTTTTTACTGTTGTTGTCCTATTTTTTCCGATACTCGGCCGTTGGCCAGAACGGGATGCCGCCACGGGGGGTGAATTCGCCTCTGACCGTCACATGGAGCGGATCGAGCAGCTTGACCAGGTCGTTGCAGATGCGGTTGACGCCGGCCTCGTGGAATTCTCCGTGCATGCGGAATGACCCCAGGTAGAGCTTGAGGCTCTTGCTTTCCACGCAGAGCCTGTCCGGCTGATAGTCGATCACGATTTTGGCGAAGTCGGGCTGGCCGGTCATGGGGCAGAGGCAGGTAAATTCGGGGCACTCGATGTGGATCGTCCCGATTACGCCGGCAGGGTTCAGCACAGGTTCGGCAAAGGGGCTGGGAAATGCCTCCAGCAACCCGGCATCGGGGTGGTCATAGGTGTAGGTGGTTTTGCCTCCTGTACCCAGTGCCTTCAAATCCTCATGCAGCTTCATCAATTGTCTCCATTCAGGCCCCGACAGGCGGGATAAGTGCGTTCACGAAATCATTTGCTGCATAACACCCGCAGAAAATAATTTCTAACTTACTAGCCCCGAAAAACGGGATAAGTGCGTTCACGAAATTATTTACTGCATAATGCCGCAGAAAATAATTTCTAACTTACTAAAATCTGCGATAGCATAGCATCGAACCTGTTGGCAATCAATTTATTGCAGGAAGAAAGGGGAATCAGGACATGGGCGCTGTTGAAGAGCTTATTGCGCTGTATCAGCCCAAGGTCGGCGGCGAGATCCATTGCGGGCCTTGGCTGACCGTGGACCAGGAAAGAATCAATGCCTTTGCCGCTGCCACCGGCGACCGGCAGTGGATCCACACCGATCCGGAGAGGGCGCGCCGGGACTCCCCCTATGGCGCCACTATTGCCCACGGCTATCTGACCCTGTCGTTGCTGCCGTTTCTGACCGAGAGCAATGCCCCCGGATTTTTCGAGAGGAATTATCCCGGCATGCGCCTGCGGATCAACTACGGGCTTAATCGGGTGCGTTTCCCGGCCCCGGTGAAGGCCGGCTCCCGCATCCGCGCCAAAACTCATTTGAACCAGGTTGATCTTTTGCCCGAGGGTGTGCAGTTTACCTATCTGCTCACCGTGGAGATAGAAGGTGAGGCAAAGCCGGCCTGCGTGGCGGAGTCGGTGGTGCGGGTCGTGCCGTGAGCCATGGCATCAGGCCTCCATGGCCTGCTTGAGGATCGTGCTAAGTTCGGCCAGTTTGTACGGTTTCTGGATGAATCCAGCCAGCCGTTTGCCGAGAAAGCGCTGGCTTACCTCCATTTCGTTGTAGCCGCTGGACATGACCACCCGGACGTCGGCCCGAATACGTCGCAATTCCCGGAACGCCTCTTCGCCGTCCATGTGTGGCATGGTCAGATCCAGTATTACCGCTGCGATCTCCTCCTGCCTCTGCCGGTAAATATCGATGGCCTGCCGGCCGTCGTCGGCCGTCACAACCTGAAATCCCAGCGTTTTCAGCATCTCGCTTCCCAGTGCGCGGATGGTCTCTTCGTCATCGACCAGGAGGATGGTGCCGCTGCCGTGCCAGAGTTTGTCAGCTACGTCGTTTTTGCGCAGTTGCGAGAAATGGCCCGCTGCCGCCGGCAGGAGCATCTTGAAGGTGGTGCCCTTGCCCTGCTCGCTGTAGGCTTTGATGGCGCCGTGATGCCCCCGGACGATACCCAGCACGGCCGCCATGCCCAGGCCGCGCCCGGTAAATTTGGTGGTGAAAAACGGGTCGAAGATGCGGGCCAGGGTCTCTTTATCCATGCCGCAGCCGGTGTCGGCCACCTCCACATAGACGTAGAAACCATCTTCAAGCTGCTCGTTGATCCAGGTCTGGGCCAGGTAGCGGCGGTCGCACTGCATGGCGCCCGTTGTTATGGCGATTACCCCGCTCTTTTCGCCAATGGCCTCCGAGGCGTTGATGACCAGGTTCATCAGCACCTGGCGCAACTGGGTGGCATCCGCTTCCACCGGGGGGAGATTGGAAGCGAGGTTGATGCGCAGGATCGCCTTCTTGGAGATGGAAACCTCCAGCATGTGGGTCATGTCCGTGACCAGTTCCCCCAGATCGATCGGTTCGACGATGAATTTGCCCTTGCCCGAGTAGGCTAGCATCTGGCGGGCAAGTTCGGCGGCCCGTTGGGACGATTGTTCGATCTTGAGCAGGTTGTCCCGGGCCGGAGAGGTGGGGTTGAGCCGCATCAGGGCCAGCTCGGCGTGCCCCATGATGGCCAGCAGGATATTGTTGAAGTCGTGGGCGATGCCGCCGGCCAGCACCCCCAGGCTCTCCAGCTTCTGGGTGTGCAGGATCTGCTGTTCCAGCAGGCTGCGCTGCTGTTCGGCCAATTTCCAATCGGTAATGTCCTGGATGGTGCCGAACATCAGCAGCAGGTCGCCATTGCCGTCGAATTCCAGTTGTCCGAGACCGTGGACCCATCTCGTTGCCTGGTCGTTGACGCGCTGGATGCGGTATTCCCTGTTGAAGCTCCGCTGTGCGCCGATCACTTGTTCGGTAATATACTCCGACATCGCTTGCCGGTCGTCGGGATGGACGATCCGCAGCCACCCCTGCACATCCTTTTCGTATCCCTCATCGATGCCGAAGATGTTGTCCAGCTCTTTCGAGTTGGTCCAGGTGCCGCTGGCGATATGAAATTCATAATGCCCGATGCCGGCCACCCGCTGGGACTCGATCAGACGGGCTTCGCTGTAGCGCAGGGCATCCTCGGCCTGCTTGCGCTCCGTGATGTCCTCAACTACCTCCACAAACCCGGTGGCAGCACCCTTGGCGTCGAAGATCGGTACCGCATGGATGCGGACAGTGAAGCGGCTGCCGTCATCCCGGATACCCTCCGTATCCACCCTGGCGATTTCGGCGGTGTTCATGGAAGTCGCCCCAGGGCAGTGGGGGCAGGTCTGCTCACGTTTTTCGAAAAGTTCGAAGCAGTGGTGCCCGACAAAGGATTCGGCCGGTCGCCGGAACAGGTCGGCCTGGGTCTGGTTGACCATGACGATCCGGTACTGGTTATTGACCATGGTAATGCCGACCGGCATATTTTCCACCAGGGAGCGGTAGCGTTCCTCGCTGTAGCGCAGGGCGTCCTCGGCCTGTTTGCGCTCGATCATGGCAGCCACCGAGTTGGCCAGGCTGGCCATCCAGTTGACGAATTGCTCGTTGACCGGGATCTCGGCGGGATTGGCCAGGCAGATCGTGCCGATGACCTGCTCGCTGGAGATCATGGGAACGCAGACAAAGGTCTGAATGCCGTGCCGGGTCAGCAACTCATAATCATACTCCGGATGCTCCCGGACATGGGTCTCCACCAGCGGCTCCCCACTGCGGACCACTATCCCGGCCGGGGTACGGTCCAGCGGGATTTCATGCCCTGTGTCCTGTTCCCGGGAAAATCCGATGCTCCCTTTGAAGATCATTACCTGACGGTCCCGGTCGCACATCTCGATGGCTACCATCGGGAAACGGGTGGCGATGGCAATCTCCGCAACGATGGTATGAAAGGCGTCCTCCTGGTTGTCGGCATTGGCCGTGATCTCGGAAACACGGTGAAGGGTGAGGAGTTGCATTCCCTGTAAACGGGCGTCTTCCTCGGCCAGTTTGAGATCGGTGATGTCTTCATGGGCAATCACGATACATGAGGGTTCCTGGCCGGAGAAGCGCGTGACCTTGGCCTGGAACCAGCGATTATTTCCCGAGACGAATAGATGGTATTCCAGGCTGAACTCCTGCCTTGACCCATCCATAACGCTACGTATTCCGGCTGTCAGGTCCCTGGCGCGATCGTTGTGTTCACCAGATGTTTCCTCGCAAACTTTGAAATAATTGTCACCTTCGTTAGAGCGGAGCCATATGGGCAGGTTGGCAAGGTCAGCCATGCGCCAGCTTCGATTGACCGCGATAATATTCCCCCCGTTGTCCAGAACACAGATCTGGGCCGAGAGGGCATCGATTACGGCATAGGCGAAATTGCCGGCTTCCTTGATGCGGTGGTGCAGTTCGGCCCAATAGGTGCCAGTCAGCAGCGGGATGGCCCAGATGTGGAAGTTGTGGCGGATGGGGGAAATCATGGACACCAAGTTTTCATGGGTGACCAGATTGAGGATCATCAGGAGATCGTCCAGCAAAAAGAAGGAGAACCCCAGCAAGAGGAGTTTCGGGACAAACTTTCCGCTTTGTCTGGCACAGATAAAGGCAGCCAGTGCCGTGGCCATGATGAGCGAGGCTGCCAGACGGAAGGCCAGGTCGCCACCATACAGGCCAAAGGAGGTACCGGGGTTGGCGACCAGGTAACGTTGCCAGTCCACAGCGGTGACCAGGTAGATTGTCGCGGTGATTGCCGTGGCCAGCCACAGATACCATGCGGCAAACCGGCTGTTTATCCGGACTTGTTGCAGAAAGGCAAAGGCGATTACGATGCACGACAACATGGTGGCGGCATGTTCGAGGGGGGGATAGTAGCGGTACATGAAGTCGAAGGAGACCACGCCACGGTAACTTCCGTATTCGGCCGTGAACATCAATATCTCGCGGCAGAGACCGAGCAGTGCCGCCAGCCCCACGTACAGGTCGCGCCGTTTGTTTTCACGCCGCCATTCGCGGCTGGCGATAAAGGAGAGCACGCACCAGAAGAAGGCGGCCAGCAGGAAACGCACCACATCGTTGTTCGGCCCGCCACCCCTGCCACCGCCGAACTGAGTCAGTATCCGTATCAGCTCGTTCATCCGTATCCCTTTCACAAGGTTTAAAACAGTGCTATATAAATCTCCAAAAGAATGTTTTGCGATTTGAGTCGTTAAAAACCGGTCCCGACTTGTTTTAATGAATAGTATAAGATGCGAAAAATAAAAGCAAATGTGTATAGATTAAATATTGTTAAGCTGTGGTGGCCGGAGGTATCATGAACTATGCCATATCGGGATTGATCGGGAAGGTGCATTTCCCCCCCATCTCCGAGGTGAAGGGGTGGCTGGCCGCCCGTCCGGAGGGCGGTCTGCCGCTGATCGACCTGTGCCAAGCCGTGCCCGATTACCCACCGGCACCGGAGCTGGTGGAGCATCTCGGCGGGCTGCTGCATGACCCGCAGACCTCCAGGTATTCGCCGGACGAGGGGCTGCCCGAGGTGCTGTCCGCCATCTGCGGCTATTACCGGGAAAAATACGGCGCGCTCATCACCCCGGCCGAACTGTGCCTGACCATCGGCGCCAGCCAGGCTTTCTGGCTGGCCATAATCACCCTCTGCCGCGCCGGGGACGAGGTGGTGGTACAGGCGCCCTGCTACTTCGACCATGCCATGGCACTGGAGATGCTGGGAATCCGTTGCGTCTTCGCCCCCTTTGACGAGGCCGGACACGGACTGCCGTCAACAACGCGGATCGCATCCTTGATCAGCTCCCGGACCCGCGCCATCCTGCTGGTCTCCCCCAGCAACCCCACCGGCGCCATCACCCCGCCCGGGCTGCTGGCCGAGCTCTGCGATCTGGCCCGGCAGCGCAACATTGCCCTGGTCCTGGACGAAACCTACAACGAATTCATCCCGGGTGGCAGCCGGCCCCACGAACTTTTTACCAGCCCGGGGTGGGGCGATCACTTTATCCATATCGCCTCCTTCGGCAAGACCTTTGCCCTGACCGGCTATCGGGCCGGGCTGCTGGCCGCCTCCAAGGCATTCATCCACCAGGCCCTCAAGGCCCAGGACACCATGGTGGTTTGCCAGCCTCGCATCACCCAGCTGGCCGTCAAGTTCGGCGTGGAACGGCTCGGTGCCTGGGTGGCGGCCAACCGCGTGATGATGACCGAACGCCATGACCTGTTCCGGGCCGAGTTCACGCAACCGGGCAATCGGTTCCAACTGGCGGCCAGCGGGGCGTTTTTCGGCTGGGTGCGGCATCCGTTCGATGGCCTGACCGGTCGTCAGGCCGCCAAGCGCCTGGTGGACGAGGCCGGCATCCTATGTCTGCCGGGCGAGGTCTTCGGACCAGGCCTGGAAGGGTATCTGCGGCTGGCTTTCGGCAATATCCACGCCGAAATGATACCCGAGGCGGTGCGCCGCTTCCGGGAGGTGGCTTCCTGAAGCCGTTGCGTGCGGTTTCGGCGGCGCGGTTAAGTCGGTAACCTGCTTAAGCGTGTGGGGAGGCTGTTCACGTTGGCGTGTCAGTACTCAATTCAATTGAGGGGAGGTGACTGTATGGCAACCTGGAAATGTGCGTGCGGCTATTCCAAAGAAGGACGCTGCAAGCCGCAAAAATGTGAAAAATGCGGCGAAAAAGGGAAATTTGTCAAAGTCGAATAAACCACAAGAGAGCGTTATAAACCACGGGGCTGGACATGGGAGATGGTCTTTCATGTCCACTCCGCGGCCTTGTGAAACGAAAAAGGGCATCAGTGTCTCCTGCAATGACACCTTGCCCCCTTCTCAAATCGGAAACCAACAATTCCCATCCGGAGTTTACGGATGAAAGCCTAAGTGGGAAAACCTGACCGGGTCATCGTTTCTTTTTCTTTTTTTGATGCTTGTTTCGCTGACTTCCGTGGGCATGCTGGCCGGGATTCTGTTGGCCACTCTTATACATCATAAGCGGAATAAGAATTAATGCAAAAACCGCAAGAATCGAAGCCAAAATAATAAGTGGTGTTGACATACCCCCCCCCTGACAACCAGCTGGCAGCCTTCGGCGGCAAATTTTTCCATGCCATCGAACGCTACGAGAGCCATACCGGTTCTCCTGAGACGGTAATAGCATAAAAGAAAAGGTGCTGCAACCAGTGCCACCTTTGCCTCCTCTCATCCCGCGCCTGGTCCTACATACCGCCTCCCGGCACGGATACGGTCTTTCATTTTCTACTGTTCGATTAATGTGATCTCTGGTAGGCTTTCAGCAGGTGCGGCGGTACGAAAGAGCGGTACCCGGCCGGCACGCAATCCATCCACAATCAATCCGGGGTCTTGGATCTACCTCATGGACGTCATCACCACCCACGTCAATACCGATTTCGACTGCCTGGGCTCCATGGTCGCGGCAGCCCGGCTCTATCCCGACGCCCTGATCTCCTTCCCCGGGTCCCACGAGAAGGGGGTGCGCGACTTTCTTGCCCGCCATCCCGAGTACTTCCCGGCTGCAACCCGTGTCAAGGATATGGACCTGGCCGCAGTGACCCGCCTGATCGTTGTGGACTGCCAACACAGTGGCCGCATCGGGCGCTTCGAGGAGATCATCGGCCGCCCGGGCCTGGAAATCCACATCTACGACCACCATCCCGTGACCGAGCGCAGCATCCAGCCCACCGGCGGCGTCATCCGGGCCAGCGGCTCGTCATCGGCGATTCTGGCGGGTATCCTCATGGAGCACGGCCTGACGCTCACCCCCGAAGAGGCGACCCTGGTCATGCTCGGCATCTACGAGGATACCGGTCGCCTGCTGTTCCCCTCCACCACCCGGGACGATTTCCTGGCTGCTGCCTGGCTTCTGGGGCAGGGAGCGCGGCTGAACATCGTCTCGGATTTCGTCTCCCAGGAACTGACTACCCAGCAGGTCGAGCTGCTGAACGTACTGCTGAAGACCCTCAAGACCACCGGCATCAACGGCGTCAATGTTTCCATTGCCCATGCCAGTTGCGATGAATATATCGGCGATATTGCGGCCCTGGCCCATATGATGCGGGACATGGAGAACCTGGATGCGCTGTTCCTGGTGGTGGAGATGGAAAACCGCGTCTACATGGTGGCCCGCAGTCGGGTGCCCGAGGTCAACGTGGGCGAGATCCTGCGCCGCTTCCATGGCGGCGGTCATGCCACGGCCGCCTCGGCCGCGGTCCGGGACCAATCTCTGAAGCAGGTGCTGGAACACCTGGAAGAGTTGTTGCGGGTGGTGGTCAGCACGCGGGTAACGGCCTCTGACATCATGTCTGCCCCGGTAAAGACCATGCCGGCCGACGTTTCCATCGCCGAGGCCCGCGAACTGCTCACCCGCTACAACTGCAATGCCATGCCGGTCATGGACGGGGAGCGGATGATCGGCATCATCTCGCGCAAGATCGTGGAAAAGGGGCTTTATCACGGTCTGGGCGCGTCGCCGGCCAGCGATTTCATGCATACGGAGTTCATGCGGGCCATCCCCGGCACACTGCTGTCCGATATCCAGGAATACATGATCGGGGGGAACCGCCGCTTTGTGCCGGTCTTCGATGGGGAACGCCTGGCGGGTGCGGTGACCCGTACCGACCTGCTGCGCCATATGTACGGAGGGCGCGGCGGGCAGACCGAGGCGCTTTACGATGTGGAGTCGTTGGCGTATGCCCCGAAAAGCCGCTCCATAGTCGGCATGATCGCCAAGCGTTTGCCGGCCGCCACCAGTTCGCTGCTGCGCGAGCTCGGTAAGACCGGAGACGAGCTGGGATTGCAGGTCTATGCGGTGGGAGGGTTTGTCCGGGACCTGCTGCTGGGGGTAAAAAACCTGGATATGGACGTGACCGTGGAGGGTGACGGCATCTTTTTTGCCGAGCGCTTTGCCGCGGCTCACGGCTGCCGGGTCCGCAGCCACCACAAGTTCGGCACGGCCGTGGTGATCTTTCCGGACGAAAGCAAGATCGACGTGGCCAGCACCCGTCTGGAGTACTACGAGTCCCCCGGCATGCTTCCCATCGTGGAGCGTTCCTCACTCAGGCACGATCTCTACCGCCGGGACTTTACCATCAACACCCTGGCCTTTGCCCTCAACAGCGACAGTTTCGGGCGGCTGACCGATTTTTTCGGCGGCCAGCAGGATCTCCAGGAAGGGGTGGTCCGGGTACTGCACAATCTCTCCTTCGTGGAGGATCCGACCCGGGTGTTCCGCGCGATCCGCTTCGAGCAGCGGCTCGGTTTCCGGATCGCTCCCCATACCGAAAACCTGATCCGGAACGCCGTGCGGATGAATGTACTGGAACGGGTAGGGGGCAAGCGGCTGCTAAATGAACTGGTGCTGATCCTGGAGGAGAAGGCGCCGATGGGCGCCATCGGACGCACCTCGGCCCTTGGTCTGCTCCGCTTCATTCACCCGGCCCTGAAGATGATTCCCGAGACCGAGCGGGTCATACAGGAGACTACCCGGGTTCTGGCCTGGTTCCATCTGCTCTACCTGGAAGACCGCTGTGAGCGGTGGCAGGTCTATTACCTTGCCCTGTGCGATGGGCTCAGGCATGAGGAGTTTCTGGACGCCTGCCGGCGCCTGGCGATCCCAGGGCGCTTGGTGGCAAGGGTTTCCGCCCACCGCCGCCATGCCCTGAGCATCCTGGACGTCATCCAGCGCAGGTTGAAGCGAAGTTCGGAGGTCCGCAACAGCGAAATCCATGACTGGTTCCGCGACTTGCCCATCGAGATCCTGCTCTACCTCTCTGCAAAAGCGACTCGCGAGGAGGTCAAGCGGTATGTTTCCCTCTATCTGACCCGGCTGCGACAGGTGAGTTGCATGCTTGACGGCAATACGCTCAAGGCCATGGGGCTGACGGTGGGGCCTCGCTTTCGGGATGTTAAGGAGCTTTTGCTGGCGGCGTGGCTGGACGGCAAGGTCAGCAGCGAAGAAGAGGAGCTGAGTTTGGCAAAGGCATTGATCGGTTCCAAAAACAACACAACTGTGTCTAAAAGAACACACTGATTTGTTATTGCCTCACCAAAATGGTGCGCCCGCAGCACCGCATTAGGAAGGTGAAGGTAATAATTGTTGTTAAATAAGGTGGTTGCATAACATGCTTTCTTTTGTGTTTGTTTGGCGCTATACTTGCACCCAGTTTTAATATCTAAAAACGATTTTGCTGACGAGGTCCGTGCCTATGAAAAAAATCCTCCGCATCATCTCCCTGATGACCATAGTTTCCATGCTGAGCATGTCTACATCCGCATTTGCCGATGATAATACCTTCAAGGAAATTTTTCAGGATGCCTTCTACGGTGGTGCGGTGGGGGCTCTGGTGGGCGCAGCCTTCATGGCATTTACCAAGAAGCCGGCTGACCATCTTGAAAATATGGGCTATGGCGCGGCTGCCGGTGTCCTGGTGGGTGCGGCTTATGGCGTCACCAAATCGGCCCGTTCGCTGGCCGAGATCAACAACGGGCGGGTACGGATCGCCATGCCGACGATCATACCGGACTTGACCGAATCCCCGGTCACGAGACAGACTGCCATAACCTGGCGGGCGGAGATCCTGCGGGGCACGTTCAACTAGATAATACAACTGGCGTCTGCATCACATTACAGCCCGTCACGGAAAGCGCGACGGGCTTTTTTTATTTGCCATGGACCGCTGGCCGCGGTTATAAACGTACCAAAAACTCAAGGAGACACCATGTCGGAATTCAAGAATGTGACAGTTGTGAAAAAAGCCAATATCTACTTTGACGGCAAGGTTGCCAGCCATACCGTCCAGTTCGCCGACGGCAGCAAAAAGACCCTGGGTGTCATGCAGCCTGGCGAGTATGAATTCGCCACGGGCGCCGCGGAGATCATGGAGATACTTTCCGGCGATCTTGAATGGCGGATGAAGGGCGATACGGCCTGGAAAAAGGTTGCGGGTGGCGAGGCCTTCAATGTGCCTGCCAATTCGGTGTTTGAGATGAAGGTGGCGACAGTGGCCGACTACTGCTGCTCCTTCGCATAACGGCTTCGGAAAAAGTCCATCTGCTGCGTTACGCTCACCCTTCGTCACTGCGGCGTAGCGCTGCTACGCCTCATTCCTCAGGATTCGCAAGCCTTGCATCTGGAGCTTTTTGCGAAGCCGTTAAATAGCACATAAGGTTTCGTTGTGGATCGATCATCTGATTTGCTTCCGATAATCGGGCGGTTTGCGCCGTCACCCACTGGGGCCCTGCACACCGGCTCCCTGGCCACTGCCGTAGGGAGCTGGCTGATGGCCAAATCCGCCGGTGGCCACTGGCTGCTGCGCATCGACGATCTGGATACACCGCGCCAAGTGCCGGGCATGGTCGATGATATCCTGGCTACCCTGGAATCGTTCGGCCTTACCTGGGACGGTGAGATTGCCTGGCAGAGCCGCAACGGCGATGCTTACCGGGAGGCGTTCGAAGCGTTGGCCGAAGAAGGGGCGATCTATCCCTGCTGCTGTTCACGCCGCGAGATCGCCCTGGCAGCCTCTGCGCCCCATCCCGAAGACGACGCCATCCCCTACCCGGGCACCTGTCGCCAGGGGATGCGGGAGGGGGGAGTCATCCGCTCCTGGCGGACCCGCGTGCCGGATGAGCAGCTCTGTTTCGACGACCTCCGCAAGGGGCGGGTTTGCCAGAACCTGTTCCGCAGTTACGGCGACCTTGCCCTGAGGCGCGCCGATGGCGTGTTTACCTATCAGCTGGCAGTGGTGGTGGACGATTTTCTGACCGGCGTAACCCAGGTGGTGCGCGGCGACGACCTGCTGCCGTCAACCCTGCGTCAAATCCATCTTCAGCAAATGTTGAACTATCCACGGCCCCAGTACTGCCATCTGCCGTTGGTGACCGGCCCGGGCGGAGCCAAGCTGAGCAAGCGGGACAATCTGGTTTCGCATCGCTTGGGGAGTTTCCGGGGCAGGGACGGGGCTTTGCTGATGGCGGTATTGCGTTTCCTGGGGCAAGACCCGCCAAAGGGGCTTGCCGGAGCGGGCTGCGGGGAGATACTGCAATGGGGTGTGGAAAATTTCGGTGCGCAGCGGATTCCGGAGGCCGGTGGGGAGTTGGTTCTGCAGTGAGTTTCGTGAAGATGGGGCATACCAGGTAGGGGAGGCGGCGCGGTTCCAGCGCGCTGCGCCACAGTGCATATGCTTATATCAGTACGGGCTCCCCGGTTCGCCGCCAGAAAGTCCCGGCGGCCTCCCCAGGAACTTCTGGTCGCCGTACTGGTTCTGGTAGGGATTGACAATTTCGGTTGACTGCTCGGATGGCCGGAACAGGCGCAGTTCCTTGACGGCGATGAGGGGGTAAGAACGATCTGTATCATCGATCTTCATTACCTGCTGCCCCTTGACTTCGCCGATGATGGTAACCAGTTTGCCCAGCCGGTAGCTTGCCGGATCGATCAGCTCGGAGCTGATGGCCAGAAGCCGTCCCCCTGCAGGCGAATCTTCGTTGGGGACCTCGTTCTTGAACAGCTCCAACTCGCTCACCTCCAGCATGGTCACATCACCGCTGCTTTTGACCCCGGCAATAATGCCACCCACCAGCACCGTCTTGCCCACATAGGTCTCGGGATGGGCGTTCAAATCCTTGTATCTGATTGAACGGTCGACCAGTTTCAAGTTTTCCGCGCTCATTACATGGGCACAGCCGGAAAGGAATAGCGATAAAATAGCTGCTGCCAAGACGATACGGATCATTTGGGTCTCCGCCATGGAATGTTGTCAATCGTGCAAGCCTGACATGGGCACAGGCCGAATCATGATAAATCCGCGGGTTTATCAGTAGTTGCACCTGTCGTGAATAATCTTAGCGCCGGTATGAGCGGATGTCAAAGCCCTTGACAGCGCAGTTGCCAGAACACCACCAACTGGCGCTCCGCCTCGCCGAAATCCTCCAGGTCGATTTCCGTGTCAGGCGTCCAGGGGCGGTGTTTGTAATAGAGTTTGTCATAATAGTGCTCGATCAAACCTCTCCCCAACCCTTCAACATCCCATGATGCCAGCAGTCCCTTCAGCTCGGCATGGCGCTGGCCGCCGAGCCTTTTTTTTATGCGCTCCAGAGCGGCCGCCATTTCCTCGCGGTACTCTTGCCGGGCGTATTCCTGTGCCAGCCTTTTGACGCGGGTTTCCAGCGAGGCGTGGCACCAGACCTTGCAGCTGTTGGCCATGACCTCGTAGACCCTGCCCGGCAGCGAGATCTTGCCGATACGCTGGCTCTCCCCCTCCAGAACGATCGGCCGGTCGTCCGGGGCGTCATGAAAGGCGCTCCACAGTTGGGTGTCAAAGCGTTTCTGGCTCAGTTCCTGGGCTATGCCAAGCTCTCCGAAGGCCGAGCCGCGGTGGCATGCCAGTCCCTCCAGGTCGATCACGGTCCAGGCTTCGGAATCAAGATTGTTGATGAATGTTGTCTTGCCGGTGCCGGTCATGCCATGGATTACGATCAGCGGCGCCTGGGGATCAAAGGCCGCGAAATATGCGGTCACATGGTTGCGAAAGGCCTTGTAGCCACCCCGCAGTTGGGCAACAGGCCAGCCGGTCGTCTCAAGCAGGATCGCCATGGAAAGACTGCGCAGGCCGCCTCGCCAGCAGTAGACCAAAATCGGACGTCCTGCTGCCCGGGAGGTTATCTCGGCCACCATTCCACTGAAACGTCCGCAGGTCAGTTCGAGTCCGCGCACCCGGGCCTGTTGCGGTCCGACCTGTTTGTAGATGGTGCCGACCTCCACGCGTTCTTCGTTGGTCAGAATGGGGATGTTGATGGCTCCTGGCAGATGGTCCTCCGCATACTCAAGCGGGGTGCGCACATCGACGATGCAGTGGGTTTTCAGTAGTTCGGGTGAGAATGAAATTTTTTCGATCATCAATGTTCTCCAAGGGAGCCATTATAGGCAACTCACCCACTGCTGGCAACAGGGAAGTGCACGGTTTACTCCTTGATTCTGCGGCATTTACGTGATATTTATATACGGCTTTATTCGGAACAAGGATCATTGGTATTCACGTTGATAGCGCCGCTTGTTATGTATTGATATTTTGTGGGGGTACTATGGAAAGAGAGAAAGTACACTACGCCGAGTTGGGGCTGGTAAATACCAAGGATATGTTTCAAAGGGCCATGGTCGGCAAATACGCCATCCCGGCCTATAACTTCAATAATCTGGAACAGCTCCAGGCAATTATCACCGCCTGTGTCGAGACCGGCTCTCCGGTAATTGTCCAGGTTTCCAAGGGCGCCCGCAGCTATGCCAATGCGACCATGCTGCGTTATATGGCCATGGGAGCAGTAAAGATGGCCCGCGAGATGGGCTCGAATATCCCGATCTGCCTCCACTTGGATCACGGCGATTCTTATGAGCTCTGTCAGTCCTGTATTGACAGCGGCTTCTCTTCGGTGATGATCGACGGTTCCCACCTCCCCTATGATGACAATGTCGCGCTTACCCAAAAGGTGGTGGCGTATGCCCGCCAATATGACGTCAGTGTCGAAGCTGAGCTGGGTGTCCTGGCCGGCATAGAGGACGAGGTATCGTCCGAGCATTCCAGCTACACCAAGCCGGAAGAGGTTGAGGATTTTGTCAGTCAGACCGGTGTGGATTCCCTGGCAATATCTATCGGTACCAGCCACGGCGCCTACAAATTCAAGCTAAAGCCTGGCGAGTCAGTGCCGCCGTTGCGCTTCGACATCCTGGATGAGTGCGCAAAGAGGATTCCGGGCTTTCCGATCGTTCTCCACGGCGCTTCATCGGTTCTTCAGGAGTACGTGGCAATGATCAACAACTATGGCGGCAAGCTGGATGGCGCGGTGGGAGTGCCCGAGGATCAACTGCGTCTTGCCGCGGCATCGGCTGTCTGCAAGATCAACATAGATTCAGACGGCCGCCTGGCTTTTACCGCCAAGATCCGTGAATGCATGGCCCTGGACCCAAAGGAATTCGACCCGCGCAAATACCTGGGCGAAGCCCGCAAGGAACTGGTCAGGCTGGTGAAACACAAGAACGAGACAGTACTGGGGTCGGCAGGCAAGGCGTAATTTCCGTACTGCGTTCCGGGTGCGGCGTGCTGGAGTTGTGTTAGGCACGTAATCACGGAACGCCGCATTTACATGGAGGTTCAGCATGAGCACCAGACAATTCTCCCGTGTTAATTTCCGTGTGGCAGCCACCATCAAGACTGCCGAGCGCCAGTTCCAGGGTAACGTGGAAAACCTCAGCATGCGGGGCATGTTCCTTCTTACCGAGGAGCGCTTGGCTGTGGGGGATATGGTGGAGATAACCATTGTCCTGAACGGCACCTCCCCCGAGATATCCGTTTCCTTCGACGGCAAGGTCTGCCGGGCAACCGACAATGGCCTTGGCTTCAGTTTCGAGAAGATCGACCTGGATTCATACACCCACCTGAAAAACATTATTGCCTATAATATCGACGATGCCGAGAAGGTAATGGAAGAGATCTACCACTCCATAGACGCCAAGATCGCTGCCGAGAAATAAAAGAAGAGCCTTTGTTCACAAGGATTGCATAATGAAAAGACATTCCATATTGTTTTCCGTTACCGGCTTCATGCTCGGCATCAGCGCACCCATCTGCTGGGCCATAATCAGGCTGATATTCTTCTATGACAGCAACCAGACCCTCTTTGGCCAGGTCTTCAATGATATCGTCGGCAACATGGAGCATTTTGCCATCTACAACTACATGGGATTCGGGACCGCTTCAGTCCTCTGCACCCTGGGCTATCTGATCGGCAAAAATGGCGACGAACTGCGCGAGCGTGCTGTTGAACTCGATGTTCTCCACAAGGAAGTGGCTTCACAAAAGGAGGTTTTTGAAAACCGTTACCGGGTGTTGGACAACAATATAAAGAACTTTCATCACATCAGCAGCAAGATCCAGACATCGCTCAATCTGGATGAGATCCTGCTGCTGTGTGCCGAGGGGTTGCATGAAGTACTGGGTTACGAACGGGTCAACATCCTGATGACCAACCAGGACGGTGGCCAACTGCACTTTGTCACCACTGCCGGCACGGACCACTTCAGCTCCGTTGGCGTAACCCTTCCAGTTGATCCCAGCATCGGCGTGATCTACAAAAGCATGACCGAAAAAAAGGTTTACCTGATCGACGACATTGCCCGCTATCCCGACGATTACCACCTTCAGCCGCCTTACAACAACCTTGCTCCTCTCCGTTCCAGGAGCTTCGTCATCTGTCCGATCGTGGTCAAAGGCGGGGCCATCGGCGTGTTTTGCATCGACAACAAATCCAGCCGCCGGTCACTGAACGATTCCGACGTGGACACCATCATGCTCTTTGCCGATCAGGTTGCCTCGGCCATCACCCGCATCAACCTGCTGACCTCCATCGACACCCTGACCAGCGAAATGGAAAGCTCCTTCGCCTTCCTGCTGGGAAGCCGTGACGATTATTCCCGCAATGTCATGAATCTGAGGGAAAGCGTCGATTCCGTGGCGGACGGCACTGCTGTCATAGCTTCGGCCGCCGAGGGTGTGATGGCATCGGTGGATGAAACCAGCACGGCAGTGAACCAGATATCCGTTGCTATCGAGCAGGTCACCCACAATCTGGACCACCTGGCTGGAATCGTGCATCAGTCCGCCGCTGCCATGGAAGAGATCAACAGTACGATCAGCAATGTGGAGCAGAATGCCGCCATATCCCATGAAGTTTCGAGCCAGGTAAAATCCCAGGCCGATGAAAGCATTGCCGTAGTGACCGAGACCATCGGCTCCCTGGCCGAGATCCAGAGCTCGGTCGAGATATCCTACGAGGCCATCAAGAGATTGGCGGAAAACAGCACCCGCATAGAAAACATCGTCAATGTGATCAACGACATCACCAAACGCACCAACCTCCTGGCTTTGAACGCCTCGATCATTGCCGCCCAGGCAGGCGAATACGGCAAGAGTTTCGGCGTGGTGGCCGACGAGATCCGCAACCTGTCGCTCCAGACCGGCCACTCCACCGGCGAGATAACCGGCATTATCGAAGAGATCATGTCCGAGTCGAAAACAGCGGCCAGCAATATCACTTCCACCAAGAGCCTGGTTCAGCGCGGTGTTCAGTTGGGACATTCCACCGGCGAGTCACTCAAGGCCATCTTTGACCGTTCGGTCTGCTCCATGGAGATGACTCAGCAGATTAAGCAAGCAACCGAAGAGCAGGTTACGAGCGTTCAGTTGGTTGCCAAATCCATGGAAGACATCAGCTCCATGACCTCCCACATCTTTGCGGCCTCCACCGACCAGGCCAAGGCTACCCGCAGCATTGCCAGGGCCATCGAGGCAATCAAGGAGATGGCCCATGAAATGGTCAACTCCACCTCCCGCCAGGTGGAGGACAGCAGCCAGATTCGCAATTCCGTGGAATCGGTCAGCGAGATGGTGGTGGAGATGTTTGATAACATGGAGAAACGCCGCGCCCAGAGCGCCGAGGTTGTGAAGGAACTTGAGTCCATGAAAGGTTTGACCTGCAAGATTTAAAGTCCAACCACATGGCTGATAAAAAATTATCCACCAATTATTGCCGCTACTCATTAGCGCTGCTTTTGACGGTCAACCTGCTTAACTACATCGACCGCCAAGTCCTGTTCGCAGTTTTCCCCCTGATCAAGAACGATTTGCTCCTCACAGACACCGCCCTGGGTTTTCTCGGTAGTGCCTTCATGATCAGTTACCTGCTTTCCGCACCCTTCTTCGGTTGGCTGGGTGACCACTGGAGCCGGGTACGGCTGGCCTCCAGCGGGCTGGTTGTCTGGAGCCTGGCCACAGCTGCGGCAGGTTTTGCCGCCGGCTACAATACTCTGCTGGCCGCACGGGCCACAGTTGGCATTGGCGAAGCCAGTTTCGGAACCGTTTCGCCGGGACTGATCTCCGACTATTTCCCCAAGGAATTGCGAGGTAGGGTTCTTGCCTGGTTCTACGTTGCCATACCGGTGGGGAGCGCCTTGGGGTATCTGCTGGGCGGAGTGCTGGGACACAGGTTCGGTTGGCATGCCGCCTTTTTCATGGTGGGCGTTCCGGGCCTGTTGCTGGCCATCCCGATTGCGCTGCTGCGGGAACCGCCCCGTGGCGGCATTGAGATCCTGCCGGACGACGGCACCTCTGGCTACAACGCAGGCAGTGCCGATGGAAACAGTCATGCCGGGGAAAAGGCCACAGGATATTCATCACTTTTCAAAAACCGTTCGTTTGTCTTGAACACCTTGGCCATGACCGCCATGACATTCGCCATTGGTGGGCTGGCCCAATGGCTCCCCTCATTTCTGAATCGCATTCATCACCTTGATGTGGCCAAAGGAAACATCCTGTTCGGAGCGGTTACCGTTCTGGCCGGAATAGCCGGCACCCTGACGGGTGGCTGGTTCGGAGACCGCTGGCAGAAGAAGCGCGCCAATGGGTACCTGCTGATCTCCGGCTGGGGCTTTCTGATCGGAGCGCCGTTCGCTGCCATGGCCCTTCTGGCCCATACGCTTGCCGGCTGCATGGCGGCAATCTTCATCGCCGAGTTTTTCCTGTTTTTCAATACCGGGCCTCTGAATACCGTAATAATCAACGTCACCAAACCGGCAGTGCGCGCCATGGCCTTCGCGACCAACATCTTCTTCATCCATGCCCTGGGTGACGCCATTTCGCCAACCATCCTCGGCTGGCTGTCGGACCAATGGGGTTTGCGCTCCGCTCTCCTGATCACTCCCTTTGCCATGTTACTGGCCGGCTTTTTCTGCTTTGTCTGCGGGAGATTTATCGCCGCGGATATGATGCGGTCAGAAAAATTGTAATGGCAATATCTTGCAATAGCCTATTCTTACTTGAAATTACAGGATCCAAATGATATAAAATGCTGTTTCATTTTATTTAAAGTAAAAAATAACAATAAAAGTAAAGGGAGGTTGGCATGGGTTACACGGCAGATTTCGAAAAAGCGCTTCAGGTTGGACGTCCCCCCAATATCAGCAAGCTTTTCCCAAACTCCAAGGCCCTTATTGTCAGTGGCAAGGTAATCGACCGGGCAATGCTTGCCAAGGGCAAAGCTATTGCCATGGCCGGCAATGGCCGCAACTATTTCGTTGTCCGCGGCGTCCTTAAAGCCGCCCAGCGCGCCAATGCGGCCGTGATCATAGAAATTGCCAAGTCGGAAGGGGGCCAGAAGGCCTATTGCGGTGTCAACTACTGGAACATGGCCCGTATTGTGGATGCCCTGTGCAACGAAATGGGGATCACGGTTCCGGTAGCCATCCATGCCGACCATTACGGGATCAAGAACGATAAGGATCTGGCCGCCGCCAAGATCGAGGTGCCGACCATGTTCGAGGCGGGGATGACCTCCATAGCCATCGACGCCTCGCATCTTCCCGACGACCAGAACCTGCTGGCAAACATTGCTGTCAACCCCTGCATCCCCTCCTGGGCCGGTCTGGAAACCGAGGTGGGTGAGATCAAGGGAAAAGAGGGGCTTTCCACCGTTCCTGAGGCGCTGTTCCTGATCCAGGGCCTCAATGCACGCAACATCTTCCCCGACTGGATCGCCCTCAACAACGGCACCACCCACGGCATCGAGGCCAGCGATGCCGGCATCCAGGTAGGGCTGACAGCCGATATCCACAAGGCGCTCGTGCCTTACAGCGTCAGTGGGGCTCAGCACGGTACCTCCGGCAACAGCTCGGACCGGCTGCGGGAGATTGCCGACCGCACCGCCACCACCAAGGCCAACGTGGCCACTGCCCTGCAGATGATTTCCTGGGGCCTTGAGGTTAACGATTACGGCAATGCCCAATTGGACGCCAACGGCAACTTCATCAAGGTTAAGGGTGAGGGGATGACCGAAGAGCTGTGGGCCGAGATGGTCGCCCATGCCGAGTCGAAAGGCTGGAAAAAGGGCGATTACAAAAACCTCAACCTGCCATTTGAAAACAAACTGTTGGCCCAGCCGCAGGAGGTTAGGGAGCGGATGGCCAAAAGGGTCGAGGATTTCGCCTACAAAATGATGGTGGAGGTATTAAACGCCAAGGACACCGCGCCGCTGGGCATCGCGGCGATCCTGAAGTCGGGATCGTACGATGTGGGAGCAAAGGCATCCAGAGTCGAGGACCCCTCCGCCTGGAGCGATTCCCAGATTGTTGAGCGCGCGAAAACAATCGTCAGCGACAAGGGGCCAGAGGGCAACTTCGAGGACTGACCGGTCGCCGTTGTCCAGGCCCGAAAACTCATCCCCCTTAAAGTTCCTCCCCTCGGGCCAGGACTTTAAGGGGGATTTTTCGTCCTTGGCGATGAATACCTTTATTCAAGCATCTGGCGGACCCGCTCAAGAAAACGTTCAGTTGTGAAAGGTTTCTGCAGAAAGTTGATATTTTCTTCAAGCGTTCCTTTATGGACGAACAGTTCATTGGTGTATCCGGACATGTAAAGGACCATGAGGCTGGGTATTGTGCCACAGATGGTCTCGTACAGCTCCTGGCCGTTCATTTCCGGCATGATGACATCGGTCACAAGAAGTTCGATGACGTCCCCATGCTGTATTGCCAATTCCTGGGCCACGGAGGGAAGCTCGGCCACGATCACCCGGTAGCCCGACGATTCCAGCAGCTCTACCGTCATGGTACGGACCATTTCATTGTCCTCGACCACCAGGATGGTACCGCCGACTCTAGTCATCGCTTTTGGGGCCTCCAACTGCGCGCCCTCTTCGGATACCTGGACCGGCCCCTTGGCCAGCGGCAGATAAATCCTGAAGACGGTTCCCTCTCCGATCCTGCTATTGACGGCGATATAGCCTTCATGCTGCTTGACGATGCCGTAGACGGTTGCCAAGCCCAGCCCGGTGCCATGCCCGATCTGCTTGGTGGTGAAAAAAGGTTCGAAGATGTGGCTCAGGGTATCGTCGCCCATGCCGCACCCGCTGTCGCTGAATGCCAGTAACGCATAGGGGCCCGGCTGCATGCCCGGGTGTTGCCGGGCGTACTCGTTATCGATGACCACGTGCCCGGTTTCCACAACGATCTTTCCGTTGCCTGCGATGGCATCCTGGGCATTGACCGCAAGATTGAGCAGGATCTGCTCCACTTGACCGCGGTCGGCCCAGATAACGACTCCCTTCGAAGCCGGCTGCATGTCTATGGCGATGTTTTCACGGATAGTACGGCGCAGGATATCGTGGAAGGTGGCGATAATCTCGTTCAGATCCACGGCCTTCATGGTAAGCAACTGTTTGCGGCCAAAGCTGAGCAGTTGCTTGGTCAGGTCGCGGGCCTTATTGGCGGCGCTGATGATACCCTTTGTTTTTTTTGTCAGCGGGTCTCCGTCCGGCAGTTTGCGCTGGATCATGTCGGCATAGATGAATATGGGCGTCAGGAGGTTGTTGAAATCGTGGGCAATCCCGCCTGCCAGCTGGCCGACGGCCTCGATCCTCTGTACATGGTGCAATTGGGCCTCAAGATGTTTCCGCTGTTCGTCGGACCGGCAGCGCCCGATTGCTATGCTGGCCAGATTGGCCGCCGCCTCGATCAGTTTGATCTCTGGTGGTGCAGGGGAGTGCGGCTCGCGGTGATAGACGGCAAAGGTTCCCAACAGGTCCCCTTCCGCGGAGATCACCGGTTCGGACCAGCAGGAGCGTAACCCGACCTCACGCGCAGGTTTGAATCCTTTCCAGAATGGATGGTCCTCGATATCTTCCACCACCACCCGCTGCCGGCGATGGGCGGCAGTTCCGCATGAGCCGATACCTTCCGCGATCCGCAGCCCGTCAATGGCCTGGTTGTAAAAATCAGGCAGGCTGGGGGCGGCGCCATGGCGCAAGCGGTTTCCAGAATCATCAACCAGGAGCACTGAACATAGCGCTCCTTCGTAATCCTGTTCCACAAAGCTGACGATGTGCTGCAAAAGTTCGGTCAGGCTGCTGCCGGTGGCCATTTCTTCGAGGATGTGCAACCTGGCACGTTCACGAAGTTCGCCCCTCTTCCGTTCGCTGATATCCCTGGCAATGCTTAGAATGAGCTGCTTGCCGTTGCTTTCTATTACCTGGGCGCTGATTTCGACCGGCAGGACAGAACCGTTCCTGGTGAGGTAGGCCGATTCGAAGGTCTCCTTGCCGCGTTGCTGGAGATGCTTGATATTGGGATTGATGCGGGCCGCCAACTCTGCCGGCTTGATGTCGTGCAGCAATTTCCCGATCAGCTCTTCCTGGGCGTAGCCGGTGAGTTTGCAGAAGGAGTTATTGGCCTGCAGCAACCGTCCCTCGATATCCAACAGCAGGATGGCGTCGTTGGCGGCATCGATCTGGGCCGCTTTGACGCGCACCTGTTCCTGTTGCTCGTGCAAAGAGTTCTGGGTTGCCAACAACCGGTCGAGATGGCGAAACAGAATCCTGGTCAGAACGATGATCATTAAGCATAGCCCCAGCGTCAGGCTGGATTGCATAATTGCCTTGCGGGACCAGGGCGCCAGTATGTCGTTTTTATTGAGCGAGACCACAGCCACCACAGGAAAGCGGGACAGGCGCTGATAGGAGACGATATGGGGAGACTTGTCCAGGGCGTTGGGGTCTTTTTCTACTTGAAAGGTGCCTGATGGGGAAACAGGTAGCTTTTCGCGAAACAATTTGGTCTTCCGGATGTCGGATTCATAGGCGTTTTCAATGTAAGGCTCAAAAACCAGGGGAAAGCCATCGGTGCGGATCAGTGCGATCCTGCCGTGTTGTCCCAGGCTGGCGGCACTGAAGAACCTTTTGAAATATTTGACTTCAAAGGCCACTGCCACCAGGCCCGAATACGTTTCGCCCGGCTTGTTGAGCGGCCTTATCAGGTTGAAGCGCCACCGTTTGACCAATCGGCTCATAACCGGCTTTGTGATGGAAAGATCGGCCTTGGGGTTGTTGAGGTAATAACGAAAATAATCGCGGTCAGCGACATTGATCTTTTTTGATGGGAAATCAATGGAATTGACGACCATGTTGCCATGCCTGTCAGCTACGAATAAAGATCCAATCTGGGGCGAATCCGCTACCAAACGGCGCAGCTCCTGGAACAAATCCTCCTGTCTGAGCCGCTCCAGGCCTCCTTCCCGGCGTATGCTGTGCAGGACATCCTTCAAAACCCGATCGGATTCTCCAAAAGCGCTCTCGCTATGCTCCGCCAGTGCCCGGGCGTAGCCTTCGGTTTGCCGTTCGGCGGTGTTTATTATGGCCTGGCGTTCCGAAACGATGCCCCACGCTGAAATGCAGACAACTGCAGCAAGGAGAAGTCCTACAACAATCCTGATACGGGATTTGAATTTTGAGATTGTAGGCACGTATGCCGGCATGCTCATTGTCCCAGTTTTGCAAAGTTATGCCGTTGCATGGCTGTAAATTTCATTTAAAACGATAATAAACCGATCCTGAACACGTTTCCAGCGATAATATATCGGTTGCACATTATTATTGATTTAATTGGTGGGTTATCATGTCGATGATGGGGATTACATGTCTCTGGTGACAAATTAAAAGCCCCTTGGCGTCTGCCGCGGGGCTTTTATTTCGGCGCTTTATCAAGTCGCCGAACGCTGTTGCTAAGGAATTTATGCCTTTGTAGCTGCTTTTTCCGATTTTGCGGCAAATC
>MTLE01000064.1_pt1 | contig 173034 bp, 145 predicted proteins | sample 1982461 | NCBI WGS metagenome assembly MTLE01 (sample SAMN05712605, study PRJNA340218) | biofilm metagenome | isolation source: sample SPL anode biofilm adapted to -200 mV | place: USA | collected 2012-02-03
ATTCGGTATGGTGTATTTTTTTTATATGTTAGAAGTTTCTATCCGAACAGGCCCTGGAATAGTTCGCAGTTAGTTGTTCCTCTGGACCATTCCACACGCGACAATTCGCCAGCAAGCTGTCGGTCGCTGATGTATATGAGTCCCGTCACAACAAAGCTGCTCGCTAGATAAAAAGACATATTTCGAGCGCAGTGAGAACGCCATTGGTGTTGCTGCGCTTTGAAAAAAGACTCTACTTGTGTAGAGTCTTTTTTCTTTGTCCGTAGAATATTTAATTTAATATAATCCACAAGAAATAAAAAAACAAATATTCGGAAAATTAAAATTTACTCTATCAGTATATTTTTAATGTTATAATTATTCTGAAAAGGCGGAATGGGAAGGATTAAATATCGAAAATTCCACAAAGAATATCCGATATCCGCAAAAATGATAAGGGGGCTGGGAAGATGAAAAAAGTTTTATCAATTATGATGGTAATGATTATGGCGTTTATGGTTGCTGCCTGTGGTGGAGGCGGCAAAACGCCGGCGAAAACTGACAGTAAGGCTGGCAAGGTAGATCGCAGCAAACAATTTATTACCGTATTAACAGGTCCTACTAGCGGTATTTACTTCCCGATTGGCGGTGCATTTTCAAAATTGATTGGTTCTATGGGATATAAAACTTCAGCTACGGCTACTGGTGCTACTGGTGAAAACATAAATGCAATTTTGACTGGACAGGGAGAATTGGCAATTGCTATGTCTGACTCTGTTATACAGGCAATAGAGGCTTCAGGTGCTTATGAAGGCAAAAAACCTGCTGAAGACTTACGTGTAATGATGGGACTTTGGCCTAATATTTGCCAAATTGTTACTACTTCTGATTCCGGTATCAAAACATTTGCTGATTTAAAAGGTAAAAAGGTTGGTGTTGGTGCGCCTAATTCCGGCGTTGAATTGAATGCTCGCATGATGTATGAAGCACATGGTATGAGCTATGCAGATTCAAAGGTTGACTATCTATCTTACGGTGAAGCAATTGATCAGATGAAAAACGGTCAATGCGATGCTGCATTTGTTACTTCAGGATTGGGTAATGCCACTATTAAAGAATTAGGTACTACGAAAAAAATCGTGTTTGTTCCTGTGGAAGGTGAGGCCTTGAAAAAATTAATGGCTAAATATCCCTTCTATGTTGAATGGAAAATACCTAAAGAAACTTATGGCACTGATGTAGATACTACTACTGCAGCTGTAATGAACGTTATGCTGGTGAGCAAGAGCCTTCCTGATGATGTAGTTTACGATTTATTGACAGGAATTTACTCTGAGGAAGGGTTAAAAACAATTGGTGATTCGCATGCTACAGCTAAAAGAGAAATAAAACTTGACACTGCTTTGCGTGGTATCAAAGGGACTAAAATGCAATTGCATCCTGGTGCCGTTAAATTCTATAACGACAAAGGCATAAAATAAACTATCATACAATGAACAGACAAAGAAACATTCACATAATATTTTTGGTACTAGTACTTATTTGTTCAGGATCTTGGTATTACTGGGCGTCGCAAACCGTATTGCGTATTTATGATTATAGGTCCGGCGAAATTTATGTTGAAGTACCAGCCAAAGAGGGCGACAAGCTTTTCTTTGGCTGGGTTCATTCATGGGAGAAGATCCCTTGGCATGAATACTACCACATATCTAAGGATAACTCATTGGTGTTGGATACCATTTCTTTTCCGGCATTTGGTGCAGGTATTCCTGAAAACAAAGGGAAGGTCTGCCGCATAGAAAATGGATTGATTTATATGGATGAAATTGGTCAGGTTTTCCATGAATTTAATTGGATTAATTCACATTTTGCCACACGTGAAATTATCCTAAATGGTCAGCTGATTTCTAAGGGGGATAGGCTGCCTGAGCATACTCGACTACGGCTTGTTGTCGAAAGGAGATTGAAAAAATGGCTAAAGTAAACAATGATACACAGCAGTCAACCTCCGAGGAAAATAAAGAGACTATTCAGTTCGAAGGGGATAGTGAGCTTGTAGAAAAATCTGAAGAGATAGTCAGAAAGCTGGATAAAGAATCTGCTACTAGAATCTTTACCAGTGAATCAATGAAAAAGTTTCTTTACATAGTAGCAGTATTGGTTTCCTGTTATCATCTTTATACAGCATTTTTTGGACCGCCGGTTACTTTAAAACATCGTTCTTTACATGTTGCTATGATGCTTTCCATGGCTTTTATCATGTATCCTTTTTCTCGTAAATGTGATAATAAAAAAGTTGCGTGGTATGATTGGATTTTTGTGGTACTTTCCTGCGCGGTACCGTTTTATGTTTGGACAGATTATTTAGGCGTAGTTGAGAGGGCAGGAAGAGCAAGTGAGACCGACATGGTAATAGCAACTTTGCTCGTGGTTTTAGTTCTTGAGGCATCGCGACGTGTTACCGGTTGGGCATTGCCTATCTTGAGTTTGACTTTTATCGCCTATGGATTATTTGGACGCGATATGCCTGGGATTTTTGCTCATCGTGGTTACAGTTGGATTGCTCTCTCAAATCACTTTTTTGCCAATACCGAAGGAATCTATGGCACTTCTGTCAGTGTTGCTGCAAGTTATATATTTTTGTTCATTTTGTTCGGCTGTGTCATGAACAAATGCGGTATGGGTCAATTCTTTAATGATTTGGCTTTGTCTCTGGCAGGCGGTTCTAAAGGAGGTCCTGCTAAAGTCTCTGTTATTGCCTCAGGATTCTTGGGTTCGATTAATGGATCAGCAATCGCGAACGTTGTAACTACCGGTGCTTTTACGATTCCTTTAATGAAGAAGACCGGTTATTCAAAAGAATTTGCTGGCGCGGTGGAATCTTCTGCTTCCGTAGGCGGACAGTTGCTGCCACCTATTATGGGTGCTGCCGCTTTCATTATGGCTGAAATGCTGGGTGTGCAATACTCTAGTATAGTTATCTGGGCTACCTTGCCAGCCTTGCTGTACTACCTGGGTATCATGATTCAGGTTCAACTAAGAGCTTCAAAGGATGGCTTGGTTGGCTTGCCCAAAGAAAAATTGCCAAATGTCAGCGCGGTTGTTAAAGACAAGGGCCACTTGTTCCTTCCGATAATATTCTTGCTTTACATGCTTTTCTTCTCTGGAAGAACGGTTATAAATTCCGCATTCTTAACGATTATTGTAACGATCATTGTTTCTCAATTCAAAGCGTCTACTCGCATGGGAGTCAAGGATATTGTTGATGCGCTGGCAGATGGTGCTAAGCAGACTGTTTCAGTCGCAATTGCTTGCGCTTGCGTAGGCATTATTATCGGCGTGTCATCCAAAACCGGTTTTGGGTTGACTATTGCTAATACGATTATATCCATTGGTGAACAAAGCTTACTGTTTACACTGGTCTTCACGATGATTACATGTATGATTTTAGGAATGGGCTTACCATCTATTCCTGCGTATATTATTACGGCAACGATTGCTGCGCCTGCATTGTCTAAGCTTGGCATACCAGCTGCTGCAGCACATATGTTTTCTTTCTATTTTGCCATGTTTGCAAATCTTACCCCCCCTGTAGCACTGGCTGCTTTTGCGGCAGCGGGCTTATCGGGCGGTGATCCGATGAAAACAGGCTTGCAGTCAGTTAAGCTATCCATTGCTGGTTTCATCGTGCCATTTATGTTTGTTTATTCGCCACAGCTAATGTTAATCAACACCACTTGGACAGAAGGTATTTGGGTAACATTGTCTGCCTGTTTAGGCGTGTTTTTGATTGCAGTAACTACTGAAGGTTATTTATATGCTCCTGTAAATGGTTTTTACCGCATAATTACAGCGGCTGGAGCTCTATGTTTAATTGAGAGCGGTATAATTACAGATATTTTTGGTTTAGTCGTTCTGGCTCTCATTATCTTCCTCCAGAAAAAGAAAGCAAAAGCTATAAAAATGCGAGCTGCAGCATAATCAAGATAAATAATGCGCAAAGTTTTACTAAATATTGGGGTTTAAAAAAACCCCAATATTTTTTTGTGCCGTATGGAATGGACAAATAATCACTTAGAGAATACAAAAGGTACTTAATTTAAAATACTTGCGGAAAATATTGACATTTTGAATATTTACCTATATCATTGTACGTGCTGTTGTATGTTTATTCGCGGGGAGGATTATGGGGATATGGGGAAAATGACTAATTTCAGATGGAAAGTTGCCTGGCTTATTTTTATCCTGAGTTTTGTTTCTTACATGGATCGCGTTAATCTGTCGGTTGCAACGCCGGTTATTATGAAAGAGTATGGCTTTGATAAGGTTGATATGGGTTTAATCCAAACATTCTTTTTTGCCGGCTACGCACTAATGCAGGTGCCTGGCGGTATGATGGCAGAAAAATTTGGTCATCGCATTACAGGTACTTTGGCAGTTATCTGGTGGTCTGTTTTTACTGTGCTTACTGCTTGCGCCAAAGGTAAGTTTAGTTTTGCTGCAATTCGTTTCTTGTTCGGTATGGGTGAAGGTCCTGTTTATCCGGCTTTTGGTATAGCTATTTATCGCTGGTTTAATGTAAAAGAAAAAGGTAATGCCAGTTCTTTCCTTTTGACTGGCTCTTTCCTCGGACCGGTAATCGGACCAGCTGCTACAGTTGCCTTGCTTTCTTTATTTGGCTGGCATATGGTTTTTATCCTTTTTGGTCTAGCTGGTTTTGTAATGGCCTACTTCTGGTATAAATATGTACCGGAAAATCCGGCTGATAGTCCTTATGTTAATGCAGAGGAGCTGGCTTTTATACAAGAAGGCCGCGGCACTGCTGATACCAAAAAGGAAGTTGCACCTTGGGGAAAACTTTTCCGTTCGACGCAGTTCTGGGCAATCGGCATCCAATATTTCATAACTGATTATGTTATGTTTGTATTTTTAGCCTGGCTGCCGTTGTATCTGATGGAAGCACATGGTTTTTCACTGGCAAAAATGGGCATGTGGGCTGCATTGCCATGGCTTACCCTGATCATCGTAACTTTTGGCGCCGGTTATGTCTGTGATAAAGCAATTGCCGGAGGTGGTTCGCAATACTGGATTAGGACGATAACAGGTGCTTCTGGTATAGTACTATGCTCAATAGCATTATATATGGCGACTTTGACGTCTGATCCAATGCTGAATGTTATGTGGTTATCGTTGTCATTAGGTTCTCTTGGTTTAACATTTAATGCTTCCTGGGCTTGCGCTATAAATCTTGGTGGCAAGTTTGCCGGTTCTGTTTCCGGTTGGATGAATTTCTGGGGTAATGTTGGTGGAGTTATAGCACCAACCCTGACTGCGTGGATTGCTACTGCCTATAGTTGGGATGCAGCACTTTTGGCCACTGCTTTTTCGGGAATCATTGGTGTTATTGCCTGGATTTTTGTTAAACCAGATAAGCCAATTGTCTGATACTTGTCTTTAACCAAGAAATAAGCTATAATATTTGGAGTGGTTGAGGGAAACTCACCACTCCTATTTTCATAATAGACAGTTCGTAACCATCCTGTCTCTAAATAAAACTACGGGCGATACTGCTGACAGGCAGTGCTTTGTTGTTTATTTCAGAGGCCGTTAGGCCTCTTTTTATTTTTCTGTCAGGGTGTCTGCAAAAGGGAGAGAAAACATTTTGAACAAAGAATTTACCAAAACCAGGAAATTAACTATTTCTGCACTATGCATTGCGTTATATGTTGTAGTAATGCTGTGTACGCAAAGCTTTGCCTTTGGTCAGTATCAAATACGTATCGCAACAGCCCTCTATGCTTTGAGTGCTATGTTTCCGTTTTTAGTGGTGCCGTTTGGTCTTGCAAATTTTGTCAGCAATTCAATTATGGGTGGACTGGGTCCTTTGGACATGCTGGGAGGAGCTTTGGTTGGTTCAGCAACCAGCGCAGCAATCGTCTGGTTAAAAAGCAAAGACTTACCAAATTATTTAATTGCATTGGCAATTACGCTGATTCCTGGTTTGGGCGTACCAATCTGGCTTTCTTTACTGCTTGGTATACCATACTGGGTATTGGCTTCTTCAATAATTTTAGGCCAGCTTGTTGCTGGAATTGTTGGTGCTGCTTTGGTGACTGCTTTAGAGAAGAAAGAAGTTTTAACAGAAGTAATTGATAAAAGGTAGGAGGCTAATATGGCTGGAAGAGACAAAAAAGATTTGGCAGGCGTTACGTTATTAGGCAATCAGAATACGAAGTATCCCATGGACTATGCACCGGAAGTACTGGAATCTTTTCCAAATAAGCATCCGGGCAATGATTATTTTGTTAAATTCAACTGTCCGGAATTTACCAGTCTTTGTCCGATGACAGGGCAGCCTGATTTCGCTACTATTTATATATCCTATGTGCCGGATGAAAGGCTTGTGGAAAGCAAGGCATTGAAACTGTATTTGTTTAGTTTCCGCAATCATGGTGATTTTCATGAGGACTGTGTGAACATTATCATGAAAGACCTTATAAAACTGCTGGATCCTAAGTATATAGAAGTATTAGGAAAGTTTACGCCACGTGGTGGTTTGAGCATTGATCCTTACTGCAATTATGGCAAGAAGGGAACTGATTGGGAGACAACCGCAAAAGAGCGTTTGCATTTTCATGATATGAATCCAGAAACTGTGTATTATCGCAAATAACAAATTAAGGCCACGTCGTAGTTTTTAGCAAACCTCAGGAAAAAAAGCCGAGGGTTCGTTTTTAAAACTGACGTGGTTTTTGCATTATTTAAGAAATTTTGATTACCCTTCTCTTTTTTTGATTACTATGTTACAATAGGCATGTATTTAAAAATAAGGGGATTTTTGCATTTTGCGGGACTCAAAAAGTTCCGCGAGGGACAAAAGTCTAGTGCTTGGGGAGTTCAAATGGACAATATTATCAATTTACAGAAAAAAATTGTGCCTGAACTCAGCGAATTGTTGGTATTAAGGTACCAGGTACTTCGCCAAGTAAGTCACGAATCACCTATTGGCAGAAGAGCACTAGCCAATCGTTTGGGCCTTAGTGAAAGAGTTTTGCGCGCACAGGTTGATTTTCTGAAGAACTGTGGTCTTTTGAATTTTTCACCTTTGGGTATGTATGTTACAGATGAAGGAGAGGAAATTCTTAAGGAATTAGCTGATTACGTACGTAAATTGCAGGATCTCTCATCTTTAGAAAATCTGCTTAGTGAAAAACTTAATATTGCCAGGGTGGTAATTATTCCTGGAGATTGTGACCAGGAGGATGTAGTAAAACGAGAAATCGGACGTGCTGCGGCAGGCATACTTATTAATCTGCTTAGTGACGGTGAAGAGCATATCGTCGCAGTAAGCGGAGGCACTACAATGGCTGCTTTGGCTGCTAATGTCAGCGGCAGTGCACCAAAAACAGTTGTCGTTCCGGCCCGTGGGGGGCTCGGCGATAATGTTGAAGACCAGGCAAATACGATTGCTTCAGTTTTAGCGCGAAAATTTGGAGCGAGGTACAAACAGCTTTATGTACCGGATGGAGTCAGCGAAGAGATACTGAACAGCATTTTGGCTGAAGATACAACAGTCAAATCAGTAGTTGAAATTATCAGAAATGCTGACATTCTTGTACATGGTATGGGAAGAGCGGATACTATGGCAAGGCGCCGTGGTCTGGCACCAGATATTCTGCAGAAATTGGAAAAAGAAGGCGCTGTTGGTGAAGCCATAGGCCAATATTGCAGCCTGGACGGTAAGGTTGTTTATGTTACAAATAACGCCGGTCTGATGGTTAACGATTTAATGCACATCAGGAAAGTAATAGGCATCGGCGGAGGCAAGTCAAAAGCTGCCGCGATTCTGGCAGTTATCAGAGCATCACGACAGGATATCCTTATTACAGATGAAGCTGCGGCTAAGGACATCACCAAAATCATTACAGAAGAGCTTTAAATACCGGTTAATCAAAATACAGATATTTCAAGGAGGTTTTTGTATTATGGCAAATGTAGCAAAAGTTGGTATTAATGGGTTTGGAAGAATAGGTAGAAATGTATTTCGTGCAGCATTAAACAACCCGGAAATTGAAATTATAGCAGTTAATGACCTTACAGATGCGGCTACTTTGGCACATCTCTTAAAATATGATTCTATTCATGGTACTTTTGATGCAGATGTGACTGTTGACGGCGATAGTCTGGTAGTAAACGGTAAAAAAGTCAAAGTATTGGCACAGACTGACCCGGCAAAACTCCCATGGGGAGAGCTTGGCGTGGATATTGTCGTTGAATCTACCGGCCGTTTCACTGTTGGCGAAAAAGCAAAAGCACACATTGACGGAGGCGCTAAAAAGGTTATTATTTCTGCACCTGCTAAGGGTGAAGATATCACTATCGTTATGGGTGTTAATGAAGCTAAATACGATGCTGCAAAGCATAATATTGTTTCTAATGCATCCTGCACAACTAACTGTCTTGCACCTTTCACAAAAGTATTGCTGGAAAATTTTGGCATTGAAAGCGGCTTGATGACTACAGTTCATTCCTATACAAATGACCAGAGAATTCTTGATTTGCCACACAGCGATTTGCGTCGTGCGCGTGCTGCTGCTATGTCAATCATTCCTACTACAACAGGTGCTGCCAAAGCGGTTGCCCTCGTACTTCCTGAATTGAAAGGAAAAATGAATGGTTTTGCTATGCGTGTTCCTACTCCTAACGTTTCTATCACTGACTTGACCGTTGTTCTTAGCAAGGACACAAATGAAAAAGAAATCAATGAAGCACTGAAAAAAGCGGCAGAAGGCGAATTAAAGGGAATCATGGGCTACAATGAATTGCCATTAGTTTCCAGGGATTATAATGGCTGCCCGCTGAGCTCAATCGTTGACGGTCTCTCTACCATGATGGTTGGCCCAAGAATGGCTAAGGTTGTTGCCTGGTATGATAATGAATGGGGTTATTCCAATAGAGTCGTTGATCTGGCTATTTACATGGCCAAAAAAGGTTTGTAATAGTCGAAAGAGAGGTTCTGTTTGATGGATAAGAAAACCCTATGGGATTTGGATGTTAAAGGCCGCAAAGTGCTAGTTCGTGTGGATTATAATGTTCCAATGGACGAGAGCGGCAAAATAACAGACGATACCCGTATACGTGCTTCTTTAGATACTATAAAATATTTGCTGGCCAATAAAGCAGCGGTAATTCTGATGGCGCATCTTGGCCGTCCTAAAGGAACAGTTAATAAAAAATACAGTCTGCAGCCCGTCGCGGCTTATTTAGCCGAGCTATTGGGTGTGCCAGTAAAATTTGCAGGCGACTGTGTAGGTCCTGAAGCAGTGGCTGCCGCAGAAAAACTTGTCCCTGGCGAAATATTAATGCTGGAAAATCTGCGTTTCCATGCTGAAGAAGAAAAAAATGACATGTCTTTTGCTGAACAGCTAGCTTCTTTGGCTGATTTGTATGTAAACGATGGTTTCGGCGTTTCTCACAGAGCACATGCTTCGGTGGAAGGCGTTACACATTTTTTGCCATCAGCAGCAGGCTTTTTGCTGGAAAAAGAAATTCGCTATGTCGGTCAGGCTGTTGAAAATCCGATTCATCCTTTTGCTGCCATAATCGGCGGAGCAAAGGTATCTGATAAAATAGGCGTAATAGATAATCTGCTTGATAAGGTCGATGTACTCTTGATTGGCGGTGGTATGGCCAATACATTTTTAGCTGCAAAAGGCTACAAAATAGGTAAATCACTTGTCGAGGCAGATAAAATTGATTTGGCTAAAGAACTGCTGATAAAAGCAGAAAAGAAAAACGTTAAGCTTTATTTGCCTGTTGACCTTGTGATGTCGGAAGCATTTGCTGCTGATGCTAAAAACATGGCACAAGACATTGAGAATCTGGATCAAAGCTGCATGGCTCTGGATATCGGCCCTAAAACAGCTGCACTTTATGCTGACGCCCTGAAAAGCGCGAAAATGATCGTCTGGAATGGACCTATGGGTGTTTTTGAAATGGATGCCTTCTGTAAAGGAACGGAAGCGGTTGCCAAGGCTGTTGCCGCTAACAGAGGTGTCACAATTGTCGGTGGCGGAGATTCTGTCGCAGCTATTGATAAGTTAGGACTTGAAAAAAAGATAAGACACATTTCAACTGGCGGAGGAGCTTCTTTGGAATACTTGCAGGGGTTGGTATTGCCAGGCATTGCGGCTCTGGACGATATACGCAGACCGATGGTAGCAGGTAACTGGAAAATGCACAAGAACGTTAGTGAAAGTATTGCTCTGGCAGAAGATATCGTTGCTGAAACTAACGGGACTTTAAATGAAGTTGTTATTTTCCCTCCTTTTACGTCACTCGAGAGCGTAGCTGACGCGATTGATGGCAAACATGTGGGTTATGGCGCGCAAGATTTACACTGGGAAGATCAAGGCGCATTTACCGGTGCAGTATCAGGGACAATGATAGCTGATATTTGCTGCGAGTATGTAATTGTTGGCCATTCTGAACGCAGAACGATGTTTGGCGATAATGAAGTTGCTGTAGCAAAGAAAGTTGCTGCTGTTTTCAGAAACGGCATGAAACCTCTATTGTGTGTCGGTGAAAACGCTAAGGAGCGCACTGAAGGTAAAACTGCGCGTAAAATCAGCATGCAGATTAATAATGCTTTTAAAGGCTTGCAGGCAGAGCAGGCCAAAGAGGTTGTTGTTGCCTATGAACCACTTTGGGCTATTGGCAGCGGGCAAGCAGCAACAGCTAAAGATGCGCAGGAAGTATGCAATTTGATTCGTGAAAAATTAACCAAAATGTTTGGCGAAAAAATTTCACGCCAGGTGCGTATTCTGTACGGCGGCAGTGTTAACGAAAACAATGCAGGTACTTTTAAAATCAGCGGTATTGATGGCGTGCTTGTAGGTGGAGCAAGCCTCAATGCGCAGGCTTTTTCTGCGATAGTCAGAAGTTTTTAGAAGGAGCAAATATACATATGACTAAAAAACCGGTCATGCTGATGATTCTTGACGGATGGGGCATAGCACCAGATTCTCCTGCTAATGCTGCAACGAGGGCAAGGACACCAAATTTGACGAAACTGTTTGCGACATGCCCACATACCGAACTTGTTTGTTCCGGTGAAGCAGTAGGTTTGCCTGAGGGTCAAATGGGCAATTCGGAGGTGGGACATCTGAATATTGGTTCCGGCCGGATTGTTTATCAAGAATTAACGCGTATTTCCAAGGCAATAAAGGATGGCGATTTCTTCAAGAATCCGGTGCTGAAGACTGCTATGAAGGCAGCGAAGGAGAAAAAGTCTTCGTTACATCTTATGGGCTTGCTTTCTGACGGCGGCGTTCATAGTCACTTAGAGCATTTGCTGGCTCTTCTTCGTATGGCAGCAGATCAAGGTCTCGAGGATGTCTATATTCACGCTTTTCTTGATGGACGTGATGTGGGGCCCAAATCGGCATTACATTACGTTAAAGAACTGGAAAATGCCATTAAGGATGTAAAGGTCGGACGTATTGCGACTGTTTCAGGCCGTTATTATGCCATGGACAGGGATAAACGCTGGGAACGTTTGGAAAAAGCTTATAACGCAATTGTCCTGCATGAAGGCAAAAAAGCTGCTAGTGCATCTCAAGGTATACAAGCTTCTTATGATGCAGGTGTAAACGATGAGTTCGTGGAGCCATTTATAGTTATAGATGATCAAAAAGCATGCATTAATGAAGATGATGAAGTTGTTTTCTTTAATTTCAGACCGGACAGAGCAAGACAGATTACACGGGCATTTGTCGATAAAGATTTCTCCTTTTTCCCCAGACCATTTGTGTTGTCCTCTGAAGCTTTTGTCTGCATGACCCAATATGATGAAACAATTGATGCCCAAGTTGCTTATCCGCCGACACCGCTAAAAAATACGTTAGGTGAGGTGCTGTCAAAGGCTGGCTTGCATCAATTACGCATTGCTGAAACGGAAAAATACGCCCATGTGACATTTTTCTTTAATGGTGGAGAAGAAGTACCTAATCCATTGGAGGATAGGATACTTGTCCCTTCGCCTAAGGTTGCTACATATGACTTGCAGCCAGAAATGAGCGCTTATCAAGTAACAGATAAGTTGCTTGAAGCGTTAAGCAAGGATATTTACGATGTAATTATCCTGAACTTTGCGAATCCGGATATGGTAGGACATACCGGTATTTTTGCTGCGGCCGTAAAAGCTATGGAAGCAATTGATGATGTTGTAGGGCGTATCACACAGGCAATAACTGCTCTTGATGGCATAGTTTGCATTACTGCCGACCATGGCAATCTGGAAACTATGGAAGATGAGAGAAGTCACGAACCATGCACATCACATACGACCAACAAAGTGCCTTTCCTTTTAGTTGGTGATAGGCAAAGGAGAAATCTGCGCGCTGGTATTTTGGCCGACATCGCACCTACCATTTTGGAATTGCTTGTTTTACAGCAGCCGGAAGAAATGACCGGCCGCAGTTTATTAATAAAATAAATTTACGAGGTGAATTGAAATGGCACTTATTTCCGCCGTTTATGCAAGAGAAATTCTGGATTCCCGTGGCAATCCAACTGTTGAAGTTGAAGTATGGCTGGATGACGGTTCTATGGGAAGAGCAGCTGTTCCTTCCGGAGCATCTACCGGAGCATATGAAGCTGTTGAATTAAGAGACGGTGACAAAGATCGCTATATGGGCAAAGGTGTGTCCAAAGCGGTTGATAATGTCAATGATATTATCGCTGAAGCATTAATCGGCCTTGATCCTATCAGACAAGTTGAAATTGATAATATGCTGATCAGGCTTGACGGTACGCCTAATAAGGGTAATTTGGGGGCTAATGCGATTCTCGGCGTTTCTATGGCAGTCGCAAAGGCGGCGGCAGCATCCGTTGATATTCCGCTATATATGTACCTTGGCGGCGTTAATGCCAAAGAACTGCCTGTACCGATGATGAATATCTTAAATGGTGGCGCACATGCCGATAATAACGTTGATATTCAGGAATTTATGGCTATGCCTGTTGGCGCTCCGAGCTTTAGCGAAGCATTGCGCATGAACACCGAGATTTACCATAATTTGAAAGCAGTTTTAAAAGAACGTGGACTTTCAACGGCGATTGGCGATGAAGGCGGTTTCGCGCCAAACCTTTCTTCCAACGAAGAAGCGATAGAAGTTATTGTGGCCGCCATTAAAAAAGCTGGCTACAAACCAGGTGAAGACGTGGCTATTGCACTTGATATAGCTGCCAGCGAAATTTATAAGAACGGGAAATATAACCTGGCTGGTGAAGGCGTTGTTAAGACGTCTGTTCAAATGGTAGAATATTATGCTGCTCTTTGCGAAAAATATCCTATCGTTTCCATTGAAGATGGTCTTGATGAAGATGACTGGAAAGGCTGGGCACTTTTAACCAAGAAACTTGGAGGCAAGGTTCAATTAGTAGGCGACGACTTGTTTGTAACCAATTCTGAACGTTTGAGCCGCGGTATACGTGAAGGTGTTGCCAACTCTATTCTTATTAAGGTCAACCAAATTGGAACTTTAACAGAAACTTTTACCACAATTGAAATGGCTAAGCGCGCAGGTTATACTTGTGTAATCTCCCATCGCAGCGGCGAGACAGAGGATACAACGCTTGCTGATATCGCTGTGGCTGTTAATGCTGGACAGATTAAAACCGGTGCACCGGCACGTACTGATCGTGTTGCCAAATATAATCAATTACTGCGTATTGAGGAAGATTTGGCAAGCGCTGCACAATACAATGGTAAGAAAGTTTTCTATAATCTTAAAAATTTGTAATAAATATTGTAAAAAATGCAGCAGACCTATAGTCAGCTGCATTTTTTTTATGGTAAAATATTTGTTGGTGAAACTGCATAATAAACGTTTTTAATTGTACCTAATGTTACTTTTGTGGTAAAATATCATGGTACGAAATGTAGAGGAGGTATAATTGTGTACGAAACGATTCTAATGGTACTTGAAGTGCTGGTTAGCTTGGCATTGATTGCTGTTGTTTTGATGCAATCTGGGAAGAGTGCAGGCTTGTCTGGTTCTATCGGCGGCGGCGGGGAAACCTTCTTTGGCGGCAAGAGCAACGACATGGACGCAATGCTTGCAAAAGTAACAATTGTTTTGGGTGTTCTGTTTGGCGTGTTAACCCTGCTTATAGCGAAGGTATCCTGATTATTTTCGTTACATAGTTACCGTGGTATTTTATACCAAAAAAATACAAAAAAGATATATTTAGAAAGGGGTATAGGTTTTGAGTACATATCTAATTTTATCTGTGGCTGTTGGCATTCTTGCTCTGTTAGTTGCCTTCATGCTCGGTTCCGGAATCAGCAAAGCTGCTGCCGGAAATGAAAGGATGCAGGAGATTGCTGGTTATATTCACGAGGGTGCGATGGCATTCCTTTATAGAGAATATAAGTATCTTGCAGTTTTCGTTCTTGTTGTTGCTATCATAATTTCTGTTTTTCTGCAAGTTACTACTGCTATTTGCTTTGTGGTTGGTGCGGTTTTCTCAATTACGGCCGGCTACATAGGCATGACTGTTGCAACAAAAGCCAATGTTCGTACAGCTGAGGCTGCTCGTCATGGTATGAGTGAAGCACTTAAGATTGCTTTTTCCGGCGGTGCTGTAATGGGTCTTGGCGTGGTTGGCCTAGGTCTTATTGGTCTTGCAATGGTTTATTTTATTTTTGATAAAAACATCGATATCATAACAGGATTTGGTTTGGGAGCAAGTTCCATAGCTTTGTTTGCTCGTGTTGGCGGTGGTATCTATACTAAAGCTGCTGACGTTGGTGCGGATCTTGTTGGTAAAGTAGAAGCTGGCATTCCTGAAGATGATCCGCGTAATCCTGCTACTATAGCTGATAATGTTGGCGATAACGTTGGTGACGTTGCTGGTATGGGTGCTGACTTGTTTGAATCTTATGTTGGTGCTATCATTTCTGCATTAACTCTCGGAGCGGTTGTTTATAAAAACGGCGAAGGCGTAGAATTTGTCTTTATGCTTGCTCTCTGCGGAATTATTGCTTCTATTATCGGTGTGGTTTTTGCTCGCAACAGCAAATCACAGAATCCTCAAGCTGCTTTAAATAGCGGAACATATGTTGGCGGCGTTTTGGTTATACTTGCTGCCGGCTATTTAAGCAATTCTATTTTTGGCAATCTCGATGCCTTTTATGCAATTATTGCCGGTCTTATTGTTGGTATGATCATTGGTAAAATTACTGAAGTATATACCTCTGCTGACTTCGGCTCTGTTAAAAAGATTGCAAAACAATCTGAAACAGGTCCGGCTACCACTATTATCTCCGGTCTTGCTGTTGGCATGTATTCCACTTTTTGGCCAATGTTCTTTATCTGTATCGGCGTTGTAGTAGCTTTCTTCTCAATGGGCGGAGCTAAAGATCCTGGCATGGGACTTTTTGGTATCGCACTTGCTGCAGTAGGTATGCTTTCTACTACCGGTTTGACTGTTGCTGTTGACGCTTACGGTCCTATTGCAGATAACGCAGGCGGTATTGCTGAGATGTCTGAACTTCCTCACGAAGTTCGTGAAATTACTGACAAGCTTGATGCTGTAGGTAACACAACTGCTGCTATTGGTAAAGGTTTTGCAATTGGTTCTGCTGCATTAACAGCACTTGCACTTTTCTCTGCTTATGCACATGTTGTAAATCTGGATACTATTGATTTGTTGAATCCTGTTACTTTGGTAGGTTTGTTTGTTGGTGCAACTTTGCCGTTCGTATTCGGTGCTATGACCATGGAATCTGTTGGTAAGGCTGCTTTTGAAATGATTGAGGAAGTACGTCACCAGTTCCGTACCATTCCTGGTTTGCTTGAAGGTAAAGCTAAAGCTGACTATCGTCGTTGCGTAGACATTTCTACTGCAGCCGCTCTTCATGAAATGATGCTGCCTGGTATTATGGCAATAGTAGCTCCTCTTCTGATGGGTATGTTGTTTGGTGTTGAAGCTCTTGGCGGTATGCTTGCAGGTTCTCTTGCAGCTGGCGTATTGGTTGCTATTCTGATGGCAAATGCTGGTGGCGCATGGGATAATGCTAAGAAATATATCGAAGGCGGTGCTCATGGCGGTAAAGGCAGCGATGCTCATAAAGCAGCTGTTACCGGCGACACTGTAGGCGATCCTTTCAAAGATACTTCCGGTCCTGCAATGAATATTTTGATAAAACTTATGACGATCGTTGCACTTGTTTTCGCCCCTGTATTGGCACAGTATGGCGGTTTGTTGCTTGGTTGTATGAAATAATTGTAATTGTAAAAACCACATCTTCGGATGTGGTTTTTTTTATTTGCCTGCTCGTCTGTTTTGTTGTTCAAGCTAAAGATGCTATAATAGAAGAAATAAAGCACTGGAGGTAGCTAATCGTTGACAGTTATAGAGGGAGCAGAGCAGTATTTTTGGCAGGATGGTAAAAAAGGGGTGCTGCTGATTCATGGCTATACAGGTTCTCCAGCCGAACTAAAATTACTGGGAGAATATTTGAACAAAAATGGTTATTCGGTTTTTGGTGTGCGCTTACCTGGACATGGTACAACACCAGAAGAATTAAATAAAACTAGCTGGCCGATGTGGTATGAAGCCGTCAAGAAAGCTTACGACGAATTAAGTGATTGCTGCAGTGAGATCTCGGTTATTGGGCTGTCGATGGGCGGACTTTTGGCAATGAAATTGGCAGCAGAACAGCCGGTAAAAAAAGCAGTTTTTTTAGCTGCTCCGATTTATGTCTATGATAAGAGAGCGCACTTTGTACGTTTTGCCAAGTTTTTTAAAAAATGGGTTAAGAAGAAAAGCCGCAACTATCGAGTTGATAAAAAATATAACATAGCTTATGATGTAATGCCGCTTAATGCATTGGACAGCTTAATGAAATTAATTAATCATTGTGTCAGTAAGATCATACCGACAATTACAATACCTTGTTTGATTATGCAATCAAGGCAAGAACACACGGTGCGACCTGAAAGTGCAGAATTTATTTATGAAAAAATACCTGCTAAAGATAAAAAACTAGTCTGGGTTGAAAATGGCGGACATATTTTGACTTTAGGCGATAATCGTGACGAAGTTTTTAAAAATATTTTGAATTTTTTAGAGGAGTAACAAAATGACGGATCCAAAGGAATATACATGGTGCTTTGCCTGCGGCAAAGCTAATCCTATTGGCTTGAAGCTGGAATTCGAACGTACTGAGGAAGAATGCAGTGCAACTTTTATACCACAGCGTGAGCATCAAAGCTATGACGGCAGAATGCACGGCGGTTTGATCAGCACTTTGCTTGATGAAGTTATGGGAAATTATTTGTACATTGCAACCGGTAAGCCTGCTTATACGGCAAAAATAGAAGTGCGTTTTCGTCAGCCTGTCTTTATTGGCGAAAAAATTAAAGCTGTCGCACGCTTAAAACGTAAAAAAGGCCGCCTCGTAGAAATGACGGCTCAAATTATAAAGGAAGACGGAGTTTTGGCTGCGGAAGCCGAAGCCAAAATGATGTGTGAAGGTGACTTATGAAAAGTATCGAGGTTAAAAGCGCAATCCTGGAATTTATGAGGAGAAAGTGTTATGCACCGCTGAACGCTGAGGCCCTGATTGCCGAAATACCTATTGAAGGGCCACAACTGAATGAATTTTGGAAAAGTCTGTTGGAATTGGAAGCTAATGGTGAGATTATTAAAACCAGATTTGCAACCTTTGGGCTGCCAGAGAAAATGGGTTTGGTAGCCGGCCGTTTTCAGCTGACCAGCAAGGGCTTTGGTTTTGTAATACCAGATAATAAGGGAGAGGGACCTGATGTCTTTATTCCCCCGCGTGCTTTAAATGGTGCCATGAACAACGATAGGGTAATGGCTCGTGTCGAAACACGTGACGGCGGCAAGAAACCAGAAGGCGAAATAATCAGGATTATTACCAGGGCTAACAACAAAGTTGTTGGTGTTTTTATTAAGACAGGCGATTTTGGTTTTGTTGTACCTGATGACAAACGTATAGGACAGGATATTTATGTAGCACGTAAGAATTTTGGCGGCGCCAAGCCAAATCAAAAAGTTGTTGTAGAAGTTACTACCTGGCCGGAAGAACGTAAGAGTGCAGAAGGTAAGATTATTGAAATTCTTGGCAATCTTGGTGATGTAGGGCTGGAGATTCTTTCCATCATTAAACAGAATGACTTGCCGCTGGAGTTTCCGGAGGCAGTCATCAATGCGTCCAAACGCGTGCCAAATACCATCAAAGAAACGGATTTAAGGGGTAGACGTGACGTGCGTTCTTTGCCGCTTGTTACGATTGACGGTGAAGATGCCAAGGATCTTGACGATGCTGTTTATGTACGGCGTCAGGGCGAAGATTTTCTGCTAGGAGTTTATATTGCCGATGTTAGTCATTATGTTAAGGAAAATGCTATTTTAGATAAAGAAGCAAGAGAACGGGGGACCAGCGTATACTTGGTAGACCGCGTTATTCCTATGCTGCCGGAACGCTTGTCAAACGGTATCTGCAGCCTGAATGCCGGCGAAGACAGATTGGCAATGTCGTGTGAAATGTTGATAGACCGCAAGGGCAGGGTTAAGGCGTACGAAATATTCCCGAGTGTAATCCGAGTCCTGTACCGGCTTAACTATCGTGAAGTACGTGAAATTCTTGTTAACAAAGACTCTGACTTGATGGATAAATATACCAAAGTAGTTCCTATGCTGGAAGAAATGGAAGAATTGTGCAACCTGCTGCGTAATAAGCGTATGCTGCGTGGCGCAATTGATTTCGATATTCCTGAGCAAAAGGTACTGCTTGACGAAGAAGGACGCCCTAAGGAAATAGTGCAGCGCGTACGTAGTATATCTGAGTCAATCATTGAGGAGTTCATGCTTTCCGCAAATGAAACTGTTGCCCGTCATATGAGCAATCAGGAATGGCCTTTTGTTTATCGTGTACATGACGTACCTAATGAAGACAAAATGACTGATTTAGCTAAACTGCTGAATAATTTCAATGTTAAACTGCCAATATCTGACGAAATCAAACCTGTTGAGATTCAGAAGGCTTTAAAGCAAATGGAAGGACGTCCGGAAGAACGTCTTGTTTCTACCGTAGCCCTGCGTTCTCTTAAACAGGCTGTATATCAGGTGGATAATGTCGGACATTTTGGTTTAGCGGCTGAATATTATACCCACTTCACATCACCGATCAGGCGTTATCCTGACCTTATCGTGCATCGGCTGCTGAGGGAATGGATGCATAATCCTGAGCTATCGGCAAAGCAAAGAGATAAGCTGGAAACAGAACTCGATGAAATTGCGACCCATTCTTCTATTCGCGAGCGAGCTGCTGCAGATGCTGAGAGAGCAACCGTGGATCTTAAAATGGCCGAATATATGGCTGGCCATATTGGCGAGGAGTTTGAGGGAACTATTTCTGGTGTGACTGCTTTTGGCATGTTTGTCGAATTGGCAAATGGCGTTGAAGGATTGGTGCATGTTTCCAGTCTGACCGATGATTATTATGAGTTTCAGGAGCAGCAATATTCTTTGATTGGTGAACACACACGCAAGGTTTATCGACTTGGTGATAAAGTTACGATTGAAGTCCTGCAGGTGAATATTGCCGAGCGCAATATAGACTTTATCATGGCCGGGCAATCCGCTGCAATGCGTGAACACTTGAGGGCTCAACTCCTAGGACGCAGAGAAGGCCCTTCGCAGCAAAGAGGTTCAAAAGGTGGTACAGCAAGTTTTTCTGCTAAAAAAGCTGCTGACCGCAAAAAAGGTAAAGCAAGCCGCGATAAAAACGTAAAAGGCAATGTTGGCAGAAAGTTTGACAAAAGCAAACGCAAAAAGAGAAAATAATAAAATACGGACTGCTATAAATAATATTTAAAACAAGGTGGTGCGAAAGTTGGCACAACAAGGAATTAAAATTGCAGCAGAAAATAGGAAAGCGCGCCACGACTATTCTATTCATGAAACATTTGAAGCCGGGATTGAACTGGTGGGTACGGAGGTAAAATCTCTGCGAGCCGGTAAGGCAAACTTAAAGGATGCTTATGCGCAAATTACTAAAACAGCAGAGGTTTATGTATATAATCTCCATATCAGTCCTTACGAACAGGGCAATCAATTCAATCATGAACCATTACGACCAAGACGATTACTGCTGCATAGAGCTGAAATAAGACGACTGATTGGCAAAGTAAAAGAAAAGGGCTATGCACTTATTCCTCTCAAACTTTATTTTACTCATGGGTTGGTCAAGATGGAATTGGCTTTGGCAACTGGTAAGAAACTCTACGATAAGAGACAGTCAATGGCGGAAAAGGACGCAAAACGTGAAATGGACAGAACACTGAAAGAGCGTAACAGATAAATAGGAGGATGTGCATGAAGTATGAATTTGGCGACGAGCGCGTCAAACGGAAAAAGCGTAATAAGATAATAGGAGCAATTGTTGCTGCTATTCTGGTTGTCGCAGCTGGTTTAGGTTATATGTATTATACGCCTAAGTCATCAGTGACAACTACACATTCAAATGTCGAGAAGGCTGCTGAAACCAAAGCTCAGGAGCAAGCGGCTGCTAAATCCGCCGAAGTCAAACCATCTGAAATACAATCAGATGTCAAGGGGCAAATAAAACAAACACCTGATGAGCCTAAGGCAAAATTACAATATACTATTTTAATCGATAAAAGCGATTTTAGTTTGATTTTGAAAAAAGACGGTCAGGTCGAAAAAACATATCCCGTTGCCATCGGCAAAAATCCTGGACAAAAGCAGCAATCGGGTGACCTGAGAACGCCGACAGGGAATTTTACCGTCGATGAGATAATCGATTCTTCATCCTGGAAACATGACTTTAAGGATGGCAAGGGCGAAATAGAAGGTGCCTATGGTCCATGGTTTATTTCTTTGGAAACAGGTTGGGATGGCATTGGGATTCATGGTACCCATGATCCAGCTTCCATCAGAACGATGGTTTCCGAAGGCTGCATCAGAATGAATAACGCTGATGTTGAAGAATTGAAAGCGAAAATTCAGCCAGGTACGAAAGTCATGATACAGGAATAACAGCAGAAACGCAGGCCACAGGCTAAAAGTCAAAAAGTTCACAAATAGTTTGTTGTTTTTTAAATAGCCTTATGATACACTTATTACAGTAACTTATGTTACTCTTACAACCGGGGATGTACTGGTTTCGACGGGGGTAGGTGTGGCATGATAAGCGAGCCGGGGTCCCATCAGCCCGTGATACGATGGAACTTAAATTAAACGCAAAAACTGATTACGCTTTAGCAGCTTAATGCTAACGCTCTACCTCTCCTCCTCCCATGGGCGTGGATAGGGCGACAACTAGTGGGATACCCGAAGGCCAATTCTCGGAGGCTTGCTGGGGAAACTTATCGAGATAGCAACTGAGTAGCCTGTCGTTAGGCGACAAAGAAGCGAAATACCAAAATAGCGACTGCGCTCGGAGAAAGTCATGTTTCATTGCTTTCGGACAGGGGTTCGACTCCCCTCATCTCCACCAGCAATAGTCAAACAGTTGGTGGCGATAAAACTGTTTTTCAAAATATAGTAGGTTTTCTTCAAGTGTTTTAGTGAAATAACATGGAAAGCTATGATTTTTATGCCGGATATGGCACGATAGTCATAGCTTTTTTGTTTGACATAATGCGTTTTTGGGTTGACAATATAACTAAAAGGGTTATATCAAATGTTACATTTATGCTTCTGATGGATAAGGAGGATGAAGCTTTTGAAGCAAGAAAAGAAAATGAGCGTTTCACGGTCTAAATTGGCGCGGAAGCATGCTTTTAAAATAACATTTATATATATCCTCTTTGGTTCACTTTGGATAGTATTTTCTGATATGCTTACGGAAAGGTTTATACCTGGACGCTATGATGTTTTGCTTGTAAGTATTGTGAAAGGAATTTTTTACGTATTATCGACTGCTGCACTTCTGTATGGACTTATATATTCTGCTTTGAAAAAGCTGACTGATTCAGAAGAAAAATTGAATAAAAGTGAAACCTTGCTGCGAACTGTTTTTAACCAAGCTCCAATAGGTATTGCCATTTGCTATAGTGATAAAACAAAATACGTTGATGATGAGGCTTTCCCGAGTATCAACCCTATGTTTGAGAAAATAACTGGCAGAAGCAAAGAGGAACTTAAGGAAATTGGTTGGGAAACAATAACCCATCCTGAAGAAGTGGAGAAAGAGCTTCTTTTGTCAGAAAAGCTAAGCAAAGGTGAAATTACTAGCTTTAGTATACAAAAAAGATATCTAAAACCGGACGGTAAGATTAGTTGGGCCGGAAAAACTGCTGTTCCTTTAGTCTTAGAAGATGACACAAATAAGTACAGTTTGTTTTTAGTACAGGACATCAATGAAAGCAAGGCGATCGCAGAAGCGCTGGAAGAGAGTGAGAGAAGCAAAAGCTTTTTGCTGGCAAATTTGCCTGGTATGGCTTATCGGTGTAAATATGATGACGTCTTAAGTATGCAATTTGTTTCCAATGGATGTCTGGAACTTACCGGCTATCCTGTAGATCATTTTTTGCGGCACGGCGGTAAATCCTATGTTCATTTAATAGCTGAAGAATATATTGACTGTATAGAAAAAGAATTTGAAGCAATGCTTGTTGAGCGGTTGCCATATAAGTATGAATATGAAATAATAATGGCTTCCGGACAACGCAAATGGGTTCTGGACATTGGACGAGGTGTTTACGATAAAAACGGTAATGTTGAAGCTATTGAGGGAATTATTATAGATATAACAGAACGCAAGCAGCATGAAATAAGATTGAAGTTCCTTAGTGAGCGTGATGCATTAACAGGTTTATATAACAGAAGATTTTTTGAAGAATTTTTAGAACAGGAAGGTAATTCTGGTTATAAAATTGAAAGAGCTGTCATTCTTTTGGATCTAAATAGAATCAATTCTTTTAACATGCTTTATGGTTATGGATATAGTGAAAGTATAATAAAAGAAGTTACAATGCAGCTTTCTCTTTTATGCGTTGGTGAATGTAGACTCTTTCAGATTTCTTTTGAAAGAATTGCTTTTTATTTGAAAAATTATGGAGAGAAAAATAAATTAATAAAGTTTTGTGATGAAATACTAAATTTATTAGAGAGAATGCAAGTCAGGCAGTCTCTTGATTGTAATATAGGAATTTTTGAAATTCATAATTGTGAATCGACGTCTGATATACTTAAAAATGTTTCTATTGCTGCTGCAAAATCAGCAGAAAACCAAGAGACACACTATTATTTTTTTGAAGACAAATTAAAAGAAGAATTGGCGCGTAATGCCATTATCAAAGAAGAACTTATAAACGCTGCTCGGGATGATGCTGATGAAAGCATTTTTCTATTATACCAACCGATTTTCGCTGTGAAATCAGATAAGATTTACGCTTTTGAAGCTTTGGCAAGGTTTGAAAGCAAAAAGCTAGGTATTATATCTCCAATAGAGTTTATAAGTATTGCTGAGGAAACCCAGTCTATTATTCCTATTGGCAGAAAAATTTTGTACATGGCCTGTAACTTCATCAAAGAACTTGAAAGGCTAGGTTACGATGAGGTTGGTATCTCAGTTAATATTTCTGCTGTTCAGATGCTGAGAAGTGATTTTGTTAGTGATGTTAAAAATATAATTAAAGAAACAGCAATAAACCCCTATATGCTAACTTTAGAAGTAACTGAATCAACACTTTTGACAAGTTATGAAAGTGTTAACAAAGCAATTGGCAAACTTAAAGATCTAGGAATAAAATTTGCAATTGATGATTTCGGGGTAGGATATTCTTCGCTTGCACGTGAGCGAGAGCTTTATGTTGATAGCATAAAGCTAGATAAATACTTTGCTGATGACTTGCTCACGCACGAAGAAAATGAAATAATCGTCGGGGATATCATTTCCATGATGCATAAGTTTGGTCATACTGTGGTGGCTGAAGGCGTAGAATACGAAAAACAGAAAGAATATTTGATAAGGCATGGTTGTGATTATTTGCAGGGCTACCTTTTCAGCAAACCGGTAAATATGGAAAAAGCATTAAAATTACTTAAAGGGTACAATTAAATATTATATACTAATCCAACTTGTTGTTTTTGTTAACTATATAAGATTTTTATGCGAAAACTTTACCATGTCTGTCTCGAAAGTGCTATAATAAGCATAGGCTTTAAACACTAAGGAGATGTTTGACATGGGAGACAAAAGCCCAAAAAACAAAGAAAAATTGAAGAAGAAGTCTTCAAAGACCAAAGCAGCTACTCATACAAGTTCTGAGAATGCACAAACAGAACCTAAATAAAAGCTTGTAAAAAAGCAACTGCAATTTTGAAGTGCACCTTAAATGCCCAATAGCATTTACAGGTGCACTTTCTCTGTACAGAGTTTTTATCATACTACTATCAATGAAAATAATGAAATTATTGTGAAGTGTTGATAAGCATTTTGAATTTTGCTATAATACTTTTCATACGAATAGACTCTAAAGGGGAGTAACCATGAAAACTGCCGTCAACATGCATGTCGTAATTTACGGCTGGCGGTAGTGTTGGATGCTAAGCATTCGATTGGTGAGACTTTTAGTGTGATGTAATTACATTGCACTGAAAGTCTTTTTTGTTGTAAAAAAGGAGGAAATAAGTTGGAATTTTTGTCAGTTGATTTTTTACTTGCTGTTGGTTCAATTATTATTTTGGATCTTGTTCTAGGTGGTGACAACGCTGTAGTTATTGCATTGGCTTCGCGTGACCTGCCGCAGACAATCCGGAAAAAGGCTATTTATGTTGGTACAGCGGGTGCGCTTGCTGTAAGGTTGTTGATGACATTTCTTGCTGTTTGGCTATTGACTGTGCCTTTTTTGCAAGCTATAGGTGGTCTGGCACTTATACCGATAGCTATTAAGCTTTTAAAACCTACTGAAGATGAGACGGAGATATCTTCTTGTGAAAATTTTTGGACTGCTATCAAAACTATTATTGTTGCAGACGTAGCAATGGGCATTGACAATGTCTTGGCTGTTGCTGGTGCGGCTGAAGGTCATTTTGGACTGGTAGTCATAGGACTGCTTGTTAGTGTTCCGATTATTGTTTGGGGCAGTCAGCTTATAGGGGCATTAATGCAAAAATATCCTTCGTTTATTTTTGTTGGTGCCGGAATTTTGGGTTGGACTGCAGGCAGCATGATAATTCATGACAAAATTATAGGCAGATATATCGCAAATACAATGGCTGGATTTGAATATATCGTACCAATTTTAGTAGCAGGCAGTGTTTTGGCGATAGGTTATAGAGCACAACAGGCTGTTGAAATTTCTGAGGACATTTAAATAGACTATTTTAAAGAAAGTGCCTCTGATGGGTTTTAAAACCTATCAGAGGCACTTTCTCTATTTAGATACTTTGCGTTAAGCAATATAAAGGAAAAAGTTTGTTTTTTGAAAAGTGAACCTTATATATTTTTAGGAACAGAATATGCTAAAATAAGAAAAAAGACTGATTATTCAAACAAACGCAAGTCTTTGTTCGCACAATAATTCATAGTGGGCTTAGAGGTGTTTGCTATGGGCATACTTAGTAAAAAAATAGTGCGTTATATATTGCGTAATTTAGGTCAGTTCTTTGCTGCTGTGACTGTAGTTATGTGCGGTATTGTCATTTATGTGGCAATGAGCAGTTCTTACAGTAACCTTAAACAGGCCAAGGATGATTTTTATAGTAAGAACAACTTTGCTGATTATTATTTTAATTGTGTTAAAGCTCCGGATAGCGTGGTCGGCCAAATTGCAAATATTCCAGGCGTCAGAAGTATAACAGGTAGGATACAAAAAGACCTGTCAATAATAAAAAAAAATGAAGAACGAGCAACTGCACGCATTATTAGTTATATTATTCCTGATGATAATGAACTAAACAAAATAAATATTATAGATGGCAGGCTTTTTGCGGAAAAAATTGGCGGCAGTATACCTGAGGTTGTATTGGATCCCCGATATTATACAGCTAATCATCTAAAGTTTGGTGATGAAGTATCTATAATAATCGATGCCAAAGAAAAGTATCTTATAGTGGTTGGAGTGGCCATAGGACCAGAATTTATATACGCAATGGAGAACAGCAGCGATATCCTGCCTGACCCTGAAAAATTTGGAATATTCATTCTGGAAAAAAAACAAGCGCAGCAGCTTTTAAATATGACTGGTGAAATCAACCAGCTGCTTGTTCAGTTTGAGGCAGGAGCGGAACAAAACATAACAATAGAGGCAATTAAGGAAGTGCTAAGACCCTATGGGTTATTGGCATCTTTTCCTCGTTCTGACCAGTTAAGTAATGCAGTAATTGATGGTGAACTTAAAGAATTGAGCTCGGTAGCGACGGTATTGCCTTTAATATTTTTGGCTATAGCGGCTGCTGTTCAATTTATTATTCTAAGGCGGATGATTAATAATCAGCGTTCACAAATAGGACTCATGAGGGGTTTGGGTTATCATGGCTATGAGATTATTATTCACTACATTTACTATGCTTTGACTATTGCTTTTACTGGTGTTGCTGTTGGCATAGTTCTGGGTATACCTTCTTCCAATTATTTTTCTAAAATCTATAATACTTACTTTAATTTGCCTGGTAATTTGCAAGGCTTAGCCATCAGACCTATTATTTTGGGGTTGAGTTTGTGCCTGCTGATCAGTCTGCTGTCTGCCTTAACGGCAGCACGAGGCATTGCAGGTATCCTTCCGTCTTCATCGATGCGGCCGGAACCGCCCAAAGCAGGTGCCAAAAGTTGGCTCGAACGTCACATCAAAAGTTTAGACAAGATAAGTGTTGGCTGGAAGATGACTATTCGCAACATGTTCCGAAATAAAGTAAGAACATTAATTACACAGCTGGTGGTAATTTTTGCCGTAGGGTTATTAGTCTGTTCGTTTTTCCTTAATGATGCAGCTGACTTTATGATGCGAAAAACATTTTACGAAAGTCAAAGTTATGACATGACAATTCGTTTTGATACTATGCAGCCTGAACGTGAGCTTTTGAATATAGGTCGCATTGACGGTGTGCAAAAGGTTGAAGCTTTTATGGAGATACCTGTAAGAATTTATTATCAGGGACGATACGAAGATGATGTTTTAATTGCATATGATAAGAATTTAAGCATGAAGAAACTTGAAAATACTAAAGGGGAACAAATTCGTATACCAGCAGAGGGGATACTTTTGAATCAACGGACCAAAGACAAATTGGGTGTTGACGTCGGTGAGACAGTGGAGGTAGAAACACTTTTATCATATGGGCAGACCAATTGGAGCAAAACATTTATTTTTGGCAGTGTCAATCAGATGATAGGAGCTGGTTCATATATAGAGTTGCGGCAAGCAAATCAGATTATGAAGGAACAGAATCTTGTTTCAGGAGCGATGCTGAAAGTTGATGAAGACAAAATCAGTCATGTGGAAACTGAACTAAACAAAATGCTTGAGGTATCTTCAATTTTACAACAAAGGAAAGAGGTTGCGAACTGGGAACAGCTTCTGCAAACTCTTGATATATCGACAGGGATTATTTCTTTATTCGGGATTCTTTTGGGCCTTGCTATCGTCTACAATTCTTCTGTTATGAATATGTCTGACAGACGAAGGGAAATTGGTTATATGCGTGCTATTGGCTTTAGCGTTAACGAGATTTCAAGACTGCTATTCCGCGAGAATATCATATATTTAATTTTCGGCACGATTTTAGGCTTACCTTTTGGCAGACAGCTTGTCGCAGCGTATATGAAATCGGTAGAAAATGATTTATATACTTTGCCAGTAATAATTTATCCTCGCACCTATGTTTTAGCTACAGTGGGCGGCATTATTTTTGTATTAATTGCCCATTATTTATCGACAAAGGACATCAGAAAGATGGATTTGGTGGAAGTATTGAAGAGCCCTGAATAGAAAACATGCCAGATTAAAATATTTCCGGATGGGAGTATATCTATGGAACATAAAGTGATTTTAAAACTGGAACGAGTTACTAAAATATATGAGATGGGCGAAGTCAAGGTCGAGGCCTTAAAAGAAACTTCATTGGATGTTTATGCCGGAGAAATCCTTGTTATTCTTGGACCAAGCGGCAGCGGCAAAAGCACGCTGCTGAATATTATGGGCGGAATGGATTTGCCTACTAGCGGGAATGTATTCTTTGAAAATCAAGATATCAGTAGCGGCAGTGAAACGGTATTAACGCATTACCGACGTAATGATGCAGGATTTGTCTTCCAATTTTATAATTTGATTCCTGATCTGACTGCTCGCGAAAATATCGAACTGGCCGCAAATCTTGTGGCAAAGCCACTGCCTATCGATGAAGTTTTAAAAGAAATGAACATGTATGAAAGAAAGGAACATTTCCCTTCCCAGATGAGCGGCGGTGAGCAGCAGCGAATTTCAATAGCGAGAGCTGTTGTAAAAAATCCTCGGATTATGTTTTGCGATGAACCAACAGGAGCTTTGGACTATCAAACGGGTAAATTAATTCTGGAGCTACTGAAAAAAATCAATAAAGAAAGAGGATGCACTATAGTCTTAATAACTCATAACGCAGCGATTGGTGGCATGGGGGACAGAGTAGCAAGGATGCGCAGTGGTGAAATTGTGGAAATAGCAGAAAACGCAAGTCCGCTTTCTCCGGATAAGATTGAGTGGTAATTTGTTTTGGAGGTCAGAAATCATGAAAAAGGTAATAATTTATGCAGGCATTATTGCAGTGATTCTGGCGGGACTGATATATTATTTTTACTACAATGTTCCTCTGGTTGAGGTCGTTAAGGCGAAGAAAGGCAGCATAGAACGCACTGTGGTGGATACTGGTTACGTACAAGCGGTTGACGATTATGAAATTTATTCTGAGCAAGACGGAAAAATTATCAAATTAGATGTTGTAAGAGGACAAAAAGTTCTGAAAGGCCAGACTATTATGGTTCTGGAAAATAAAGACATTTCGATGGTTTCGCAATATTTTCTGGCGGAACTGACAAGGGCCCAGACAGAAGTCAGCTCTACTGAGGCAGCATTGGCCAAAGCAAACCTGGAATTGGCTGATGCACAAATAAATTACGAGCGTACCCGTACGTTATTTGAGGCAGGGGCAGTATCTCATGCGGAATTAGATGCAAGTACACTTGCCAGAAATAAAGCAAGAGAGAATGTTGACGAATTAATTTATAATGCGGAACTTGTAAATGAGCAAGCAGATAATTATAGGTCCTTATATAATACTTCTGTGAAGAGAGAAGAAAAACTTATTATAAGAAGCCCGCTTGATGGCACAATTTTAAAGCTGCCGGTAGAAGTGGGAAATGTGGTGACAACGGGAACGCTGCTTACATCACTAGGCACATCTGGCAAGCTTGAGATCAAGGCCGATTTATTGGGAGATGACCTGGGAGACGTCGCAGTAGGACAAAAGGTGCGAATTATAGCGCCCGTTCTGGGGAACCAGGCTTTATATGGTGAAGTCACTGAAATATATCCCCATGCGGAAGAAAAACTTTCAACATTGGGAGTTCTGCAGAGGAGAGTCCCCGTTATTATTAAATTAGAGAATACAGCGAATTTAAAGCCAGGCTATGAAATAAGGGTAGGTGTCATAACTGCCAGTCGTGAGAACGTTATAATATTGCCAAGACAGGCAATATTCTCCGACTCGGTTGGTCAAAAAAAGGTAATGTTGGCCGTGGATAACAAGGTAAGGCATGTCAGCGTCAAGACTGGGCTGATGGATAATAGAAACATTGAAATAACAGAGGGGTTAAATGTAGATGGTCTTGTGGTAAAGGACGCAAATAAGATAATTAAAGAGAACACCCGTATTCGTGTTAAGCAAGAGTAAAAAGTTTTGCAGGATAAGCATAAATTTTGTAGAAGTTAAAAAAGTCAAATAATATTTTTGCCCGATAGGCGAAGGAGGATAACTGATGAAAGTACTATTACTAAACGGCAGTCCGCATGAAAAAGGTTGTACATATACTGCTTTGTCAGAAATAGCTAAAGAATTGGCAAAAGAGAATATTGAGTCGGAAATTATGCAAGTCGGAAGTAAACCTGTTAAGGGCTGCATAGCTTGTTATGCTTGTATCAAACTGAACAATGGCCATTGTGTCTTTAACGATGATTTGGTTAATCCTGTTATTGATAAAATCAAAGAAGCTGATGCTATTGTTGTAGGCAGTCCTGTCTACTATGCAGGTATTTCTGGTCAGGTAAAGTCGCTGCTGGATAGGGTGTTTTTTGCTGGGCGCGACATTTTTGCCAATAAGCTTGCAGCAACAGTTGTCAGCTGCAGACGCGGTGGTGCAAGCGCCTCTTTTGATCAGCTGAACCACTATTTCATGATGAAGAACATGCCGGTCGTAAGTTCGCAGTATTGGAATCAGGTTCATGGCAGTAATGCAGAAGACGTTGTGAAAGATTATGAAGGAATGCAGACGATGCGTACACTGGCAAAGAATATGAGCTGGCTTTTGAAGTGCATTGAAGCAGGTAAGCAGAATGGTGTTAGATTACCGGAATACGAAACAGTAATTCAGACGAATTTCATACGTTAGAATCATCAAACAAAATTTTTGGAGGTCAGACATATGCTCGGATTAAAAGGGAAAACAGTTTTCATCAGTGGAGCAAGCAGCGGTATCGGCAAAGCTAGTGCAGAAGCTTTTGCCATGGCCGGGGTACGCTTGATCCTGTGTGCACGCAGCATAGATAAGATAGCAGCTTTAGCTGAAAAGTTAAAGGAGCATTACGAAACCGAAAGCATAGTAATCAAACTGGATGTGAGAGACCGCTCAGCGGTTGAAGAAGCAATTGATACTTTGCCGGGGGAATGGAAAAAGATAGATATTCTTTTAAACAATGCCGGCGGTGCGCTGGGACTTGAAAAGCTACATGAAGGTGATCCAAGTGATTGGGACACTATGATTGATACGAATATCAAGGGCTTGCTTTATCTCACACGTAAAATAGTGCCGCTGATGCTGAAATATCAGTTGAAAGGGCATGTTGTTAATATTGGCTCTATTGCCGGCATTGCTGCATATCCCAATGGCGCAGTGTACTGTGCGACGAAAGCCGCTGTTCATTGCTTGAGTGATGGCTTGCGCATGGATTTGGTTGATAAACCAATTCGAGTCACCAATATTCAGCCGGGTATGACTGAAACCAATTTCAGCAATGTCAGATTTCACGGTGATGAGAAAAAAGCAGCGGCAGTTTACGCAGGCATCAAACCGCTAACCGCAGATGATATAGCTGACATAGTTATTTATGCTACCAGTGCACCGGAACACGTACAGATTTGTGAAGTAACCGTTACACCTACCAACCAGGCTACTGGCGGTGTAGTTTATAAGAAAAATTCCTAGATGAATATGCGAAAAATCCCTTTGCCTTTTATGGTAAAGGGATTTTTTATTTTGCAACTAAAAAAAACAAGAAATGATGAACATAATATTGGACATATTAAAAATAAGATATTTCTAATTAAAGGAATGCCGACCTTGCTGTCGAAAATAAATAAAGATATTTAATGCTCTGGGAGGCTTTTTAATGGATAATATTGTTTTTTTAAGTTTGTTTTTTAATGTATTAATTTTGATATTACTTTTCATTATGTATCGCAAAACAGCTTTTGGCAACCAATCAGAGCAGTTATTGGGGATTAAGCTGCAGCTAGATCAATTGCGTAATGATCTTTACAGGCAGCATGAAGGGCTGCGGTCAGAATTGAACCGAAATATGCAGGAAACGATGAATAACTTTGGTAGTATTATTCTGAAAACGTTACGCAGTACCAATGATACGCAGAATGGTATCGTTAAAGACATGGATAAAAACATGCAGGAGAAACTGGATCAAAATCAACGCCTGTTATCTGATTCCTTATCACAAGTGGAAAAACGCCTGCAGACTTACGCAGCAGAATCTACTGTAAAATTGGAAAATATACGCTTAAGTGTTGAACGAAAGCTTGGTGAATTACAGACAGACAACAATAAAAAACTCGATGATATGCGTCAATTGGTTGATGAAAAGCTCCAAAAAACTCTTAATGAGCGCATGACTGAATCTTTCAAATTGGTTAATGACCGCTTAGAACAGGTTTACAAAGGGCTTGGTGAAATGCAGTCCTTAGCTCAGGGAGTCGGCGACTTGAAAAAAGTAATGAGTAATGTTAAAACAAGAGGAATTTTAGGCGAAATTCAATTAGGTGCTATTTTGGAAGAAATTTTGTCCGTCGAACAATATGTTACAAACATTGAAACAAAAAAAGGCAGCGGCAAGGTGGTTGAGTACGCGATCAAGCTGCCTTCAGAAGATGGTTCTTTTGTCTATCTGCCGATCGATTCCAAGTTCCCAGGTGAAACATACGGTAATTTACGTGACGCATATGAAAGAGGCAATACAGAGGAAATTCAAAACTGTGTCAAAGTGCTGCTTAACACAATTAAGGCAGAAGCAAAGGATATCAGGGATAAATATATTGATGCACCCAATACAACGGATTTTGCTATCATGTTCTTACCATTTGAGGGTCTTTATGCCGAAGTTGTCAATAGGGGCATGATTGAAGTATTACAACGCGATTATCATGTGAACTTAGCGGGACCAAGCACAATGGCAGCGCTTTTAAACAGCCTGCAGATGGGTTTCAAGACCTTTGCCATTCAACAGCGCAGCAGCGAAGTATGGAAAGTTCTTGGAGCCGTTAAAACAGAATTTGATAAATTTGCTGACGCCCTGAAGGCTACGCAGGCAAGGTTGACGCAAGCTAATGAAGAACTTGATAAACTTGTGGGTACGCGAACCCGCAGAATGCAGCTGAAGTTGCGCGGTCTTACACAAATAACTTCTGCTGACGCGGAAAAAATCCTACAATTGGATCAGGCTGATTCTGACATTAAAAGTTAAAAAAACTCTCCGGAATATACATTCCGGAGAGTTTTTGCATATCATCGCTATACTTTTATGCCTTCTTTATAGTAGTTGCACAGTTCAACTTGTCTGACCTCATTCATATATTCGTTTTGGTAGCCTTCTTTTTCCATTCTGTAAGAAATTACACCAGTTGTTGAATAAAATTCTGATTTCACTGCTCTCAAAAATACGGAAGCAAAAAGGGTATTTATCAAAAAATCGTAGAAAGGATGGCAAACATCCAGTCCTTTTACTTTGCGGTCAAAATCATCATTGCCTGCTAATTCAACAAGCTCGCTTTCCGTTGCGGCGAGCAAGCCGTTCTCAGAGTATTGGAGGTAGCTTGTTTGGGTTTCCAAGGCACTTTTAATTAATTCATCCTGATTCATGAAAATGGTTATCGTACCAACAAGGAAAAGCTGTTCTTCAAAAAAACTACGGCTTTGTAACCTTGGTATGCCTAAATATCTTAAATCAACAGCTTCTTGGAATAAGGGAGTTGGTAATTCAGCTACTTCATCTTCAAGAAGTTGGTCTTCAAAACAAGAACTTAATCTGACAATTTGTTCTGCACAGGAAAAATCAGCAAAAATCTCTTCGCCTGGAGCAGGGTAATATTTGAGCAGGAAGGTTGTTTCTTCTAAATCAGCGCACCTCTGCCATTTCTGCAAAACTAGTTCATATGGTCCGGCAATTCCTGGCAGCCAAAAGTACCAACCAAGCGTTTCACTATCAATGGCACACACTTTTTCCAATTCATCCTGACTAGTGTTTTCCAGAACCATTAAAATTGCTTGGTTCAAGAGTTTGTCGGCATATGTCATTTTGGGCACTTCCCTTCATTGAATAATTTAAAACAATAAAGAAGGGGGATTTAAACCCTCTAAACGAAAGCAGAATATTCTTTTATCTCGCTGTGACTAAATTATAGAATGAAATATTGATGGGTGTCAAGCATATATGCATACATATTTGTGTTAAAAATGTAATAATCGTTGACAATATTTAGAAATAGCATACGCTGATTAATAAAATGATGACACGAAAATGTCACTTGACTATCTGTCATAGTAATATGATATGATTTTACAAGTAGCACTGCATTTAAATAAATCTTGCTTAGCGGAGTAAAAGTTATGAAAAAAATCTTAATCACATTGGTAGCATTAATAGTGCTTGTGACTGGCGGCTGTAGCTTAATACAGAGACAGCAATTCCCGGCTGATCTTTCTTTAAAAGCACCGTCAGCAAATATTGCTTTATCTGGTGGTAATCTTAAATCTATCGGCTCACAGGCTCCGATTGCTGTTGGCGATGCTGATGCTTTTGCGATTATGCAAAATATTACAAAAGATAATAGAACGGAAAGAACAATTACTTGGCTTTCCAGATTGCCTCGCTCGTTGTCTTTTCTGGAATACCGCGAACAAGGACATAACGACATAGCAAAAATTAATGCAAAACAAAATGAGTTTGTAACCGACCAGGGGAAAAAATATCAACATATTGTAAAAATAAGCAGCTTAAAAGCCAACACCACCTATGAATATAGGATTAACGACGGCGAAGATTATACCGAGTGGGAAACCTTCAATACAGATAATGGTATAAGAACGAAAGCACTAATTTTTCCAGATTCGCAAAGTGTAGATTATGGAATGTGGGCAAGAACTGTAAGGATGGCCTGGAGCAAAAATCCTGACGCACAGTTTTTTATCAATATGGGTGACCTTGTAGATAACGGGGAACAATACTGGCAGTGGTCAAGATGGCTGGAGGCTGTTGATGGAATGATAGATAAAATTCCTCTTGCACCTATTAGCGGCAACCACGAAGACTATACCTTGAATTGGAAAATGACAGAACCACATACCTATTTAAATCTTTTTACTTTGCCGACAAACGGAATTGAGGGCCTCAATGAGTATTTTTATTCATACGATTATGGTGACGTGCATTTTACTGTAATTGATACACAGAAGGATGAACTGGCGGAATTTAAGCCAGATTTATTTGCCAGAGAATTAGCTTGGGCAGAAAAAGATCTTGCTTCTACGAATAAACCTTGGAAAGTGGTTCTGATGCACAAACACATTTTTAATTTCAGAGTTGACGGCACTTTCAATGAAATTGGCGATACTTTTATGCCGCTTTTTGATAAATATAAGGTTGACGTTGTTTTTACAGGCCATATTCATTCTTACCGCAGAACAGTACCTTTATATGAGGGCGCAGCGGCTGAAAAGGGAACTATTTATATTTCTACCGGTGCCGCAGGAGAGCGTTTAAGGCTAAACGGGCCGGCGCGAATTTCTCTGGAAGCTGCGACAAATCCACAACCTTCCCTGCCGAATTATCTTGTTCTGGAAACTAATGCCGGTGAAATGAAAATCCAGGCATTTACGCAAAAAGGTGAAGAGATAGATTCTGTATTATTAAAGAAGTAGTATTTTGTGTTGACAAAATATTAAAATGTATTGTAATATGTAAAAGTTAAAAGGGAGTAGTTGTATATACAAAGTCAACATACTGGCAAGGTTGTTTGCCTGGCTTTGTAGCCTGTAAGGGTAACGAGACTTTTGGCGTGATTTGTTTTGATCAGATCATGCCGGAAGTCTTTTTTGTTTAGCAAAGAAAATGAGAGGATGGGGAGAATGTATTTGGACTTTATTGCTTTTTTATTTTCGGCAGGAGCTGTTGTTTTGGCGGAGATGGGGGACAAAACACAACTTTTAGCAATGGCATTTGCAACAAAGTATAAGGCGTCGAAAGTAATGCTGGGTGTCTTTATTGCAACAATATTTAATCATGCGCTTGCTGTTGCTGTCGGAAACTACATAACACGTTTTCAGTCAGCTGAAATATGGATACAGGGAATAGCCTCTTTGTCTTTTATATTTTTTGGCCTTTGGACGATACGCGGTGACAAACTGGAAGGAGAAGAAAATAGCATTTCTAAATACGGCGCAGTAGCAACGGTTGCTATAGCATTTTTTATTGCTGAGATGGGTGATAAAACCCAGCTCGCAACAATTGCCTTGGCTACAAAATTTCCTGAAAATCCTCTGTGGCTTCTTGTCGGCACAACAACCGGTATGATGATTGCTGACGGCATTGGTATTATAGTAGGCATCGTAATGTGCAAGAGAATTCCTGAAAGAACAATCAAATTGATTTCAGCAGCCGCTTTTATTTTCTTTGGTTTCCTTGGTAGTTATCAAGTTGCCAGTGAAAAGCTACAATGGGAGACAAGTTTGATTGCACTAGGCTTTACGGCCCTTGTTTCTCTTACTGGCGCAATAGCTTTTTATTTAATGAGGGAAGAAGACGAAGCTTCAGCATCGTTCTGCGAAGAAGAATAATAAGTCAATTAATGAAACACTCCTGCAAATTGCAGGAGTGTTTTTTATATTTATGTATAGCAATCAAGCGATTAGTAATACAAAAATTTGAAGTGTACTGAAATATCAAACAAATCTGAATGCCGTTTTTAAATGTTCATTTGAATATGATATAATAATCTTATAAGCTTATTTTGAGGAGGTTGTTGTTATGAACTATACCGAGTATAAGGAAACAATAATGACATCAAAGCCCGATGAGTGGATTGCACAGAGACGCCTGGGTACTTGGGCTTTTAAGAATGATCTTATGATAAGTATAGCCACAGAAAGAAAAAGCCTTATGGAAATGGATAAAAATGACTTTTTAGCACCCTACAGGGAAGAATGGGCTACCAAGTTTTCTGACCCGAGGGCTTATATGCAAAGATATGTGCTCAGATATGGCATAAATGCTGTTGATATTATTACGATGGTTGCACTCGACGGGGGTCGTGCCGTTGTTCCGCTTCCGAAGATTGGTACAATGTTTATAACTGCCTGGCAGGACAAAATTGGACAAATTATCAGCTATAGCCTGCGCGAATATTTCGAATACAGGGATAAAGCTGGTATAACAGTAAAATAAGACAAGACATCAAAGGGGATGTAATTTAATGGATAGGGGCATGTTCTCATCTGGATTAGCTGTGTTTTTTGCAACACTGGGGTCTGCTGTAGGTTTAGGAAATATTTGGAAGTTTCCGTACCTGACAGGACAATTTGGTGGTGGTGCCTTTCTTATGGTCTATTTGCTTTGTATCATATTTGTTGGTTTACCTGTGATGCTGAGTGAGTTTTATCTGGGAAGAAAATCACGTAAAGGCGCTGTAGGCGCTTTTGCGACATTGGCACCAGGAACTGGTGGCAAATTCATTGGCAAAATGGGAGTAGCCTCTTCTTATTTAATAATGTTTTTCTATAGCTGTGTTGCAGGCTGGGTCTATTATTATTTAATAAAAGCAATCAGCGGCGATTTCGCAGAAATTACCATGGAAAGTGCCAAGGCTCAATTCGGCTCCGTCGTAGTTGGACCGCTGACACCAATTTTTTGGCAGTTTATTGTGATGGCTGTAGTTTCAGCAATCCTGATTATGGGTATCAAAAATGGTATCGAACGCGTTACAAAAACATTAATGCCTGTATTATTTATTCTGATAATTATTTGTGACATAAGAGCACTGTCTTTACCGGGAGCAATGGACGGCGTCAGATTTCTTTTTGAGGTAGATTTCAGTAAACTTACTGGTGCCGCGGTATTGACGGCTTTGGGACTGGCTTTTTTCAAACTTTCACTTGGCATTGGTACGATGATAACTTATGCAAGCTATTTTACTAAGGACAACAATCTTTTGGGAACTGCAGCAAAAGTTGCTTTGTCGGATACTCTTGTATCTTTACTTGCCGGACTTGCTATTTTTCCAACAGTATTTTCTTTTGGTTTAGAGCCGGGAGCTGGTCCAGGGTTGTTATTTATGACAATTCCGCTAGTGTTTTCGCAGATGCCTTTCGGTAATTTGCTGCTGATATCTTTTTTCTTCCTGACATCTATAGCGGCTACGACAGCTATGCTTTCACTTGTCGAAGTCCCTGTCGCTTATATGACGGAGGAGAAAGGAATGTCGAGGACCGTCGCTGTTCTTCTAAATGGCTTGATTATTTTCGGCATTGGAATTTTGGCCACTTTATCTGCAGACAAATCAAGCCTGCTTGGTGGTGTTACATTTATGGACAGAGGATTTTTTGATTGGTTTGATTATTTGTCCTCTAATATTTTGATGCCATTAGGCGGTTTGTTAATTGTCATATTTATGAGCTACGTCGTTGACAAAAAGAGTATTAAAGAAGAATTGACTAATAACGGCTCGCTTAATTTAAATGCATTCTTACCCTTCTTCTTTATCGTCATACGCTATGTTACTCCTGCCTTGTTAATTATAATTTTCCTCAATGCAGTAGGTGTGATTAAATTATAATTTACAAACAATACAGATAAGATTATCAGAACACCTGATTTCAATAATCAGGTGTTCTTTATTTTTGGCATAAACAGGCAGTTTTGCATATAGTAACATTTGCAATTTACTCGCTATTGCAGTATAATCCCAATAATTAATTAAGCTGTGAAATTAAAAATACAGAGGAGAGAGACAATGTTACTGAAAAGACTAGAGGCACTTCCTGTCGGAAGCTTCCACTACCGACTGCTAATCCTTACGGGATTAGGATGGATGTTCGATGCTATGGATACGGGACTTATTTCTTTTGTATTACCTGTACTGGCAAAGGAGTGGAATCTTAGCACCAGCCAAATGGGTATGATAGGCAGCATTGGCTTACTTGGCATGGCTTTTGGTGCGGTTGTTGCTGGCACGATAGCTGATAAAATTGGCCGCAAAGGTGTTTTTTCCTTAACGCTTTTGTTATACAGCGTAGCTACAGGACTGTGTGCCTTGTCATGGAATTTCGAATCATTGCTGGTTTTTCGATTTTTTGTAGGCTTTGGCCTGGGCGGTGAGCTTCCTGTGGCAGCCACACTAGTTTCTGAGTATGCACCTTCTAAGGTAAGAGGCAGGTTTATCGTATTACTAGAAAGTTTTTGGGGACTAGGTTGGATCGTAGCGGCCTGTATAGCTTATTGGTTTATTCCTGTTTACGGATGGCACTGGGCATTTATCATTGGAGCTATGCCTGCTCTTTATGTTTTCGTTATTCGCATTGGGATGCCGGAATCTGTCAGATATCTCTTGTCTAAAGGCAGAACTGAGGAAGCGGAAGAGATTGTCAGGAAATTAGAGAGAAAAGCTGGTGTCGAGATACTAGATTTTGACAAAAATAAAGATGCCACTGAGCATGAAAATTATGAACCAAGTTTAGCATCAATTTGGTCAGGACATTTTTGGAAACGAACAGTCATGCTTTGGATTGCCTGGTTTGGCCTTGTATTCACTTACTATGGTATTTTTACTTGGCTGCCGGCTTTGGTCTACAATCAAGGATTTACTTTTATCAAAACATTTGAGTATGTTTTCGTTATGACTTTGGCTCAGCTGCCAGGTTATTTTGCTGCTGCCTGGCTGGTCGAGATAATAGGCAGAAAATACACTTTATCTTTGTTCCTTCTCATGACAGGCGTGGCGAGTTGGTTTTTCGGCCAGTCAAATACTGTTACTTCGATTGTAAGCTGGGGCTGTATTATGTCGTTCTTTAATTTGGGCGCCTGGGGTGTTATCTATACTTATACTCCTGAACTATACCCAACATCAATAAGAGCCTTTGGCAGCGGTTGGGCAGCCGGTGTTGGACGTTTGGGTGGCATGTTGGCTCCTGCGATGGTGGGGGTCCTCTTGCAGAGAGGCATGAAAATGGATACAGTTTTTTATATGTTTACGGCTGTACTTGTTTTTGTATCTTTAATGATTATATTGCTTGGGATAGAAACTAAACAAAAGAATCTGGAAAATATATAGAAATTCATGTAAACACTAATAAAGAAAAGACGATAAATTTCTCATCATATACTATTAAAAGGACAATCTAATATCTAAGCGCTGAAAAATCATCCAATATACTTGTAATAAAGTGTAAAAAGATATACAATTTAGTCTGTGGATTATGACTTTTATTTTACAATTGTATTTTCGTTTGCTTTTGTTTTCAGGAAGTGAGGTTCGAAATGAAGAGATTTTTCATGAGAAATATTTCTTTACTTTCAGGCTTGTTTGGAGCTGTCTTTGCAATACTTATCTGCTTGTTAAATTATTATGGCAATATATACTTTTCTGAGCTATATGCATTCTTTGCAGCTTTTTCCATAATCTTTTTTGCGGTTGTCGGTATCTTTATTGGAAGGGCTTTTGAAAAATTAAAACGCACTGCCATGCTTGATGATCTGACACAATTATGGAATAAGCGCTATTTCAATATTAGGTTGGCAGAAGAATTGGAAAGAAGTAAAAGAAAAGGGTCTCCGCTTTGTCTGGCCTATGTAGACGTTGATGATTTTAAAGCAATTAATGATGAGTTTGGACATATTGTTGGCGATACTGTCTTGATCAATATGGCTGATATTTTTAAGAGAAACACCAGAAATCTTGACATTGTTTCCCGTTGGGGAGGCGACGAATTTGTAATAATTTTTCCTGATACGACTCCGAGGTATGGTTTGATAATAGCTAACCGTTTAAAAAAGGCAGTTGCTGCAAGCAAAGACTGCTGTTATACTACGATCAGTATCGGCTTTGTTGACATTCGTGACGGTTGGGAAGTTGAAGATGTGTTGCGGGAAGTTGATTTTATGCTGCAAAAAGCCAAAACCATTAAAAATTCTGTCGTTGCATCAGAATTTAACTGATATTTTATAAAGTTTAATTAATTTATTGTTTTATATAATTCTATATGTTATAATCACAAAAAGCCTCTTTGCACTGCATAAAAAACTACAGTACAAACTGAGCAGGCGGTTAACGAAAGTTAATGCGGCTGGGCCAAAATGGCAGCAGGACTTGAAGCCTGTGGGACAGTAAAATGTTCCACAGGCTTTTTTTATATTCATTTTTGTCTATTTTAATATGTGGGAGAGTATTTTTATGAGCGGATTGAGTGTAGAAACAAAAAAGGGGCTAACAACAGAGCAAGCAAAAGAACTGCAACAACAATTTGGTAAAAATGAACTTGTTCCTAAAAAAAAGGAAGGGTTTATTCTAAAAATGTTTCGTGTTGTTTGCGAACCGATGTTTTTATTGCTGATTGCGGCATCGGTTGTTTACTTTATTTTAGGTGAACCAAAAGACGGCGCGATTATGCTGATATTTGTTGTTGCCGTGATTGGAATTGAAGTTATACAAGAATGGCGAACGGACAAGACACTGGCAGCGCTAAAAGATTTATCCGCTCCACGTATTACTGTTTTACGTGATGGCGAGGAGCAAATAATTAACAGTACGGATTTGGTTCCTGGCGACATAATGCTTGTTGTTGAAGGACTGAAAGTTCCTGCAGATGGTATTGTTTTGAAAGCTAGCACTCTGCTCGTTGATGAGTCATCTCTAACTGGTGAATCCGAAGGGGTCTGGAAATTAACCAGCGAAGAAGTTGAGCCGGACAGCAATGATTACTGGCGACGTGACTATTGCTATGCCGGTACGCTTGTAACACAAGGCACCGGAACTATTTTAGTTGACAAGATCGGGTCGGCGACTGAATATGGGAAAATTTGCAAGGATGTAGTGACAGCACCAAGCATACAGACGCCTCTACAACAGCAAACGGAAAAAATGGTTAAATCATTCGGTGCTTTTGCCATGGTTTTATTTGCTCTTGTTGGCATAGCTACATATTTTGACCTATCAGATCACATGTTAAAAGATAGGGTCATCGAAAGCATACTTGCCGGCATTACTCTTGCTATGGCTATGATTCCGGAAGAGTTTCCGGTTATATTAACTGTTTTTCTATCAATGGGTGCTTGGCGTTTGGCAAAAAAACAATCTCTAGTAAGAAAATTGCCATCAGTTGAAACATTAGGTGCTGTATCTGTACTTTGTGTAGACAAAACCGGGACAATAACAATGAACCGGATGAAGGTACAGGATATATGGAATCCTGCAGGTGATGACAAAAAGTTTGACAAAGTCATGGGTATGGCCTGCAAGACTGATGCATATGACCCAATGGAAAAAGCCATGATTGTTTTTTGCGAAGAGCAAGGAATCACTGCAGAAGAGCTTTTTGGTAATGAACTTGTCAAGGAATATCCTTTTACTAATGAAACAAAAATGATGGGTAATGTTTGGGCCCAAGACGGAAAATTTCTTGTTGCGGCAAAAGGGTCGCCAGAGAGAATACTACAGCTTTGCGAACTAACACAATCGGAGTTGATGCATACAGAAAATAAAATCAACACTATGGCAGAAAGAGGACTTAGAGTCATAGCAGTTGGTGAAATGGACATATCAAATATAAATGATATTCCGGAAAGTCTGGTTGAGTGTAAGCTGCGATTCTGCGGTGTAGTTGGTCTTGCTGATCCGCCAAGGGATTCTGTAAAACAAGATGTCGAAACCTGTATTAAGGCTGGAGTAAGGGTAGTTATGATAACTGGTGACAACGGTATTACCGCCAGTGCTATTGCCAGACAGATAGGAATGGCTGATTATGATAAAATTATCACTGGTGATGATATTGATAAAATGAGCCAGGTAGAATTAAAAGAAAAAATCAAGAATGTCAGCATTTTTTCACGAGTTATTCCCGAACACAAAATGCGAATAGTACAGGCTTTTAAAGCAAATGGTGAAATTGTTGCCATGACCGGTGATGGGGTCAACGATGCTCCAGCGCTTAAATATGCTGATATAGGTATTGCTATGGGCAAGCGTGGCTCAGAAGTTGCTCGTGAAGCGGCCGATTTAATTTTACTGGATGATAATTTCTCTACCATAGTTGATACCATAAAAGATGGCAGGAGAATTTACGATAATATTAAAAGAGCTTTTGGCTACGTCATTGTCATTCATATTCCGATTGCATTTTCTGCGCTAGTAGCGCCGCTATTGGGAATTAGTCCTGTCTGTTTATTCTTATTACCGGTACATGTTGTGCTTTTAGAGCTGGTGATTGACCCGACTTGCTCAATAGTATTGGAAAGGCAGCCAGCTGAAATGGACGTAATGGAGAGGCTTCCCCGTAAAACGGATGAAAAAATTATTGATATTAATAGCTTAACAAAGAGCCTATTTCAAGGCTTTGCCATATTTGGGGCAGCATTTGGCACCTATTTGACGTTTTTAACGCAATGCCCTGATAATGGAGCTTTAGCAAGAACGATGGGCTTAACAATTATATTTATAGCAAACATGCTGCTTGTTCACGTCAATAGTTCAGAATCGGAATTCGCTATTCAGTCTATTTTGCGTCTCAGAGGAGACAAGGTAATCGCGGCTGTAAATATTGGCGTGATTTTGAGCTTAATTATAATGCTTTATACACCTGTCGCAGAAGCTCTTAAACTTGCTCCGCTCACCTGGCAACAGATTGTTTTCGCAGTTGGAATTGCTTGTGCTTCAGTGCTATGGTACGAACTTGTAAAATTAGTCAGATTTTCTTTGCGCAGCAAGGAAAAATGATAATTAACATATTTTACGGTTAAGCTCGTTTATTATTGACAATCAGGATTAAGAGAACTACAATAAACATGTTTGAGGGGTTATAGCTCAGTTGGTTAGAGCGCTACATTCACATTGTAGAGGTCCCCGGTTCGAACCCGTGTAACCCCACCAGTAAAATATGTGCCTCCCGAGGATTCGGGAGGCATTTTTATTGAAATTAGAAACAATTCAATATGCTTACATTAAGTAATTTTAAAACAATATGCGATATGATAAAATGTATTGCATGTGTAATTTTACTTAAATATACTAAGGAGAGGATTTTTATGGTGCAAGGACCAATGCTATTAGTTATTTTAGCAGCGGCAATTTTATTTATTGTATTAATGATTTCCAAATTCAGAGTGCACGCATTTTTGGCATTATTACTATCAGCTTTTTTGGTTGGGTTGACAGCGGGAATGGAACCGGTAAAGGTTATTGCGGCTGTTGCCAAAGGATTTGGCGGAACAGCTGAAAAAATTGGTATCGTTATTATCGCAGGTACGATTATTGGAGTTATGCTTGAACGCAGCGGAGCCGCCTTTACCATGGCAGAAACAGTATTGAAATTGGTCGGAGAAAAAAGACCTGCTTTAGCTATGAGCATCATTGGTTACATAGTTTCTGTTCCGGTATTCTGTGATTCGGGTTTTGTCATTTTGTCTTCCTTGAATAAGTCTTTGGGTAAACGTACTGGTGTGTCTATGGCTACGATGGCGGTTGCTTTGTCGACTGGCCTATATGCTACACATACGCTGGTTCCTCCTACTCCAGGGCCTATAGCGGCGGCAAACGCTTTGCATGCTGATTTGGGTATGGTTATTTTGATGGGTTTTCTTGTTGCTATTCCAATCGCGGCAGCAGGTTATTTCTGGGCGACCAAATATGCAAGTAAATTTGAAATCGAAGATACTACGGGCGAAACTTATGAAGAATTAATCAGTCATTTTGATAAGTTGCCGGGTGTATTTGCATCTTTTGCGCCTATTGTAGTACCAATCCTATTGATTGCTTGTAAATCTTTTGCTAATTTTCCAAGTTTGCCGCTAGGCAAGGGTGCTTTAAAAGCTACCTTTGATTTTGCCGGTGAACCAATGGTGGCATTATTAATAGGTGTGGCACTTTGTCTGTTCCTCGTACCAAAACTTAATGAAGAAGTTTTGTCTGGTTGGGTAGGCAAGGGTATAACCGATTCAGCATCGATTATTATGATTACTGCTGCTGGCGGATCCCTTGGCGCACTTTTGGCTGCTACCAAAATTGGTGACTACCTTGGACAAAGCTTAGCGCAATTCAATTTAGGCCTCTTTTTGCCGTTCATTATTGCTGTTGCACTAAAAACCGCACAAGGTTCTTCTACTGTTGCACTAATTACTACATCAACGATTGTTTATCCGCTGCTTGATTCACTTGGCTTAGGCGGACCGATGGGAGCAGTTTTAGCAACGATGGCAATCGGTTGTGGTTCTATGGTTGTTTCCCATGCAAATGATTCATATTTCTGGGTTGTATCACAATTTTCTGGTATGAATGTCAGCGTCGCATACAAATGCCAAACAATGGCAACACTGATACAAGGTTTAGTTGGAATTACCGTAGTTTGGTTATTATATTTAGTATTAATGTAAAAGGGTGAATTAGGTTATGAGAGTTATAGTTGCCCCGGATTCTTATAAAGGAAGTTTGTCTGCCTTAGAAGTTGCAAACTCAATTACCAGAGGGATCCTTAAAGTTTTTCCGGAAGCAGAAGTATTGAAAGTACCTATTGCTGACGGCGGTGAAGGAACAGTTGAGGCTCTCGTAACAGCAACGGGAGGCGAGATGCTTTTTACCGAGGTATCAGGACCGCTTAATGAACCAGTTGAGGCTTGTTGGGGGATACTTGGAGATGGAGAAACAGCTGTTATTGAGATGGCTGCTGCTTCCGGGTTGACGTTGATACCAAAAGACAGAAGAAATCCACTCATCACTACTACCTATGGAACGGGTGAATTAATTAAGGCTGCGTTGGACAAAGGACTGCGAAAACTGATCATAGGGATTGGCGGCAGCGCAACAAATGACGGCGGTGCTGGCGTTGCTCAGGCACTAGGTGTCAAACTGCTTGATAGTGAAGGTAATGAATTGCCTCCAGGTGGTGCTGCTTTGATTAATTTGACAGCAATCGATCTTTCAGGCCTGGATAGACGACTGCAAGAGTCTACAATAATGGTGGCTTGTGATGTAGACAATCCTCTTTGTGGAGAGAGGGGAGCATCTGCTGTGTTCGGGCCTCAAAAAGGTGCTAGCCAGGAAATGGTTGCAGAACTAGATGCTGCTCTACAGAACTATCAAATGATTGCTTGCAAAGCTACTGGCAGAAACATAGCCGAGCTCCCAGGAGCTGGTGCAGCAGGTGGTCTTGGTGCTGGTTTAATGTTCTTTACTTCAGCAAAACTGCGCCCAGGTGTAGATATTGTGATTGAAGCTACCGGTCTGAGAGATATGATGGCAAAAGCTGACCTCGTTATCACCGGCGAGGGCTGTACGGATTTTCAAACAGCTTTTGGTAAGGCTCCTGTTGGTGTAGCTAAACTTGCTAACAAATTAGCCGTGCCTGTAGTTTGTTTGTCAGGAAGTCTTGGTCAAGGACACCAGGATGTTTTGAACTTTGGTATCGATGCTTTGATGAATATCATACCGTATCCTGTATGCCTGGAAGAATGTATGGCAAATGTGGATGTTTTTACGGAAGAAGCAGCTATCCGGATGGGAATGCTGCTAAAGGTTGGCATGAGGATAAAGGCATAGATATCTTTTGCTTTAAAAATGGGATTACTGGTTAAATAAGAAACAAAGGCTCCGCTAATTTGCGGAGCCTTTGTTTCTTATTATGCCGATTAGATAGTTTGTGCCAAAAAATGAAATATATAAATAAGTGTTTCGCATATACATTCACGTACATTTGTAGCTGTATTTAAACAGAGTAAAGACATTACTCAAAAATAAACGAATAATTTAGAAAAAAATGAAAACTTTGGCAGGAATGTGTAACTTAAAATAGAAGTATTACTAAAATTATAATCTCAAATTGCAATTTGAGATTATAAAGCATTTAGTACTGAATTACGATAGTTTTTGGCTTAGTAAATAATTGCATATATGAAGTAATGTATTAGCAATAGTTGAAGAAAGAACATATTGACGTGAACATCTAAGGAAGTGAAGAAAATGAAAAACAAGAAGATTATCGCTGCTCTATTTATTTTCTTGAGTATTTTTTTGGGGACAATCATGACTCCAGAATGCCTGGCATTAACAAGAGTTGTTCCGGAAAATAACAAAGATGAGATTATTGAGAAATACCTGAAAAACAGGCCACTGGATATTGTCGAAGGGGTTTGGTCTTTTTCCATAATTGGTAGTTACGGGGAAATGGCAATTACAAAAAATACGACCAACTTCTACAAGGATTGGGATTATATAGGCATAATGCTAAATAATGCTCTGGGAAAAGTGGGCGAAGCCAAAATCGTTTTGAAGAAAACTACCTCACCGGGAATATACCCTGGCGGATACGTTGCTATGGATTCGCCAATACTCAACTTTACAACCTTTGTTATGCAGCAAAATAATATTATGCAATTTATTCTGCCGGTTAAAGATATTGGACTAGTAACATTTCTCAGAATTGACAACTTAGCAAGTACACAGCCTGAAGGCACGGGAACAGGTTTCTTCATTACCAATGATCTTGTTGCGACCAGCGCACATGTTGTTGAAGGTGCAAAAAAAATAATAGTAACGTATGGAGAACAAAAAGCACTAGGTAATATTGTTGCACAAGATATTCAAAATGACGTTGCTATTCTTAAGGTATATGGGATGGAAAAAACAATTGAACCTTTACCTTTGGGTGATCCGCGAAAAGCAACTCTTGGACAAGCTGTGAGCACTGTTGGTTTTCCTATGCCAAACTTAATGGGGGTTAGCCCGAAAGCAGGTGAAGGTATTATTAATAGTCTTGCAGGCATTCAGGATGATATCAGATTATTCCAGGTTAGCATACCAATTCAGCCTGGAAACAGCGGGGGACCATTGCTTAACGAAAAGGGGCAGGTAATAGGGATAATAAGTGCAAAGCTTAATGAATTATATGCCATTAATTATAAAGGCACGATTATGCAGAACGTAAATTATGCAGTCAAAATATCCTATCTGATGAATGCTTCCCCGATTCCCTTACAATATTCCAATGACACAGAAATTTTATCAACGCAAGAAGTAGTCAGACGAGCCGGCAATGCGGTCGTATTTATTACCACTGAAGGATAAATAGCCAACTGGACCTGTTGAAAAATCTACATTTTTCAACAGGTCCAGTTTTTTACACTATAAAATTCAAAAACTCACATCTTTTGACAATTGTTGCGGTCTCTTTCAAGAATGGTGCTATAGTAATCTTTCATTCTATAAGAGATTTGCAAAACTTGTCTTTTTTTATGCCTTTTCAATATTGTATTTTACGGGAACATTTCCAATGCTTTTAAACTGCTTTGGCGTAATTCCGTATTTGTTTTTAAAAAGTAATATAAAATGCGAAATGTTATAATACCCCAAATCATAGGCAACTTCGGTAACATTTTGAGTATTCAGCATTTCTTTTGCCTTAATCAGCTTAAGGTTTGTGATGTATTCCCTTGGCGTAATGCCCATAATTTTTTTGAAATAATTGGAAAAATTGCCATCTGACATATTCAAATCGTAAGCCAACTGACTAATACAAATGGGCTGCTTAATGTTTTCCTGAATATACTTGATTGCCTTGTGTATCGGATTATCAGGCTCAAGATGTATTATCTGCTGAACACCTTTTATCTTAATCAAGTAATAAATCAGTTCCTGTGCATAGAGATCAAGCAGGAATTGTTTATTTCTGTCCGGTGTTGTACAAATACTGGACAGTTTATTCAGACATACTCCAAGTTCATTGGAAGCATCACCGTAAAAGAATCTGTCCTCATTTAGTGTATCGTAGCTTGTGCTCAAATCAATATTTAATTTTTCGGTTACCTTTTTTAAAAGACTATCATTAATCTCAAAAACTAAAGCCTTTGTTGAGCTGTCAATATCCATACGGACATTCGAATGTGGAGGCAAGAGAATAAACTGTCCAGGATTATAGGTCAAATTTATATCTCTATTAACGGAAACATGCTTGCGGCCTTCAAGGATTGTGCAAAGCCTGCTGTATTCGTATGTTTTGTAATCGGAGCTCATTGGGGAAAGGTCATAGTATAGAAGTTTAAGGTAGTCACTTTCCAAGCCGTCAACTAGTTCCAGATCCCGATTGAAATTAGTAAGCATAGAATTCCCCCCCTAACCTAATGGTATGACGAAGTTCACAGAGAAATTATACTATCGATGGTTATATTTGTAAATAGAATGGAAATATTCTGAAATAGCAAATTATGGATTAATCAATTGCTTTTTCTTAAGGCAGTTTAAGGTTAAAGAGTGACAATACTACATTGAATAATTTTTATGAAAAAAGAGGAGTATATTTTAAAGAATAGCGTTAGTTTTTTTTTGCGAAAACCATTAAAGTTGTTAATGTAGAAAGAAATAAATAGCTTAGGTTGACAAGGTGCACAATTTCAACAGTATCAACATTATCAAATTACAGAAGGGGGCGAAACTGGTATCGCAATTGCGGTAACCAGAATGATCATGAGCAAAATTTTAACAATTTCTCCTGACAAATGCACGAACTGCAGAAGTTGCGAATTGGCCTGTTCTTTTAACAAAATAGGCGAATTCAACCCTAAGGAGGCGGCAGTTAATGTGCTGTTTTATGAAGAAGCGGCAATTTCAGTTCCAATTATGTGCATGCAGTGTGAAGATCCTGCATGTATGCATGTATGCCCAGTAGGCGCAATTTCACGAGATAAAAATGGAGCGGTAGTATCAAATCCTAAAAAATGTATTGTCTGTAAATTGTGCGTCAGCGCTTGTCCTCTAGGCAATATTTCTGTCAGTAAAGTTTCAAAGAAAATCATAAAATGCGATTTGTGCGGCGGTGACCCTTGTTGCGCAAAAGTTTGTCCTTCAGGGGCAATTAAGTACGAAGATGCCACCACAGCTAATATAAGCAAGAAAAAGATTATTGGAGAAAAATTCAAAAACTTGTTTGCGGAGGTGGAAAAATAATGAACGGTTGGATGGGAAAAATAATTCGTGTTGATTTGGAAAATGAAAAAATAACCACTGAACCTCTGGATATGCAGGACGCGAAACTCTATGTTGGCGGCAGGGGCCTTGGAACAAAAATCTATATGAATGAAGTCGATCCTCAGGTAGATCCCTTGAGTCCTGAAAACAAGATGATCTTTATGACAGGACCATTGACCGGTACACTTGCTGCCTGCGCAGGCAGATATGAGGTAGTGGCAAAAGCACCTTTGACCGGGACTATCGGGGCTTGCAGTTCAGGTGGGCACTTTGGTCCTGAACTAAAGTTTGCAGGCTATGATGGCATTATCTTCGAAGGAAAAGCCAAAAGGCCTGTATATCTCTACATAAATGACGACCATATCGAGCTTAGAGATGCAAGTCACCTTTGGGGCAAGGATGTTCCAACGACAACAGACGAAGTTGTAAAGGAAACCGATGAAGACGCAAAAATTGCATGTATAGGGCCGGCAGGCGAAAAGCTGGTATTGTTCGCAGTAATTATGAATGACAAAAACCGTGCTGCCGGACGTTCGGGCCTTGGTGCCGTCATGGGTTCCAAAAATCTGAAAGCAATCGCTGTAAAAGGTACGAAATCAATAAAGGTTGCTAAACAGAAGGAATTTTTGGAAGCATGCTTAAAATCACGGCAAATGATGAAGGACAACCCCGTTACAGGAGCTGGTCTTCCTGCATACGGCACACAAATTCTGGTAAATATTTTGAACCAGTCAGGAGCACATCCAACAAGAAACTGGCAGCATTCCTATTATGATAAAGCTGACGACATCAGCGGTGAAACGCTTACAGAGAAATACCTTGTAAGAAACAGGGGTTGCTTTGATTGCTCAATTGGTTGCGGCAGAGTTACCAAGATTGAGAGATCACAGTTTACCAACTTTGGCGAAGGACCAGAATATGAAGCAGGCTGGTCGTTCGGCTCGGACTGCGAAAATAATAATCTGCAAGCTGTCTGTGAAGCCAACTTTTTGTGTAATGAACTGGGTATGGATCCTATTACTATGGGGGCTACCATAGCTTGTGCAATGGAATTGTATGAAGAAGGTTATGCCACTAAAAAAGATGTTGGTATGGATTTATCCTTCGGTAATGCTGAAGCGATTGTTGAACTTACAAAAATGACTGGTTATCGCGAAGGCTTCGGAGATAAACTTGCACTGGGTTCATACAGAATGGCTGATGGCTTCGGTCATCCCGAACTATCTATGTCAGTTAAAAAGCAGGAGATGCCAGCTTATGACGGGAGGGCAATGCAGGGAATAGGCTTGGAATATGCTACTTCAAATCGTGGAGGCTGTCACGTCCGCGGCTATATGACGTCTCCGGAAATTCTTGGCATACCTGTAAAGATGGATCCCCTTGTAACAGAAGGCAAGGCTGCGACACTGAAAGTATTCCAGGATTTAACAGCTGTTGTGGATTCTGTAGGAATTTGTCTCTTTACAACGTTTGCCATCGGCCTGCCGGAAATTGCAGAGATGTACAGGACTTGTACAGGTTTGGAATATACAGATGAAGAGATTCTTTTGATTGGTGAAAGAATCTGGAATGCTGAAAAAATATTCAACATGGAATGTGGGTTTACCAAGAAGGACGATACCTTGCCGCCGAGACTTTTACATGAGCCTGTTGCCGAGGGGCCTGCAAAAGGAAAAGTAAACGAGTTAGATGTCATGCTGCCTGAATACTATGCCGTAAGAGGCTGGGACGAGGAAGGCGTACCGACAGAAGCAAAGAAAAAAGAGCTTTCTATAGAATAAGCAAAAATTGCCGGCAGGTTTTAAACAACTGCTTATTGATCTGCCGGCAATTACATTTCAAATTTTTTATTAAATTAGCAAAATTCCCATCCTCTAATCCATGAAAAAAGATATTTATAAAAAAGACTTTGCACAAGAAAGTATTTGTATAGTTGCTTTTTTCTGATGGGTTAAAGATAGCAGCCTTTTTGGCGTGATATTGTTTGGCAAGGGGGTCAATGCATTGGATGCATTATCGTTAATTGGCGTAATCTTGTTACTGCTCTTTGAAGTAATGGCTGTAACTAAAACAGAAAAACTGCTGTCACTGCTGATATACTCCTCTATTGCCGAAATTGGGTACATTCTGCTTGGTATTGGCAGCGGTACTTTTGCAGGGCAGACAGGTGCTCTCCTGCATCTGGAATATCAGATTATTATGAGAAGCATGGTGTTTCTTGCAGCTTTTGTAATAGTAAAACGTTCTGGAACTCAATGTATTTCTCAGCTGAAGAACATTGGCAGCCGGTATCCCTTCATTGCAACGATGTTTGCTTTCGGCATCTTTTCTGTTATGGGGCTTTCACCGTTTAAGGGATCCATCAGCAAGTTCTTGATTGTCTATTCCAGCATTGAAAACACTAATTACATTTTTGCAGCAGCAGCAACACTAGGAAGCATTATAGAAGCATGGTATTTTATTAAAATAATCCACAAGGTGTGTTTTGCGGAAAGCGCTGAAGATGATCTCATCAGAACTGATAACACTTCCTTTTTGTTTAAAAGAATAAGCTATGGAATAGTGATTATTCTTGCAACGCTTACTGCACTTATTTCTGTTTTTCCGATTTTTTTAATAAATTTCAGCGAACATTTGGCAAAATCGTTGTTTGGGATAGCAAGCATTGGAGGGCTGCCTGAATTTGACTCACCATGGACATTGCTTATTATGGTACCGTATATCGGCGCTTTTGCAGTATTCATAGTTGGATATTTTCTGCCTAAGCTCAGAGAAATTTCGGCAGTTGCCATCAGTGCCGCAACTGTTGCAATGGTTTGGATGGATGGAAGCATTGATAGCCTCTCCAAGCTGTTCGCAATTGTGATTTCGGTGGCTGTATTTTTGACTGTAATTTATTCGATTGGATATTTCAAGGGGGAGAAGCATAACAATCGCTACTTTTTCTTTCTGCTGCTGACTATGGGCAGTTTGATTGGCGTTGCTACCAGCACAGAGTTCGGTAATTTTTACGTTTTCTGGGAACTGATGACATGGTCTTCTTACCTGCTTATTATCCACGAGCCATCGGAGAGAGCTCTGAAGGCAGGCTTCAAGTACTTTATGATGTGTACTTCCGGTGCTTATGTCATGCAGTTTGGCATATTGCTTCTGCAGAAACATGCCGGAACGTTAGATATGGAAGCGGTTGCAACCAAGTTGCCAGAAATGTCTTCGGGCCTAATGCTTGCGGTAATCGCTATGTTTATTATCGGAACGGGTGTCAAAGCGGGTCTTGTGCCGATGCATAGCTGGCTGCCGGAAGCGCATCCTGCGGCGCCGTCACCTGTTTCAGCTATTCTTTCAGGCGTACTAACAAAAATCGGGGTCTATGGCCTCATTAAGGTGCTGTTCACCGTTTTTGGCGTGGGTCTTTTGACCAGGTTAGGGTCTATCGGAAACTTTTCTGATATCGGCTTTATTATCTCTTTGCTGGGATTGGTAACGCTTTTCTACGGCGAGATTATGGCCTTGCTGCAAAAGGACATCAAACGTCTTTTGGCATTTTCAACAATGGCGCAAGTCGGTGAAATTATTACCACCTTGGGTCTTGGCACATATCTGAGCATGGTAGCGAGTCTTTACCATGTAATGAATCATGCGGTCATGAAGAGCTTGCTCTTTCTAGCTGTTGGCATTCTGGTGTCACGGCTTAATACAAGAGAGATTACCGCATATAAGGGAATCGGCAAAGTGATGCCCTTTACGGCAGGGTGTATGTCAATTGGCATACTTGCTATGATGGGATTGCCGCCGTTTAATGGTTTTATCAGCAAGTTCCTTATGCTCTATGCAGCCGTCAATGCTGGTTATTGGTATATTGCAGCTCTGATTCTTTTGGGAAGTACTATCGGGGCAATTTACTACATTCGACTGATCAAAACAATCTTTTTTGAAAAGTATGAAGGGCCTGAAATCAAAGAAGCACCTCCGGTTATGCTTGTTCCAATCGGGATTCTTACGATTTTGGTACTATTTAATGGTCTGTTTCCACAGTTTGCATTGGAGTTGGCTGTTTCTGCGGCAAATTTCATAGCCTCTAAAGGCGAAATGATAATAACAGTTGTTCCACAGATTCAGGTAATCTGGCCTGTGATCATTATGATACCGATGCTCGGCGGTATAGTTACGTATTTTTGGGGCAAGCATTCACCAAAGGTTGCCGGCTGTCTTGCAATCGCGGTGATGAGCGCCACGTTTGTTGCAATTGCCGTTAGTCACGCTCAGTTTGATATATATTCACTTAGCTTCGCCTTGTTGATAGCCTTTGTCGGTTTGCTTAATATGTTGTACTCATTGGGATATATGGATCACGGTCATGCTCAGAGCCGTTACTACATGTTCTTCCTGATGATGATCGGTGGGCTTATCGGTGTTGCAACAAGCAAGGATTTCTTCTCTTTCTTCATATACTGGGAGATTATGAGCAGCTGGACGCTGTACTTCTCTATCATTCATGAGGAGACAAGTGATGCGCTCAAAGAGGGTTTTAAATACTTCATTTTCAATTACATCGGTGCTAGTATTGCATTTTTAGGCATTCTCATCGTAACAGCAAATACGGGTGCATTTGATATGGATGTGCTTGCGCAGCGACTAAAGGATATGGATGCTAGTACAGCAGGATTGGGTTTGGCGCTGATTGCGGTGGGTTTTTTGATGAAAGCCGCGGTGCTGCCATTCCGCATCGACTATCAGATGCATCCTGCAACTGCACCTACTCCTGTAAGTGGTTATATTTCATCTGTGCTGCTGAAGAGTGCTCCTTATGCTCTGATCAAGTTGTTCTTTATTATGGGAGGAGCTGTTGTTGTCAGGGAACTTGGAATGGCTGGCGGTAATTCGGTTATTATGACGGTTGTTTCATGGATTGCCGGTCTGACCATTATCGGTGCAGGTGCTATGGCTCTTGTGCAGAGAGGAATTAAGAGATTGCTGATCTACAGTACTGTCAGCCAGATAGGATATATTATCCTTGGGTTCAGCCTGGGTACAACGCTAGGCCTTACCGGTGCCATGCTGCATTTCGTCAACCATATGTTCTTTAAGGATTTGCTCTTCCTTGCTGCGGGAGCTATTATGATACAAGCTCACGCCAAAAACCTGGATGATGTCAGCGGTCTGGGAAGAAAAATGCCGATAACACTTTCCTTCTTCATGGTTGGTGCTCTTTCACTCGCCGGCATACCTCCTTTCAGCGGATTTACCTCTAAATGGATCATCTATGAGGCAGCGATGCAGAATGGAGAGGTATTTCTCGCATTGCTTTCGTTGATAGGCAGTGTCCTTACAATGGCTTATTTTGTGAAATTCATGCACTCAGCCTTCTTCGGTGTTCCTTCAAAAAATGCTGAGCAGACTAAAGAAGCGCCTTGGACCATGCTGGTGCCTATGGCTGTCTTGTCGGCTATAAGTATTCTGTTCGGCATTATGCCTGGCTTGCCGCTTACTGTGATATCACAGGTATTGTCTTTGGCTGGTATTGCTCAACCAACCTTTACCATGTTCAGCGTTGAGACGCCATTAGGCATTTGGCAGGTCGGCACTATTACAGTCATACTGCTGCTGACTTCTGTTATTGGTTGGCTTTTCCTAATTTCAAGTAATAAAAAGATTCGCTATACTAACGCATACACTTGCGGAATAGGCGAACTTGATACAGATAAAATAAATGTAGCCTCTCAGAATCTATATGAGACTCCAAGTAAACTTATCAAAAGATTGCACAGCGTTATCATACCTGTATTTGGCAATGGAGAGGAGGAAGAGAAAAAATGAATATCATGACATTACTGATGGATATTCTGATTTTTCCCGGCGGCCTGTTTGCAATTGCATTAGGCCTGCTGCTTACCGGTCTTGACCGCAAAGTATATGCACGCCTCCAGAGACGAGTAGGCCCTCCGATTTATCAGCCGTGTATTGATCTGGTAAAGCTTTCGCAAAAGGAGACGCTAGTTCCCAGAACTGCAAATATGACAGCTTTCAGGCTTGCTCCGCTTCTGGGTTTTGCAGGAATGCTTGCTGCCATTGCAATCATTCCCATTACTGGCATATATTCTGGACTCTATCAGTCCGGTGATCTTCTCGTTCTGCTGTATTTGCTTTCTATGCCGGCGCTTGCGCTGGTAATTGGTGCATCGGCTTCAGGGTCGCCCTACAGCTCAGTGGGTCTTTCACGAGAGATAACAATGGTTTTGGCCTATGAAATACCACTGTTGATTGTTTTTTTGACGATTGGCATGAGAGTCGGAATGAGCATAGGAGAAACCGCTGTTTTCTCTCTCAGCAGCATTGTGAGTTATCAGCTCCAAAATGGCTCGCTGCTCTTTGACTTGCCAATGCTGCCTGCCTTTCTTGCATTCCTGTGTTGTATTCCCGGTACGATCGGAGTAGTACCCTTCGACATACCTGAAGCTGAAACTGAAGTCGCCGAGGGACCATTGCTTGAGTATTCCGGGGCAGGTCTCGCAATGTTTAAAATTACGGGTGGTCTCAAAATGCTTGTAATGTCAGCTCTTACCGTGGCGCTGTTTTTTCCAGCGGGAATCAGCAGCTTCTGGCTAATAAATCTCCTATGGTTCATATTTAAATGTATAGTTGTCTCTACTGCCACAATTACAGTTGTGCGTGCGACAACAGCCAGAATGCGTCTGGATCAGGCATATAAATTCTACCTGCTGGTTCCAACCTCTATGGCGCTGATCAGTTTGGTTTTGACATTGTTCTCCGTCAGAGTGTGAATTTTAACTTAACCGTTGGAAGAAGGAAAGTATATGACAGAATTGATTCAGAAAATTGTAAAGAAATCTCCATGGATATACCGGATCAATGCCGGATCATGCAACGGCTGTGATGTGGAGATGGCAACAACTGCCCTGATTCCAAGGTATGATGTTGAGCGTCTTGGATGCAAATATTGTGGAAGCCCTAAGCATGCTGACATTGTCTTAATCTCCGGCCCGGTTACAGCGGTTGTCAAGGATAAGGTATTACGTGTATATGATGAAATTCCGAACCCAAAGGTTGTTGTCGCAGTCGGTATTTGTCCAATTTCGGGCGGAGTTTTCAGAGACAGCTATGCCGTTGACGGTCAGCTTGATTCTTATATTCCGGTTGATGTAAATGTTCCCGGATGTCCTCCCCGGCCTCAGGCAATTATTGACGGAATAGCCATGGCAATAGAAATATGGAAGAAAAAATTCTAAGGGGGGATATTAATGAGCACATTTTTAAAGGTTATTCTGCGGAATATCATAAAAGGTCCTTCCACAATCAAATACCCCTTTGAAGATTCCCCCGCACCTGAAAAGCTGAGAGGCAAAATAAAGCATGATCCTGATGCCTGTGTGGCATGTCATATGTGCGAATATGTTTGCGCAGGCGGAGCGATAAAATTACAAGAATCTGCTGATAAAAAAGGGGTAGATTTTGTAGTATGGCATAACTCCTGCACATTTTGCGGTTTGTGCGAACATTACTGCCCAACAAATGCGATTCATTTGACAAACGATTACCATACTGCTCATCTGCAGGAAGATAAATATCAGTATGCTGAAAGGACTTTTGTTATGAAGCAGAAGTGTATCCGCTGCGGAGAGCCGATAATACCGCTTGCGCCGCAAACAGTTGAGAAGATATATGGTAAGGAAGGCGATGTGAAGGGTCTGAGCAAGATGTGCCCGCAATGCCGCAGAAAAGTCTTGTGGGAAGGCGGCGTGATTAAAAAATGAAAGAAGAAGTAATGAAGAGTTTTAACAGTAAAATGGTCATGAAGCTGGGCAATAAATTCGACCTAAGATGGGATATTGATAAAAAGGGCTTTGTATCGGGATGGTGCAGACTGACGGATTCTGATGATATCTATCAGGTTGCGGAAATTATAGCCGGTTTTAAAGGCAGAGTAATTACGCTATCAGCGTTAAATACCCCATCTGATTTAAATGAGCCAAGTGAAGCTTCCGCTAATGGCGAACCAATAAAGCTGGTTATCAATTACCACTTTTATTTTGATGGGATTAATTGTACGGTAACCATTACACTGCCCGATAATCAACGATACGTAAAATCAATAACACCTGTACTAATCAGCGCTGACTGGCATGAGAGAGAAATGCAGGATCTTTTTAATATTAAACTTCATGGTCATCCGAACCCCAAAAGACTATTTCTTGATAAAAATATTCATCTGACAGACCATACGATGATTCCATTGTCTGAAGCGATGAATGGAGCAGGTACCAATACTTTGTGGGAGAAAATAATGCGGTCTGGCAGAAAGGAAGGTAATTCTGATGAGTAGCTATAATATACCTGTCGGACCGATTCATGTTGTTCTGGAAGAGCCAATTTACTTCAATCTTCAGGTGGAGGGTGAGACGGTAGTCGGTGTTGAAATTAATGCCGGGCATGCTCACCGCGGAATTGAATTTCTTGCGATGCAGCGCAATTATTACCAGGATCTTACACTCACAGAAAGAGTTTGTTCACTCTGTTCGAATAATCATCCTTTTACTTATTGTATGGCTGTGGAAAAATTAGCGGGTATTGAGGTACCGGTAAGAGCTGAATATTTAAGAGCTCTTGCTGATGAAATCAAACGTATTGCGTCACATTTATTCAATATTGGTTTACATCCACATATTATCGGTTTTGACTCTATGTTCATGCATGCAATGGAAATACGAGAAACGATGCAGGATCTGAAAGAAATTGTTTTTGGCAACAGAATGAACATTTCTGTCAACACGATAGGCGGTGTCAGATACAACATTGATGACGAGCAGGCAAAGTATATTCTCAAAACAGTTGACGATTTGAAGAAGCCGCTCGTGGAATTAACAAAAATGATTAAGTCCAGTGCTTCGATCCGTCGTCGTTGTGAGGGCGTCGGTGTTCTCACTAAGGAGCAAGCCATTGAATATGGAGTTATAGGCCCTGTTGCCAGAGGTTCAGGGGTTCCCTATGATGTTAGAGTTGATAACCCATATGCTGCTTATGACAAAATAAAAGTAAATCCGGTAGTAGAACAAAACGGAGACGTATATTCAAGGCTTTTGGTTCGGGTCGGGGAAGTTTTTGAATCAATAAGAATAGTCGAAGAGATTTTGAGAACGCTTCCTGATGGACCAACCGAATATCCGTATATTCCGGATATCTCTGTCGGCGAGGCGATTGCGAAATCAGAAGCCCCGCGGGGAGAACTAATCTATTATGTCCGTTCTAATGGTACTGATATTCCGGAGCGTATCAAATGGAGAGTGCCAACCTACCAGAACTGGGGAGCATTAGACGTCATGATGCCAGGCTGCAAGATAGCTGATATCCCTGTAATAGTAGGCAGCATTGATCCATGTATTTCCTGTACTGAAAGATAAAAGATTGGAATTCTCTTTAGAAAGAGGTACCGCAAAGTGCATGAACTGGCTATGGTAGCGAGTATGTATGAAGTAATAGAAGATAAGATCAAGGAGTATGGAATTCATAAAGTAAAGCAGGTCAAAATCGTTGTTGGAGAATTAACCGGTGTTGAAGATGCTACCATGAAGGCATGCTTTGAGATGTATGTTCAAGCAACACCTGTAGAAGGGGCTGAACTTATTATTAAGCGTGTTCCTGTGAAAGTAAGCTGTAGGATATGCGGAAATGAATACGAAACGAAAATTCCCTTTGCAGAATGTGCTTTATGCGGAAATAAAAGCTTTAAAATAATTTCCGGGAAAGAGTTATATATTGACAGCCTGGAAGCAGAATAAATTCAAAGTTGGTCAACGGGGGGTGATTGATATGTGTGTTGCGGCATTTGGCCAGGTTACCGAACTCAAAGGGAAAAATGCGGTGGTTAGTTTCAGAGGAGCAATGAAGGAAGTGTCAATCGCACTGCTTCCCAATGTAAGAATCGGTGAAAATGTGGTCGTTCATGCGGGATTTGCAACCGAAATTGTCAAAGATCCCAAAAAAATGTTTCGAGATGTAGTTGCCACAGATGCGTATGCCAGACAACTGCTTGACGGTATTGAGAAACAGAATAAAAAACTCAAAGAGCGGGAATTAAAAATCATGAACTTTTGTGGTACTCATGAAAATACAATTGCTCAGTATTCCCTGCGTGATCTCTTGCCATCAAATATACAATTGTTAAGCGGTCCTGGCTGTCCGGTCTGTGTCACACCTGAAGAAGAAATAGCTATGGGTCTGCAACTTGCAAAAAAGGAAAATGTTATTCTTACTACCTTTGGAGATCTTTTAAGGGTGCCGACAAGATGGGGATCTCTAGAGCAGTTAAGGCTTGACGGCGTTGACGTACGGATGGTTTATGACATTTCGCAAGCGCTTGATATTGCGAAAAATTCAAAATCGGAGGTTGTGCATTTTGCTGTGGGTTTTGAAACAACTGCTCCTGGTACTGCCTCTGTAGTACATGAAGCCGGAAACATAGAAAACTTCTCGATTATCTCATCACATCGTATCACTTCACCTGCAATGGAATATGTAATACAGAATTCAAAAATGGATATTTTACTTTGCCCCGGACATGTGGCAATGGTGATCGGAACCAAACCGTTTGACGTGCTCGTAAAAAAATACGGAATTCCATGTGTAATCGGTGGGTTTGAACCGGTTGATATCTTGCAGTCAATCCTGCAGGCTATGTACAATCTTGAGAAAAATGACTTTTCCTTAATAAACCAATATCAGAACGTAGTAAAGGAAAAAGGCAATATACTGGCTCAAAACCTTATGGATGAAATGTTTACGTTGAAAGACGCGAATTGGAGAGGCGTGGGTATGCTGACGCAATCCCGGATGATACTGAAAGGCGAATTCGGCAGGTTTGATGCCGAAGTGAAATTTGGGCTGAAAATGCCAGAAGCGCAGGAACATGGTAAAGATCATTCCGGCTGCAAGTGCGGTGAAGTGCTCAAGGGCTTGAAACCTCAGTTTTGTCCGAATTTCGGAAAAAGTTGCACACCATTAAACCCGGCAGGACCTTGTATGGTTACAAGGGAAGGCGCCTGCAGCATTGCCTATATGAATTTGAATTAAAACTAACAAAGGTACTGCCGCTAGCCAACGCTATGCTATAACAATGAAGATGCAGCTTTTTAAGCTAAGGTAAAAGTCTGCAATTGTATTGAAGGAGGATGATTCATTTGATCGAGGTACGCTTATTCGCTACTTTTAGAGAGGGAAGAGATAAGGTGTCTTTTCTTGATCAAAAGAATTTTAAGAATGCCGGTGAAATCCTGGATTATTTACGGATACCTCGGGAAGAGGTCGCAATTCTCCTAATTAATGGTCGATACTCGGCAATTGATACTCCCTTAAAAGATGGGGACATTCTTGCTTTGTTTCCACCCGTGGGAGGCGGTTGATATGAGATATGAAAGGCAGTTGCTTATACCACAAATTGGGCAGAAAGGGCAGGAGAGACTGGCAGCAAGTAAGGTAACGGTTATTGGTGCAGGCGGCCTCGGCTCACCAGTGCTTACCTATCTTGCCAGCGCAGGTGTTGGTAAGCTGCAAATTGTAGACTGTGATGTTGTCTCGGAATCAAATTTGAACCGGCAGTTTCTTCATCATACAGATGATGTGGGCAAATTAAAAGTCCTGTCAGCCAAAGAAAAGCTTTCAATGCTTAATCCAGACGTAGTACTATCCACTGTAAATAGACGGTTGAATGGTGAAAATATTGAAGAATGCTTAATAGGCTCGGACGTTGTTGTGGATTGCGTGGACAATACCGATACCAGGATTATGGTGGCGCGGGCATGTATCAACCTGAATATTCCACTTGTGGAAGGTGGCGTCAGTGGATTATATGGCTATGTGATTGATATCGGCAGAGATTATCCATGCCTTTCCTGTTTAGGTTACGATAATGTGAAACCAGTAACACCTATCCCGGTTTTGGGGGTTACTGCCGGAATCATTGGCTGCATGCAAGCAAATGAGTGTATTAAATTACTGCTGGGAATTGGCGAGCCTCTTTACGGCAGAATGCTGAATTACGACGGACTAAGCGGAACGTGGGAAGAAATACAGGTAAAAAAGGATGAAAACTGTCCTGTACATGCAAATTTAAATATAGCCACGAGAGGTAAAAACAATGGGTGAATTTACGCATTTTGACAGAAAAGGCAATGCTGTCATGGTTGATGTGTCAGAGAAACAAGTTACATCAAGAACAGCCATTGCACAGGGCAGCATTCTGGTAAATTCGGAAATTATGGCGGCAGTTATCGGTCAGACGGTTGCAAAAGGCGATGTCTTGGGTGTTGCAAGAGTGGCTGGTATCCTTGGAGTAAAGCAAACATCTTCTTTGATTCCAATGTGTCACCCTCTCAGCATAAGTAAGTGCGGAATTGACTTTGAAATTGATCAGGAAACAAATAAAATTACCGCCATTTGTACTGTTAAGATTGATGGTAAAACGGGAGTAGAGATGGAAGCGCTTACAGGCGTTTCAGTAGCTCTCCTAACGATTTATGATATGTGCAAAGCCATTGATAAACAGATGGAATTAACAGAAATTCATTTGGTGAAAAAAACTGGTGGCAAGAGCGGAGAATTTAATTGGGGCGGCGATAAATAATGATGATAGATGCTTTTAAGAGAAAAATCGATTATTTACGTATCTCAGTTACAGACAGATGTGACCTTCGGTGCAGATATTGCATGCCGGAGCATGGAGTAGAATCACTTGCCCATAATGATATTCTTACCTACGAGGAGATCCTTCGTGTGGCGGAATGCTTTGCACGTCTGGGAGTGAGCCGCATCAAAATTACCGGAGGGGAGCCGCTGGTACGCTTTCATGTGATGGATCTGATTGCTGAGCTTAAAAAAGTTCCGGGAATTGAGCAGGTAACCTTGACTACCAATGGAACGCATCTTGTTGATTTTATCGACCATCTGTCTAAACTGCAAATCGACGGCATCAATATAAGCCTCGATACACTGAATCCAAAGCTTTATAAGGAAATAACGGGTAGAGATGTATTTGATAAAGTCCTTTTGGGGTTAGAAAAAGCACTTAAGTATCCGAATATAAAACTCAAAATTAATTGTGTGCCTTTGGGACTGCCAGGGCAAAATATTGCCGAAGTTGCTGAGCTTGCGAAAAATAATCCGGTACATGTCCGTTTTATCGAAATGATGCCAATCGGACTGGGCAAAAAATTTGCTTTTACAAGTGAAGCCGATATCTTGCAGGAACTGAAGCAGGCCTATGGCGTACTTATTCCGTTCGATGAAGTATTGGGAAATGGGCCTTGTCACTATTACAGTGTCCCTGGCTTTAGAGGCAAAATTGGCTTTATCAGCGCAATGAGCCACAAATTTTGCAGCAGTTGCAACCGGGTGAGACTGACTGCAGACGGAAGGTTGAAAACTTGTTTACAGTATGATGCCGGGACGAATTTAAAAGAGATATTAAGAGGAGAAAAATCCGACAAGGAAATGGAGGCTGCAATTTTGCAGGCACTGGGTAATAAACCGGTAGAACACCATTTCACAGAGGCGTTTGTTGCAGATAGGGAAACTAAGTCGATGTTCCAAATTGGTGGGTGAGGTGAACTTTCATGAAACGGGTAGCAATCATTACCTCCAGTGATTCAGGGTACAGAGGAGAAAGAGAAGACCTGAGCGGTAAAGTCATTCGGGAGATTGTGGAAGCTAATGGTTATCAGGTGGTGCATATGGAGATTTTGCCAGATGAGCCACAAATGTTGAGTGACGCGATGATGAAAATTGCCGATCAAAATACTGCGGAGCTGATCCTCACGACGGGGGGGACAGGGTTTTCACCCAGAGACTGCATGCCGGAGGCTACTAAGGCAGTCATAGAAAGAGAGGTGCCCGGGATTCCGGAAGCCATGAGAGCTTATAGTGCACAGTATACAAAACGTGCTATGCTCAGCCGCGCAGCAGCGGGAATCCGCAAATCAACTCTCATCATCAATTTGCCGGGCAGTCCTAAAGCGGTCAGGGAATGCTTGGAATTTATCATTTCTGAATTGATGCACGGAATCGAAATACTTACGGATCAGGCTCACAATTGTGCCAGAAAGTAAAGGTGAATTTATGGGAAAAGTAGTTGCGGTATGTGTCAGTGAGATTAAAGGTGTGCAGAAAATTAATGTTCATACTGCGAAGTTCATTGAAGACTATGGAATTGAACAGGATGCGCACGCAGGTAAATGGCATCGTCAGGTCAGTCTGCTGTCATTTGACAAGATCGAAGAATTCAGGTCCAGAGGCGCGGTGGTCAAGGACGGAGATTTTGGTGAAAACCTTATTGTCAAGGGAATCGACTTTAGAAATTGCCCGCTAGGGACACGCTTTCGCTGCAACCAAGTCATATTGGAGCTCACCCAAATCGGTAAGGAATGTCACAAAGGATGCGAGATTTTTAAGGTTATGGGTGATTGCATCATGCCGCGGGAAGGGGTATTTACCAAGGTTATTCACGGCGGTGTCATAACAGAAGGCGATGAGCTTGAAATAATCTGATTTTAAAGTTTCGTTTTAGTTTGAAATAGTGAAAGAATGATTTCGAGTCTTTTTTCCTAAGGTAAAATGGAGTTTATGATTGCTATGGGAAAAGACCAATGGGTGCTTCTTGAAAAGGAATCGCCTCCCGATTGGAAAGAACATCATATTTCTTCCATTAGGCTCATTCTTGCTTATTTCATCTTAATATATTTTTTAATTATAAAGGATGGAAAGGATGAGAAGCATGAAAAAGACCATGACATTTGTTTTATTGATTTTATTTGTATTGAGTTTAGTAGCAGGCTGCGGGAAAAAAGAGGAGTCAAAAGCAAGTTCCAGCGCTGTTGCACAAAAAGGTGTGTTGCTTATGTCGACAACGACAAGCACACAGGATACCGGTTTACTCGATTACCTTGCTCCGTTATTTCTTAAGGACACCGGCTGGAAACTCCAATGGACAGCTGTCGGTACCGGCCAGGCTTTGAAAATGGGTAAGGACGGCGATGTCGACATTGTACTTTGCCACGCAAAAAAAAGTGAGGAAGACTTTGTAGCAAAAGGTTATGGCGTAAAACGTTATCAGGTTATGTATAATGATTTTGTTGTTGTCGGCCCTGCCAAGCCGCTAAATGCAACAAAAGACATAAAAAAAATGTTCACTGATATTAACAACGATAATCTGACGTTTGTTTCAAGAGGTGATGATTCTGGCACAGATAAGGCTGAGAAAGCCATTTGGTCCAGCCTGAAAATAGATCCAAAAATGAATAAAAATTATCTTAAGTCCGGCCAAGGTATGGGCGATACGCTTGCCATCGCCAATGAAAAAGGCGCATATTGCTTTACTGATCGTGGTACATGGCTGAAAATAAAAAAAGACTCCACAGTAAAAATTGATTTGGACATTGTTTGCCAGGGAGATGATTTGTTAAAGAATCAATATGGCATTATTGCCGTAAATCCCGATAAATATCCTAAAGTAAATAATAAGGCTGCTAATGATTTTATCAACTGGATATGTTCAGAAAAAGTTCAGAAAATTATCGCTGAATACGGAAAAGAAAAATACGGGCAGGCTTTATTTATTCCAAATGCCAAATAATGCATAAGATGTTCAACTAAGGGATGCTTAATCAAGTATCCCTTAGTTGCGCTGCCATAGTATCAATAGCAACGGTGGTGATTTCGTGAATTTTTTAAATGAAGCAATAAGTGTATTTAATGATGCAGGTATAGTAAACGCAGTTAATGTTACGCTAATTATGTCAGCATTTTCAGTCGCAATCTCTTCCCTATTCGGAATATCATTGGGCATTCTTCTGGAACAATGCAACTTTCCTTACAAGAGAATGATAATAAGATTAAACCGTACACTTCTTGCTTTCCCGCCTGTGGTCGTTGGCCTCGTTGTTTATTTGCTCCTAATGCGAAATGGTCCTTTAGGAGCTTTTTCCCTCTTGTTTACGATAAAGGGCATGATTTTGGCGCAAACAATCATCATAACACCAATTATTACCAGCATGGTATATTCTTTTGCTGTCAAGGCGGCTCCGGCAATTCGCGTATTTGCAGCTACTATGGGAGCAACCAAACAACAGACAAACATACTGATAGTGAAAGAAATGAAATATGAAATATACTTTGCAATAGTTACAGGCTTTGGTCGTTCTATAAGTGAGGTTGGTTCTGTAATGCTGGTTGGCGGCAATATTGAAGGACGAACCAGAACAATGACGACAGCGATTTCTATGCTTAAAAGTCAAGGAATATATACTGAAGGCGTGGCACTGGGAATTATATTGCTTGTATTTGCGTTCATATTACAGTGGGCGGCAGAGTGCTTCCAGAAAAGAGAGTTAGAAGATGAAAATTATTAATCTTAAAAAAAATCTGGGCATGTTTGCGCTTAACATACGATATATGGAACTGGAAAGAGGCTGTGTTCACGGCTTTATTGGCGAGAATGGGAGCGGTAAAACTACTACGGCAAAGCTAATTGCACGAATTTTACAGCCTGACGAGGGTACGATAATTTATGATGGGTTGTGCCCGAGAGAGATAACGATGACAACTCAGAAACCATATATGCTTCATGCTTCTGTTTATGAAAATTTAGTTTATCCGCTTAAAATACGAGGGATTAAGCCAAACGAAACTGAAATTGAGGCTATTCTTAAAAAATATGGTTTGTTGCAGAAGAAACAACAATATGCCAGAACGTTATCCAGTGGAGAACAGCAAAAGCTTTCTATTTTGAGAGCATTAATTTTTAAGCCTGAACTCGTGATTGTCGATGAGACATTGTCGAATTTGTCCGCCGATAGTCTGGTGCTTTTTGAAAACCTGATACTGGATATTCAAAAGACAAGCAGCATTACCTGGATTATCATCAGTCATCAGCCGCACATCATTAATGAACTCTGCGACAACGTTCATTTTTTTGCGAACGGTCAGTTGATTGAATCAGGAAAGAAAGAGCATATATTTTTTAATCCTGAAGAGCCAATTGTACAAGCCTATATGCAAAGGCAGGCATTTGGTATGGTGAAAGCGAGGTAACAGATGGAATTACTTCAGACAAATACTTTGCAGTATGCAAGAGAAAAACTTCTGGATTATTTGCTGGAAAAACAAGAGATAAAGACACTGGGTCTTATGGATGCCGAAGGTCAGATACTGGCAGAGGATGTGAGAAGCATCTGCCCCATTCCACATTTCAGACGTTCAACTGTTGATGGTTATGCGGTAATCAGTAAGGATACACAGGGAGCTGGTGAAAGCATACCCGTCTTTTTAGATAACATAGAAGAAATTCTTATTGGACATGAAGCAAAATGCATTTTGAAAAGCGGACAGTGTGCTTATATTCCAACCGGTGGTATGCTTCCGAGCGGAGCGGATGCCGTTGTTATGGTGGAATACTGCGAGCAGTTTGACTCTAGCAGTATCGCTGTTTACGATAGTGTTTCAGTAGGAAGAAATGTCGTAAATATAGGTGAGGATGTGGCAAGCGGCGCTGTGATTCTGAAAAAAGGCACAACTTTACGCCCTCAGGAAATTGGGGCACTCGCTTCTGCAGGTATTTCCTGTGTAAACGTTTACGCACCACTTAAGCTAACAATTATTTCGACCGGGGATGAGCTCGTACCACTGGGTCAAGTTCCAAAGTTAGGACAGGTTCGTGATATTAATACATATGCGTTGCAGTCACTTGCTAAGAAATGCGGGTTCGATGTGGTTGCGACCCATGTCCTGATGGATGAGGAAGAACTGCTCAAAAAGGTTGTTTCTGAGTCTATGGAGCAAAGTGATTTTGTGGTGCTTTCGGGTGGCAGTTCGCAGGGGAAAAAGGATATGTCGTCAAGAATACTAAATGAACTAGCTGATCAGGGAGTTTTTGTGCATGGAATTTCAGTCAAACCAGGAAAGCCTACGATTCTTGGCTATGATAAAAAAAGTAATACAGCCCTTGTAGGACTTCCAGGTCACCCGGTTGCTGCGATGATTATTTTTGAGCTGATTGTCGTTTGGGTCAAAAATAGAATTGTTGGAAACGATGATAATAAACATATTTATGCAAAAATGAAAACAAATGTTGGAAGTGCTCCTGGTAAAACAACATGTCAGATGGTTCGATTAATCGATTCGCAAGGTGAGTACTTTGCCGAACCTGTCTTTGGAAAATCAGGAATAATGTCGACATTAACGGCTGCTGATGGTTATACATTAATCGATTTGAATAAAGAGGGGCTTCGTAAAGACGAAGTTGTAAAAGTATTTTTAATATAAAGGTGCAATGTAAATCTAATAATTGATTCCACTTGCCAGGAAAGGAAGGTCATAAAATTGGGAGATAGAAATTTATATCTGAGTAACACCCCCGTGGAAGAGGCCTTAGCAATTTATCTTGATGCACTCAAAGGTAAGGTTATAGTATCTTACGAAACAATACCTACGACTGAGGCTTTGGGCAGGGTTACAAAATCTGCCGTTTATGCAAAATACTGTTCGCCATTATTCAATGCTTCGGCTATGGATGGTGTAGCAGTTATTTCTGCCTCTACAAATGGAGCTTCAGAGGCAAACCCGATAGATCTGGTGTCTGGCGAGGACTATAAGATTGTCGATACTGGAGATCCGATTTCTCCTCCCTATGATGCAGTAATCATGGCTGAAGATCTTATCGTACTGGATGATGGAAAGATGAGAATCTTAGCATCAGCTGCACCGTGGGATAATGTGCGTCCAATTGGTGAAGATATTGTGGCGGGGGAAATGATTCTTCCGAGCAATCATGTTATTCGTCCAATCGACATCGGGGTTTTACTGTCCGCTGGTATTTTGCAAATTGAAGTAATAAAGAAACCACGGGTTGCTATTTTCCCAACAGGCACTGAGATTATCGAACCTACAGAAACGCCCAAGGAAGGCGATATCATTGAATCAAATTCACGGATGTTTGAAAACATGGTTAAAGTTGAGGGCGGGGTTGCTTTTCGGTTTCCGCCCATCGAGGATAATTACGATAAGATAAAAGAAAAAGTAGCTGCTGCTTCTAAAAATTATGATTTTGTGATCGTTAATGCCGGATCAAGTGCTGGAACAGAGGATTTTACAGTTCATGTTTTAAGAGAGCTGGGAACAGTGATTGTTCATGGCGTGGCGATAAAACCTGGGAAGCCTGTTATACTTGCCATTGTGAATGACAAACCCGTAATCGGCTTACCGGGTTATCCGGTATCAGCTTATATTGATTTTAAGAACTTTGTATCACCTGTTCTCGCGATGTATTCGGACCAAAAGGCATGTAAGAAGGAAACGGCGGTTGATGCTGTTATTTCAAAACGTCTTGTATCCAGCCTTAAGCACAAAGAATATGTACGCGTGAAAGTCGGCTGTGTGGGAAATAAAATAATTGCAGCACCGTTGGCACGCGGCGCAGGAGCGGCTATGTCGCTTGTTCGTGCGGATGGTTTCTGCGTTATTGAGCAGAGAAGCGAAGGTGTAGAAGCTGGTGAAAAGGTTCGCGTTGAGCTATATCGCAGTCTTGAGGAGATAAGAAATACCTTGGTGATTATCGGGAGCCATGACCTGATAATCGACGTGATTGCTGATATGATGCCTAACAGATACAAAAATATGTATGTCTCCAGTACGCATGTGGGAAGCATGGGGGGGCTTATGGCATTAAAACGAGGCGAAGCACATATGGCACCGGTTCATCTGCTGGATGAGAATACGGGTGAATACAATGTTAGTTATATAAAAAGAATGTTTGGCGATAAAATGGCCATCATACGGGGCGTCGGAAGAGTGCAGGGCTTGATCGTCAAGAAAGGTAATCCTCTGGGCATCTATAAAATTGAAGATCTCAAAAAATACCGCTATGTGAACAGACAAAGAGGAGCAGGTACCAGAATACTTTTTGATTTCAAGTTAAAAGAAGCAAAAATTGATCCTGCCGAAATCAACGGTTATACCAATGAGATGACCACGCATATGGCAGTTGCAGCACTTGTTAAGAGCGAAAGCGCTGATGTTGGTTTGGGGATCCAGTCTGCGGCAAAAGCAATGGACCTTGATTTTGTACCTGTGGGATTGGAAGAATATGATTTCGTCATACCTAAGGAATATTTGGAACTTGAGCATGTTAAAGCTTTCGTTGAAATACTCAAGAGTGAAGAGTTTAAAGAAAGGCTTAAAGAGCTTGGCGGCTATACCTGTGAACAATTGGGTGAAATTATTCATCCATAAACAAAAGTTGGAATTACCGCGGAAAGTACAATGACGAGAGGCAGAACAAAAAATGGAAGAGATACTATATAAAAGAAATGAACCTTACATTTTGTCCTTTGTAGCTGCATGCTCGAATTCTGGAAAAACGACTCTGATTGAAAAGTTGATTCCTCTTTTGCAAAGCAAAGGTTACAAGATAGGCGCCTTAAAGCATAGTGCACACAAGATAGAAATAGATCAGGAAGGTAAAGACAGCCTTCGCTTCTCTATGGCAGGGGCGGAGCAGGTAATTATTGCCTCCAAGGAAAAGATTGGTATGATCCGTGCGCTGCGGGAAGAGCTGGAATTAAAGCAAATATTAAAGCTTTTTTCGAATATTGATATCATTATTATTGAAGGTCACCATAACAACGAGTATCCGAAAATTGAAGTTCACCGTAAAAGCGTATGCAATCGACTTTTATATGAAAGCAATGCTTGCGGTGGTATTATCTCGATTGCAAGCGACGAGAACCTTAAGACCGACTGCGAAGTTTTGGATATCAATAATGAGGACTGTATCGCCGAATGGATTGCTAAAAAGGCTGAAGAATTTTTTAAAAGCCAGTCGAGGTCCTACAGCTAATAATCTATGTTTGCCGGTATTAAAATGCCAACGCATAAAACTTTGGAGGTTTGAGCATGCATGACTTTGATGTTATTGTGATAGGCGGAGGGCTTCTAGGCTGTTTTGTGGCTCGGAATCTCGCAAAATATCGGTTGAAGATAGCAATTTTTGAAGAACGCGAAGACCTGTGCACAGGCATCAGCCGCGCCAATACTGCTATCGTTTACAGCGGTTGCGATACGAGACCCGGTACCTTAAAAAGCCGGATGTGTGTCAAGGCTGCGCAAAGTTTTGATTCTTTATGTTCAGAACTCGGTGTCAGATACAAACAATGTGGTTCTATCATGGTGTGTTTTGGCCCCAAAGGGGAAGAAGTATTGCACAAGAAGCTCGCGCAGGGTTTAGAAAACGGCGTGCGAGGTCTAAAACTTCTGGAACGAAAAGAAGTACTGGCGCTCGAGCCGGGGCTTAGCTCCGATGTTCGACTGGGGCTTTATGCTCCGGAAGCCGGAACAGTTCTGCCATGGGAACTTGGCCTTGCTGCAGCTGAAAACGCTGCCAGCAACGGTGTTGAAATTAAGCTGAACACAAAAGTTACTGATATTAAAAGAACAGAACACGGTTATACCGTACATACGGGTGCAGGGTATTTCTGTTCACAAGGAGTGATTAATTGCGCTGGAATGTTTGCAGATGAAATTCTGGAAAAAGTTCAAAACCCGTTAGTGCGGATTATTCCAGACTCAGGAGATTATCTTATCCTTGATACAAAAACAGATGGATATATTAAACATGTCATTTTTCACGAGCCTGAGGAAAAGGGCAAAGGCCTGACACTTGTACCAACTGTAGAAGGAAATATACTCATCGGGCCAACAAAAAAATTATCGGATGAAAAAGATGTTTTTAAAACAACCCATAGCGGCTTGGAAAAACTTAGAGCTCTTGTCTCAGATGTCATTCCTGCACTGCCGATGGAACATGTAATCCGTTCATTTGGCGCAATCAGGCCGAATCCTTGTTATGTGCATTTCGATTCAGCAAGCGGTTCGTATGTACCTACTGAAAAGACTATCAGTGGTTTCACTATTATTGAATCAGAGGAAGGTCCACCATTTATGAGCCTCATCGGCATCAAGACGCCTGGATTGACTTGCGCAAATGAACTTGGCTGCTTTGTAGCTGACAGAATGGCAGCTAAACTAGGAGCGGAGGTTAATTCGGAGTTTAGTCCCAAGAGGCCTGCTCCTTTAAGACTTAATGACCTGCCATTTCGTGAACGTTCTGATATCATAATAAAAAATCCCGCCTATGGAAAAGTTATCTGCCGCTGTAGAAATGTTTCAGAAGGAGAAATTATCGACAGTATTCGCCGAAAACCGGGTGCGGTGACCGTCGAAGGAGTGAAACGGCGGACGGGGGCAGGCTCAGGCAGATGTCAGGGCAGTTTCTGTACACAACGGATCATAGAGCTTTTAGCCAGAGAACAAAATGTTACGGTCAATGGGGTAGATAAGGACGGGCCAGGTTCTTATATGATTTGGGACGGGAAAAAGGATGGACACAAAAATGATCGCGTATGATTTAATCATCGTCGGTGGCGGTCCGGCAGGCATGGCAGCGGCTCTTAGCGCGAAGAAGAATGGTGTTTCAAACATCCTTATTGTTGAGCGTGATGATAAACTTGGCGGTGTGCTAAAGCAATGCGTTCACTCTGGTTTTGGAATCAGCTATTTTGGCGAAGAGCTTACGGGCCTTCAATATGCGGAGCGTTTTATTATACAAATAGAGCAATCAGATGTTGATGTATTCTTATCAACATCTGTAATCAATCTTCAACCTGACGGCTCGGTGATTTTAAGCGGAGAGAAGTGCGGTCTCTGCGAGGTTAAGGCAAAAGCTGTGATACTTGCCTCTGGTTGCCGGGAACGTCCAATTGGCGCAATATCGGTCTCGGGGACTCGCCCAGCAGGCATTTTTACTGCCGGAATGGCGCAGAAAATGATGAATATCGGGGGTTATGAAATTGGCAATCAATTTGTAATTCTCGGTTCGGGTGATGTAGGTCTTATTATGGCTCGTCAGCTGAAACAAATGGGAAAAGACGTTCTTGCGGTAATCGAACAAGAGGAGAAATGCGGCGGGCTAGAGCGAAACCGGGTCAATTGTCTTGAAAAATATAATATCGAGTTAAGAATACGCTGTACAGTTGCTGAAATTCATGGGAAAAGCAGAATTACAGGCGTGACGATCAGAAATCTTCTAAACGAACATGAGGATTTTTTGCCTTGCGACACGCTAATTACATCGATTGGTCTTATCCCGGAATGTGAACTGGCAGAGGAAGTTTGCTCCGAAGGCATGTTTCCTGATTGGCTATTTTTATGCGGAAATGCCTGTTATGTTCATGATTCTGTCGACGACGTAACCTATGAAGCCGAGAGAGTTGGTCAGCTTGTAGCGCAATTTGTGATCAGCGGTACAATTTCTCAAGATAATAAAATACTTTCTTCAAAAGCAGATAGGACATCTGCTTCCGGCATGGTCTGCTTGGGCTGTCCGAAAGCCTGCTCTTTAATAAAAACCGAAGACGGCTTTGAAGGCACTGCCTGTGGACGAAAGGATCCGATTCTGTCTTGTATATAATGCCTGGATGTTTTAGTGCTTTTAAAAGTACAGTTTAATACCAATTTATTAAAATGAAAGAAGGAAAATTAAAATGAGCGAAATTAAAGTTGTTACTAATATTTTAAAAGCCAATGACGAACTTACTGCCATCAACAGGGAAAAACTTGACGAAAAAAACATTTATGTTATCAATTTGATGAGCTCTCCCGGTTCGGGCAAGACCTCCATTCTGGAGAAAATTATTACAAGGCTGAGATCTGAACTGAAAATTGCTGTTATTGAAGGAGATCTTTACACGACTATGGACGCCCAACGAATTGAGTCTAAGGGAGTGCCGGTAGTACAAATCAACACTGGGGGCGCTTGCCATCTGGATGCTTATATGATACGGGACGCACTAAGCGGCCTCGACCTCGAGGGGTTGGAACTGTTGGTTGTTGAGAATGTCGGAAATCTGGTATGCCCAGCGGAATTTGAAATCGGGGAAAATATTAAAATAACGGTACTGAGTACGACTGAAGGTAATGACAAGCCACTTAAATATCCTCTGGCATTCGAGAAATCCGGAGCCGTTATCTTGAACAAAATAGATTTACTCCCTTATACAAATTTCGATAAACAGCGGTTTTACGAAGACGTCAGGTCCATCAACGATTCCCTCGTTTTTTTTGAGACATCCTGTACGAAAGACCAGGGACTCGATGAACTATGCGATTGGATAAGAAAGCAAGTGAAGGAAAAACGAATGCAGGCATAATCAGGGAGTCAGATGAGCTGCAGAAATAGATCATGAAAAGGAGTGGTATCTTTGTCCGCTCAACATATAAGGGCTGTCATAACTGTTAATGGAATTGTTCAGGGGGTTGGGTTCCGACCTTTTGTTTATAGTCTTGCACATTCCTGTGACATCAGCGGCTGGGTGAACAATTTTCCGGGCGGCGTTCATATCGAAGCGGAAGGCACAGAAGAAATCGTGCAGACCTTTATCCGGCGCCTGCAGCAGGAAGCGCCGCGGATTTCTTCCATTGATACCTTTCAGGTCGAATACGCAGCATTTCTTGGATATTCTGGTTTTGAAATCAGGGAAAGCAGTTTGGAAAGCGCTAACGAAGCGTATATATCCGCCGACATCGGAGTGTGCGCAGACTGTCTGCAAGAAATGAACAACCCAAGAAATAAACGGTACAGGTACCCTTTTATAAATTGCACAAACTGCGGGCCGAGATTTACGATTACCTCTGGTATTCCCTATGACCGCGCCAACACGACCATGAGCACATTTCCTATGTGCCGGGACTGCGCAGATGAATACCATAATCCGTCGGACAGAAGATTTCATGCCCAGCCTGTCGCCTGCAGCCTATGTGGGCCACGCCTTTTTCTGCTCGATGCGGCTGGAAAACGGATAGCTGCTGACAGCGAGCTTGACAGCGGGGTTGAACTGTTGAATGCGGGGAAAATTCTGGCGATAAAAGGTTTGGGCGGCTATCATATTGCTTGCGATGCAAAGAACAATGAGGCGGTGAAGGAACTTCGTAAAAGAAAGGCCAGAGATGGTAAACCTTTTGCCCTGATGGCTAAAAATATCGAAGTTATACATCAATACTGTTTCGTAAATGAGCAAGAGTTGGGAATTCTTCAAGGTTTTAAACGACCGATTGTTCTTCTGGAGAAAAGACCAGACGTAGAGCTTGATTCTCAATCGATTTCTCCTGACAACAACAAAATCGGCATCATGCTGCCATATACTCCACTGCATCACCTGCTGTTCGACGCTGGCATTGAGCTGCTTGTCATGACAAGCGGCAACCTTTCGGGGGAGCCGATTTATTACAAGGATGATGAAGCAATTGAGCGTATGCGTGGAATTGCTGATTATTTTCTTACGAATAACAGGGAAATTTATATCCGGGCAGATGATTCTGTAACAAGTGTTTTTAGAAATAAAGAATTAATTATCAGAAGATCTAGAGGTTACGTACCTTTTCCTCTCGATCTTTCTTCGGCTATCAATTCAGCAAAGTACCCTTTAACCAGCAACCTTTCCGTTCTGGCCTGCGGGAGCCAACTGAAAAATACATTCTGCCTGACAAAAGGCGGCAAAGCATTTCTTAGCCATCACATCGGTGACCTTGAGAATATTGAGACACTGCAGGCATTTGAAACAGGCATCTGTCATTTTAAGAAAATATTTTCGGCTGTTCCTCAAGCGGTTGCGTTTGATAAACATCCTGATTATCTCTCTACAATCTATGCCGATGGCCTGCGGGATATAACACACTTCCCAATCCAGCATCATCATGCTCATATTGCTTCCTGCATGGCGGAAAACGGCATTGTTGGAAAGGTTATAGGAGTAGCTTTTGACGGCACCGGCTATGGGGATGACGGTAAAATCTGGGGAGGAGAGTTTTTTACAGGCGATTATTCTGGTTTTGAAAGGCGTGCACATTTCGAATATGTTCCACTGCCGGGTGGAGAGGTTGGCATTAAGGAGCCATGGAGAATGGCGGTCAGTTATCTTGTACAGGCATACGGCGACGCATTCCCACATTCCCTGCCATTTCTTGCACAGATTGGACAGCAGAAAGTAAGTGTTGTCTTACAGCAGATAGAAAAACGAATTAATACACCGCTCACCAGCAGCGCGGGCAGGTTGTTTGATGGGATATCCGCTTTGGTTGGGTTGTGCAGTGTGATTGAATATGAAGGTCAGGCGGCCATTCGCCTTGAAAAAGAAGCGAAAGCAGAGGACACCTGTCTGTATCCATATGAAATAATAACTGGTGAGTTTGGTTACCAGATCAGGATTCTTAAGATGATTAGGGCAATAGTTGGGGATGTATTAAAAAGCACTGAGATATCCCATATTTCGGGTGCGTTTCATCGCACTATTGCCTGCATCATACTGGATGTATGTCGTTTGCTTCGAGATGAATACGGTTTGGAAGATGTCGTTCTGAGCGGTGGAGTGTTTCAGAACAGATTTCTTCTTGGGATTACAATCGATGAATTGGAAAAAAACGGATTTAAAGTCTATACGCACAGCAAAGTTCCGACCAATGACGGCGGCATTTCGCTTGGCCAGGCAGCAATTGCTTTGCACAAATTAACAGGAATGAGGCGGAATCTATGGACGAACGCATAACACTCGCTTATGGCAGCGGAGGGAAACTTACACACCAGCTTATTAGCACTCTTTTTTATCGTTACTTCGGCAATGATTTGCTGCTTGAAGGCGGTGATTCGGCCGTTTTTGCAACGCAAAACGGAAGAATGGCATTTACAACAGATTCCTATGTTATAAGTCCTGTTTTTTTTCAGGGCGGTAATATTGGTAAGCTTGCAGTTTGCGGGACGGTTAATGATCTGGCGGTTAGCGGTGCCGTGCCTCGTTATTTAAGCTGTAGCTTTATTATCGAGGAAGGATTGAAGCTGAAGGATTTGGAATCGATTGTAAAATCTATGGCGGATACCGCTAAAGAAGCCGGAGTAGGTATAGTTACGGGTGATACAAAAGTTGTTCAGAAAGGCTGCGCTGATCGTATTTTCATCAATACCGCCGGTATCGGATTTATTCCGGAAGATGTCTGTTTTTCTGTGAAAAATATCCGGAAAGGGGACAAAATCATACTTTCTGGTACAATGGGCGACCATGGCACTGCGATTTTGTTGGAGCGGGAAGGACTGAATGTTCAAAGCAGTATCACAAGTGATTGTGCTCCGCTCAATCTGCTGCTCGAGCCGGTAATCAAAAAATATTCAGGTGCTATTCGCATTATGCGCGATCCGACAAGGGGTGGTGTCGCTACCACCCTTAACGAATTGATCTGCGGCAGCGGCTTAAGTATCAACCTGCACGAAGGCTCCTTGCCAGTCAAGGAGGAAGTGAAGGGCATCTGCGAGATGCTTGGAATGGATCCGCTGTATGTGGCAAATGAGGGAAAAACCCTGATTATTGCAGATGGAAACCAGGCAGATGGCATCGTCACGTTATTGAAAGAAAGCGTGTATGGTAAGGATGCCACCATCATCGGGACGGTAACGGATCATTATCCGGACAAAGTATATATCAGTACACTTGCAGGAGGAAGGCGTATTATTGATATGCTCACAGGCGATCAACTGCCAAGGATCTGTTGATTTGCATTAAGTGTTGAATTCTGTACAGATTGGAATATAGAAAACGTCTTTCCGGTGGAATGTCAGCTTAAAGACCTATTAAAAAATATGTATATGGATAGTAAAAAAGCAGGTGCTAAACCTGCTTTTTTTATGCAAAATTCGTAGAAAAAAGTTCTATGATGTTCAAAGCGCAAATATTTTATGTTGTTTTTTGTTAAAAAGTACTATAAAACATTTGCGTTTTTGTTAGGTTATAAGTATAATCTAGAAGGTGAGATATTTTACTGAATGTAAAAATATTTTCAAAATTTAAAGGATAATATTTAGGGGGAAAAAAAGTGAAGATTAGACAATCTATTGAAAAAATTCCTGGCGGCATGATGGTTATTCCATTATTTTTAGGTGCTATTATTAATACAATAGACCCGACTATTGCTAAAACTTATGGTTCTTTTACGGGTGCTTTGATGACCGGCGCTATGCCAATTATGGCGGCTTTTTATATATGCATGGGTGCAACCATTGACTTAAAATCGACACCAACTATTTTGCGCAAAGGTGGCGCTCTGCTTGGTGCAAAACTTTTAACCGGAGCCATTTTGGCGGTGATTGCTTCTAAATTTATTCCTAATGGTATGATTGATTCTGGTATTTTCGCTGGTTTATCTGTTCTTGCAATAGTTGCCTCAATGAATGATACTAATGGTGGTTTATATATGGCTTTGATGGGCCAGTTTGGCAAAAAAGAAGACGTAGCAGCTTATTCAATTATGAGCCTTGAGTCCGGTGCCTTCTTTACGATGGTAACGCTTGGGGTTGTCGGTCTTGCTGCTTTTCCTTGGCAGACTTTCGTGGGTGCAATACTTCCTTTGATTATCGGAATGATTCTTGGTAATGCTGATGGCGACATGCGTAAGTTTTTGAGCCCTGCGATTCCAATTCTTGTACCGTTTTTTGCTTTTGCGCTTGGCTGTGGTTTGAATTTCAACAGCTTGGTAAAGGGTGGAATCCTTGGTATCTTTATGGGAATTGCTGTCGTAATCTTCAGCGGTATCCTTCTTGTTATTGCTGATAAATTGACTGGCGGCAATGGTGTAGCTGGTTTGTCCGCAGCTTCTACAGCTGGTAATTCCGTTGCTATTCCGGCTGCTTTGGCAGCTATTGATCCAGTTTATGCACCTATGGTACCAACTGCGACGGCGCTCTTGGCGACTTGCGTAATAGTTACAGCAGTTTTGGTTCCGATTGTGACCTCTTGGTATGCTAAGAAATTTAATTTGGTTAGGTAATTGTTTTATTTTGGATAAAACAATTACCTGTTTGGGCTAGTACCGCTATTAATTTTAGCGGTGCTTTCGTTCGTTAATAGTTAAAGAAAGTTGAAATTACTTAATACTGAAACTGCTTGCTGACGGTATAATATAAGTTAATGAAACGATTCAAAGAGAAAAGGGGCGGTGTAATGCTAGCGACTGAACGTCGTCAAAGGATTATGCAGGAAATGCATGAACATAAGGTTGTTGTTATCGTTGAATTGGCGGAAAAACTAGGTGTTACGCCGATGACAATTCGCCGCGATTTGAATTTGCTGGAGCAGCAGGGTTTGGTGGAAAAAAGTTATGGCGGGGCTGTTTTGATTGAATCAAGTATCAAAGAGAACCCTTATCTTACAAGAAAACAAGTAAAGAATCCGGAAAAAAGAATGATTGCCCAAGCAGCTGCTGATTTGGTCGAGCCTGCCATGAGCATTTATCTGGATGCAGGAACAACCAGCTATGAATTGGCTGCTTTGTTGGTAGAAAAAGGATACCAGCAATTAACAATAGTAACAAATGATTTACTTATAGCACATATGGTATCACAAAACAGTAATTACCAGGTTATTATGCTCGGCGGCGTTATTGAAAATGCCAACGCCCTGACTTGTGGTTACCTAGCTAAGGAAATGATTAAAAATATTCATTTTGATATTTGTTTCGTGGGTACGCAGGCAATCAATTCATCTATGAATGTGATGACAGCTAATATTGATAAGGTTGAGCTGAAACAATTATATCTAAAGAATTCACATATGAAAGTATTGCTTGCTGACGATTCCAAATTTGGAAAATATAAGCTTCACAATATATGCAGTGTTGGAGAATTTGACCTGTTAATTTCTGATCGAAAGTTTACCGAACAGGAAACAGAATATTTTCATGAAAATAAGGTTCGGATAATAAATGTGTAATTACAGCTTTTAGAAATACAGCTTTTAGCCGTTGAAAGTGCTTTTTGAACAGCGAAATCAAAGGCTTAGGGCTATGGAGGAAGAAAAATGACGGATAAAAGATTTTTAATCATTGCTGATGATTTTACCGGTGCCAATGATACAGGCGTACAAATAAAAAAGCATGGTCTGGCAGCCAGCGTACTACTAAAAACTGACGACTTGTCACAGTCGCAGGGTTCAGTTGTTCTTGACACGGAATCACGCGTAATTCCTGCAGAAGATGCCTACGCAAAAGTTAAAGCAGCTTTAAAGGAAGCCTTGAAAGAAGGCGAGTATGAATTTTTGTACAAAAAGGTTGATTCAACGCTGCGCGGCAATATCATTGCGGAGTTAAAAGCTATGGTTGAAGTTTTCCAACCGGAACTGGTTGTTTTTGCACCGGCGTTCCCAAAGGCTGGAAGGACTACAGAAAATGGCATTCAAAAGGTGAACGGTACACCACTTTTAGAGACAGAGATGGTACGTGACCCACGCAACCCGATAGCTTATGATAATATTATAAAATTGTTGTCCGAAGGACTGAATGTCTATGTTACTCACCATGATCTGGAAGAAGTACGCAGAGATAATCTGACTTTAGATAATGGCTATCATACCTTTGATGCGGTTTATACGTCTGACATGCAGATGATTGCCAAAAGCGTCAATGAAAATCATAAGCGTACCTTATGGATAGGTTCAGCTGGTTTGGCCGAAGGTTTTTTTGCGGAAAAATATCCTAATAATCCAGTACTTGCTATTATGGGCAGCGTCAGCGAAAGCAGCATGATGCAGATGGAATACGCGCACAAACATCATGTGCCAATCATTGAAATCGATATGGAAGCAATTCTTGATGGTGCCGACTGTAAAGCTTGGGCCGAACAATCAGTAAATATATTGAAAAGCGGAAGTGATCTTATTTTGACCGCCGCGCGTACTAAAGATGATTACCAGAAAGTGTTGGATTATGCAATGCAAAAGGGCATTTCGGGTGTAGAAGTATCTGCTCTTACGAAAGAAACGATTGGCAAGCTTGTCAGTGCCATCCTGAAGCAAGTTAGAGTTTCAGGGCTCTTTATGACTGGCGGCGACACTGCAATTTCCGTAATTAATCATTTGGGTGCGCAAGGTTCGCGAATCGATTCTGAAGTACTGACAGGTTTTGTCTTATCGCGTTTGCAGGGCGGAGCTAATGATGGATTGCCTATTATTACTAAAGCCGGAGCTTTCGGCGGTTTGAAAGATGTATATTATTGTATTTATCGCATGAAGGAACTATCAGCTTAGGGGGATTTGCAGTGAAAAATAAATATGTTGGCATAACTATGGGCGATCCTGCAGGTGTAGGACCGGAAATATCCTTAAAAGCTATAGAAGAGCATACTGAGTTTAAAAATAGCACTATCATTTATGGCAGTTATGATATATTGAAGCATTATCATGAGTTGCTTAATATTTCAACGCCGATGGTGAAAATTGAAAGCCCTGAACATTTTCAAAATGATAAAATAAATGTTATTTCTGTCTTAGAGCTTTCATTTAAAGACCTAGCAATTGGACAGGTATCCGCAATTGCCGGTGACGCAGCTTATCGTTATGTTGAAAAAGCAATAAACGATGCTATGGCGGGCAAAATATCAATTGTAACAACCGCCCCGCTGAATAAAGAGGCCCTGCACAAAGGTGGCCATAATTTTGACGGTCATACGGAGATATTTGCAACCCTTACCAATACAAAGAAATTTACAATGATGCTATGGAGCGAACAACTTTCAGTAGTGCATATATCAACACACTGCTCCTTGCGTGAAGCGTGCAACAGAGTGACCAAAGAACGTGTTCTTGAATGTATTCACCTGGCGAAAGATGCTTTGGAAAAATTGGGCATTGCAAAGCCACGTATTGCAGTCGCTGGTTTAAATCCTCATAGTGGTGAGGCCGGAATTTTTGGCAAGGAAGAAATAGATGAAATTACCCCAGCGATTGAAGCAGCGCAAGAAGAAGGAATTATAGTGGAAGGACCTGTGCCCCCTGATACTGTGTTTTTAAAAGCCTACCAAGGTAAATATGACATTGTTGTAGCAATGTATCACGATCAAGGACATATTCCCATGAAAATGATCGCCTTCGACAGTGGCGTTAATGTTACCCTCGGGTTACCGATTATTCGTACTTCAGTAGATCATGGCACAGCATTTGACATTGCCGGTAAGGGCATTGCTAAAGTTGATAGTATGTATTACGCACTGAAATTAGGCAAGCAGTTTTTGTAACACTGACCAAGACCTAATTTTAATTATGGATAACAAGAAGCAGTTTATCCAGCAATGCTTAGGCAGTAGTTCTTTGAGTTGAATAATTTAGAATAAGATAATAAAAACAATAAGCCCTGATCAAATGTTTTCTTGAACAACAAGCAAACAAATGAAAAGGGCCTAATTTTTGCCTACAATATCATTAACGCATTTTCTGCTTTATGCCAAACATTGGTTGCAAAAACAGTATTAACCATCTAACGACTATCCCGACTAAAATGCCATATATAAGTCTCATATTAATACCTCCTTCGCAATACATCCTCCTGCACCTATATTGTAATCTTACTAAAACAAAATTGCAAGAATTTTCAGTAAAATAAAGCAGGCATATCATAACCACCTGGCTGATTCCAAATGTTGCATGAAATATCATTTTTTAGTCACATTTATGACATAATCTGGGTGTAATATAGTTTTTGAGTTTGAGTTATTAAATAAAATAGTTGAGGAGAATCGTTCATGCAACAATCAAGTAATGAAAATGATAATAAACATAGAAAGAATATGCAAAAATTACAGTGGCTGCGACTGTCAGTCCAGTTGATTTTTTTAGCAATACTTATCGGCGGGTTGTACAAGTTTGTTAAGCCTGCTTTTGTGGTTATTTTACCTTTGGCATTTTTGGCCGGAAACTTTTTTTGCGGGTGGCTGTGTCCCTTTGGAACAGCTCAGGAAGTGCTTGGTAAAATCGGGTCTATTTTTATGAGAAAAAAATTTAAAGTGTCGCCAAATATTCAGCGTTATTTGCAGTTTTCTCGCTACATTCTGGCGGCTATTGTTTTTGCACATATTGCGGATTCTTTATTTGATTTATCCAGCATAAACGCTTATAAAACTTTCATGCGTGCGATGTCCGGCAATTTAGCACAGACAGCTGCAACCTTTATAATGCTTTCTTTCTTAGTAGTGGCTCTCTTCTTCGAACGTCCTTTTTGTAATTATTTTTGCCCTGAAGGCATTAAATTTGGGTTAGCAAGTTTAACACGGTTTCTTAGTATAAAAAGAAATGCGGAAACTTGTATTAACTGTAAATGTTGCGACAGAGCTTGCCCAATGAATATTGAGGTTTCGAAAGGCAACCACGTCAGGAATGCGCAATGCATAAATTGCTTTAAATGTATTGCCGCATGTCCAAAGAGAGGCACACTTACTTATGACAGAGTCAATCCATTGGATAGCCTAAAAAAATAGCTAAACGTTTAATAAAAAAGGAAGCAATAAAAATTGCTTCCTTTTCTGTTTGTAAGATTATTTTAATGGGAAAAAATTTCGTATAATGATAAGACAATTTCAATTAGAATAAGAATAATTACTGCCCATTCAAGGCGTGTACCGCGTTTAGCATGTGCCAGACCGGAGAAGGCTTCAGTTATATCTTCTAAAATTTCAATTTTTTGGCGTATTTTTTCGTAGCGATCTTTCAGCTCGAATAATGAAGATAATTTGTCATAAAGAGTTGCTGCTTCCACGTTATTCCAGGTTATGTCCGGATTATCTAACAACATGATGTAGGAGATTGTATTGAGCTTGTAGCTTAATATTTTAGCCAGCATTTTTGCCAGTTCTTTGTCAGATACCTCCAGCCTGCCTCTATTAAGATCATTTACTACGGTTTCTATCCGGTCCAGCAGACTGTCTACGCCAATTTCATTTTTTTCTAAGGCCACAGACTTAGCTAAAATCGTAGAAACTATTTCATAATGGTAATCACTTGCCGCATTGACAATCATAAAGTCATTATTGATTGCGGGAAACTGTTCCGGCTTTACTTCCAGTTTGTAGTCATCAACATAAGTGAAATAATCGTTGGCGACTATTTGGGGCTCTATTTTTAAGATGTATTTGACCAAATCCATAATTTCATGATGTTGAAAATTCAGAAATACCATGCTGCCAAAATGGAAAATATAAACAGTTTTGCCATTTGAATCATTCAATATGCCTTTTAGATTATCCGAATACAGTACAAGTGCTTCCTTCCACTTGAATTTGTGGGTAATACCAAAGTGTTGACCAATTTTATCGATATTTAACTCATTACAGATGGAAATAGCTTTAAATTCAGTATGCATTTTAAGCTCATCCTTTACTTATGAATAATTTACGAAGTGATTACGGTAATTATACTAAAAATGACTTGAATTGCCAGGTGTCTTCTTCTGTTAGCGTAAAGTCATTAAAGCCTTTAAACAAATCAATTTTGTTCAACATTGGTGTCCAATTTACTTCTTTTGATATGAATGAACCAAGATAATCTACTGCTAAGGACAAAATTTCTTCATGCGGTAAATCTTCTGGAAGGCAGATGCCCTTATTGGGGTTGGCAATCATCCATTTTATTGCGGCAACAACAGAGCAGGCAACCTGAAGAGTTGTTGCATTTTGATGAGGAACAAGTTTTCTTGACTCGTCAATATCGAGAATGCTCCCAACCCACCAGGCATTAAAGTCATGGCCCATTAAAAGAACTCCAAGTTCATCCTTGCCGCTGATTATTTCATCAGTTAAGATTCGTTGTTTTTCCTGCAGCCGATATTGTCTCATTTCAAGTTCATGAAGAGAGTTTATTGCAGAATCGGTTGGGCAATAGGCATAGTGTACTGTCGGCCTGTAGACGGGTTTGCCATCTTCCCAAACAGTCAAATAATCCGAGATGGTGAAGGCTTCACCATGCCTGATGACCATACCGGTGATTTCGCCACTTGGAACCCATGATCTTACCCATGTTTTCATCCCCATTTTTGCTATACATATCTGATTACAGGGACCATAGTTGTGAAAAATGGTATTTGGCGGAAGAACTCTTTCGTGAGTTCCCCAGCCCATTTCAGCTGGAGCAATACTCTCTTCATAGAATCCATCTACACTCCAGGTATTAACAAATTCATTGACCTCTTTTGGTTTATTTGTAATTTGAGTATCACGTTCGCTTATATGGATTACTTTCACGCCGGTAAGTTGTGCTAATTTGGGATAGTCATAATGCTCAATTGCAGTATTCAATGCATTTATCCGTTTATCACTTTTTTTAGTGTTAATTATTTTTTTGGCAATATCTTCAAGACCGACCTTTGTAAAATAAGAAACAAGTCCCGGATTGGCGCCATGTTCTAAAACTGCCGTTGCTCCAATTTTATTTGTCCACTTGGAACACATTTCTCTGACAGCCATATGTCTGGCATAGAGAGTCTTGGAAGATGGTGAGCTGCTGTTTTTCTTAGCAAAAGGATCCCAAACTTCTACGGAGGCATTTATATACAATACATTATTGAAGTGGCACCATTCCAGAAGCTCAATAGAATTAATGTTGCAGGACAGATCGATCAGCATATCACCGGGTGATAAATACCCGGAAAGCTTGCTGCTTAAATTATCTTTAGTAATTTTATCAACTCTAAAATTTACGCCGATTTTTATTGCATCGGCAATGCTTTCACTTTCGTCTTTCATGTCTATCACTGTAATAGATTTCGGCGAGATGTCTATATGTTTCAGCAGAAGTGGAATAGTACAGCGTGCTACGAAACCACATCCAAGGACTAATATATTGTTGCTGAATTTCACAGCCATCACTACCTTTCCGCCTATACACATCAACTATTACGGAATAATCAACTTTTAGAAAGAATTCGGCATTTTTTATGCATATCCTTTTAATTTTATGAGGTGATGTGAAAATAAAATTTAAGATAAAAAGGCTCTGTATAATTTCTTAATAAGAGTATATTAATTTTATGTAAATGGAGTATCTTAACAGCATTTTTTATTGTATAATTATAAAATTGAGAATTATGAATTTAGGAAGGCAAAGTAAATAGCTGCAACGGGAGGAATCTTTGTGTTTGATTTAGATCGTAAAGGTAAGTTCGCGTTATTGTCAATTTTTTCAAACACGCTGCTCATTATTTTTAAAGTAGTGGCTGGTATATTAAGTGGTTCAGTTAGTATTATTTCAGAAGCAATACATTCAGCAATGGATCTTGTTGCTTCAATAGTGGCGTTTTTATCCGTCAGGGGTTCTGCTAAACCAGCAGACAAGGATCACCCCTATGGTCATGGAAAAATAGAAAATATCTCCGGCGTAGTTGAGGGGGTATTGATTTTAATTGCAGCAGGCATGATTGTTGTTGAAGCTGCCAAAAAACTTTTTGAGCCAGCAGATATCGAGCAAGCTTTTATTGCCATTGCTGTTATGCTGACCGCCGCATTAGTTAATTTTTTTGTATCTAAAAAATTATATCAAGTTGCAAAAGAAGAGGATTCCATGGCTCTTGAAGCAGATGCTCTGCACCTGAAAACGGACGTATATACATCATTGGGTGTCGGGTTTGGTATTTTGCTGATCAAAATAACTGGGTTTGTCGTGCTTGATTCTATTGCCGCGATATTAGTGGCATTGCTTATTATCAAAGAAGCTCATGAATTATGCAAAAATGCACTTGAGCATTTGATTGATGTTCGCTTGACAGATGATGAAGAAAAAGAAATAGATGAAATAATTAAAAAAGTTATGGGTATATATGTTAACCAACTTTCTGACTATCACAAACTCAAAACAAGAAAGGCAGGCAATAAGAGACATATTGACTTTCATATTACTTTAAATCCTGACCTTACAGTTAAAGAAGCCCATGATATTGTGGGGTGCCTGAAGAAAGAAATCAATTCTAAATTTAGCAATTGCAGGGTTAATGTTCATATTGATCCTGATAAAAACCAAAAATAGCTGAAAACCAGTATAAATTACAATATTTATCTATAAATTAGAAAATAGTCACAAATAAATCACAATATTCTGCAAATTTATCCTTGCATTTTTATTTTACGGTGATTATAATGTAACTACAAAGAGCAGAAATGCTCTTCTGAATAAGAACGACAACACCTTGCGATAGACAGGCTTGTGATGTGGCGTAGTCCTGAGTAATTCTAAGGGCCAGGGGGCCGGGAAAGAAAAGGTAGTTCACGATTACTGTCAGATTCTTACAGAAAAAGTGCTATAAGAGTTGACCAACCCAAGTACTCGGACCCGGTTAAAGTTCCGGAGTAGAGGAAAAGGATGTCACAATTTATAGTAACACTGAAAGAATGAAGTGATTTGCTAACCGAGATATTTCATTGTGGTTATTCCGCTTTGGGAAAGGTAAGGGATGCAGTCGATGGTGCAACTAAAGCAAAGGGTGTCGGTGATGTGGCCCACCCTAGGTACCTTGACCGGTCTCAGGATCGGAAAAAGGGAAGTGGGAGTCCACATGGACGGGGCTATATCATTAGGGAGCGGATACCAACGGGTCCGCTCCTGATTTTTTTGTGTATATTGCTTATGATATTATTGAAATTAACAGAATCTTAAAACATTTTTTTGTTATAAAAAGGGTTTTTGACATTATGAACGAAAGAATATATTACAAATATACCTTTTTAATATTATTTGCAATCAGTTCAATCAGTAAATATTGGCTAATTACGGTAGATGGGGAGTGAATTAAGTGGAAAATGAAGTTAAAAAGACAAAAGATTTATTACCAATTAAAGAATTAACAGCAGAACAACTGCATTTTTATTGTAAAGAAGAATTCTTTGACTTTGAAACTACTGCTACCGTACCACAGCTTCAAGGAATGATAGGTCAGGAACGTGCTGTTAAGGCCGTTGAATTTGGTTTGCATACTAAAAATTCAGGTTATAATATTTTTATTTCGGGTATGGTTGGCACTGGCCGTATGACTTATGCCAAACAGGTTGTACAGCAATTAGCTGATAAACAGCCGGTTCCCCACGACTGGTGCTACGTAAACAACTTTGAAGACAGCAGCAGACCTCTTACCATTAGTTTGCCTGCCGGCATAGGCGCTATCTTTTCTCAGGATATGCAGGAATTGATGGAAAACTTAAGGAATCATGTTCCAAAAGCTTTCAGCAGTGATGATTATGAACGCGAAAGAACCGAAATAATGAAAAGTTTTCAAGAGAAGCGAGGTGAGATGCTTCAATCTTTTGTTAATAAGGCTGAGACATACTCTGTCTTGTCAAAATGGTCACCTACTGGTTTTATGATGGTACCTCTGTTAGATGGCAAACCTGTTTCGGAGGAAGAGTTCCAAAAACTTCCTGATGATAAAAAAGAGAAAATAAGAAAAAATCTTGAAGCAGTACATGATTTGGCAATGGAAGTCATACGTCAGGTTCAGGATACAGAGAAGGATGTTAGAGAAAAGATACATGACCTTGACAGCAGGGTGGCTATGTTTGCGGTAGGACATCTTATTGATGAGGTGCAGGAAAAGTATAAATACAGCGATGATATTGTCAAATATCTTGAAGCTGTAAGAAACGATGTTGTAAAAAATATCAATGATTTTAAACAAAGCTTGCCGCCTGAGGAAGAGAGCGTAATGTCGCTTTTCAAGAAGTCATCACAGGAAGTTATGAAGGAACGCTATACCGTTAACCTTCTGGTCGATAATCGTTCTTGTCAAGGCGCACCGGTCATTATAGAAACCAATCCCAATTATTATAATTTGTGCGGTCGTGTCGAGTATTCAAGCCGTATGGGCGCAGTCAGCACAGATTTTACAATGATTAAGCCAGGTTCTTTTCATCTTGCCAATGGTGGCTATCTGATTGTCAACGCGATGGATGTATTGATTAATCCTGGTGTCTGGGAAGCAATGAAAAGGATATTAAAAACCAGAAAACTTACAATTGAAAGTTTGGGTGAACAATACGGACTTATTGCTATGGCTTCGCTAAAACCGCAGGCTATTCCAGTTGATGTTAAGGTAATTATGTTGGGCAGCACTTACCTGTATCACTTGATGTATCAATATGATGAGGATTTCCGTAAATTATTTAAAATTCATGCTGATTTTGATGTTGACATTGAGAATACACTGGAAAATATTACTAAAATGGCAGAATTTGTCAGCGTAACCGTAAAAAAAGAAAACCTTAAGGATTTTACAAGGGCTGGTGTTGCTCGTGTTATAGAATATATTGCAAGACTGGGCGGCAGTCAGAATAAATTCACAGCTCGTTTTAATCAGATTGTTGAGATACTATGTGAAGCAGACTCCTGGGCATCGCTAGAAGGAGCAAATATTGTTGATTTTTCACATGTACAAAAAGCTATAGACGAAAAACGTTATCGCGCTAATAAGTATGAAGAACGCATACACGAAATGTTTAAAGAAGGCCTGTATCTAATAGATACTGAAGATGCGAAAGTTGGTCAAATAAATGGACTGGCAGTTTTGGGCATTGGTGAGTATGCTTTTGGCAAACCATCCAGAATTACTGCTAATACTTATCTTGGCCGTGCTGGAGTCGTGAACATTGAGCGTGAGACTAAAATGAGTGGGGCTACGCATAGCAAAGGAGTGTTAACACTTAGTGGTTATCTTGGTAATAAATATGCGCAGAAAATACCATTATCTTTAACAGCCAGTCTGACTTTCGAACAGCTTTATGAAGGCATTGACGGAGACAGCGCATCCAGTGCTGAATTGTACGCTATCTTGTCCAGTTTGTCTGGAGTGCCTTTGCGGCAAGATATTGCTGTTACAGGGTCTGTCAACCAGAAGGGTGAAATCCAACCTATCGGCGGTGTTACAGAAAAAATCGAAGGATTTTATGAAGTTTGTAAAATAAAAGGAATGACGGGCAAACAGGGTGTAATGATTCCTGCACAAAATGTTAAAGATCTTGCTTTGAATGGTGAAATTGTTGAAGCCGTTAGAAATGGCAAGTTCCATATTTACTATATTAATAGTATTGATGAGGGTATTGAACTGCTCACAGGTACTTCAGCCGGTGTTTTGGATAGTAACGGTTTTTATCCAGCTAAATCAGTGCATGGTTTAGTTATGGCAAAACTTCAAACCTATCATGATGTGTATTCGGCAGAAAAGAGGGAGTCAGAATACCAAGAAAGCACGAAACATAAGGATGAAGAGTTTTAAACTGAATCTTATTATGTCAAATATTCAAATGTCTGTTGATATGAACTTTCAAAGGAGGCAATAAAAGTGGATATTTTTGAGTTTGCTTTAAAAATGGAAATGGAAAGCGAAAACTACTATCGGGAACAAGCAAAGAGGACAAAGTTTGATGATTTAAGAATAATATTAGAAAATTTAGCTGCGGCAGAAGCTAGGCACTACAAAATTGTCGAAGCATTGCGTCAACAAAATAATGAGTCACTGCCTGATGACCAGAGGTTATCCGAAGTAAAGAATATTTTTGAGTCTTATATAAAAGATGCTAAGGATTTGCGCAATGCTATCTCCATAGAAAAAATTAAAGAGGAACAGATTGATGTTTATAGGCTGGCATTGGTCAAAGAAAAAGAAAGTGTGGAAATATATGAAAAAATGCTGACACAAGCTCAAAATCTTAACGCAAAAGCTGTTATAGAGAGATTGATTAAAGAAGAACAGTCACATGCTGAAACCATTGATGAAATTGTTGATTTGTTGAATAAAGTCAGTGATTGGGTTGAATCTGCAGAATTTAATCATCAAGATAATTACTGAATGGAATTTTTGTAATAAAACATACATTTTATTTAAATAATTACATAAAGCCCAATATTTTTTATCAAATATTGGGCTTTATGTTGACATGCATATTATGGTTTGTTACTATGTTCAAGATGCATTCAAAAAAACTTAATAAATTACATTTAAAAGTGATGATTGGGAAGAAAGACAGGAAGCAAAGTCACAGAGAGCCGGTCTATGGTGAAAGCCGGTACAGAGCCCTGATTGAGTAAATCACCCATGAACTCATCAGCGAAAGGTTAGCCAAGTAGCATGATGCGTAACGAACGCGTTAGGTTCGAGCTGGTTGATTGACTGGTGCGTATGAGTAATAAATAAGGGTGGTACCGCGTATTTTTATACGCCCCTATTGGTGTTAAAGCACCAGTAGGGGCGTTTTTGTTTTTTGTTATAGACCTGTCCAGGCCTGACAGGTGTATATAAAAATTTAAGGAAAAGAGGCAGTAGTATGGAAAATGTCGGTGAAAGAAATATGGTAGCTGAAGAAACTATTGACGAAACACCAACCAAAAAACGTGTAGGTGTCGTAATTATTCTTTTAATCACTGTCTTGGTTGCGTACCTTGATCGTGTGAATGTTTCGGTTTTGATTGCTGATCCAACTTTTTTAGATGCTATGGGTATCAATGGAAAGCCTTTTGAAATGGGTTTGTTAACATCGATGTTTGTTGCTGCTTATGGTTTTTCCAACTTTGTTCTTACGCCATTGGGTGATAGAATGGGAGCTCGTAAGACCATGATTTTAGCGCTCGCTTTATGGGGCATTTCTTCCATTATCGGTGGCTTGGCACAAACTTTTATGATTATGATTGCCAGCCGTGTATTGCTTGGTTTAGGTGAGGGTATGCACTTCCCCATGCAGGGAAAGTTTGTTAAAAATTGGTTTCCACCAAGTGAACGTGGTAGGGCTAATGCAACCTGGGTTGTTGGACTTATGGCTGGACCTGCTGTAGCAATGCCGTTTTTTACTACTATTATTCATAATTTTGGCTGGCGTGACAGTTTCTTTGTTTTAGCACTCATTGGTATGATTCCTATTTATTTATTGTGGAAATATACAACAGATAAACCGGCTGACCACAAAGGTGTCAATCAAGCTGAACTAAGATATATTGAAGAAGCCTTGGCAAAAGAAGCAGAAGAAGAAAAACAAAAAGCAAGCATGGAAAAGCCAAGGCTTGCTGCTACTTTAAAAATGCTTTTTACAAATTATAAATTTATTTTAATAACTTTGTATTATTCTTGTCTCGGCTCTATTTTATGGGGCGCGATGGCGTGGCTTCCTTCTTATTTAAAAATGGCCCGTGGGTTTAGCTGGAGCAGCATGGGTGTCTGGGCATCTATGCCATATGTATTTGGCATGGTTTGTATTATTGCGTCAGGATATTTTGCTGACAAGTTTAATAGAAGAGCTGTTTTGTGTGCAATCTCGATGTTCTGCGCAGCAGTTGGTATTTATTTGGGAGCGCAGGCGACGGACAACGTACATGCAGCTATGTTCTTGACTTTTGGTGTTGGGTCTATTGGCTTCGGCATTTCACCTGCCTGGACTATTCAACAAAGAATTATTCCTGCTCATTCCGTTGGCACTGCAGGCGGTGTAATGAATGGCATTACCAATCTTTATTCAGCACTTATACCGGCAATTATTGGTTGGCTGATTGCTTTGACAGGAACTTATAATGCTGGTTTAATGGTTCTTGTCGCTAATGGGCTTTTTGCAACAGTATGCGCTATTCCTTTGGTTTTGAAAAAGTATTGATTAAGGATCTTTTCTTTAAACTTGCAAAGAATATCTATTAAATGTGCGTTCGCACATTGCGCTCTTTGAGCAAATACTATCAAATGGAGGCTTTTATCATGAGTTACACAATTCTTTTCCCAAATTATACAATTGGAGAGGACGCTTTTACGGAAATCCCAAATGTTTGCCGTCAATATGGCAAGAAAATAGCCGTAATTGGTGGTAAGACCGCCCTAAGTAAGGCTCAGGCGGAGATAGAAGCTGCTGTAAAAGGTTCTGATTTGGAAATTCTTGACGTTCTTTGGTATGGCGGCGATGCGACACTGGAGCATGTGGAAGAATTAAAGAATAACAAAGCGGTGCAAGAAGCAGATATGCTTTTTGGTGTAGGCGGCGGACGCGCTATTGACACCTGTAAAATGGTAGCACATGATTTGAAAAAACCGTTCTTCACTTTCCCGACTATTGCCAGCACCTGTGCTGCCTGCACCGGCGTAGCTGTTTACTACTATCCAAATGGTGAATTCAGGGATCTTTATCTTTCGGATATACCAACCAATCATATTTTCATTTCTACCAAAATAATCGCTGAAGCTCCAGAAGTATACCTTTGGGCAGGCATCGGTGATACGCTTGCTAAACACTATGAATCGGTTTTCTCTTCACGCAATGATGAATTGGAGCACTTTAATGCTCTTGGGGTAAATATCAGTACCATGAGTGCTGATCCGTTAGTAAAATATGGCGAAAAAGCTATGGCAGACTGCAAAGAAAAACAGACAAGCTTTGCGTTGGAACAAGCAATTTTAGCCATTACCGTCAGCACGGGCCTTGTTTCGAACCTTGTAATCAATGACTATAACAGCGCTTTGGCTCATTCTATCTATTATGGTGCAACAGCATTGGGTGAGGCCATGGAAAAGCATCTGCATGGCGAAATCGTATCTTACGGCGTTCTTGTATTACTCACACTTGATAAACAAACAAGCGAACTCGAACGCATTTTTAAATTCAATAAGAGCATTGGTTTGCCAACGAAACTTGCCGATCTTGATATTACAACAATGGATGAATTGGATATTGTTATTAATAAAGCGAAAGATACACAAGACTTAGTACATGTTCCGTATGAAATAACCAAGGATATGATTCGTGAAGCTGTTCTGACTTTAGAAGATTACAACAAAAAAATGGCTTAAAATCTTGGTGAATATTTATAAAATTTTTAGAGAAAATTTTTGCTTTTCATATTGACAATTACCAGTTGTTGGATTTACAATAATGGCAAGTAATAGTAGGCAATGAAGCCGCTATCAGCTAAAGGGCTGGTAGCGGCCTTTTTGTATAATTTTGCGTTGTGCAATACCGGCGATCCTGAAAAATTATTGGAGGGAAAGCTGGAATATATAATAAAAGGAGTGATAAGTATGTCGAGTAAATTTTTAGCCAAAGCCAGTGAAATTTCTGAGCAAAAAGAAGGTAAATCTTTTAATGTACTAAGCTGCATTTCAACTTCAGGAGAAAATTGTTATGATGGGGAACAAACACAACTTACTTCGGCAATGGAAATGATGTACTATCTGTCCCTTTGTCATGTGTACAGTGGTGAAATGGAGTACTAAACTTGTTTTGCAATTTAAAATATTTATTGCGTGGTTGACTTCGACTCTCTTTGAATAAATGGTTTGCATAAAACTGTTTTGACCAGAGAGAGTTTTTATTTTATTCGGGAATTTTTTGCGTTTGCAGGATAAATATAAGTTGCAGCGAAAACTTAGTCTGTACAGAAAATGGTTGATAATCAATATTAGGTGAGGACTAAAATGATTCGGAAAATTGTTGTTTTATACAAATCAAAACACGGCAGTACCCGAAAATATGCAGAGTGGATAGCGCATAAATTGTCAGCTGATCTTTTCGATGCAAAGAAAATATCTGTTAAAGAACTTGAAAGCTATCAAACTATTATATTCGGAGGGTTTCTTTATGCAGGCAGCATATCCGGAGTTGAGCTGCTCACGGCCAATATGGATAAAATTGGCGGGAAACATATTATCATTTTTGCTGTTGGCTGTGCCCCGGAAAGAAAGGAAAACCTCAGGCACGTTCTCGTAAAAAATTTTGCTGCCAATATCAGAGACAAAGTAGCTCTTTTCTATTTGCGCGGAGCCTTTAATTTTGAGAAGCTCAATTTGCTGGACAAATTTCTTATTTATATCTTAAAAACTAAAATCAAACACACTAAAATGGAAAAGCTTGATGAAGACAGTAAAGGCTTTTTAGAGGTTTGTGAAAAACCTATGGATTGGACAAACCGTGATAGTATAAAACCTTTGGCTGATTTCGTAAATAAGTTAAAATAAATACAAATGGAGCTCATCCCAAAATCGGGTGAGCTCCATTTAATATTTTGCTTATATACCAAGATTAAGCTTTTACGTCAAGAATCTTGCCTGGGTTGAGAATGAGATTTGGATCCATTGCTTTTTTAATTGCTCGCATTACATCCAGTTCAGCGGCGTCAGTAAATTCAGCCATAAGACCTTTTCTCTTGTAGCCTATGCCATGCTCGCCAGAAAGACGACCACCAAGTTTATAAACCTCAGTATATAGTTCTCTTTGGAAAGTGGCAATTTTGGCTTCCCATTCTTCATGGGAAAGTGCTTCGTTTTTGAGGATGTTTAGATGTATATTGCCGTCGCCTGCGTGGCTGGCAATGCGGGTAATTAAGTCATATTTCTTAGCTAATTCCAGAATATTGTCGATGATAATAGGTTCCTTATCTACCGGCACAACGATATCTTCTTTGCAGACAATCAGGCTTTCGGCACGTACTGCTTCGGCGAAGGCTTTACGTGCTTGCCAGATTTTTGCTGAATCGGCTACCAAAACACTTGTTGCACCGTTTTCTGTACACAGTTCATCCAACAGAACCATTTTTTCATCCAGGTCATCTTCATCTTTGCCTTCAACCTGAATAATTATGTAATTGCCGTTTTCACTGTCCGGCAGAGTTTCATGCAGGTAACGTTCAACTGATTTTATCGTTATATTATCCATGAATTCCACGCAAGTAGGGGTAATGCCGGCTTTAATAACTTTATTGACGATGCCGATGGCACTGTCAACATCAGGGAACACCGCCAGAAGGTCAATTAGGTATTTAGGGTTTGGAAGCAGTTTGACGGTAGCTCTGGTAATTATACCCAGAGTTCCTTCTGAGCCCATTATGAGCTGATCAAGGCAGTAGCCGGTAGTCATCTTATTAAGACGTGCACCGAGGTGCAGAATCTCGCCAAGCGGAGAGACGACTTCAATTTCGTAGACTTGGTGACGGGTAGTTCCATATTTTACAGCCTTGTTGCCACCGGCATTGGTAGCAATGTTGCCGCCTATGAAGCAACTGTCACCGCTGCATGGGTCGCCTGCGTAGAAGAGACCGATTGCTTTAACGGCTTTTTGCAGATCATCAGTTCTTACGCCAGGTTCAACAATTGCATACATGGCTTCAGCATTAATTTCAATGATTTTATCCATTTTCTCCAAACTGAGAACCATGCCACCATAAATTGGTACAGCACCACAGGCAAGGCCTGTACCGGCACCGCGGGGAACTACGGAAAAGTGCTTTTCGTTAGCTAGTTTCACAAGTTTTGCTACTTGCTCAGTATTTTCAGCGAATACAACAACTTCCGGCATATGGTGGTAAGCCGGATCCGTTACTTCATCATGCGAATATGGCTGCATTAATTCTGCATCTGTCAAAACATTTTTTTCACCAACGATAGCAGAAATGAGGGTCAGGGTTTCCGAGGTAATTTTTTCATAATTCATGTAAACAGCTCCTTTGTTGTTGAAAAATAAATAATTTATAAGAGACCAATCCATTGCCAATAGGTTAGACGACCAACGAGAAGAAGTTTGCCCCCAATAAGCTCATCACAGCACCGGTTTTCATAAGCTCATTTGGTGTAATGTGCGGTGTTACCAAAACTACTGCGTTTGGCATATTGCTAACTGGCAATAAGTATTGATGTTGCATATTAATGCCCAGAACTAATGCCAAGAGAAGTTGGTCGCGACCGATAGTACCTGCATAAGCAATTACGATTGGCGTAAGAGTGGTTTTCGCGAACCGCCGCTGCTTGTGAATAAAACCTGTAAGCCTGTAAGACGGTGAAAATCCAGATAAGGTCAATGATCACAATATTGCATTGGTTAACCAGCCACTGGAAATATTTTTGACATTAAGCCATACTTTATTATTTGCAATATCGTCCGTCATGTCAACATATTTTATGTAATTTTATTATAATTACATGCAATTTTATTATATAAAATAAGCGAGCATCCGACTAGTCGGAAAACTCGCTTATTACTGCTTTAACTTACATAATCATTATTAATTCCTGCCTTGGTAAAAAAGCTTTTTGCTTTTTGAATATCAGCTTTGGAAGCATCAGGAACAGTGTTAAGTTTATAGGGAATTTGGAGAGCCTGCCATTTTGTTTTTCCCAGCGTGTGGTAAGGCAACAGGTCAATTTTCACATTTGATGGCAATTTTTTAATTACTTCAGCTAGTTTTGAAAGCGCAGTTTCTGAATCATTTACACCAGGTATTATAACGTAGCGTAGAATAAGTTGTGTTTTGGAAGCTGCATACAATAAATTTTGTAAAATCAACGCATTGTCTTTGCCCGTTAATTGGCGATGCACATCTTCATCTGCGGATTTCAATGAAAACATAATAAGATCAGTATATGGCAATACTTTATCAAGCTCTGCCTGGGCAAAAAAACCACCGGTGTCAAGCGCAGTATGAATGCCTAGTTCTTTGCATTTTGCGAAAAGGGCGCTGACAAATTCTGCCTGCAGAAGAGGTTCCCCGCCGCTTACAGTGATACCACCGCCGGACTTATCATAAAAGACACGATATTTTTTAATTTCCTCAATAATTTCCTCAATGGAAATCATTTTACCAGTTCTTACCCAGGTATCAGGATTGTGACAAAAGCTGCAGCCTAAATTGCAGCCGGCGAGAAATAAGAGATATCTTATACCAGGGCCATCAACTGTACCGAAAGTATTAATAGAATGGTAGTAAGCCTTCATGATTTTTACATAGCCTCATAAAAAGTACGACTTATAACTTCTTTCTGGTGATCAGGACTTAGTTTAATAAAGTTGACTGCATATCCGGAAACGCGGATTGTCAACTGCGGATACAGTTCTGGGTGGGCCATAGCATCCAACAGGACTTCTCTGTTGAAGACGTTAACGTTGATATGATGACCTTTGTGTAATACGTAACTATCCAGAATAGCAACAAGATTATTTATGCGGGTATCTTCGGTTTTTCCAAGAGCTCCCGGAACGATAGAAAAGGTGTAGGAAATACCATCGCGACAGTCATCATAAGAAATATTTGCTACGGACGCCATGGCGGCAATGGCACCTTTCTGGTCACGCCCATGCATTGGGTTAGCTCCGGGGGCGAAGGCTTCACCAGCTTTTCTGCCATCGGGAGTTGCGCCTGTTTTCTTACCATACATTACATTAGAAGTAATGGTCAATACTGACAAGGTATGTGTCGCATTGCGATAAGCAGCGTGTTTGCGGAGGTTTGTGATAAATTCATGCGTAAGTTCGTGGGCTAGTGAATCGACTCTTTCGTCGTTGTTGCCGAAGCAAGGGAAATCTCCTTCGATAACGAAATCAACTGTAATACCTTCTGCATTACGTATTGGTTTAACCTTGCCATAACGGATGGCGCTCAAGGAATCGACGGCTACTGATAAACCAGCTACGCCGAAAGCCATTAGTCTTTCAACTTCGCTGTCATGCAGGGCCATTTGGGCAGCTTCATAGGCATAAGTATCATGCATGCGGTGAATGATATTCAAAGTATTTACGTAAAGATCAGCAAGCCAATCCAAAACGGCGCTGTAGTTTTTGCGTACCTCATCATAGTTGAGATATTCGCCTTCAGGCAGCGCTAATTCTGGAGCCATCTGAACACCGGTTTTTTCATCGCGACCACCATTTATGGACATCAGTAGGGCTTTGGCTAAATTAACACGTGCACCAAAGAATTGCATTTGTTTGCCGAGTTTCATAGCTGATACGCAGCAGGCAATGCCGTAGTCGTCACCATAAACCGGACGCATTACATCATCGTTCTCATATTGAATAGCGCTGGTGTCAATTGATACTTTGGCACAGAAATTTTTGAAAGATTGTGGCAGGCTCTCAGACCAAAGAACAGTCAAGTTTGGCTCAGGAGCAGGACCAAGATTATAGAGACTATTAAGAATTCTGTAGGAATTTTTAGTAACGAGGGTGCGGCCATCTTCCCCCATGCCGCCGATTACTTCGGTAACCCAAAGCGGATCACCGGCAAATAGTTCATTGTACTCTGGCGTTCTCAGGTGGCGTGCGAAACGCAGTTTAATTACTAAATGGTCCATAAGTTCTTGCGCTTCGGATTCAGTAATCAGACCAGCGGCCAAATCGCGCTCGAGATAGATATCGAGGAAAGTGGAAGTGCGGCCAAGAGACATGGCAGCTCCGTTTTGTTCCTTTATTGCAGCCAAGTATCCAAAATAGAGCCATTGGACAGCTTCTTTGGCGTTGCTGGCAGGTTTAGAAACATCAAAACCGTAGCTTGCCGCCATTTCTGTAATGCCGCGCAGAGAAGATATCTGCATGGCAATTTCTTCACGCGTACGAATAACATCTTCTGTCATGGCCATTTCACTAAGAGTTTTTAAATCGTTTTCTTTAGCTTCAATAAGTTTATCTATGCCATAGAGGGCAACGCGACGATAATCACCTATAATACGTCCACGGCCATACGCGTCAGGAAGACCGGTGATTATGCCTATTTTTCTGGCCAATAGCATCTCTTCGGTATAGACATTGAAGACAGCACTGTTGTGTGTTGTTCTATGATTGTTATAAATATCGCTGATTGAGGAATTTAGTTTGTAGCCATAAGCTTCACAAGCCTGTTCTGCCATGCGCACACCACTGTTGACGATAACGCTTCTCTTAAGAGGCTCGTCAGTTTGCAAGCCGACAATTGTTTCTTTAAAACGGTCAATGTAACCAGGCTTATGAGATGTAATAGTGGAAACGCATTCAGGATCAACACTGAGTACACCGTTGTTAGCTATTTCTTTGGCCAAAAGTTCAGAACATTCCTGCCAAAGTCCTTTCGTCTTGACAGTGGGACCTTCTAAGAAACTATCATTACCCTCGTAGGGAAGATAGTTCTTTTGAATAAACTCCCTGACATTGATTTCTTGTTGCCATATTCCTTCATTAAAACCTTTCCATTCTTGCATTGCTTTGCACCTCTCTTCTAAGTTGCAGTAAGCTTACAAACAAGCAAAAAACCGCCTGAGCAGCATACTGTTGCCCAGGCGGTCGGCCGTTTCTACAATATGGTCCACGTGGTTACTCCACTGATCCGCCAGTCCCATACCGTGTTAATAATTTGTCTTGAGCACATTATATTATAAGCCAAGGAACCCGTCAAATATTTTATGCAAGAAAAAAATGAGATTATAGAAATAATAGTTGACAAGTTTGCTAGGAATTGCTAAAATCAAAATAAATCATAGCAATATACTATGAAAAAGGAAAATGAGAGGAGCATTGCAATGCAACAAGTTTATTTGGACAATGCAGCAACGACAAAAGTTCTACCGAGTATTGCTGAGGCTATGTGCAAGACAATGACTGACAACTATGGAAATCCATCCAGTATTTATAAATTAGGCCAACAAGCTAAAAGCATTCTCGATACAGCAAGAGAACAAGTAGGCGAATTGATAAACGCTTCACCAAAGGAAGTAATTTTTACGGGAGGCGGCAGCGAAGGCGATACTATGCTGCTGATGGGTGTTGCACATGCCTATGCTAAAAAGGGCAAGCATATAATTACGACAGCGATTGAGCATCATGCCATTCTGCATACTTGTAGTGCTTTGGAAAAGGAAGGCTATACAGTAACTTATCTTCCTGTTGATGAGTTTGGCAAGGTTGATCCCGCAACTGTCGAAGCAGCTATTACACCGGAAACCATTCTGATTTCTGTTATGTATGCTAATAATGAGATAGGTACAATTATGCCAATCAGAGAAATTGGTGCTGTTGCCAGAAAACACGGCGTCCTTTTCCACACTGACGCAGTGCAGGCAGCCGGACATATTCCCATCGATGTCAAAGCAGATAATATAGATCTTTTGACGCTTACTGCCCACAAATTTCATGGACCAAAAGGTACTGGTGCTGTCTATATTAAGCAAGGCGTAAAAACAGGTAGTTTGGTTTATGGTGGCGGTCAGGAAAAGGGATTGCGTGCCGGTACTGAAAATACAGCAGGTATTTTAGGCTTAGGCTTGGCGGCCGTACATGCCAAAGAAAATATGAAAGAAAACAGTAAACGTGTAACTCGTCTTCGTGACAAACTTATAGCTGGAATTAACGAAAAAATAAGCGAAGTCCGTTTGAATGGCCATCCGACTGATCGACTGCCGAATAATGTGAATTTTAGTATCCGCTATATTGAAGGCGAAGGGCTTTTGCTGTTGCTTGATATGGCAGGAATAGCAGCTTCCAGTGGTTCAGCCTGTACATCAGGTTCGCTCGATCCTTCTCACGTGCTGCTTGCCATTGGTTTGCCGCATGAAATAGCCCATGGTTCATTGCGTCTGACTTTATCGGAATTTACAACGGAAGAGGATATCGATTATCTTTTGGAAAAATTACCACCGATTGTAGATCGACTTCGTCAGATGTCACCGCTTTATAGCGAAAAGTATAATAGAGTATAAGAAAGTTGGTGTGATATGTATAGTGCAAAAGTTATGGATCATTTTTCTAATCCGCGTAATGTAGGTGTCATGGAAGATTACTCTGGTGTTGGTACAGTTGGCAACCCTGTATGCGGAGATATAATGAAAATATTTATTAAAGTTGAAGATAATATAATTACAGATATTAAATTCCAGACCTTTGGCTGCGGTGCTGCCATCGCTACTAGCAGTATGGTTACTGAATTGGCTAAAGGCAAAACTATTGACGACGCTCTTAAACTTACCAATCTGGCAGTTGCTGAAGCCTTAGACGGACTCCCGCCAATTAAGATGCATTGCTCTAATCTTGCGGCTGATGGTCTAAAAGCGGCAATTGTTGATTATAAGCTAAAGAACGGATTGCCCACAGATGATATCAACCTCGATAAGGAATGTTGTCATCACAGTTGTTGCAGCTGTAGCTGATCATATTTTGGAAAGGTTGGTCGAAGTGACGGATTTAGTTAATCATGAAACGGAGATAAGAGACCAGAAACATTCAAATAAAAAGGCGATGGTTGCCATGAGCGGCGGTGTGGACAGTTCCACCGTCGCTTTGATTTTGCGTGAGCAAGGTTATGAAGTCATCGGTGTCACAGGCCGGATGTTTGTCAATGAAGATATCGGGCTGGTTGAAGAAAGCCGTTGTTGCTCGCTTGCCGATGTTGAAGATGCCCGCCTGGCCGCACATAAAATAGGAGCACCCCATTATGTTTATAACATGGGTGACTCCTTTAAAAAGACTGTTATACAACCATTTGTTGATGCTTATTTGACAGGTAATACTCCTAATCCCTGTGTAAATTGCAATAAGTATGTGAAATTTCCGCAGCTGCTTGAAAGAGCACTTATGCTTGGTATTGATTATTTGGCAACAGGACATTATGCCAAAGTATTTTTTGATCAAGCAAGAAATCGCTGGCTGCTCGCAAGGGCAGAAGATGAAAGCAAAGATCAGACATATATGCTTTATGGTCTGACCCAACACGAACTCAGTCATTTACTGTTGCCGCTCGGAAATTTCAAAAAAACTGAGGTGCGGCTAAGAGCGGGTGAAGCAGGCCTCATTAATGCTTCTAAACCCGACAGTCAGGACATTTGTTTCGTGCCTGACGGAAATTATGCTGAGTTTATAGAACGTTATAGCGGTAAAAAGCAGCAACCTGGTAAGTTTATTCTGCAAAGCGGTGAAGTAATAGGTCGGCATAAGGGACTGATTCATTATACTTTAGGTCAGCGCAAAGGGTTGGGTATAGCTTACAAGGAACCCCTTTACGTCTTGGCAAAAGATGCAGATTCTAACACTGTTGTTCTTGGATCTGAGAAAGATTTATATAAAAAAGAATTCCTTGTCGGTGATTGTAATTTTATCTTAATAGAAGAACTTACAGCTCCTATGAATGTAACTTGCAAGGTGCGCTATCGCATGCAAGATGAGCCGGCAATAATTGAACCTGTTGCTGCTGGTAAAGTAAAGGTGACATTTAGGAACGCGCAGCGTGCTATTACATCTGGACAAGCGGCTGTTTTTTATGATGAAAACCTGGTGGTTGGCGGCGGAACAATTATAGCTGATTAAATATAAAGTGGCTATTGTTTTATCAGCATCAATGAATTCTATTGATTAAGTCACATGTCAGGTGATAAGATACAATTAAGAATGAAAAAATAATAAAATTATTTCCACTAATCTGGACTGATGTTTCTATATAGATTTTTATAAAAAATATTTGGGAAACAATATTAATAAGGTCCGGGAGTGGGCCAAGAAAAAGAGGCCTTCCGTTTATTAGGAAGGTCTTTTTTTATAAGGTTAGTATTTTGTGACTTTGATTAATCAAGGAGGCAAGCATGCAAAAGCATATAGCTGAAATTTATTTCAGTCAGCTCAGAGGAAAAGACATATGTGATAACAAAGGACGTACCGTCGGAAAAGTAAAAGACATTGTCACTTTATGGACTGGCGGCCTTCCTATGATTACAGGTATTCTTTATAGCGAAGAGCCTGACAAATTAATACCGGCTGACATAGTACAAAATTGGGATGGCAAGCAGGTGATTCTTGCTGAATCATCAGAGAAAATTAATATCACCCAAATAACTCACCAGCAACTTTTTGTTGGAAAATGGCTTTTGGATAATCAGGTTATAGATTTAAAAGGTTATAAAATTGTCCGTGTGAATGATATTCTGCTATCTTGTGATGAACAAGACGGGAAACAGCGTTTGTCAATTATAGCTGCTGATATTGGGATAAGAGGGCTTTTGCGGCGTATAGGGTTAGAGTTTTTAGCCAGCCGCCTGGATAAGAAATATATTTCCTGGCAGCATATAACTCCTCTCGAAAAAAGAACGGGAAGCCTTAAATTAAAACTTGACAAAGATCGCTTTAAAAAGCTGCATCCAGTAGAAATTGCCGATTTGCTCGAAGATATGGATTATGATAGCCGCAATGTCTTTTTTAAGGCTCTCGGGAGTGAACAAGCAGCCGAGGCGATAGGTAAACTTAAAGAAAATACTCAGGTTGAAATTGTTACGCGAATGGATAAGAAACAAGCAGCAGAGTTATTGGAAGATTTGCATGCTGATGAAGCTGCAAATCTATTGAGGGAGATGCCTAAAGAAAAAGCAGCTGAATTACTTCAATTAGTTAAGAAGGACAAGGCCAAAGAATTGAAATGGCTTCTGCATTATAAAAGTGATACGGCAGGCAGTTTAATGACAACGGAGTTTATCCGTTTACCGGTAACATTTACTGCTGGACAAGCAATCGAGCATTTGCGTAGATTTGCCCAAGATGCAGAAATGATTTACTATCTATATGTTACTGACGTTGATGAAAAACTTTTGGGAGTATTTTCTCTGCGGGAACTTATTTTGGCTGATCAGGAGATTACCCTTGGTGCTTTGCTGCATTCCAAAGTAATAACCGTTCAAGTTAATGACAGCCGCAAAAAGGTTGCTGAAATTATTCATAAATATGGCTTACTTGCCGTACCGGTTATAGATGCCGAAGGATTTTTGCACGGCGTAGTTACGGTTGATGATGTGCTTGATTTATTTATGGTTGATAGAACTCTAAAGGCATCTATGTCCAGATATTTGAACAAGCGTGGCCTGAGGCGGAAGTGACATAATGAAGACGTTTAGAGTTTTTCGCGATAAGATTATTGTTTTTTTATCTATAATGGGTCCTGGCATTGTTACAGCTTTTGCTGACAATGATGCCGGCGGCATAGCTACTTATGCAGCAGCAGGGGCAAAGTATGGCCTTGCGCTTTTATTTACCATGTTGCTTAGCACTGTGTGCTTGGCCATAGCGCAAGAGATGTCTGCCAGAACGGGTGCGGTAACAGGTAAGGGCTTATCAGATCTTATACGCGAACGTTATGGTGTCAAATGGACTTTGTTTGCTATGTCTATATTGATTATTGCCAATATCGGAACTACGGCTTCTGAGTTTTCTGGTATTGCAACGAGTTTTGAAATTTTTGGCGTTAGCCGATATATTTCTGTTCCGTTGGTTGCCTTTGCGGTTTGGATTCTGGTACTAAAAGGTAGTTACAACAAAATTGAAAAGATTTTTTTAATGTTGTGCTTAACTTTTGCAAGCTATGCTATTTCAGGAATCATAGTGGGTCCATCCTGGAAAGAGGTATTGATTGCGTCGGTAAAACCGACATTTATCTGGGATGCAGAATTTCTGCTGATGGCAATTGGTGTAATAGGAACAACTGTCACACCGTGGGGACAATTTTATGTACAAGCGGCAGTTGTTGACAAGGGAATCAATGCCTCGGATTATCAATATACGCGTTGGGATGTATTGGTTGGAGCCTTTTTTACCTGGCTGGTAGCCTTTTTTATAATTGTTGCTACGAACGCGACTCTTTACACAAATGGGATAGGCATTGAGACAGCAGGGGATGCGGCCATTGCGCTTGAACCGGTTGCCGGTAAGTATGCAAGTTTGCTATTTGCCTTTGGACTCTTGGGCGCATCTATGCTAGCGGCATTTATATTGCCGTTGAGCACAGCTTACGCAGTTTGTGAGGCGTTGGGTTTTGAACACGCGGTAAGTGATTCCTATAGGGAAGCACCTGTGTTCTTTGGCCTTTACACAATGCTGGTGGTTGTTGGTGCGGGGATTGTATTGTTGCCGGGCATATCGCTCTACAGGATAATGCTTACATCACAAGTTATTAACGGGGTATTGCTTCCGCCAATACTTATTTTTATGATGCTCATTGCCAATGACATAAATTTGATGGGTGAATATGCGAATTCTAAGTTGTATAACATTGTAGCCTGGATATTTACAATGGTCTTGATTGCATTGACGGTGCTATTATTGGTATCGGCCTTTGTACCGGACATTTTCAATATACTTTTGAAATAAAAAGTTACTATGCATTTAAATAACAAGAGTTTTTGCAACTATAAGGAGGCAATAAATTGAACATTGCGGAAATCAAATGTTTATTGGAAAAACAAAAAAGAATAACGCTCGGCTTTTTCCCGACACCGTTTTATAAGTTGGAAAGGCTTTCCAGTCAGTTAGGTGTAAACCTTTATATTAAAAGAGATGATTTTACCGGTCAAAATCTTTTCGGCGGTAATAAAATAAGAAAATTGGAGTATTTATTGGGACAAGCAGTGGAAAATGGGGCTGAATATGTTTTTACTTATGGCGCCACTCAGTCCAACCACGCAATGCAGACAGTAGCAACCTGCAGAAAGCTGGGACTGAAACCGGTTTTATATTTGTTGGCTTTCGTTGAGACAGATGAAAATGATTTAAAAGGCAATTTGCTTTTAGACAAAATTTTTGGCGCAGAAGTGCATATTATAAATACATTGCCAAATGAGAGTTTGTTTGAGAGCACAGAACGTTATATGGTTGCTGCCAAAAAGCATATGAAGCAATTGGAAGCAGGTGGTCATAGATGCTACAGCATTCCACTGGGAGGATCAAACTCTATTGGTACAATCGGCTTTGTAAGTGGTTATTTAGAAATACAGCAACAAATGAATTTGCTTGGAATTAAAGCTGATTATATTTTTCATGCCAATGGTTCTGGTGGAACAATGACAGGACTGGCAGTTGGAAGAAAGTTATTTGGTTCTTCAGAAAAGCTGATTGCTGTTGGCGCAGCCAAGCATGATGCTAATTTCGTTACATCGATGGTAGAACTTGGCAATAATGTCTTAGTAAGGCTTGGTTCTGATAAAATTATGACAAAAGAAGATTTCGAGATGGATGAGGAACATTTTGCGCCTGGGTATGAGATGCCAAGTGAGCAAGGGTCGGAGGCAATAAAGTTATTGGCACGTGAAGAGGGTATCCTTTTGGACCCTGTTTATAGTGGTAAAGCATTTGCCTGTCTGCTGGATTACGTTCATAGTGGCAGAGTACAACAAGGAAGCGATGTTATTTTCTGGCATACTGGCGGGGCTACAGCATTGTTTGCAGAAAAAGAGATATTAGGGAATTTATTCTAGAATAACAAAACGGTACAGTCAAAGACTGTACCGTTTTGCATATTAAAATAAAGTTTTTGATTGATATAGAAATTCTATTTTTTGGTACGCCTGAGTGGAATCGAACCACCGCACGTGGCTCCGGAGGCCACTGCTCTATCCACTGAGCTACAGGCGTATTTGTGTTTGTTGCGGGTGTAATTATAGCATAAACCGCACTCATTAGCAATTTTTTCTTGGTTTCGCAAGGAATTTGCGGACTGCATGGGACATAAATATAGTGTGAAGGCGTTTGTTATCTGCTATAATTAAATTGCAGGGATTCTATTTTATTGGAGGGAGTTTTCATGAATAGCATGTTAAAACATCACTATGAACTTACTGGTAAAAAAGTGGTAGAGGCTCTCAATAAAAACCGTTTTAAAGCTGAATATGCAGATACAAAAGCAGAGGCTGTAGAGGCTATCCTTAAACTAATTAATCCTCAGGATACTGTTGGCATGGGTGGATCGATTACTTTGGATGAGTTGTCCATTGGCAAGCTTTTACAGGAACTTGGTAATACAATATTTAATCATCAGGGACTGCCACCGGCAGAAGCCTACAATGTGCGCCGTAAACAGCTGACATCCGATGTATTCATTGCAAGCTCTAATGCTGTTACTATTGATGGTGAAATTATAAATATGGATGGCAGCGGAAATAGAGTAGCAGCGCTCACATTTGGGCCAAAAAGAGTTATTGTGGTCGTGGGAGCAAATAAAATTGTTAAAGATGAAGCCGATGCAAGGCGTCGTATTGCAATGACAGCAGCACCTATGAATGCTGATAGGCTAAACAGGAAAACACCTTGTGTTATAACTGGAGTATGTGCAAACTGTAATAGCCCTGAGCGCATTTGTTCCGTAACTTCCATTATGCACAAAGCGCCTTCGGCTTCGGATTTCCATGTAATTATAGTAGGTGAGGCTTTGGGTTACTGAGGATGAGGTGTAGGTTGTGAAAATACTTTTTATTGATGGCATGGGTGGCGGATTGGCAGCACAGCTGATAAGCCATTTACCAAAGAGAATATTTGAACAAACAGATATTATTGGTCTGGGTACAAATTCATTGGCAACAGCTGCTATGCTGAAAGCCGGAGTAAAAAGAGGAGCCACTGGCGAGAATGCCATTTGTTTCTCTGTCGGTGAGGCAGATATCATAGTTGGGCCTATCGGTATTATCATCCCGAATACTATGATGGGAGAAATAAGCCCCAAAATTGCTGAGGCTGTTGCTTCAGCTCGTGGCAAAAAAATTCTGCTGCCAGTAAATCAGAACCACGTGGAGATTATCGGTTTGGCAAACAGTTCTATGGCAATGCTGATTAAAGATGCCATAGAACGCATTACCAAATTGTGTGATGAACAGTTAATATAAAAGTACATTACTTATTGATTGCGTGGAGGGAAAACGTTGATGGTGAGGATGGTCGGAACAGTAATCAGGGGTATTCGTACTCCTATGATCAGAGAAGGCGACAATATAATTGCGATTACCGTCGACGCGGTTCTGACTGCAGCTTCTACTGAAGGCTTTACTCTTAAAGACAGAGACGTTATAGGAATAAAGGAATCAATTGTAGCCAGAGCGCAGGGAAATTATGCGAATGTTAATGACATCAGCAGTGATATTGCTGAAAAATTTACTGGCGATTTTGCCGTGGTTTTTCCTGTGTTGAGCCGCAACCGATTTTCACTCCTATTGAAAGGCATTGCTGCTTGTGGTAAAAAGGTCTATGTACTTCTTAATTATCCAGCTGATGAACTTGGCAATCATCTCATGGATGTCAGTAAGATGGATGACCTTGGCTTGAACCCCTATACCGATGTCTTGACAGAAAAACAATACAGAGCAATGTTCGGTAAAGAGGTTCTACACCAATTTACCGGTATTGATTATGTAAACTATTATAGAGAAATTGTTGGCAATAATGTCGAGTTTATTTTTACTAATGATCCCAAAGTTGCCTTAGAATATTCCAAAGACATACTCGTAGCCAGTGTTCACGAAAGAGCACGCGTTAAAAGAATTTTGCTGAAAGCAGGGGCGGAAAAAGTTTTTTGCTTAGATGAAATTTTGGCAGAATCAATAAATGGCAGTGGCTTTAACGAGCTTTATGGCTTGCTTGGGTCTAATATGGCAGGTAAGGATGTCATAAAACTCTTTCCCAGAGATTGTCAGAAGATTGTAGATGCAATCCAGGATAAGCTTAAAAAAATCACGGGCAAAAACATCGAAGTCATGGTTTTTGGCGACGGTGGTTTCAAGGATCCTACAGGAAAAATCTGGGAATTGGCAGATCCTGTAATTTCGCCTGGTTTTACTGCCGGACTGCAAGGCGTTACAAACGAGATAAAAATTAAATATATTGTCGATAGTGAGCTAAATCACATGTCAAGAGAAGAGACTGACGCAGCAGTTAAAGAAAAAATTAACGGCAAAGCATCACAGCTTTATGGCAAGGAAGAATCTCTCGGAACTACGCCACGTCAATTGACAGATTTGTTAGGCAGCCTTTGTGATCTGACTAGCGGCAGTGGTGATAAGGGAACGCCGGTAGTTTTGGTGCAAGGTTATTTTGATAATTACGCAGCAGAATAATCATAGAAGGCGTTCAGAATAGATGAACGCCTTTTTCACATCATGGTAGTTGAGCATGGCAAACTAAAGTGCTATACTGTTGTGGTAACAATTCTAGAAGAAAGTGGGAAAGATGGCCGTGATAGAAGTCAGAGAACGTGTTCGTTTTGTTGAAACTGATATGATGGGTGTTGTACATCACTCTAATTACCTGCGCTGGTTCGAGATGGGAAGGGTTGCTTATTTGCGTGCGGCAGGCGTGGAGCTGTTGGATCTAATCAGCAATAATTATCTTTTCCCCATTACCGAGGTGACCTGTAAATATAAAACTTCAGCCAGATTTGATGACGAGATTATAATAAGAGCTACCATGGCGGAATTTACAAAAGCCAAGATGACTTTTTCCTATCAGGTGATTAGACAGGCTGATGAAGTTCTCCTTGCGGTCGGCAAGACTACCAATGTTTTTACGAATCTGGAAGGAAAAATAACTCGTTTGAATCAGGATTATTATGATAGGATAGCAGCTTTATACGAGCAGGAAATGAAAGGTAGGAACCAATAAGAATGTTTCTTTATATTTTAGGTGGAATAATTTTGTTTTTGTTATTAGTCATTGTTTTAGTTTGCATTTATGCTTTCTTTAAGGCAACGGATGATACTACCATTATGGTAGAAAAAAAGACAGCGCTCAAATTAGAAAGAATTTCTGATTCAGAAGCTGTTTTCTCCACTGAGTTCCCGATGATAAATCGTGGCAAAGAAGATGCAGCAATTCTTGATGTGTTTGCCCGCCCTTATCTTCCGCAGGAGCAGTTCAATGCAGCAACAGTTTTTGGACATATTGAAACCAGTAATCGCCGTCGTAATGATAATTATTTTGAGGCAATGATTTTAAGAGCTAATTCGCAGTGCCAGCTGATACTGACATTGCGCTTTGTTGCCAATAATGGAATGAATATCAGAGAAGCGCTGCAACAGATGGTTGATATGGATGTCGCTGTTTACTACAATGGACTGGCACGCAAGGATATTTATATACGCAAAGTTTTTTTAACTATCAATGGCGACACAATCAGAAATTTGGTAGGAGGTGCCGAAAATGGCAGATAAGTATGAGATAGTTCCGGTTCCTACCAGGATTCTCACTATTCATGATGATATCATTGAAGCAATAAAAGAGTATGGGGCTGGCAAGATTGGCCCTGGCGATGTGGTATGTGTCGCGGAAAGTGTTGTTGCCATTACACAAGGAAGAGCCAGACGCCCTGAATCTTTTAGGCCGTGCTTTCTTGCAAAAGTATTGTCGCAGCTATTTCCCTCGCAAGGTAGTATAGCTGGTTGGCACAGCATGCAATCTTTAATTGAGGTAGAAGGCCAGTTCAGAATTTTGTTTGCTGTTATTATTGGCGCTATTGCAAAATGTTTCGGCATTGCAGGCGTGTTCTACCGCATGGGAGGCGAGCAGGCAAAATTGATTGACGATGTAACCGGAACGATGCCGCCTTACGACAAACACATTGTCTATGGGCCGGATAGACCGGCACAGGTTGCGGAGGCCATTGCGAAGGCGACCGGAGCATACGGTGCAGCTATTGCTGATGTAAACGATTTGAAACGATCATGTGTACTTGGCGTATCGCAAGGTGTTGATAGCGATGAAGTTGCAAAAATACTGATAGATAACCCATTTGGTAATGCCAGCCAAAAGACGCCAATCGTAATTATTAAAAACTACAGAAATAAATAATAAAATTATTAACCGATACTTAAGATTGCATTGCAGCGCATTATGTGCTTTGTAATCAAAGGTGTCGGTTTTTGTTTATTGATTTTTAGCAAGAATGTTGAAATGTTGCGTTTTTGGAAAATTTTATGGCAGGTTTTTTAAAACAGATATTGAATTAATTAAGGTACGGTTAAACAAGAACGACTCTGAGGTGTTGTATATGCTTTTAGGCGTTGATGTTGGCGGAACGTTTACGGATGCAGTGCTTGTTAACAGTGGAATGATAATAAAACAAGCAAAGGTCAAGACGACGCAGGAGAAAGTTCTGCAGGGCATTCTGCAGGCTTTGGACATTGTACTTGCTGGCAGTGAACCATCCGTTGTTTCTCGTGTCGTTGTTTCCAGTACTATAGTTACCAATGCATTGACGGAGGGTAAAACAGAACCTGTTTTTTTGGCAGTAATGGCAGGCCCGGGAATGTCAATAAAAGAACGTTTTCCGACTGAACCATATTTAGCTGATGGGTACGTTGACCACAGAGGTAAAATAATTAAGAGCGTTTCCGTCAATGAAAAAGTAGTTGCAGCGATGTCGGTAGGTAAAAAAGTTGCAGCGGTGTCGGGGAAATTTGCTGTGCGTAATCAAAAGAACGAGCAAGAGTTGCGCATAAAATTAAAAGAAGCAGGTTTCGAAAGAATATTTGTAGGTTCTGAAATATCAGGTGAACTTAATTTTGTACGGAGAACAAATTCTGCTTATTTTTCTGCCGCCGTCTATAATAAGTTCAAAGAGTTCATAGGTCAGGTTGAAGATGGTATCCGCAGAAGAGGCATCACTGCACAAGTTCAGATACTAAAAGCCGATGGTGGGACAATTCCTTTGGCAGCAGCATTGGAACAACCTGTTGAAACGGTTTTTACCGGCCCGGCAGCAAGCGTTTTGGGCATAGAAGCCTTAGATGCACCTGCTGTTAATGCTATTTCTTTAGATGTTGGCGGGACTACGACAGACATTGCTTTCTGGAGCGGCGGTTTTCCGCTTTTAGCAAACAAAGGAGCAAAAATAGCTGGTTACCCGACTGCTGTCAGAGCCTTTCATATGCGTTCTATAGGTCTCGGCGGTGACAGTCATATAAGAAAGACAGCTCAAGGTTTTGAAATTGGTCCGGATCGTGTAGGCCCGGCAATGGCTATAGGTGGTAAAGAACCAACGTTATCTGATGCTTTGATTGCGCTGGGATGTGTTTCTTTCGGTGATGTGAAAAAGGCTCGTGAAGCTATGATTTTTTTGGCAGAGACTGATGATACCGTCGAAGAAATCGCCGAAAAAATTGTTTTGGCTTCTGTCACTAAAATTGAGGGTACTATTGCGGAAATGATAAGGGAATGGAACCTGCAGCCAGTTTATACCGTTAATGACGTAATTGAAGGTACCGAGTTCGTACCTGAAAAATTAATTGGAGTAGGCGGCGGTGCTCCAGGGCTTATTCCTGTCTTAGGCATGAAAATGGGACTTCCTGTAGAGATTCCTGCCGGAGCGATGGTTGCTAATGCTATTGGTGCTGCTGTATCGCGCCCTACTTTAACGGCTACTTTGCGCGTAGATACTACAGATGGCTACTATATAATCCCGGAAGCGGGAATTCGTGAAAAAATCCAACGTGATTTTTCGCGTAGTACAGCTGAAGAGATTCTATCAGCTTGGCTGATTGAACAAGCTGACAAGTGGCAGATGAAAGCCAAAAATGTTGAAGTAATGGCTTATGAAGAATTTCCGACAATTCATAATTACTATACTACCGGTAAAATTATTTATTTAAAAATGCAGTTAAAACCAGGTATTCTCCATACCGTAACAGGTCGGGAGGTGGTATTTTGAAATCTAATCTGGGACTTGTATTCTTTCCTGCTTTTGACTGGATGATCAGTCCTACGCACCCTGAAAGGCAGGAACGTCTGCTATATACAAGGGATCAACTTCTTGAAGAAGGATTATTTGACCTGGAGCAAATCAGGGAATACAAACCGCAACTGGCAGAGATCAGTGATTTGCAGCGTGTACATATTGGGGTACCTGCAATTTCCCGTTTAATAACACCTGCTCATCTTGTTTCAGCGGGTGGCTGTATAACTGCTGCTGATTCGGTAATGAGCGGCGAAGTGAAGCGTTCTTTTGCTTTGGTACGTCCTCCCGGACATCATGCAATGCGTGTGGTGCACGGCATCAGGGGTTTTTGCGTCATAAATATTGAAGCTATAATGGCGGCTTATTTGCGGCAAAAATATGGCGTGAGGAAGATTGCTATCGTTGATACCGATGTTCATCATGGTGATGGTACACAAGATATTTTTTATCATGATCCTGATACTCTTTATATATCTTTCCATCAGGATGGGCGTACTTTATATCCCGGCAGCGGTTTCCCAAATGAGGCGGGCAGCCCTGCTGCGTTGGGAACTAATATAAATCTGCCACTATTGCCTGGTACCGGTGATGAAGGCGTTCATAGACTTTTTGATGGTATAATAAGACCGATACTTGATGATTTTGAACCTGAAATTATCATTAATTCTGCAGGGCAGGACAATCACTTCAGCGACCCTTTGGCTTCAATGTCTGTAACGGCTCAAGGGTATGCCAGACTTGCGGATAAATTAAAGGCAGATATAGCTGTTTTGGAAGGTGGTTATTCTGTTGAAGCCGCTTTGCCTTATGTTAATACCGGGATAATACTGGCAATGGCAGAAATGGATTATAGCAATGTTATTGAGCCAGACCAGACTGGCCTCAGAAGACAGGATGATAGATGTAATGCCAGAGTTGATGAACTTATCAGACAAATTGGCGATTTATGGACGAATCGTCAAAAACTAAGCAGAGAAGCTTTGGCAAAATGCGGTGACACCTGGCGCCGACGGAAAAATATTTATTACGATGAAGAAGGCATTAGTGAGGAACAAGTCGAGACTGTCCATTATTGCAAGCAATGCAATGGTTATCTTACCATTCAGACTGCAGCGGAAAATACCCGTTTTGGTAGCCAGAGCGCTTTTATAGCGATTGTTGAAGAGTCTACATGTCCAGTTTGCAGGCAAGAAGCTTATGATGAAGCACTTAAGGCAAAAAAGACAGCAAAATGGCAATATGTTTTTGTACAAGACAAAACAAAAGGAAACATTGAAAATATCTAGGGGGAAGAAATGAAAAGAACAGATGGAAGATCAAGCAAACAATTAAGATCCGTAAAAATGACCAAAGACTTTGTTATTTACCCGGAAGGTTCTGTTTTTATTGAAATGGGTAATACCCGTGTTCTATGCAATGCGTCTGTTGAGGAAAAAGTACCAAGATTTTTAGCAGGAACCGGTAAAGGCTGGGTAACAGCTGAATACTCGCTATTGCCACGCTCGACGCAACAAAGAAACTCACGTGAGGCAGCCAAAGGCAAGCAAAGCGGGCGTACGCAGGAAATCCAGCGTTTGATAGGTCGTTCTTTGCGCAGTGTTGTCGATTTGGAGGCCTTGGGTGAAAAATCAATTACTATTGACTGCGATGTTTTGCAGGCTGATGGAGGCACAAGAACGGCTTCTATTACAGGCGCTTTTGTCGCTTTGGTAATTGCCTTGAACAAAGTATGCCCGGAAGGTCAAAAATTTCCGATTAAAGACTTTTTGGCAGCGATTAGTGTCGGTGTTGTGAATGGCGAAGAAATCCTTGATTTGTGCTATGAGGAGGACAGTAATGCAGAGGTTGATATGAATATAGTTATGACAGGCAGCGGCAGCTTTGTTGAGCTGCAGGGAACGGGTGAGGAACATACCTTTGATAAGAAACAATTGAAGAAAATGCTGGAATTGGGTGAAAAAGGCTGCAATGATCTGATTGCAGAGCAAAAAGAGGTTTTAGGAAAAATTGCAGAGCGGGTAGGTAAATAGGATGCAGGAATTGGTAATCGCAACAACGAACGAAGGCAAGCTGAAGGAATTTAAAGAGCTAATGAAGGATATGGATGTTGAACTCACGTCTCTGAAAGAATGGGCTGATGTTCCCGCACCGGAAGAAACAGGAAAAACTTTTGCTGCTAATGCCAGGCAGAAAGCTCTGTATTATGCAAAAATGACAGGCAAAATATGCATTGCTGATGATTCTGGGCTTGAAGTTCAGACACTTAAGGGCGAACCGGGTGTTCGTTCCGCACGTTATGCAGGCGAAGAAGCGGATGCTGAGGCTAATAATAAACTTTTGTTGCAGACAATGAAATTTCATATGAAACGTACTTGCCGTTTTCGCTGCGCTCTTGCTGTAGCCAGCCCTGCGGGCAAAGTATTGGCTGAAACGGAAGGAATTTGCGAAGGCATGCTGCTGCACGACAAATTGGGCGAGGAAGGCTTTGGTTATGATCCTTTGTTCTGGTCAACAGAGCTTCATAAAGGCTTGGGCGAAGCAACAATGGAAGAAAAAAATCAGGTGAGCCATAGAGCAAAGGCTATTAAAAAATTATGTGATATGTGGGAGAAAATAAAGTGAAAATCGGTATAACGGGCGATACTCACGGCAGCAAAAAAGCCATGCGGCTTGTGCTGGGAATGGCGCCACCGGTTGATTACTGGTTTCATACAGGCGACTACAGTCAGGACGGTAAGTTTCTGGCCTATGAAACCAAGCTGCCGCTTTTGACTGTGGCAGGTAATACTGATCCAGCTGATGGCAAAGCTAATATTGATGAATTGATAACGCTTGCTGGCAAGCGTATCTGGCTTACACATGGACACCATTACATGCATGGCTATCAAATAAATGAAATCGCTTGGTGGGCGCGTAAGCTCGAAGTTGATATTGCCGTTTTCGGCCATACACATATCCCTATGGTCAAGTGGTTTGGAGATATTTTGCTCATTAATCCGGGAAGCCCCATTTTGCCAAGAGATGAGCAGGGTGCAACTTTTGCGGTTCTTACTATTAACGAAGGTGAAAGGCCGGAAGTTGAAATAATCCGAATAAAAAAATAAAGATAAACTTGCAAAAATATAATGAATCATATAAACTAATAGTGTACGCTATTTATAATTAAATGGGGGAATTAAAATGACAATTAACGAAGAAGCACTCAAAGTAAGACTACAATACAATGGAATATTGACTACTGCTAGTAAAGTACCTTTGAAAGATCGTCATGATCTTTCTGTGTTGTACACTCCTGGTGTTGCTGAGCCATGCAAAATTATTAAGGAAAACAAAGACCTTTCATTTGATTATACTTGCCGCGGAAATATGGTAGCGATTATAAGCGATGGTACCAGGGTACTTGGTTTAGGAGACATTGGCCCGGAAGCGGGCTTACCTGTTATGGAAGGAAAAGCAGTTCTCTTCAAAACTTTTGGCGATGTTGATGCTATTCCTCTCTGTCTCGATACAAAAGATCCGGATAAATTTATTGAAACCGTTAGGCTCTTGCAACCTTCTTTCGCTGGCATAAATCTGGAGGATATCTCTTCTCCTAAATGTTATGACATCGAATGTAAATTAAAAGAAATTTGCGATATTCCAGTTTTCCATGATGACCAACATGGCACTGCAATTGCGCTTATGTCCGCGGTAATTGGTGCATTGCGTTTTGTTAAGAAGGATCTCAAGACGGCCAAAGTTGTAGTTAACGGCTGTGGTGCGGCTGGTTCTGCCATCGGTAGGCTTTTGGTAAACATGGGCGCTGAAAACGTCACTATGGTTGACCGTTTCGGTGCATTATATGATGGTATAGATGCGCCGCTTGATCGTGTTCAGGACTATTTGAAGACAGTTACCAATAAAAACAAAGAAAAAGGTAACCTGGCTGATATTGCTAAAGGTGCTGATGTATTGGTTGGTGTTTCTGCACCTGGCGTTTTCACTAAAGAAATTATTGCCAGCATGAATAAAGACGCTATTGTCTTCGGTATGGCTAACCCTGTGCCTGAAACTACCTACGAAGATGCTATTGCCGCAGGTGCCAGAGTCGCTGGAACCGGACGCAGTGATGCTCCGAATCAGGTTAACAATGTAACAGTATTCCCAGGCGTATTCCGCGGTGCTATGGATGTTCGTGCCAAAGCAATCACCGAAGAAATGAAAATTGCTGCTGTTATGGCTATTGCCGATTTGATTGATGAAAAGGATTTGCGTGCTGACTATGTTGTGGCTGACGCTTTTGATCCACGCGTAGCACCTGCTGTTGCGGCAGCTGTTGCAAAGGTTGCTATAGAAACCGGCGTTGCCCGTATTAATGTAGATCCTGAGGTTGTTAGAGCTAACACAATGAAACGTGTTGGCAGATAATTATCGGAGGTGCTTTATGCGTACGATTGATGTGAAGGTTGTTACTGAAGCAGTAAGTAAACTCTGTAAGGATGCTTGTTACTATTTGCCTGATGAAATGATGGCAGTCTTGGAAAAATCTCTTGCTACTGAGGAATCACCATTAGGCAAGGAAATTTTAGAGACGCTTATTGAAAACGCTAAGCTTGCCAAAGAAACTGATTGCCCAATATGTCAGGATACTGGTTTAACTGTTGTTTTTGCTGAGATTGGACAAGATGTGCACTTTGCTGGTGGTGACCTCTATGCTGCTATCAACGCAGGTGTGGCAGATGGATATGTCAACGGTTATCTAAGAAAATCATCAGTTGATGACCCTTTATTTGAAAGAAAGAATACACAGGACAATACTCCGGCTATTATCCATACAACGATTGTTGAAGGCGACAAGGTGAAAATTACCGTGTCCCCTAAAGGTTGCGGCAGCGAAAATATGGGAGCATTAAAGATGCTTAAACCTGCAGACGGCGTTGAAGGAGTTATTAAGTTTGTTGTTGATACAGTTCGTAGTGCTGGCCCAAATCCTTGTCCACCGGTAACTGTTGGCATTGGGATTGGCGGCAATATGGAAAAAGCAACTTTGCTTGCCAAACATTCGCTTGTACGCACTGTTGGTGAACACAATCCTAACCCTAAATATGCAGAGCTTGAAAAAGAAATCCTACGTCGTGTGAACATGACTGGAGTAGGCCCTGCTGGGTTAGGTGGTTCCACTACTGCTGTAGCGGTCAATATCGAATATGCGCCTACCCATATCGGAGCACTTCCTGTTGCCGTAAACCTAAATTGTCATGCTGCGCGCTGCGCTCAAGTAGTCTTATAGGGGGGAGTAGAAATGTCAGAACAAACGATTAAATATATAACTACGCCACTTACTGATGAAACAATAAGATCCTTGAAGGCAGGGGATAGTGTGCGCATAACAGGGCCTATCTATACAGCCCGTGACGCTGCACACAAAAGAATGACTGAAGCTTTGGCAAGAGGAGAAAAATTGCCTATCGATATTAAAGGTAACGTGATTTATTACGTGGGTCCTTCTCCGGAAAAACCTGGACAGGTTGTTGGTTCTGCAGGTCCGACGACAAGCGGGCGTATGGACGCATATACACCAACTTTGCTGGAACAAGGCATGAAAGGCATGATTGGCAAAGGATCGCGGTCACAGGCAGTTGTAGATTCCATCGTCAAGAATTGTGCGGTTTACTTTGTAGCAGTTGGCGGTGCTGCCGCGGTTATCTCCAAATCCATAAAGGCTCAGGAATTGCTTGCCTACGGCGATTTAGGACCAGAAGCAATCAGACGTTATGATGTCGTCGATTTTCCGGCAATTGTCTGCATTGATTGCGAAGGCAATGATTTTTACAAAGTTGGCATAAAAAAATACAGTAAAGAATAGAAAAAGATTGACCTAAGTTGTTTTATTAGGTATAATAAATCTCGTGATTCGGGGCGTGGCTCAGTTTGGTAGAGCACCTCGCTTGGGACGAGGGGGTCGCAGGTTCAAATCCTGCCGCTCCGACCAATCATAAGAATTCAATGAGCGTCCAAAAGGACGCTCATTTTTTTGCAAATAATCTTGACATTCCTAGCGGTTTAATGTACTATACAAAGTAACTTAATAATTACTCTTATCAAGAGCGGTCGAGGGACAGGCCCGATGACACCCGGCAACCAAGCGTTTACGTGATTGGTGCTAAATCCTGCAAGATGAAATCTTGGGAGATGAGAGGGAAGCGATTTTATACTCTCTTTCCTCGGAAAGAGTTTTTTTATTTAGAGGGGTTATTAAGGGAAAAAATAAAGGGGAGAGATAACCATGAAAAAAATTTTGGCAGTTGCCCTTGCTCTTGTGAGCTTGTTGGCAGTCGTAGCTGGTTGCGGCGGCGACAAAAAAGAAGCGGAAAAGTCATCAGCAAAGAAAGTTGTTTTGAAAGTTGGGGCAACACCTGTACCACATGCGGAAATCCTTAATTTTGTTAAACCAACTTTAGAAAAAGAAGGAATTGATTTACAAATTATTGAATTCAGTGATTATGTTAAACCTAATTTGTCTTTGAATGATAAAGAACTTGATGCAAACTTCTTCCAACATATTCCATATCTTGAAAAGTTTGCCAAAGAACGCAATTTGCCACTTACAACTTTGACCAAAGTTCATATCGAACCAATGGGCATTTATTCTAAGAGCATAAAGAGTCTTGATGCTTTGCCGCAAGGCGCGAAAATTGCTATTCCTAATGATCCTACCAACGGCGGCCGTGCATTGGCACTTCTGCAAAGCGCTAAGCTCCTGAAATTGAAGGATGGCGTTGGAATTAACGGAACACCAAGTGATATTGTAGATAATCCAAAGAATTTCTCCATTATTGAAGTTGAAGCAGCTTTGCTTCCGCGTTCACTTGACGATGTTGCTATTTCTGTTATCAATTCTAACTTTGCGCTTGAAGCTAAATTGAATCCTGTTAAAGATTCACTCTTTACTGAGCCTAAAGATTCTCCGTATGCCAATATAGTTGCAATACGTAAAGGCGACGAAAACAGGCCAGAGCTTCAAAAGCTCGCTAAAGCTCTGACCAGTCCGGAAGTTAAAAAATTCATCGAGGAAAAATACAAAGGAGCAGTTGTACCTGCTTTCTGATAACAAAAAGAAAAAGCTGGCGTTCCCCCTTGATTTATGAAAATTGAGGGGGAACATTTTTACTAAAAAGTGTAAAATATTGACAAATATCTGGGTATATGTTACGCTTTAAACAATGTCAAGGATTAAAATATTTGATTTATATGACCTTCCCTAAATTGGGAACTACGGCCATACGGACAGCCGGGTCAATTGCCGATTGGCAACTAAGGTTGCCTTATTGATTGAGTTAAATACTCAAATTTTATAAGTTGGTTACTTCATAACCGCGTGTGTTAAGCTGCACAATACTTGTGAAACGGTCAATAAGAGTAGTGAAAGTAATTTTTTGCTCAATCGACTCTAATGTCTAAAAATGTGAATAAATAAAATGAATGCGAATTCAATAATAAATAATGCACTGAATTTAGAAATGGCCAAACTCAGGTAATGTTGTATTAAACACAACATATCTGGGTATTTTTGTTTTTAAAGGAGGAAAAAATGGGAAATAAATTAAAACTGTATGGCTTTAATAATTTAACTAAGGCACTTAGTTTTAATATCTATGATGTCTGCTATGCAAAAACTGAGAGGGAACAAAGGGATTATATCGCCTACATTGATGAGCAGTATAATTCGGAAAGATTAACAAAAATTCTGCTGCAGGTTACGGATATGATTGGTGCCACAGTACTTAACATAGCCAAACAGGATTATGAGCCTCAAGGTGCGAGCGTTACTGTACTTATTGCTGAGGAGTCTATGGTTCGTTCTCTTGACGGTGAGACTGTTGTTGCCCATTTAGATAAAAGCCATGTTACAGTGCATACTTATCCTGAGTTTCATCCGGATAATTCCATTGCTACCTTTCGCGTTGATATAGATGTTGCAACATGTGGCGAAATTACTCCGCTCAGCACACTTGACTTTTTGATTGGCAGTTTTGACTCAGATATTATAACCATGGATTATCGTGTTCGCGGTTTTACTCGCGATATTGACGGCAAAAAACTTTATATTGACCATGATATTACTTCCATTCAGGATTACATAGATGCCAAAACTTTGGAAAAATATGATGCTATTGATATAAATATGTATCAGGCTAATATTTTCCATACGAAGATGTTGATTAAGGAAGTTGATTTGCAAAACTACTTGTTTAAAACTGATGTTTATGAATTACCGCCAAAAACCAGATTGAAAATAACCAATAGTTTAAGACGAGAGATGATAGAGATTTTCAGCGGTATGAACGTCTATAAGGAGTGACTGGAAAATTGAATAAGCTTTCGCAGGAGAGAGCTCCGATTTTAGAAGCTTTGGAAGAATTTAAGAGAATGCGGCTGGTACCGTTTGATGTGCCGGGTCATAAAAGAGGCAGAGGAAATAAAGAGTTAACGGAGTTTTTGGGCGAAAGATGTCTGACTGTTGATGTGAACTCAATGAAACAGCTTGATAATCTTTGCCACCCGGTAGGAGCGATTAAGGAGGCAGAAGAATTGGCGGCAGAAGCATTCGGCGCCAAAGCTGCCTTTTTTATTGTCAATGGAACTACGGCTGCAGTTCAGGCAATGATCCTTACTGCCTGCAAAAAGGGCGACAAAATTATATTGCCGCGCAATGTACACCGCAGTGTTATTAATGCGATGATTTTGTGTGGTGCTGTGCCTGTTTATATAAATCCTCAAATGAATGAAGAACTTGGTATTGCTTTAGGAATGAAGTTATCTGATGTGCAAAGAGCAATAGAAGAGAATCCTGATGCCAAGGCAGTATTAGTGAATAATCCTACTTATTATGGTATTTGTTCCAACCTCAAAGCAATAACAGAATTAGCACATGCCAATAATATGCTTGCTCTGGTCGATGAAGCCCATGGTACCCATTTTTATTTTGGTGAGAATATGCCGATTTCTGCTATGGCGGCCGGTGCCGATATGTCATCGGTAAGTATGCACAAATCAGGTGGTTCCCTCACGCAAAGCTCATTCTTGCTCTGTGGTAAGAATGTTAATTCACAATATGTCAGGCAGATAATTAATTTGACACAGACAACCAGTGGTTCCTATCTTTTGCTGTCAAGTCTTGATATTTCCAGAAGAAATTTAGCCCTGCATGGCAAGGACATTTTCCGGTATGTAGTGGAAATGGTTGAATATGCCCGGCATGAAATAAATCAGATTGGTGACTATTATGCTTATTCTCGCGAGCTGATCAATGGTGATAGTGTTTTTGATTTTGATGTAACCAAGTTATCGGTCAATACGTTCGATACAGGACTGGCCGGTATTGAAGTTTATGATCTATTGCGTGATGAGTACGATATTCAGATAGAATTCGGCGATTTGGGCAATATTCTGGCTTACGTTTCTGTTGGTGACAACTACAAAAATATAGAGCGTTTGATAGGTGCTTTGTCTGAAATCAGGCGTTTATATAAAAAAGACAAAACAGGCATGCTGAGGCACGAATATATCCCGCCAAAGGTTAAATTAGGACCGCAGGATGGCTTCTACGGTATAAAGGAACAGGTAGACTTGGACGCAAGTGACGGTAGGATCTGCAGTGAATTTGTAATGTGCTATCCACCCGGCATACCAATTTTGGCTCCAGGTGAGGAAATTACGGATGAAATAATAGAATATATAAAATACGCTAAAGAAAAAGGCTGCTTCCTGACGGGACCAGAAGATATGGCAGTCAATAAGATTAATGTTTTGAAAGGAGGGTGTTAAGTGGATCTTTGGTATAGCGAGGCTCATACAAAGTCAGTAAAATTTGCAATTAAGGTTAATAAACAGCTCTTTAGTGCTGAAAGCGACTTTCAGAGGATAGATATTTTTGAATCCGAAGAGTTTGGCCGTTTTCTGACACTCGACGGGTATATGATGCTTACAGAAAAGGACGAATTCATTTACCACGAAATGATTGTCCATGTGCCGATGGCAGTTCATCCCGATGTCAAAAAGGTACTTGTAATCGGTGCTGGTGACGGTGGTGCAATCCGTGAGCTGACAAGATACAAAACAATTGAAAGTATAGATTTTGTTGAGATAGATGAAATGGTAGTGGAAGTCTGCAAAAAGTATTTGCCGCAGACTGCTTGCGCCTTCGATGATAAAAGAGTGCATTCTTATTTTCAGGATGGGCTAAAATTTATCAGGAAACATGAAGATGAATATGATTTAATAATTGTTGATTCAACCGACCCCTTCGGACCAGGTGAAGGCCTTTTTACCAAAGAATTTTATGGCAATTGCTATAAAGCTTTAAAGAATGATGGTATCATGGTGAATCAACACGAAAGTCCTTTTTATGAAGAAGATGCTATAGCGATGAAGAGGGCACACAAGAGGATTGTAGAATCTTTTGCCATCAGTCGTGTCTATCAGGCACATATTCCGACTTATCCTTCTGGCCATTGGCTTTTTGGGTTTGCTTCCAAAAAGTATCATCCGGTACGCGACTTAAATGCAGACAAGTGGAATGCTCTGGGCCTTAAGACGCGCTATTACAATACAAATCTGCACAGAGGCTCGTTCTGCCTGCCTAATTATGTACAGGAGATGCTGCACGATGTTGAATAAAAATATAGAAACCTTTATAGCTTGTGACAAGGATTACGCCGAAGCCAAAATAGTTTTATTCGGTGCCCCGTTTGATTCGACAACTTCTTTCAGACCTGGAACACGCTTTGCCAGCAAGGCTATGCGCAGCGAATCTTTTGGCATAGAAACGTATAGCCCGTATCAGGATAAAGATTTGACTGACAGCAGCATTTTTGATGGTGGAGACCTGGAGTTACCTTTTGGTAATACAGAAAGAGTTCTGGCTGAGATTGAAGAATTTACCGCAGGAATTGTTGAGGATGGCAAAATACCGCTGATGATTGGCGGCGAACATCTCGTAACTTTGGGAGCGGTTCGCGCTGTTGCAAAAAAATATCCTGATTTACACATCATTCATTTCGATGCCCATACAGATTTAAGGGAAGATTACCTTGGCGAACCATTATCCCATGCTACGGTTATTCGCAGACTCTGGGATATTGTTGGTGATGGCAAAATTTTCCAGTTCGGTATCAGGTCAGGTGAAAAGTATGAATTTGAATTTGCTGCTGAACATACTGTTATGAATAAGTTTAATTTGAATGGTTTACCAGAGGTTGTTAAGTCATTGCAAGGTAAGCCTGTCTACTTTACTCTCGACCTCGATGTGCTGGATCCTTCTATTTTCTCGGGGACGGGTACACCGGAAGCTGGCGGGGTAAGCTTTAATGAGCTTTTACAGGCTGTTATAAGCATGACAGGGCTTAATATAGTCGGCTGCGACGTAGACGAATTATCACCTGTGTATGACCAAAGCGGTGTTTCTACTGCAGTTGCATGCAAGATTTTACGTGAAATATTATTAATATTGGAGGCGAAATAAAATGGGTAAAGCTTTAATTATAGGTTGTGGCGGCGTTGCCAGTGTGGCAATTCATAAATGCTGCCAAAACAGTGAAGTGTTTGAAGAAATTATGATTGCCAGCAGAACAAAAAGTAAATGCGACGCATTGAAAGCTAAGTTGGATGGCGGTAAGACCAAAATCCATACTGCTCAGCTGGATGCTGATAAAGTTGATGAGATCGTTGCTTTGATTAACCAATTTAAACCGGATGTAGTGCTAAATCTTGCACTTCCTTATCAGGACCTTACAATCATGGATGCCTGCCTTGCTACTAAAACGCATTATGTTGATACAGCAAACTATGAACCGCTTGATACTGCTAAATTTGAATACAAGTGGCAATGGGAATACAGGGAACGTTTTGAAAAAGCGGGTATAACCGCACTGCTTGGCAGCGGCTTTGATCCTGGCGTAACAGGAGTTTTCGCAGCCTATGCGCAAAAACATTATTTTGATGAAATTAATTACATTGACATCCTTGATGCTAATGCCGGCGATCACGGCTATCCTTTCGCAACTAACTTCAATCCTGAAATTAATATCCGCGAAGTTACTGCAAACGGCAGCTACTGGGAAAATGGTGAGTGGGTCGAGACCGAACCTATGGAAATCAAGAGAGTCTACAACTTCCCGCAAATTGGCGAAAAAGATATGTATCTTTTGCATCATGAGGAATTGGAGTCTTTGGCTCTCAATATCAAAGGCATCAAGAGAATTCGTTTCTTTATGACCTTCGGCCAAAGCTACCTAACGCACTTGAAATGTCTGGAAAACGTTGGCATGACCTCTATTAAACCTATTGAATTTGAAGGCAAGCAAATAGTTCCGCTGCAATTTTTGAAGGCTGTTCTGCCTGATCCTGCTTCCCTTGGACCTCGTACAAAAGGTAAAACCAATATCGGTTGTATTTTCCAAGGCGTTAAAGACGGTAAACCTAGAACCTATTATGTTTACAACGTCTGTGACCACCAAGAGTGCTATAAGGAAGTTGAGTCGCAGGCTATTTCCTATACTACAGGCGTACCTGCCATGATTGGCGCCATGCTGGTCATGAATGGAACCTGGCAAAAACCAGGTGTACACAACATCGAAGAATTTGATCCGGATCCATTTATGGAGGCACTCAACAAATGGGGTCTTCCATGGGTTGAAGACTTCAACCCTGTCTTGGTGGAATAATAATGGAACTTGTATTCGATATCAATAAGGTAAAAACTCCGTATTATATAGTTGATGAAAAGCTCCTTATCAAAAACCTGGAACTGTTGCAGAGAGTTGAAAAAGAGGCTGGCTGTCATATTTTGCTGGCTCAAAAGGCTTTCTCCATGTTTTCGTTATATCCGCTAATGGGCCGTTACATCAGCGGAACTGCGGGAAGCGGATTGTACGAAGCCAAACTTGGACATGAAGAAATGGGTAAAGAGAATCATGTCTTTTCCCCTGCTTATCACGAAGAAGAGTTTGACGAAATTTTACAGGTTTGTGATCACATCATTTTCAACTCTTTCTCACAGTGGGAGAGGTTCAAGGATAAGGCTTTAAAATCGAATAAAAAATTTGGTCTGCGTATTAATCCTGAGCATTCCACGCAGGACCATGCTATTTATGACCCATGTTCCCCAGGCTCACGTCTAGGCATAACTTTGGCCAATTTCCGTCCGGAACTCCTTGAAGGAATCAGCGGTTTCCACTTTCACACCCTTTGCGAACAAAATGCTGATGCTTTGATTGAGACTTTGGCAGCCTTTGAAGAAAAATTCGGCCAATATTTGTACCAAATGGAATGGATAAATTTCGGTGGCGGCCACCACATTACCAGAGAAGATTATGATGTGGAGGCTTTGATTGGGGCAATCAAGAGATTTAAGGAAAAATATGGCGTAAAAGTTTATCTCGAGCCTGGCGAAGCAGTAGCACTTAACACAGGCTTTTTGATTAGCACGGTCATGGATATAGTTGATAATGGCATTAAGATTGCCATTTTGGACGCATCGGCAGCATGTCATATGCCGGATGTTCTGGAAATGCCATACAGACCGAGAATTATAGGCTCCGGATTGGCGGAGGAGAAACCCTGCACCTATCGTTTGGGTAGTGCGACTTGTCTGGCTGGTGATGTTATCGGCGATTATTCTTTTGACAGGCCTCTTAACGTTGGCGATAAACTTGTGTTCTGCGATATGGCTATCTATTCGATGGTCAAGAATAATACCTTCAACGGTATGAAGCTGCCTTCTATTGCGATTGCCAAATCAAACGGCGAAGTAGAAGTTGTCAAAACTTTTGGTTATGAAGATTTCAAAAACAGACTTTCCTGATATTTTTGATGCCAGTATAGGTGTTTAAACTAGACTGGCATCTTTTTTTGCTTATATATTTTAATATGATAGCTTCTTGTGATATACTCATTGTGCATTAAAAGAAGTTTTTAAAACAGAGATGGGGTATTTTAGATAATGAGGACATTTACAAAATGTTTTGTTACGCCAAAAGCAGAACGCAGTGCAAGAAATGGGCACCCTTGGGTATTTGCAGATGAAGTGGTGAAAATTGAAGGCAAATATGAAAACGGTGACCTTGTTGACGTGCTGAACGGCAAAGGCAAGTATATCGGCACCGGGTTCATTAACGATAATTCCAAAATTCGCATACGCATTATTTCCATGAATGCTAATGATAAGTTTGACGAGGCATTTTTCGAAAGACGCCTGCGTTACGCAGTGGAGTACAGACGAACGGTAATGGGCGAAGATTTTAATTGCTGCCGTCTGATTTTCGGTGAGGCTGACTTCTTCCCTGGTTTGACCATTGATCGTTTTGGCGATATTCTCGTTGCTCAGGTATTGTCACTTGGCATAGAATTGCGGAAAAAAATGATTTTTGAATTGCTCTGCAAAATCTTGCGTGAAGGCGGAGAAGAAATCAAGGGTCTTTATGAACGTAATGATGTAAAGATACGTCTTCTGGAAGGCATGGAGGAATATACAGGTTTTTATCCGCTGGAAGGTTTCATTGAAGGCTCTTGCCCAACAGAGACTATCATAACGGAAAATGGCATCAAATATCATGTAGATATTGCGAAAGGACAGAAAACAGGCTTTTTCCTTGACCAAAAATATAACAGACAGGCGGTCGCACGCATTAGTAAGGGTAAAAAGGTGCTGGACTGCTTTACGCATACAGGAGCTTTTGCTCTAAATGCTGCTTATGGAGAAGCTGCTGCTGTAACTGCTGTCGACATTTCAGCTGACGCCGTAGCTATGACTGCGGCTAACGCGCAACTCAATGGTTTGGAGAATAAAGTGCAGGCTTTGGAAGCTAATGTTTTCGATTTGCTGACTGAGCTGACTGATAAAAAATCACACGATTATGATTTTATCATCCTGGATCCACCTGCTTTTACCAAATCAAGCAGTACCGTGGCCAATGCTATCCGCGGCTATAAGGAAATAAACCTTAAGGCAATGAAACTTTTGCCGCGCGGCGGCTATCTTGCAACCTGTTCCTGTTCACACTTTATGAAAGAAGATCTTTTCATAAAAATGCTGCACGATGCGGCCTCTGATGCTGCTGTCTCACTGCGTCAGATAGAAATTCGCCAACAGTCGCCTGATCATCCTGTTCTGTGGAATGTACCGGAAACGTTTTACTTAAAATTTTTTATTTTCCAAGTAGTCTGACAATATGTCATAAATAGTTCACAAAGTACCCCTTGTATTTTGTTATAATGAGGCTGTAGAACAAAATAAGGGGGCGAGGTGTAATGCAGATTAAAGTCCTGGGGCCTATGACCAAGCCATGCGAGATGTTGTTGCAGAATGCGGCGATTGCGGCTAAAAAGCTCAAATGCAATGCCAAGTTCGAGAAGGTGACTGATTTTAGCAAAGTGGTGGCTTATGGTGTGATGGCATTGCCAGTACTGGTAATCGATGAAAAAGTCGTTTCATATGGAGCGGTCCTGCCAGTAGAGGAGATAATGCAAATTATTGAGCAACTTAATAAGTAATTAAAAAATAATATATTAAAGAAGAGGCGCAAACCAATTGGTTTGCGCCTCTTTAGCTTTCAGGTGGTTCTTAAAGCAGTTGTTGCCCCATATTAGAAATATAGTATCCTTTTAGATGCATGATCTCTTCGCGAAAATCATTGTCTTTCAATAGGCAAAGTATATATGAAACAGGAGCATCATTAATATCTTCCTTGTGAACAACAAGGTCCAAACTTTCCTCCTTGAGCGGTATAAAATCAATTTTATCAATTTGTAAAGCGATGCGTTCCGGGCCGATTGCGCAATCAGCGCCGCCTTTGGCGACGATACTGGCAGTCATTAAGGCTGAATTAACAGAGCGGAGATAGCCGTTTATCTTTTGCGGATCCAAATTCTCTCTTTTGAGCATGCTGTCAAGTAATACACGGCTGCCGGAACCTTTTTCTCTATTAATAAAGGTGATTTCTTGACGCACGAGATCATCAAAGCCATAAATGCTTTTAGGATTGCCCTTAGCCACATAAAAACCTTGTAATCTATTACACAAGTGATAAACACAAATTTCTTCACCAGGAAAAAGTCTTTGAACAAAAGGAAGATTATAGGTATCAGTTTTGGAGTCCCAAAGATTACAGGTAGCGATGTTAATTTGTTCTTGATACATTGCATATAAACCGTTATAACTATCAAGATAAGAACGTAGTATTTGCAAATCGCTGAATTTTTGACTGACTTTATTGCAAATCAGATCCAACAGTTCATCTTGTCCGCTTAAGATAAAAAAAGGTGGTGCGGGTGACGTTTCGGGGTCTTCATTTAGTACCGGGAAAAATTTGGGCTCTTCCTTTTTTTTTGATGTTTCAGAAGTTAAGTATCTTGTTATGTTATCCGGTAGGATGCGAAGCTGCTTCCCCATTTTTTTGGCAGGCAAAGCCCCGCGTTTGATCATTTCATAAACGGTACTTTTTTTAATTTTTAATATATCAGCAACTTCCTGCGGGGTGAGGAGCTTATTATCCATAGGGATACCTCCATTACCTATTTTAAAATATAAAGAAAGATGCTGCGTGTCTGGTTGTAGTCACGCAGCATCAAATTTTGGAAGGTTACGCGCATCGACTAACAACGGGGTAGCAGCCCGGTTGCCAATACAAAATTGGCCGGCGGTATTGGAAACGTCCACCAATTTGCCTTTCCTGACTGCATTATATAAAATAAAAAAGCATATGTCAACAAAAATGAACAAAACAGAATTAAAATAAACAAAAATAAATTAAAAACATTAATAATAAAAATAATTATTTATTCCAAAAACAATTATGTCAATTCCATACGGTCATAAACTACACGCTCGGAATCTATGCCTTCAATATAAACATTGTCGTTGTTCCAGGATATGGTATAAGGAATATTGACCATTGTATCATCGCTGCATAAGCTTAGTTTGTGCAGCGGGTTGATTTTTTCGCTGTTTCCATTAGTGAAACTAAGACTAAGTGCATCTGTGGTTTTACAGGAACATAACTGACCAGTCTGGTTCCAGACCAAGGAATTAAGATCACCAGTAACGCCTAAAGGCTCGGTGTCAAAAGCAGAGATACTGCCTAGTGGCGTTTTTATTCTTACAGGTGCGGCAGGTTCAATTGATTTTAAGCTGCCGCTTTGATAGAAACTGATGCCAATGCGTGTTTTTATCAGCCCATACGAAGTCTTTACTGGTAAAAGTGTTCCAGGGAAAAAGGTGACTGAGGCAATTTCTCCTGTTTCATAAAAATGCAGGGTCATGATTTTAGCCTTGATTATTCCGCAAGGCAAATTGCTTTCTGTAATTTTGGCCAGTGCTGTTTCTTGCTGTTCGGACCAGTAACCGCCTAATTTACCATTAAGATGAAAGAGTCGGCAAGGTGTTCCGAATGGATAGAAAGTCAAATATTCACAGTAAAAACTGCCAACCGTAGTTTTGATTTTTGTTTGTTGGGCAAGATTTGCTGCAAGCAGCGAGCCGTCAGGATTAAATTTTGCGGAAGGTATGTATTTTCGTCGTGGTGAGCTGAAGTCATGAGCCAGAGGAAGGTTGCCAACAGAAGTACTGATAGCAGATGGCTTATGGGCAAACGCGGATGCAAGGGAACCGTCTTTATGGTAAGTTATTTCTTTGCAATCTGCTAAAATGCCATATTTTGTGGTAATATCCATTTTATCACTCCTTGCAAACTGTGTTTTTGATAGTTACAAGCATTGCATTATCATTTTTCTTCTTGCTGATTTCATACTTTTGGGCATACTCACCAACTTCAAGCCAAGGTGGAAGATGCGATACGCGAATTGTAAGAGAAAAAAAAGGCGTGCTGTCAAAAAATGGCAGCAGCGCCTTTTTAGTGGTAATTTCAGGGTTCTTGCTCTCTAAAAGCAGATAATCAAGATAATAACAACCTGGGGTTATTTCTATAGGTGAACGGGAAATAAGACTATCGGCAGCCAATTCATCTTTGCTAGCGATAACATCTTTGACTATGTCATTAAGCAGGTTATCGCTTATAGACGGCGCTTCAAAAATTGCAAAACCCATCTTGTCAAATATATGATAAGGTATGCCGCTTATACTGGTAGATAGCAGAATCCTGCATTCTGGCAAGGCAGTAATCAAAGCACGTATTCGCGTGCGTAACTCATCAGTGTTTGTTAACTGTAAATTAATTGGCAATATTTTTTCTGTATGCCAACTCCCTGATGTTTTTTGCAGGATTTTGATGTAGACCGATTCAGGAAAAGGACAAAGCCTGCTTTCGCTATTAATGGTCAAAGCAATTCTTTCTGTCATAAACATCTCCTCCAAAAATAAAGAAATTGTATTTTTTAGAACTATGAACATCTGAATGATTATTTTGCTTACTATCATACTTCAATTATCTTAATAATACAATAAAAACAAAATAAGTTACAAAAATATTTAAAAGTTCATAATTATGACATAAATCAATTCAATTTAGGAATAAGAAATAGATTGTATATGAGCAAAAATCTATTGACAAAGGATTTTTTGCTGTAGTAATATTTATCCAAGTTCTATTCACTGCAAAATATGCAGCTGGTGGGTAAGGACGACTCAAAGCTTATAAAGTGATATTAGTAGCCCCGTTTGTAGCAGAAGCGGAGACAAAGCAGTCTTGTTGGCATGCATAGCATGCCCAGACTGCTTTTTTTGTTAGCTAAATCACCAAAAGCTGCGAGAAATATTTATTTTGGAGGGAATGGAAATGAGACAAGTAGCGATCTATGGCAAAGGCGGTATTGGAAAGTCCACGACAACCCAGAATCTTAATGCAGGTTTAGCAACCATGGGAAAGAAAATTATGATTGTTGGCTGCGATCCAAAAGCAGACTCAACACGCTTGGTTCTAGGAGGATTAGCACAGCAAACTGTTCTTGATACCTTGCGTGAAGCTGGCGATGATGTTGAGCTTGATCTTGTACTTAAAGAAGGTTTTGGCGGTATCAAATGCGTTGAATCAGGTGGCCCTGAGCCAGGCGTTGGCTGTGCAGGACGCGGTATCATCACTTCCATAAGCTTACTGGAAAGATTAGGCGCTTATGAGAATGATTTAGACTATGTGTTTTATGACGTTTTAGGTGATGTTGTTTGCGGTGGTTTTGCAATGCCGATACGTGAAGGCAAAGCGAAGGAAATCTATATCGTTTGTTCAGGCGAAATGATGGCCTTGTATGCAGCCAACAACATTGCCAAAGGTATCACCAAGTACGCTCAAACGGGTGGTGTTCGTTTGGGAGGCCTTATTTGTAATAGCCGTAAGGTTGATGGTGAAGCAGAGCTTGTCGCCGCAGTTGCCAAAGAAATCGGCACACAAATGATTCACTTTGTACCACGTGACAACATGGTACAGCGCGCTGAAATTAATAGAAAAACTGTTATTGAATTTGACCCCACATGTGGACAGGCAGATGAATACAGACAACTTGCCTCCAAAATCGACGGTAATGATATGTTTGTGATTCCTAAACCGATGGAACAGGAAAGACTCGAACAACTGTTGATGGAATATGGCATTATGGGCTGATTCAGCAAATGTACGCAAAGAGAGGGGCAGAATAGATATGATTATGATTCGTGCGGTCGTAAGACCTGAAAAATCCGCCTACGTTTTGTCGGAATTATATGACGCAGGCTATGTTGGCGTTACGAAGGAAGAAGTTTATGGCCGTGGACGTCAAAAAGGCATTACCGTTGGGGAAGTGCACTACGATGAAATTCAGAAAGAGTTATTGATTATTGTGGCAGAAGACAAAGATAAAGACGATATTATCCGTATAATATTGAAAACAGCCAAGACAGGCAATGGTAATTACGGTGATGGTCGTATCTTCGTTGTTGCAGTGGATGAAGCTTATACTATCAGTACTGGCAAGCCGGGCTTGTAAAGGGGGACTGAAAATGAAAGAAATAATGGCATTTATCAGGCTCAACAAGGTCAATGAGACGAAGAATGCGCTGGCATTGGCTGGACTGCCTTCCTTTACTTGTTCAAAGGGAGTTGGACGCGGTAAAAAACCTCTCGCTTCAATTGCTACCAAGGTAATTATGGATAATGAAGGTGAAGTACCGGCCAATGAAATCGGCGAAAGTCTTGCGGAAAGTATCCGCCTTGTTCCAAGACGTTGTTTCTCTTTGGTTGTTGATGATGAAATTGTACCTGTTGCAATCAAGACAATTATTGAAGTAAATCAGACCGGTAATCCTGGTGATGGCAAAATTTTTGTTCTGCCGATAGGGCTAGGATATAATATCCGAACAGGTGCGTCGCAAGACAGAGAGTTTCATGAATAAGGAGGAGCGGGACTATGCAGGAACGCGATAAACTTTTAGATAAATATGCTGCGAAAGTATTTAAGAACCGAAAGGACCATATAGTGCAGCTCGAGCAAGACGGCGTACCGCAGGAGATCACCGCAAATAGCAGAAGTGTTCCAGGCTTGATGGTGAACCGTGGCTGCTGCTATGCTGGCTGCAAAGGTGTTGTGCTGGGACCGCTTCATGATGTAGTGACAATTACTCATGGCCCTATTGGGTGTGGGTTCTATTCATGGGGAACACGCCGCAATAAAGCCAAGGCCGAGGATGGAAGAAACTTTATTCAATATTGTTTCTCAACAGACATGCAGGAATCGGATATTGTCTTCGGCGGCGAGAAAAAATTGAAGCAAGCAATCGAGGAAGCGGTTGAACTGTTTCATCCAGCGTGTGTCATGATTTGCTCAACTTGTCCTATAGGACTTATTGGCGATGACATCCAAGCTGTTGCAGATTGGGCAAAAACTACCTTTGATATTCAATGCGTGGCTTTTAGCTGTGAAGGTTATCGAGGCGTAAGCCAGTCTGCAGGGCATCATATCGCTAATAATGGGCTGATGAAACATATTATCGGCAGCGGTGACGCTGTTCCGCATTATGGCAAACATACAATTAATATTCTGGGTGAATATAATATTGGCGGTGATGGCTGGGAAACATCGCGTGTGTTAAAACGTATCGGCTATGAGGTGCTGAATGTCTTTACTGGTGACGGCAGTTATGAAGGAATCAAAGATTCGCATATTGCCGACCTCAATCTTGTTATGTGTCATCGCTCTATTAATTATATTGCGGAGATGATGAAAACAAAATTTGGCATTGACTGGTTAAAGGTAAACTTCATCGGTATAGAAGAAACCATTCGCAGCTTGCGGGAAATAGCCATGTACTTTGATGACCCTATAATAACGGCTAAAACGGAGGAAGTTATTGCCGATGAGTATGCTGCAATTGCCGGTGATATGGGCTTTTATAAAGAAAAGCTTACGGGAAAAACCGCAGGAATCTTTACAGGAGGCTCTCGTACACATCATTATCAGGCCTTGCTAAATGATTTGGGTATCAAGACAGTAATAGGCGGCTATGAGTTCGCGCATCGTGATGAGTATGAAGGTCGCGAGGTTATCCCAAATATTAAGCTTGATGCAGATAATAAAAATATTGAAGAAATAACAGTTTCCAAAGATGAGGCCAAGTATCGTCTGATAATCGACCGTGAACGTTTTGAAGAACTCAAGGACAAGATAGAACTGGAAGAATATAAGGGAATGTTCCGAGATATGGGAGCAGGCACTATTACAGTCGATGATTTCAACCACTATGAAACGGAAAAAGTTATCGAGATGTTTAAGCCTGATATCTTTTATTCAGGTATTAAAGACAAGTACGTGATTTTAAAGGCGGGCATACCTTCCCGACAGTTGCACTCGTATGACTATAGCGGCCCATATTCCTGTTTCCAGGGTGCACTGAATTTTGCCAGAGATTCTTATATGGCAATTTATGCACCGGCATGGGGTCTTATTTCTGCTCCTTGGAAAACGACTTCTACCTTGATGGGTAAGATTGGAGGAGAGAAATAATGTTAGATCTTACACCAAAAGAAATTACTGAACGCAAAGCATTAAGAATTAATCCATGTAAGACTTGCCAACCGGCAGGAGCTCTATATTGTGCATTAGGTGTTCATAAATGTATGCCGCATAGTCATGGCTCCCAAGGATGTGTTTCTTATCATCGCTCAGTTTTATCCAGACATTTTAAAGAACCGGCAATTGCAACAACTAGCTCGTTTTCTGAAGGTGCCTGTGTATTCGGTGGCGGCAGCAATGTCAAAACGGCAGTAAAAAATATATTTGATATTTATGACCCTGATATTATAGCCTGCCATACGACTTGCCTTTCGGAAACCATCGGTGATGACCTTAATACCTATATTCAGCAAATGGATATACCGGAAGGAAAATTGGTTGTTCATTGTAATACACCTAGCTATGTAGGTTCCCATATTAATGGTTTCTTTAATATGATGGCTGGTTTCATTGAATATCTGGCTGAAAAATCCGAAACCTGTAATGGCAAAATTGGTATTTTCCCTGGTTTTGTTAATCCTGGCGATATGCGTGAAATGAAAAAAATTGCCGGATTGCTGAAAGCTGACTATATCATGTTTCCGGACACAAGCGGTGTAATGGACGCACCAATTACCGGCAGATATGATATGTATCCTAAAGGCGGTACTAAGATTTCTGAAATACGTGAACTCGGCGCGGTTAGGAAAGTCGTGGCACTGGGAGAAATTACCGAACAAGAACCGTGCATGGTGTTAAAACGTAAAACAGGTGTTGACTCAGATATTTTGCCGCTTCCTATAGGCATAGCCAATACGGATGAGTATGTGATGGCACTCGCACGTTTGACACATGCGGAAGTTCCGTATGTATTAGAAGAAGAACGCGGACAAATTGTCGATATTATGCTTGATGCATCAGCACATCTTTTTGGGAAAAAAGCAGCAATATATGGCGATCCTGATACTGTTCTGGGTATTGCCTCTCTGGTGTTGGAAATGGGTATGATACCGAAGTATATGCTAACCGGAACGCCTATTGAGTCTTTCAACAAGAAAGCTGCTGCCTTGTTAGAGAAATACGGAGTTGCTGACCAATGTACAGTCAAGGCCAACGGTGATTTGTTCGAACTGCATCAATGGATTAAGAATGAAACTGTCGATGTTTTGATTGGCACAACTTATGGCAAACAAATTGCTAAAGCCGAAGATATTCCTTTGGTACGTGCCGGTTTCCCTGTGTTAGACCGCCATGCGCATGCTTTGCAGCCTATCGTAGGTTATAAAGGAGCATTGCGGCTAGTGGAAATGATTTTGAACGCAATCCTTGATAAACAAGATCGCGTTTGTGCAGATGAAGATTTGGAAATAGTGTTGTAGTTAAAGAAAAATTATCTAAAGGGACTTTTGCTTACGATGTGGTATGCATTGATGCAGAAGTCCCTTTGCTATCTTAACTTGGCAGGCAAAGGAGTTGTTATTATGACAGCTGACATTTTAGAAGAAAGAAAAAAGTCTATTATCAGCAGTGATTTTTGCTGTCATGGTGATGGCAAAGGTATCAGCTGTGAAAAAGTCAGCGTTTCCGGTTCTGTTAGTCAAAGGGCCTGCGTTTATTGCGGTGCACGCGTTGTCTTAAACCCTATCACGGATGCTTTTCATATTATTCACGGTCCGATAGGATGTTCCAGCTATACATGGGATATCAGAGGCAGTTTGACCAGCGGCAGTGATTTGTTCCGCAACAGTTTTTCTACAGATTTGAAGGAACGTGATATCATTTTTGGCGGCACTAAGATATTGGAAACTGCTATCGATGAAGTAGTCGCAAAACATGATGCAAAACTGATTTTTGTTTATGCAACCTGTATAGTTGGTGTAATAGGTGATGATATTGAAGCTGTTTGCAGAGCAGCTGAGGCGAAGTACAACATTTTGGTAGTTCCTGTTAAAGCTCCAGGTTTTTCAGGTACTAAAAGTCAAGGATACAAGCTGGCCTGTGATGCAATCATGAAAGTTATTATGCCTGCGTTTGACGGTAGTAAAATACCAGGCAGCATCAATATATTAGGAGACTATAATCTCTCCGGTGAAATGTGGATCATGCAGGGATATTTTCAAAGACTTGGCATTAAAGTCAATGCCACCATTACTGGGGATGCTTCTTTGGAGACCTTGCAAACAGCATCAAAATCAGTACTGAATATTGTGCAATGTGCAGGGTCCAGTACATATCTGGCTAAAAGGATGGAGCAGGAATGGGGGATACCTTATATCAAGGTCAGTTTCTTTGGCATTGAAGATACTAGTAACTCTCTTCTGCGCGTAGCAGCTGCTTTGGGTGACGAAGCTGTAATGAAGAAAGCCGAAACAATGACCAAAATAGAAAGTAGCAAGCTGCAGGATTTTTTGACAAAATATAAGCCGAAACTAGCTGGTAAGAAAGCTGCTATCTATGTCGGCGGCGGTTTTAAGGCTATTTCACTAATTCGGCAGTTTAATGAATTGGGTATAGAAACAGTCGTTGTTGGTACACAGACAGGACAGAAGGAAGAATATGACATCATCAGACAACTCAGCAGTCCCGGTACCATAATTATGGATGATGCCAATCCTTCTGAACTCGAAACCTTCATGAAGGAGAAAAAAGCGGATATCTTAGTCGGCGGCGTCAAGGAACGACCATTGGCCTATAAATTAGGAGTAGCGTTTTGCGACCACAATCATGAACGAAAACATGCCTTGTCCGGGTATGAAGGTGTTAAAAATTTTGTTGAGGAAATTAATCTGAGCATTAACAGCCCTGTTTGGGAATTGTTAGCTTGAAGCAAAGAGAGGGTCGCTGACTATGAGTATGAATCTCGTTAATCTTAATGTAAATCCATGTAAAATGTGTATGCCTATGGGCTCTGTTACGGCCTTATTCGGAATCAGGCACTCTATGAGCATTTTGCATGGTTCACAGGGCTGTGCGACTTATATCCGCAGGCATATGGCAACACACTATAATGAACCAATCGACGTGGCCTCTTCTGCTCTTACGGAACAAGGTACTGTTTTTGGTGGTGCCGATAACCTTCTCAAAGGTATTAAAAATGTGATCAAGGTTTATAATCCCGAACTCATTGGTATTTCCACAACCTGCTTGGCGGAAACAATTGGGGAAGACGTGAAGGGGATCATTCATCGTTTTTACGCTGAAAATCCAGATGAAAAAGTTAAAATAATCCATGTCTCGTCCGGTGGTTATGCAGGAACTCAGTATGAAGGATTTTTTCGTGCCTTACACTCGGTTTTGGCACAGACACCTATGTTGGAAGAAAAAAACAATAAAATAAACATTATTACAGGACAGATTTCTCCTGCGGATACCAGGTGGTTAAAAACCATTCTTGACCAAAGCGGCTTGGAATACATTCTTCTGCCGGATTTAGCAGACAACCTTGATGGCGGTTATAATCCTGAATACAGCCGCTTACCAGAAGACGGTACAACGCTGGCAGAAATAAGCCAGATGGGTGGGGCTCGCTTTACACTTGAATTGACCAATTTCGTAGAAGATGTATATTCACCTGCCAAATATTTGTCAGATACTTATGGCGTACCTTATAAGAGAATATCATTGCCGGTGGGTTTAAAAGCGACTGACACACTCCTGAATGAACTGAAAAAGCTTGGTGGAATTGTTATTCCCGCCGTTGCAGCAGAGCGCAGGAGATATCTGGATGCTTTGGTCGATGCCCATAAATATAGTGCTTTGGGACGTGCGGTAATTTTTGGTGAACCTGATATCGTAAAGGCAATAACCGATTTATGCTGCGAAAGCGGCATTGTGCCAGTGGTTGTAGCAACTGGCAGTGAATGTGCGGATTTGAGCGCAGTATTGCAGGAAAAAGTGCAAAAAGCCTGCGACAGATTGCTTATTGAAAAAAACTTTATTATTGATGACGCGGATTTTGACAATATTGAAGAGCTGGCAACTGAAACACACGCTAATGTAATGATTGGTAATGGCGACGGCCGGCGTGTTGCTGCTAAATTGGGCATTGATCTTATTAGATGCGGTTTTCCGATTCATGACCAGGTAGGCGGTCAGAGAGTTCGCATGCTTGGTTACGAAGGTTCGTTGGACATGCTGGACAAAATTAATAACGCACTTTTGCTGCAGGTAAACAGAAACTTCAAAAGTGATAATTATGCTAAATATTATTCTGGAAGTCGATACGGCGGCGATGGCAGCAAATTAGCAATGCAGGAGGGTACGATGGCAAATAATTACTCACTTACGAAAGAAGCGGCACACGCTCTTAATAGCGACAAGACTAAAACTCATCCTTGTTACAATTGCGGTGCAGGGCAGTTCGGCCGCATTCATTTGCCGGTTGCACCAAAATGCAATATCCAGTGCAATTATTGTTTGCGTAAATATGACTGCCCGAATGAAAGCAGACCGGGTGTTACGACAGAAGTCCTTGGATCACAGCAAGCTTTGGCAAAATATCTTTATGTCAAAGAAAGAGTACCAAACTTGACTGTTGTCGGTATAGCAGGCCCTGGCGATGCATTGGCTAATTTTGAAGAAACAAGAGAAACCTTAAGACTAATTCGTGAGCAAGACCCTGATGTAACATTTTGTCTCTCAACTAATGGTTTAATGTTGCCAACTTATGCCCAGGAATTAGTTGATCTTGGTGTATCCCATGTGACTGTTACTATTAATGCGGTCGATCCGGTGATTGGTGCCAAGATATATCATCACATTAATTTTATGGGACAAACTTACACTGGTGAAGCTGCTGCTGGCATTCTTCTGGGCAATCAGCTCAGCGGTTTAAAATTCCTGACAGACAGAGGCGTAATTTGCAAGGTTAATATCGTTATGCTGAAAGGTATTAACGAAAATCATATTGAAGATGTTGTGAAAACTGTACGTGACTTGGGATGCGAAATTACCAATATAATGCAGATGATCCCTGTACAGGGAAGCGTATTCGAAGATATGCCCCTCGTTAGCAATAAAGAAGTAATGGAGATGCGTACAAAATGCGGTGAACATCTCAAACAAATGCTGCATTGCAAACAATGCCGAGCCGACGCTATAGGCACACTAGGTAATGATGTATCACTTGAGTTCCGTGGCTGCCACAAAACTGAAGAGAAGAATGAAGTTAATGCTTTGCAAAGAGTAGCTGTGGCAACAAGCAGCGGCATTCTTGTTGATCAACACTTTGGACATGCTAAAGAATTCTATATTTATGAAACTGATGGCGTCAAGGTTAAATTTATCGAAAAACGGCAAGCACTTGCTTACTGTACTGGTCAAAGTGAATGCGACGACGAAAAAGATGACAAGATAGAAAATATAATCAGAACAATCAAAGATTGTGGTGTAGTTCTGGCTTTGCGCATCGGCTCTTCGCCAAGTCAAAGACTTGCGTCTATTGGAATTCGTTCAATTACAACTTATGACCGTATCGAGGATGCAGTAAAAAAAGCAGCAGGAAAATAAAGGCGGTGGCTCTATGCAGATATATGACTGTACTCTGTGCTTTTTACCTGATAATTTCAAAGTGGAATTATATTTAGGCCTCTATAAAGCGCTTTGCCAACTGCCTGTTATTGTTGAATATCCTCTTGAAACTGAAGAGTTATTGAAAAAAGCTGATTCTTTGTACCCTAACAGCAAAGCAATAAGTGTTCTGCCGCCACAAGATACTACTGCGATGCCTGTTTTCGGTGAGACGAAGGAGGTTTTAGACAGAGTGCTGTTTCCTTTTGATGACTTAGGTATTGCAGGAGCAATAGCTTTAAGGGAACTTGAAGCTGACGGTGAGGTCAGGACGGCTTTTGGCGGTTTGCATAATACAGCCGCAACAGAAGAAGTTCTTATGGCTTTATATGTGAAAGGCAGATTATCTCCAAAGACAACGGATTTTGCAATAATGCCCAAAATATCAACATTGTGGCAAGAATTGACTGGCAAAAAAATACCGACTCATAAAGCAGTCATAGGCGGAGAAATTTTTGCTGTGGAATCAGGTATTCATGTTGATGGTATCTTGAAGAATCCCGAGTTATATGAGCCATTTACCCCTGAAGTGGTTGGCATGAAACGCAAGATTGTAGTGGGAAGCCACAGCGGTCATGTTTCGATACGAGAAAAATTGAAGGAATATAAAATTTACTGCAGCGAAGGAATGATTGACGGTCTTTTGACATATGTGCAGACAGAAGGGCGACGCCTGAAACGACACCTCACCGACGAGGAATTTTTGACGGCTCTGGGGGAAGAATATGCGAAACGAAGTTCATATAGTTGATACCACCTTGCGTGATGGAGCTCAAAGTCCTGGCATCGCCTTTACCGAAGAAGAACGTTTGGATATAGCTGCAATTTTAGATAACTGTGGCGTCCAAATAATTGAAGCAGGCGTTCCAGCAATGGGACCAGCAGAGCAAAAAACCATCCTGAAGATAAAGCAACGTTGTTCTAAAGCACAAATAGCGGTTTGGAACCGTTTGGTGACAAACGATATCAAGGAATCATTTGAATGTTTGCCTGATATTATTCATATTAGTGTTCCTGTCTCAGATAATCAGATACAGTACAAACTGAAAAAAAATCGTAACGAAGTCAAAAGAACATTACAAGAATGTGCGTACTTAGCAAAATGTTACGGGTATCCTATCAGCATAGGGTTTGAAGATGCGTCGAGAGCTGACGAAGCCTTTTTGGCTGAGTTCATGGTGCTTTTGAATGAGTATGAGCCAACACATATACGCTATGCCGATACGGTAGGAATTCTGACGCCAGCGCAAACATTTGAAAAAATCAGGCGTCTTAAATGTTTCTGTCCTTATTCAATTGAATTTCATGGACATAATGATCTGGGATTGGCAACAGCGAACACATTGGCTGCTGTACAGGCTGGTGCTGCTTTGGTTGACACGACAATCTTAGGAATTGGTGAACGCGCAGGTAATAGTGACTTTTTGCAGACAGTCAGGTTATTGGATGGTTTGATCAGCTGCGGCATATCTATTAGGGAGGCAGTTGCTGTTCAAGATATATTCAAAAATTATGTATCTGATGAATGGAGGAATGGTTGATGAAATTTAATCTTAACTTAATCTTGATCAGTTTGCTGGCAATGGGAGTTATTATGTCGGGCTGCGGTGGCGAGAAAAAAGAAGAAACGAAGGCTGCAGCGCCTGCAGAGCTTCATATATCGGCAGCGGCAAGTATGACGGATGCCATGAAAGAAATTGCCGATAATTACCAAAAGAAGAATCCTAATATAAAACTGGTGCTGAATTTTGGCAGCAGCGGTGCGTTGCAGCAAGCAATTGAACAAGGTGCTCCGGCAGATGTTTTTGTATCAGCAGCACAAAAACAAATGGATGCTTTGGAGAAAAAAGGTTTATTGGCAGATGGAACACGCAAAAATTTATTGGAAAATAAAGTTGTACTGATCGTACCGAAAAACAGCAAAATAGACTTAGCCAAGTTTGAAGATGTATTAAAAGATGAAGTAAAAAAAATAGGACTTGGTGAACCAAAAGGCGTGCCAGTCGGCCAATATTCCGAAGAGATCTTTAAAAAATTAGGTATTATTGACAAAGTAACAGAAAAAGCCGTTTACGGTTCGAATGTGCGTCAAGTGCTAAGCTGGGTTGATGCTGGCGAAGTAGATGCTGGTGTCGTATATGCGACTGATGCCGCTGTATCTAAAGAAAACAAAGTAATTTGTACAGCACCGGAAGGGAGTCACAAACCGGTAATTTATCCTATGGCTATTATTAAAAGTACAAAACAGTTAGATGCTGCAAAAGCTTTTGCCACATATTTGGCAGGTGTAGATGCGAAAAAAGTATTTGTGAAATACGGCTTTGCCGTGAAGTAAGCCTATGGATAGCACACTTTTTGTACCAATCTGGATATCTGTCAAAACAGCGGTGCTTGCGACTGTAATTACTTTTTTTCTTGGCATCTATGCTGCGGTATTTGTTATCAGGTCAAAAAAATATCAGGGATTCTGGGACGGCTTATTTACACTGCCTATGGTATTGCCACCTACCGTAGTTGGGTTTTTTCTTTTGCTTTTGCTGGGGAAGAATAGTTATGCAGGTAAATTTTTAGCATTGTTTGATTATAATTTCATCTTCTCTTGGGAAGCAACCGTTGTTTCCGCTGTGGTTGTGTCCTTTCCGTTGATGTATCGTACTGCAAGAGGAGCATTCGAACAGTTAGATAATAATATAATTTACGCTGCGAGAATCTTAGGCATATCTGAATGGAAAATTTTCTGGCGTGTAATGCTGCCGAATAGCTTTTATGGCATTATGGCAGGTGTAGTTCTTGCTTTCACAAGAGCATTAGGAGAATTTGGTGCAACAATAATGGTAGCAGGCAATATTCCAGGAAAGACACAAACTATTTCGACGGCGATATATACAGCGGTACAGGCAGGAGATTATGAGCTTGCCTATAAATGGGTGAGTGTTGTAGTTGCCATTTCGTTTGCGGTTATACTTTTGCTTAACTGCTGGATTGCCAAACAAGGGAAAAACTCTGCTTATTTAACTAAGAAAGCGGGGTGAGAGATGGATGCTTGATGTTGATATAACAAAAAAGCTTGGGGAGTTTGAGTTAAGGGCCAAATTTTCTATTACAGATGAAAAAACAGCAATTCTTGGAGCTTCCGGCTGCGGTAAAAGTATGACACTGAAGTGTATTGCTGGAATAGAAACGCCGGATGCAGGTCGTATAGTACTGAATGACAGAGTTCTTTATGACAGTAATAAGAAAATTAATTTACCGCCACAAAAACGCAGGGTAGGTTACCTTTTTCAAAACTATGCCCTTTTTCCCAATATGACGGTAGCGCAGAATATTGGATTTGCCTTAGAAGGAAAACCTGAAAAAAATAATGTTGTTAATGAATTTATTAACAAACTCAGGTTAAACGGGCTGGAGAACAAATACCCCTCGCAGCTTAGCGGTGGGCAGCAGCAACGTACAGCACTGGCCAGGATGCTTGCACTTGATACCGAAATAATAATGTTCGACGAACCTCTTTCAGCCTTGGACAGCTTTCTGAAATGGGAGCTCGAACAAGAACTTTTGGATATTTTTGGTGGTTTCGACAGACCGATTCTTTATGTGTCGCACGATAGAGGCGAAGTTTTTCGCTTGTGTGATCAGATTGTTATTCTGGATAAAGGTGAAATTGTCAGTAACAGCACAAAACATAATCTGTTTGAAAATCCGAAGTCAGTAACGGGAACCATTCTGACAGGCTGCAAAAATATCTCGCCAGTTTTTTGCAGAGGCAATGGTATAGTGATAGCAGAAGATTGGGGAGTAGGCTTCAAAATTCCGCAAGGAATTGACGAAGATACCATCAGATTTGTCGGAGTACATGCGCATCTGATGCAGAACGGTGCGGAATATGAGAATGTGTTCAACGCACAAATCATCAATGTCATAGAAGATGTCTTTAATTGGATAGTGGTTTTGAAGCTTTCACCACAGGCAAAGAAAACTTTCAGATGGGTTGTCAGCAAAAAAGAAATTGCTCGCTTGCAAACAGGAACGAATATAACCGTAGGCATAACCTCGGAACAAGTAATCTTTTTGGAGAGTTAAAAATGAATAAAATAGCAAAACACAGAAGCCTGGCGCAAAAATGCGACAGGCTTCTGTGTTTAATAATATAATTTATGCTTATAAAGAAAAAATGTCAAAAATGCCTTTTGAAAGTGACAATAAAATGGACAAGTGAAGTATAAAAAGCGCTTCTTTGGTAAAACAAGAAAATTTATGCAGGAATGTAGGAACAATTGTCGAAGGCTTAAGGCGTTGTTTTAGTGTGGGGAGAATAATATTAACATTTATCGGGGTTGATAAAGTGTTTGTAGGGCATAAAAGATGACATGGAATTAATTCAAAATGTAAAAAACAATTATTAATTTAAGTGAAACGTAGTATTTCAACTTCGGCGCTATTGGGATTGACATAATCATATTGAAACTGTGTTTACCAAGCCTTGATGGAAACATTACTTATATTTTAAAAATACAAGTAATGTTGGTGATATAATATTTAAAGCATAGAACAGATGAGTTACCATAAATAAAAAAATTCTTTTGAAAGATATTTATGAGATCTAAGTTCCAAAATTCAACTACGTTTTTATATTTAGATGATAGGAGAAAATTATGGATAATATAAAAATAAGAAATTTGTATGCTGGAAAGCCTGATGCAAAAGATGAGGTCGATTTTGAAGGCTTGGATGAGTTTGTAAAAACTTTTGTTGTTGCCGAGTCTTTTAATATTAATAGTTTGATAGATGGCAGTAATTGCTTTATTACTGGGTTTAAAGGAACGGGGAAAACGGCATTATTATTTTATTTGGATGAATATATTAAAAATCAAGATATTAGTGCATGTTCATCATTTGTTTTTTTAAGGAAGAATTTTCTGACACTCGTAGAGAAGAACTTGAGTCTATTTCAAAGAGAATACTTTCTTCGGTGTCTATAGAAAAAGAGGCATTAGTTGAACAATCAGAATTTGAGTATATATGGAGATGGTTACTTTTCAAAAGAATAGTATCTGATAATGAAACGTATAATGGGCAATTATTTGAAAGCAACGATGAGTGGGAAATGTTCACTAGAACAGTAGGTAGAATAAAAGCTCCTACAGATAAGAAGAAGTATATCATACCTAGAAAATTTAAAGTTTCAATGCCATACAAAGATCAATCAACAATGACTACAATTACCCCAGAAATTGAAATTAATTTGCAAAATATAGATGATGAAAATTATTTAAAATTTATGTCTATAATAGATGAGGCGGAATGTTTATTTGCTAATTTAAAACGTACAGATATACCATACTATATTTTTATTGACGAGCTCGAAGCCTATTATGGAGAAGAGGGTGTTTTCAAGAGAGATTTGTGCTTAATTAGAGACCTCATATTTACTGTCAAAAGACTTAATTCGATCATCGCATCGACGAAAATGAAACAAACAAAAATAATTTGTTCAGTTAGAAGTGAAATCTTAAATGCTATTTCGCGTTTTGTTATTTCTAAAGAGTTGAATAAAGTTACTACTGGTTTTTCTGTGCCATTAATTTGGAGTTATAGCAATACAAGCTCTTATGCACACCCAATAATTGAGATTGTTTTAAAAAGAATTGGATCTTGCGAAAAATGCGAAATGGAACAAATAAATTATAAAGATATTTATCAGCGTTGGTTTCCAGAAAAAATTCATAATATTGAACCAGCTAGTTATTTATTAAATAATAGTTGGTGTAAACCAAGAGACATGGTTAGATTTCTAACAGTGTCACAAAATAGCATTTATAGCGGAAGCTCAGCATTTACACAAAACGTATTTTCTGGAATTATAAAAAGATACTCAGAAGATAGTCTTTTGGAAATAAAAGAGGAATTGCGTGCTCTTTATGACCCAACACAAATTGAAACTATAATAACTTTTTTTACAGGTTACAAAACTATTTTTTCAGTGAAACAGCTACAACAACGTATAAATACATACTTTAGTAAAACAATTATGGAAACTGCGTTCATACAGATTTTAAATGACCTGTATCGTCTCGGTTTTTTAGGTAATTTTTTACCCATCTCAAAATCATATCGTTGGCAGCATAAAGGCGATGATGGCGTAATCTTAGCAGATGAATGGAGGTTGGTTGTTCATTATGCATTGCGTGGCGCACTCTCTCTAGGAAGTCAACAGGACTATGGCCTAAATCGTGGCGAACTACCACAAGTGGGAGATGTAGCTGAGGCAACAGTAAAAGTTGTAATTAAGTCTTTTGCGCTAGTGGAGTTTAAGCATTACGGGGAGACGTACTCAGGACAGATTCATATAAGTGAATTCGGGAAAATGGGCCATGGATACATTCAAGATATTCGCAAAGTGGTTTCACCAGATGATGAATTTAAAGTAGTATTATATAGTTATAATGAAAAATATAAAACCTGGGATTTAAATATTGCTCCTGAAGAAAGTCAAAACTAAAAAGCCAAAATAGAAAATTGATTAAACTATGGTTTTTGGTATGCTTTTGACCAAGCCATATTCTGTTTTCAAATTTGTTCTATATTAAATGTTATAATCTAAATACTTAATATAATAGTACTATTATTTGTAATCAGATTTTGTAAAATTTACTTTTGGTATTGTGAATATCAAAAGATATGAGAGGTTTTAAATATTGGATTTTGTTGCTCTTGATTTTGAAACTGCAAATATTGATCCTGCCAGTGCTTGCTCGGTAGGTATCGTTACGATAAAGAATAATATAGTAGTTGATGAATATTATAGTCTTATCAAACCTAAAAAAATGATTTTTGACAGCAGTAACATACAGGTTAATGGTATTACACCAGCAATGGTGGAGGATGCTGCAGATTTTTCTGAGGTGTGGACGGAGATGGCAAAAAGGCTGGATGGACAGATGGTTGCTGCTCATTATGCTGCTTTTGATATCAAGGTATTGAAGGCCTCGCTCGACGATTATAATCTGGACTATCCGGCAATCAGGTATGTATGCAGTTGGCTTATTGGTAAAGCGGTTTGGCCGGATTTAATGAGTTATCGCCTTGATGTATTAGCAAAACGTATCGGTTTTCAATTTGCTCACCATAATGCCTTGGAAGATGCCAGGGCCTGCGCTATGGTTCTCTTGCGGGAGTGCGAGGATTCTGGTATTGCATCCTTTGATGAAATGGCTAAAAAATATAAATTCAGCATAGGGAATATTGCTCCGCAAGTAAGTTTGTTTTGAATTTTCATATAAAAATATGTAAAGATAATTGCAAACGATAATCGTAATTAAATGAGAATTTTCCCTAAAATGATATTTTTGGCAAAAAGTGTTATACTGGAGTTGTGTTACGACACATATCACTCAGCTAACAGGAGGTGCTGAAATATGGAGGAAAAATTAAATGCGATTACGCATGGAATAGGAGCTTTAGCTGCGGCTATTGGACTGGTTTTTCTTGTGCTATTGGCCTATCAACACGGTAGTGCATGGCATGTAGTGAGTTTCAGCATCTACGGTGCCACTTTGTTCTTAATGTATCTTATGTCGACTTTGTACCATAGTTTTCGTAACGAGCGTATCAAAAATTTATTCAAGATTTTTGATCACTCGGCCATATATCTGCTGATCGCCGGTACCTATACACCATTTGCTCTGATAATTCTGCATGGCTGGCTGGGCTGGACGATACTTGGTATTATCTGGAGCTTGGCGCTTGTAGGTATTGTGCTTACTATTTTTTATGTACATAGATTTCGTAAGTTATCTACATTGTGTTACGTGTTAATGGGCTGGTTGATTGTAATTTGTATCAAACCGATGCTGGAACGTCTTGATACCATGGGTATGGTTTGGTTGGGAATTGGCGGCTTATTTTACAGTGTGGGCGCAATTTTCTACTTGTTGAAAAGGATGCCTTACAATCATGCTGTTTGGCATCTGTTCGTTATGGCAGGAAGTGCTTTCCAGTTTTTTGCAGTGCTTTTCTATGTGCTGCCGGTTGCAGTTTAAGATTGACGCAAAAAAGAACTGGCTTTGTTTTTACAAAGTCAGTTCTTTTTGATTTTTATTTGTGCTCTTTAATTTTTTCGAAGGCTACGGCAAGCATTAGTTTAATGCGGTTCAATTGATTTACTTCGCTTGCTCCGGCATCGCAGTCAATAGGGACGATATTGGCTTGCGGGTAGGAATGAAGGAGTTCGCGAATCATGCCTTTGCCGACTATATGGTTAGGCAGACAGCCAAAAGGCTGCAGGCAGATGATGTTATTGATACCGTTCTTAATCAACGAAATCATTTCTGCTGTCAATAGCCAGCCCTCGCCGGTTATATTACCAAGAGACACATGGTCTTTAGCCAAGGCAATCAATTCTTTTAAGGATTCCGGCGGGTTAAAGTTTTTGCTGCTATGCAGGGCTTTTTCCAATGTTTTGCGATATTGCTCAACAATATGGATGAAAATTTGGGATTTAATTTTATTGGCAAATGACCCGGCAAGCAGTTTGTACTTGACACAGTCGTCGTAGGCCGTATAGAGGAAGAAATTGATCAAATCCGGTACTATGACCTCTGCACCTTCTTCTTCTAATGTCTGGACTATGTGACCATTGGCAATGGCGTGATATTTAACGAGTATTTCGCCGACCAGACCAACCTTTGGCTTGTCATTCTGCAGCTGTAGAGGCAGGTTGTCGAAATCACGAACAATGCCGAAAATATTTTTCTTAAACTGCCAACGATTACATTTGATTAAGTCATAACGACATTTTTCTGACCATTTTTCGTAAAGCTCATTTGCGGAATTAGGTACGAGTTCATATGGACGGACATGCTGCATGACACGCATCAGTAAATCACCATAAGTTATAGCCATCAGGAGTCTGTCCATGGTTCCAATGGAAATACTGAATTCGCCGGAGTCTTTGCCGCATAAAGAGAATACCGTTACCTGAGGCAGGCCGATATCTTTCAGCGCTTTGCGCATCAGAGCAACGTAATTGGTAGCACGACACCCGCCACCTGATTCAAAAAGCAGTACAGAAGTATACTCGGGATCATACTGCCCTGATGTCAACGCCTGAAGTAGTTGACCGATTGTCACAATAGAAGGGTAGCAGATGTCATTATTGACAAATTTCAAGCCGAGGTCAACTGCTCTTTTGTCTGGCATAGGAGGAATTACAAGCTGATAGCCCGAACCTTCGATAGCTGCCTGTAAAAATTGAAAATGAACAGGAGACATTTGAGGTGCCAGGATAGTATGCGTCTTTTTCATGGATTTTTTAAAAGTCGGCCAGTGATTATGGGGATTTTCTTCAATAATTGCGGTATTATTGGCATTGCGTACTTTCAAAGCAGCCAAGAGCGAGCGTATACGTATGCGTGCTGCGCCAAGGTTATTGATTTCATCAAGCTTTATGGCTGTATAGATCTTGTGGTTGGCTTCGAGCAATTCCTTCACCTGATCCATAGTTATCGCATCCAGACCGCAGCCAAAAGAGTTAAGCTGAATTAGTTCAAGATCAGGTCTGTTAGCGACCAGAGAAGCAGCAGCATAGAGGCGGGAGTGATACATCCACTGATCCATGACGCGAATCGGCCTTGGCGTTTTTGCCAGATGGCAAATGGAATCTTCCGAAAGAATAGCAAGGCCGAAGGACTGTATCAATTCTGGCAGACCATGGTTAATTTCAGGGTCAATGTGGTATGGACGCCCGGTCAATACTATGCCTGGAGTTTTTGTTCTCTTAATATACTCCAGAACTTGCTCACCTTGACGGTGAATATCATCTTTGTAATTTTTCAATTCCAGATAGGCGCATTTGGCTGCCAAAGCAATTTCAGCATGCGCAATATTTTCGTTTTTAAGCACATCGACAAGGCGTTTTTCTAAACGCTCAGGATTATCGAGCGGTAGGAAAGGCTCGATATATTCGATATTCTTTTCCGAAAGGATTTTCATGTTGGCACGTATGTTCTCAGAGTAGGAAGTAACTACAGGACAATTATAACTATTGTCTGCTGTCATATCTTCCTTGATATTGTAGGGTATGCACGGATAGAATATCTTGGTGACACCTTGGTTAATCAGGTCAATAATGTGACCATGTGCCATTTTTGCCGGATAGCAAAGAGAATCGGAAGGGATAGTTTCCAGTCCTTGTTCATAGAGAGTCCGGGAAGATTTATTGGAAAGAAGAACTCTGTAGCCTAATTTTGTAAAAAAAGTGAACCAGAAGGGGTAATCTTCATACATGTTTAGTACTCTTGGTATACCGATGGAACCTTTTGGAGCTTCCGCTTCTGCCAAAGGTTGATAAGCGAAGACACGCTCCAATTTGTAGGCATAAAGATTCGGCACAGGATTTTTTGGTAACGCTTTGCCAAGTCCGCGTTCACAGCGATTACCTGTCTGATACTTGGTGCCGTTTGAAAATTTCAATGATGTAATGAGGCAATGATTCCCACAAATAGCACAGCGATAGTTTGTGCGATTAATGGAAAAGTTATCTAATTCTGTAGAAGGCAAAATGGAAGAACGTACTCCGTCAGGTGCAGCCTCTTTGGCCAATAGTGCAATACCATAGGCGCCCATGAGGCCAGCTATATCCGGTCTTACCACTTCGCATTGCAGGAGGTTTTCCAGTGCGCGTAAAACAGCATCGTTGTAGAAAGTACCGCCTTGTACAACGATCTTTGTGCCAAGCTCTTCAGTATTTTTTATGCGGATAACTTTAAATAATGCATTCTTAATGACGGAAATTGCAATGCCGGCAGAAATATCGCCGACTGTAGCACCTTCCTTTTGAGCTTGTTTAACTTTGGAATTCATAAAAACAGTACAGCGGGTCCCCAAATCAACCGGATGAGCCGATGAAAGAGCCGTTTTAGCAAATTCTTCAACGGTCATGCCAAGTGATTGTGAGAAGTTGCTGATGAAGGATCCGCAGCCTGAAGAACAAGCCTCGTTCAACTTAATGGAATCTATGACACCATCTTTAACAGTAAAACTCTTCATATCCTGACCACCGATGTCAATGACGAAGGTCACTCCAGGCTGGAAAGTTTCGGCTGCACGGAAATGGGCAACTGTTTCAACTTCGCCCATATCAGCTTGTAAAGCGGCTTGTACCATTTTCTCGCCATAACCTGTAACGCCGGCATAGGCAATATAGGTATTCTTGTTAAAGCATGAATACATCTTTTGCAGAGCAGTAACGGCAGATACTAAAGGACGGCCTTGATTGCTGCCATAATCTGAGTATAACAAATCACCGGCACTATTAATCAGTGTCAGTTTTGTTGTGGTTGAGCCAGCGTCAATGCCCAGATAGGCGGGACCTATATGAGTTGCTAAATCAGCTCTTTTGATTTTGTGAGCCGCATGACGTGAACGGAAAATTTCATACTCTTCAGTATTAGCGAAAAGCGGCGGCAAATTATTAATACTAACGTTCGAAACGTTAAATGTATTCAGATTTGTAGTAAGACCATCGTAATTAATCTCTAAACCAGGATGAGCCAAAATTGCGCCGAGAGCAATAAAATAAGGAGAAGATTGGGGCGCAATTGCTTGATCTTCAGAGATGTTCAGCGTTTTAAGAAATAAGCTTCGCAGCTCTGAAAGGAAAAACAAAGGACCACCCAAAAATGCAAGAGGTGCCTTGATGGGGCGGCCCTGGGCAAGACTGCCTATGGTCTGGTTAACTACGGCTTGTAATATGGAAGCAGCTATATCTTCTTTTACAACACCATCGTTCATAAGTGCCTGTACATCAGTTTTGGCGAAAACACCACAACGCGAAGCGATAGGATGAATAGTTCTGGCTTTCTTGGCCAGTTCGTTTAATCCTGAAGCATCGGTATTCAGTAAGGTTGCCATATGATCTATGAATGAGCCAGTGCCACCGGCGCAGACACCATTCATACGTTGTTCCATGTTATCGTAGAAATAAGTGATTTTGGCATCTTCACCGCCAAGTTCAATGGAAGTGTTGGTAGAAGGAAGGCATTTTCTGATGCCTGCTGTACAAGCGATAACCTCCTGTACGAAAGGCAAATGTAAACTATCGGCCAGTCCTATGCCGGCAGAACCAGTAATGATAATCGTAAATGGTGATTTTGACAAAACTGAGCGTGCAGACTCCAATATGCCAGAAAAGGCTTTGGGGATATCAGAAAAGTGCCTTTGATATTGGTGAAACAAAATATTCTCAGCTTCATCTATTATAACGAGTTTTATTGTCGTAGAGCCAACGTCCACACCTACGCGCATTTGTTTCATGAAGAATCACCCCACCTATCGATGTTACAAAAAAGCGTTATTTTAATCTTTCTATTATCATTGCTATGTTTTTGGAAAGAAGAATTAATCAAACAGTAAATGGGTACAAACAACAGGCTTACAATCGCATTGAGCAACGATTTGTGCGCTGTTGTCTATGTGCCTCACTTTAATATAAGGCTACTTTGATAATTTGTCAAAACAATATTTATTTTTATGTAAACGTGCATTTTTATAAATGAAAAAGTCATCTCGGAGCATTTTTGAAATTATTTAAAAACTTACTTAAAAATAATTATTATTTTTTCACTTTTAATTATAAGCCTTTTGCGCTAAAATGTATATGTAATGCTTAGCGTTTTAGTATTGAATGAAAGTTTGGAGGTCTTTATATGGAAAAATCATTTTGGAGTGCAGTAAAGGGAAGAAGAAGCATTTATAATATTGGTGCTGAAAAAATAGTTTCTGAAGAAAAAATTGAAGAAATTGTGACTGATGCTTTGCTGCATACACCATCACCATTTAATTCACAGAGTACAAGATTAGTGCTTCTTTTTAATGAAGAACATAAAAAACTTTGGCAACTAACGCTTGACGTTTTGAAGAAAAAGGTTTCGCCTGAACAATTTGAACAAACTGCCAATAAAATAAATGGTTGTTTTGCTTCCGGATATGGTACGGTTTTATTTTTTGAAGAAAAGAAAATAGTCGATCATCTCTGTAATAGTTTCCCTTCCTATGCCGATCGGTTCCCTTATTGGTCACACCATACGAATGCCATGCATCAGTTCGTGATATGGTCAGCTCTGGAGGCTGAAGGTCTTGGGGCATCTTTGCAGCACTATAATCCTTTAATTGACGAGGAGGTTCATAAGAATTGGAACATACCGGCGAGTTGGCAGCTGATTGCACAGATGCCATTTGGGAATGTCTTGGCAACTGCAGGTGAAAAAGAGTTTGGCAAGATTGAAGACAGACTAAAAATTTTCAAATAGAAAAAGCTAATTGACAAAACAACCTCGGATTTTTAATCCGAGGTTGTTTTTTATCACGTTATTTTTCAGAAAGATATTTGTTAACTGATGCAGCTGCCTTTCGGCCTTCAGCAATTGCCCAGACTACAAGGCTTTGGCCGCGTCTGGCATCACCAGCAGCAAAAATACCTTCTATTGATGTTGCATATTCCTGATCATCAGCAACAATGTTATTTTGTTGTGACCTTTGTACTTTAAACTCATCAAAAATTGTTTGTTCGGTACCGATGAAACCAAGTGCGAGCAGTACCAACTGGGCAGGTATGATTTCTTCAGTTCCTGGTATTTCTACAGGTGTCATCATACAATTAACATTTTTCCATTCAATCTGGCAGATTCGCAGTTTGTCAACGGTACCGTCTCTGCCTATGAATTCTTTCGTAGAAATACAATACTGGCGCGGATCTTTACCGAAAACTTCTATGGCTTCTTCCTGTCCGTAGTCAGTTTTAAATACTTTTGGAAATTCGGGCCAAGGATTGTTAGGAGTTCTTGAATGTGGAAGACAGGGCATTATTTCGATTTGTCTTATGCTTTTGCAGCCTTGGCGAAGAGCAGTTGCTACGCAGTCAGTACCGGTATCGCCGCCTCCTATTACTACTACATCTTTGCCTTTGGCAGAGATTGCTTTTCCATCTTTCATTTTTGAATCCAACAGGCTCTTTGTTGTTGAATGGAGGTAATCTTTGGCAAAACGTATTCCGTCAAGATCTCGGCCGGGTAGTTGCAAATCGCGGGGGATGGTGCTTCCTGTACAAAGGACGATAGCGTCATATTGTTTTCGTAGCATATCCGAAGATACACTGTGACCGACTTCGCTGTTAAGCGAAAACTCTACACCGCCTTTTTTCAGCAGTTCAACGCGTCGTTCGACCAGTTTTTTGTCCAATTTCATGTTGGGAATTCCGTACATAAGCAGACCGCCTGGGCGATCAGCCCTTTCATACACAGTAACGTAGTGTCCTGCTTTGTTAAGCTCGTCTGCACAAGCCAGGCCGGCAGGGCCAGATCCGATTATAGCTACCTTTTTGCCTGTACGGTGAGAGGGCTTATTAGGTTTTACAAGTTTACTCGCAAAAGCCTGTTCTATAACATATTGCTCAAGGTTTTTGATTGATACCGGATCATTGACAAGTCCGGCGCTGCAAGCGCCTTCACATGGAGCAGGGCATACATGCGATGTGAATTCAGGAAAGTTGTTTGTCTTGTTCAAACGGGCATACGCAAAGTGGTCTAAACCATGATAAACAAAATCATTGAACTCAGGCATTAAATTGTGCAGAGGGCAGCCTGACAGAGATCCATTCAGCATAATGCCGCTATGACAAAAAGGGATGGAACAGTCCATGCAGCGGGCAGCCTGAGTTTGCAGGTCCTTTTTGTGTGGAAGACTGCTTGTTTTGACTTCATCCCAATCATGAAGGCGTTCTTTGGCAGGACGCATAGCAAGTTCTTTTCTGTTATAATCCATAAATCCTGTTGGTTTTCCCATTATGCTTGTCCCTCCTCGAAAACACGGATAGCAGCTTCTTCTTCAGTACAGCCTTCTTGAATATATTCGGCTCTTTTCTCAATTACACGTTTGTAATCTTTAGGAATAACTTTTACAAATTTGCTTACGTATTCATCCCAGTTTTTAATGATTTCACTAGCAATGACACTGCCAGTAAGCTTTGCATGGTTGAGAATCATTTTTTGGACTTCCAAATTATCGTTGATTGCCGTAATATGCTCCAAAAGAACAATTTCCTTATTACAATAGGCAGCGAAATCACCATTTTTATCCAGAACGTAAGCTACACCGCCAGACATACCTGCTGCAAAGTTACGGCCTGTTTCACCAAGAATGACGACGGTACCTCCGGTCATATATTCACAGCCATGATCGCCGACGCCTTCGACAACCGCGTGAACACCACTGTTTCTAATGCAGAAACGTTCACCTGCTATGCCACGGATATAAGCTTCGCCGTTTGTTGCACCGTAAAAAGCAACGTTACCAACAATAATGTTTTCGTGTGGGTTAAAAGCAATATCGTCTGGTGGTTTGATAATAAGTTTGCCGCCGGAGAGCCCTTTGCCTACATGGTCGTTAGCATCGCCTTCCAGCGTAAGGGTGACGCCTTTTGGCAAAAATGCTCCGAAGCTTTGGCCGGCTGAACCTTTGAAACCAATCTTGATAGTATCTTTAGGGAGACCGGATAATCCGTAGCGGCGAGTTATTTCGCTGCCAAGAATTGTGCCTACAACCCTGTCGGTATTTTTAATTGGCAAAGTAATCTCGATGGATTTCTTTTCCTCGACGGCTGTTTTACAAATTGCAAGGAGTTCGCGGCAGTCCAAAGATTTTTCCAACTGATGGTTTTGTTTTTGAGTGCAGTATTGTTCTGCGCCTGGTTCAATTTCAGGCTTATGGAGAAGGGCAGACAAGTCGATGTTCTTGCTCTTCCAGTTTCTCTCGGGTTTCGTAATAAGAACTTCTGTTCTGCCAATCATTTCGTTGATTGTTTTAAAACCAAGTGCTGCCATATATTCGCGAACTTCGCGGGCAACAAAACGCATATAGTTAACAACAAATTCTGGTTTTCCAAGGAAGTTTTTCCGCAGCTTAGGATCTTGTGTTGCAACACCTACAGGACAAGTATTGAGATTGCATACGCGCATCATCACGCAGCCGAGAGCAATAAGAGGAGCTGTTGCAAAGCCATATTCTTCCGCACCAAACAATGCTGCCATAATAACGTCACGTCCGGTCATGAGTTTTCCGTCAGTTTCCAAGGTAACTCTATTACGGAGATTGTTCAAAATAAGTGTTTGATGTGTTTCTACCAGGCCAAGTTCCCAAGGCAGGCCGGCATGATTGATACTTGTACGTGGCGACGCGCCAGTACCACCGTCATAACCACTGATGAGCACAACATCGGCACATGCTTTTACAACGCCTGCAGCAATTGTTCCAACACCAACTTCAGATACCAGTTTGACACTTATACGTGCATGTGGATTAGCGTTTTTAAGGTCGTGAATAAGCTCAGCCAAATCTTCGATAGAATAAATGTCATGATGCGGCGGCGGGGAAATCAACTGTATGCCTGCTGTTGTTCCGCGGCATTCAGCAATCCACGGATACACTTTACTGCCTGGCAGTTGGCCACCTTCACCAGGTTTTGCGCCTTGTGACATCTTGATTTGTATTTCGTCGGCATTTACCAGGTAGTTGCTTGTTACGCCGAAACGGCCTGAAGCAACTTGCTTGATAGCACTGCGTTTGCTGTAGCCATTGGCCATTGTTCTGAAACGGGAGGGGTCTTCGCCGCCTTCGCCGGTATTGCTTTTACCGCCGATGATATTCATTGCGATGGCCAGACACTCATGCGCCTCTTTGCTAATTGAGCCGTAGGACATGGCGCCGGTTTTGAAACGTTTGCAGATGCTTTCGACAGATTCAACTTCATCAATTGAAATTGGCAAGCGTTGTGGCGAGAAGGAAAGCAGACTTCGTAAGTTCTGTCCTTCGTGTTCTTTACCTTTTAATTCCGAGGAGAACTTTTTAAAGAGTTCATAATTGTTTTCGCGGCAAGCATGCTGCAGTGTGAAGATGGTCTGAGGATTAAACATATGCTTTTCGCCGTTATCGCGCCATTGATATGCAGAACCAGATGGATAACTGCAGGGATCAAGATTTTCATCAGTAAAAGCAGGATCATGACGCATTTTAACTTCTTTTGCGATCTCTTCTAAGGTAATGCCGCCGATGCGGGAAGGTGTGCCGGTAAAGTATTCTTCGATAACTTCATTGCTTATGCCAATTGCTTCGAATATTTGCGCACCGCGATAGCTTTGCACGGTAGAAATACCCATTTTTGACAGTACTTTGGCAATCCCGTGAGTACAGGCATCAATGTAGTTATCTGTTGCCTTTTCAAAGCTTATGCCGGATAACATGCCATTTGAGCACATGTCGTCAATGGTTTCAAAAGCGAGATACGGGTTGATTCCACTGGCACCATAGCCTAAAAGTAAAGCAAAATGATGTACTTCTCTCGGCTCGCCTGATTCAAGTATAATGCTGGCTTTCAAACGAGTGCCGTTGCGAATCAGATGGTGGTGTAGGCAGGCACAGGCCAATAAAGATGGAATAGGAGCCATTTCCTTGTTGACACCGCGGTCGGAAAGAATGAGGATACATTTGTCCTCAGCAATCATTTTATCGGCTTCCTGGCATAGTTTGTTAAGCGCCTTTCTTAACCCTGACCCGTCTTTTTCTACAGGGAAAAGAATTGGTAAAGTGGCTGCTTCGAATTTTGGTTGCTTTATATTCTTTAATTTAGCTAGTTCAATATTACTTAAAATTGGGGATTCGGCAGATATTTGGCGGCAGCTGTCTGGTTGCGGATCGATAAGATTTTTTTCCGGCCCGATAGCGCTGGTTGTGTCTGTGAAAACTTCCTCTCTGATTGCGTCAATAGGTGGGTTTGTTACTTGTGCAAAGAGCTGCTTGAAGTAGTTGTATAATAATTGGGGTTTCTCTGAGAGAATTGCTAAAGGAGCATCGTTGCCCATTGCTCCGACAGGATCAATGGCGTTGGTTGCCATAGGTTTCAGGAATTTTGTGAACTCTTCAAGAGTATAGCCGAATGCAAGCTGGCGTCTCATCAAGGTTTCAAAATCCGGTTTTGGCAACTCCGTGTTAAGCTCTATATTTTTTAATTTAATGAGGTTTTCATCTAACCATTGTCTGTATGGATGCTCGGTAGCAATTTTGTTTTTGATTTCGTCGTTGCTGATAATGCGTCCTTCGACGGTGTCGATGACAAGCATGCGCCCTGGGCGGAGACGGTCTTTTTTAACAACGGTGTTTGGCTCAAATTCGAGCACACCGACTTCTGAAGCCAGAACAATGGTATCATCTTTGGTAACGTAGTAGCGAGAAGGACGCAAACCATTGCGGTCAAGTGCCGCGCAAACTGTGCGGCCATCAGTGAAGGCCATTGCTGCAGGACCATCCCAGGCTTCGATTAAAGAGTTGTGATATTCGAAGAACGCCTTTAAATCGGGATTGGTATGAGGATTCTTACTCCATGGTTCCGGTATCATCATCATTACTGCATGAGGCAGACTGCGGCCTGACATAACCAGAAATTCCAGACAATTGTCAAACATACCGGAGTCGCTGCCTGTTTCGTCGATAACGGGCATGACCTTTTTGATTTTATTGCCCCATAGACTATTGTTGCACATGGTTTGACGTGAACGCATCCAATTAATGTTTCCACGCAAAGTATTTATCTCGCCATTATGCATGAGCATCCGATAAGGATGGGCACGCTCCCAACTTGGAAAGGTATTGGTGCTGAAACGGGAGTGAACGAGCGCAAGAGCTGTCTCAACCGAACAATCTTGCAAATCCAAATAGAAATTGCCCAATTGAACAGTTGTGAGCATACCTTTATATACTATTGTGCGGGAAGAAAGACTGGAAATATAGAAATACTTTCCACCTCTGAGACTGCCATAACGGATTTTATTTTCAGCCTCGCGCCTGATAATGTAGAGTATGCGCTCAAAAGCATTATCGTCAATAGCCATTCTCTCTGTTATTTTTGGATTGGCACTAAGGAAAACCTGCATAATTTGCGGCTGACTCTGACGCGATTTTTCTCCAAGAATTTCTGAGTTGACTGGAACATTTCTCCAGCCTAATACATCCAAATTATTTTCACGAACAATTTTCTCAAAATGCCGTTGTAAATTTTCTCTTTCTACTACATCCGGCGGTAGAAAAAGCATGCCAACTGCATAGTCGCCAGCTGGTGGTAATGATAGGTCCTGTTTTAGGCACTCTTTAAGGAAGAAGGCGTGAGGAATCTGAAGCAATACGCCCGCTCCATCACCTGAGTTGTTATCAGCTCCCTGACCGCCGCGGTGATCAAGATTTTTCAGCACTGTCAGTGCTTGACGGAGTATTTTATTCGATTTTTTGCCTTTAATATTAGCTACGACACCCAAGCCACAAGCGTCATGTTCAAACCAAGGATCATAAAGACCTTGTTTTGGCGGTAATGTCGAAAATTTCATAAGAAACTCTCCCCTCAAAAAAATAAATAGTGTTACGAACTAATTATATTTTCTCCAAGATATTTAGTCAAATTGTATACAATATTTTTTTATATCCAAAAACTATGGACAAATATCGTTGTTGGCAAAAATATAGATTCTGTTCATTTCTCTATTGCTTATATATAATAGGAAAGGATAAATTTATTTTTTTGTTAAACAGTGGTTTTTCATATTTGTCTTATCCTTGATACGTTGATTTAGCTAATCTCATTTTCATATGCTATAATAAAAATGTTATTAAATGTTATTATAAGAATAATGATATATTGTTATTCTGGCGATGCAGGGAGTTTTGTGTCAGATGTAGAATATCAGAGCATAAAGTAAAAGTTTACACACTACAGTAAGGTATTAAAGAACGACTGAGATGGTATATTTATCAAACGTAAGTGTATTTTGCTTTTTTGCGATGATTTAGATGTTTTCTTTTTTTCTAACTATGCTTTTATTAGTCTTGGTTTGCCTTTAAGCGTGATATTAAAAAATCTGGTTGTTGTATTAATCAGATTGGTTGATTGAACAATATTATTTATAATTTTTGGCTTTAATTTATGAATTATTTTCATATAGTGGGCGGAAAATCTAAGTTAAAGGCGGTGTTTTATGATGTGGTTTTCAAAAGAGAAGGATACGGTTTTTAAGGAACTAGAGGTGAATCCTGCAATTGGTCTTACCACACAGGAAGCACAGGAACGGCTTGAAAAATACGGTGTCAATAAGCTGCAGGGAAAAAGTAAGAAAAGTTTATTCAGGCTTTTTCTTGAGCAATTGCAAGATACCTTAATTTACGTATTGTTGGCTGCATCAGCTATTACTGTTATTATCGGCGAATATGCTGACACAGCTATTATCCTGATAGTTGTAATTATAAATGCAGTTGTCGGAGTAGCTCAGGAATATAAAGCAGGTAAGGCCGTTGAAGCATTACAGGATATGACGACACCTCACGCAATAGTACGTCGTGATGGCGAAATAAAGGAGATTAGCTCGGAAGAAGTTGTCCCGGGTGACATCGTTATTCTTGATGCAGGGCGTTTTGTTCCTGCTGATTTACGTTTGTATGAAAGTGTTAATCTGCAAATAGAAGAATCAGCTCTTACAGGTGAGTCGGTTCCTACTAACAAAGATGCAAGAGCAATTCTTGCTCCTGGCAAAACAGCTTTGGGCGACATGTGTAACATGGCGTTTATGTCCACTCTTGTAACTTATGGCAGAGGAGAAGGTGTAGTTACTGCTACTGCTATGGAAACAGAGATGGGCAAAATAGCTAAGATTCTTGACGAAGATAATGATGATATGACGCCTCTGCAAAAACGTATGGATGAACTCGGCAAAATGCTAAGCAAGCTTTGCGTAGGTATTTGTTTGCTCATGCTTGTCATTGCCATTATCCAGGGACGCGATGTATTTGAAATGTTGCTGACCTCTATCAGCCTTGCTGTTGCTGCTATACCTGAAGGTCTTGCGGCAATAGTTGCTATCGTGCTTGCCCTTGGTGTTACCAGGATGTCAAAAATAAACGCCATTGTTAAAAAGATGCCTGCTGTTGAGACTCTGGGATCTGTAAGTATTATATGTTCAGATAAAACCGGTACTCTCACCCAAAATAAAATGACTGTTGTCAAAACCTATACATTAAGCAACGCTGAGGCGATTGCTGAAGCTGAAATTAGTTCTCCGGTCGCTGGAGATGAGCTTGAACTTCTTAAAGCAATGGCGCTCTGTACTGATGCTACTTACGAAAAAGGTGAGAGCACCGGTGATCCCACTGAAGTTGCTTTGGTTGTATTGGGAGATAAACATGGTATTAAAAAGTCTGAACTAGCGGTCCAACATAAAAGGGTTGCTGAGAATCCCTTTGATTCTGATCGCAAGTTAATGTCTACGCTGAATGTTGATGGTGACCATTACCGGGTTAACACCAAAGGTGCCATGGATCATCTATTAAATATCGTTACTCATGTGTTACGCAAGGGCGAAGTAGTTCCTATGACCGATGAAATCAAGGCTCAATATATGGCGATTGAGAATCAGATGTCGGATAACGCCCTACGTGTTCTTGGAGCTGCCTATAAAGAGGTTGACTCTATTATTGCCCCGGAAGAAATGGAAAAAGATCTCATATTAATTGGTATTGTAGGTATGATTGATCCGCCGCGTCTGGAAGTAAAGGATTCTATTCGCGAGGCACAGCAGGCTGGAATCACATTGATCATGATTACCGGCGACCACAAGAATACGGCTGTTGCAATTGCTAAGGAGCTTGGCATTGCTCAATCTCTTGATCAGAGTATTACCGGTTCAGAAATAGACGAATATACAGACGAGGAATTCGCGGAGAATATTAAGAAATACCGTGTATTCTCGCGTGTATCGCCTGAACACAAAGTTAAAATTGTTCGCGCGTTTAAGGCTCATGGCAATATTGTTTCGATGACAGGCGACGGCGTAAATGACGCACCTTCCTTAAAGTTTGCAGATATCGGCGTAGCTATGGGTATTACAGGTACAGATGTTGCCAAGGGTGCAGCTGATATGATACTGACTGACGATAATTTCACGACAATAGTTCATGCTATTGAAGAGGGACGCAATATTTATAACAATATCAAAAAAGCTGTCATCTTCCTCTTGTCTTGTAATTTAGGTGAAGTTATTTCGATATTTGTGGCAATTCTGTTTGACATGCCTGTACCTTTGATTGCTACACAGATTTTGTGGGTTAACCTAATAACCGATGCATTGCCTGCCCTTGCTTTGGGCGTTGACCCGGGTGATCATGATGTAATGAAAAATAAACCAAGAGATCCCAAAGAAAGTTTCTTTGCTCATGGTGCCGGTTTCAGGGCTATTGTTGGTGGTGTTTTAATCGGTATTTTGACCTTAGCTGCGTTTTATTTCGGCCTGACAGAATTTGGCTACAATTTCTTAGCTGAAGAAATTCCTGAACCGGTGCTGGAATATGCTAGAACAATGGCTTTTGTAGTACTTGCCTCTTCACAGTTGTTCTATTCATTATCTTTAAGGAGTGAAAGCAAGTCTATTTTCCAAATAGGAATTTTCTCCAACATCTATTTGGTTGGCGCGATTATAGTTGGCTTGATTCTTCAGATGAGTGTCATTGAAATAGCACCGCTTGCAGCAATGTTTAAATGTGTTAACTTGAATGCAAACGACTGGGAAATGGTATTCGCTTTCGCATTAATGCCATTGGTTGTTAACGAAATTGAGAAATTAGTTACACGCATGATGAGCAAATCAAACGACTAGGGTGTAAACTACTAACAAAAAAGTGGCTGGCATTTCGCCGGTCACTTTTTTTGTATGCAAATCATATGCATTTGCGGAATAAATAAATAGAACATATGTACTTTTGGAAATTTTGTTGTTTTGCACAGTACAAAAAATCGGAAACGCTTGTTGATAATGCAAAAATATGTTAAAAAAATTACAGTTATTTATAAAATAAGAGCATAGGTTTTCTGTGTAAGTACACTACGAGATTATGTGCACTAAAAATACACAAGTATACCTTAAAATAAATACAAAATTAAAAATTTAATTAAAGAAAGCTTGATTTTGCATTAAAAATGTAATATACTTATCACATAGCAATTAAATTGCTATATTTTTTTGTTCTTAGTGGTTAGAAAAAGGGGGATTTTATTAAATGAAAAAAGGATTTTTAAAGGCAGCGACAACTACGCTGATGTCCGTAATTCTGGCAGCATCTGTTGCCGGTTGCAGTAGTTCATCCAGCAAAGAAATTAAGATTGGTTTGCTGAATGAAATGACAGGTGGTAATGCGACTATTGGAACTGCAGCAGCAAATGGTGCTAAACTTGCGATCAAAGAGATTAATGCTAACGGCGGTTTACTAGGTAAACAAATTAAAGCTGTTGTAGCAGATAATAAAAGTGAGCCATCTGAAGCTGCAAATGCCATGACAAAGCTTTTGACACAAGATAGGGTAGTTGCTGTAACAGGAACTTTTTCCAGTTCGAATGCTATTGCAGCTGCAAGTGTAGCTGAAGCAAACAAGACACCTTATTTGGTTGCCGGCGCTACTAACCCAAAGGTTACCGTTGATGAAAAAACTAAAAACGTAAAGAAATATATCTATCGTGTTTGTTTTATTGACCCCTTTCAAGGAACAGTAGCAGCGAACTTTGCTGCTAAAGACCTAAAAGTAAAGAAAGCAGCTATGCTTGTTGATAATAGCAGCGATTACAGCAAAGGTTTGGCTGAGTTCTTTGAAGCGGCATTTACTAAAGAAGGCGGCGAGATAGTTGCTAATGAAGCCTATCTGCAAAAAGATACCGATTTTAAAGCAACATTAACAAAAATTAAAAGCAAGGGTGCCGACATACTATATGTTCCTGGTTATTATGAAGAGGTCGGTAAAATAGTTAAGCAAGCTCGTGAAATGGGCATAACAGTTCCTATTGTTGGCGCAGATGGCTGGGATTCTCCGAAACTAGTCGAAATTGCTTCTGTCTCTGCATTAAATAATACATACTTCACTAATCATTATTCAGTTGAAGATACTTCGCCAAAGGCAAAAGCTTTTGTAGAAGCATATACTAAGGAATACGGTCAAAAACCGGAAGCTTTGGCAGTTCTGGGTTATGATGCTGTTTATGTTCTTGCTGATGCTATTAAACGTGCTAACAGCACTGACGCTGCGAAAATTATCGAAGCACTTGCTGCTACCAAAGATTTCCCGGCTATCAGCGGTGTAACAACAATTAATAAAACACATGATGCCGATAAGAATGCTGTAGTCATTGAAATGAAAGATGGCAAGCAAGTATTTAAAACATCCATTAAACCTTGATGATTGTTTATCTATCCCTATTGCCTGTTTACAGGTAATAGGGATTTTTGCTTAGAATTGTTGACAAATGATTCAATAAAATATATAATCGGTAACATAAACAAAAAAATATTAATTCATCCCATAAAGACAATGAAGGGAATAAGATACAAGTTGCTTGTTTCAGAGAGCTGATGTTTGGTGCAAATCAGTAACGGTAATTGTATGGATAGCTCATCCCTGAGTCGCTTACTCGATATGTAGAGTAGGACGTGTAGCCCCGTTAGCGGCTAAGGCCTTGTTGGAGGCTGAAAGGGTTGCCGTTTTGCTGGCAGCTGAATTAGGGTGGTACCGCGTGGATTGTTGATTCCTCGCCCCTATGTATTTTTATAGGAGCGGGGATTTTTATTTTCGCTCTGAAACTTTACATGTAGAGGAGATTATAATTATGAGACAGCCTAACAAACAGTACATTCCGTTTCAACCTGTAAGTTTGCCAAATCGTACATGGCCTGACAAGGTTATTGCTAAAGCGCCAATTTGGTGCAGTGTTGATTTGCGCGATGGTAACCAGGCGCTTGTAACACCTATGCAGCTAGAAGAAAAACTAAGAATGTTTAAGATGTTGTTGGCTATTGGGTTTAAGGAAATTGAGGTCGGTTTCCCTTCGGCTTCAGAAACTGAATATGAAATACTGCGTACACTGATAGAGGACAATTATATTCCTGATGATGTTACTATCCAAGTGCTTGTACAGGCACGTCCCAAATTGATTGAAAAAACCTTTGAGGCTCTGAAGGGTGCAAAAAATGTTATAGTGCACTTTTATAACTCAACCTCTACTTTGCAACGAAAAGTTGTTTTCAAAGAGGGACAAGAGGGAATCATTAAGATTGCTGTAGATGGAGCCAAGCTTATCAAAGAATTAAGTGAGCAGGAAACTGCAAGCAGCGGCATGAACATTCGTTATGAATATTCGCCGGAAAGCTTTACCGGCACGGAAATTGATTTCGCCATTGAAATATGCGAGAAAGTTATGGAAGCATTGGGAGCGAACAAAGAAAACAAGGTAATTCTCAATCTCCCATCTACGGTAGAAATGGCAACGCCGAACACTTATGCTGACCAGATTGAGTATTTTTGCACGCATATGAAAAATCGTGAAAGTGCAATAATAAGTCTGCATCCGCATAATGATCGCGGGACCGGCGTAGCTGCGACAGAACTGGGACTTATGGCTGGTGCTGACAGGGTTGAAGGTACGCTGTTTGGGAACGGTGAACGAACGGGCAACGTAGATATCGTAACATTGGCTTTGAATATGTATACGCAAAACGTTAATCCAATGCTTGACTTTTCCAACATCAAAGAAATCAAGGCTGTTTGTGAAGAGTGTACAAAAATGAATATTCATGAAAGACATCCATACGCTGGTGATTTGGTGTTTACTGCTTTTTCGGGTTCCCATCAGGATGCAATACGCAAAGGTTTCGAGTATATGACTAAAAGCGCGACTCCTTTCTGGGAGGTTCCGTATTTGCCGATTAACCCGGCAGACCTTAATCGTGAGTATGAGCCTGTTATAAGAATTAATAGTCAGTCTGGCAAAGGAGGAGCAGCCTTTGTTCTTCAGCAGACCGTAGGATACGATTTGCCGAAAAATATGCATCCTGAGTTCGGTGATATAGTTAAAGCAGCTGCAGATGCATCGGGAGAGGAACTCAACCCGGACCAGATAGTTTCTCTTTTCAATGTGGAATACATTGCTTTCATCGGCAAATATAAGCTCATCAAACACAAATTTTTGGAAGAGCAGGAAGATGAGGATAATCACAGTACGAGATTTGAGGGAATTGTAAACGTCGATGGTGAAGATAAAAAGATTACGGGTAGTGGTAATGGACCTATTGATGCATTTTTCCAGGCTTTGGCTGGCATCGGCATTGTAGGTTACGAATTCATTTCATATCAGGAACACGCTATATCAAGAGGATCGGATGCTAAAGCAATTTCTTATATTGAGCTAAAGGTGCCAGGCAACGGACATATTTTTGGTGTTGGTATTCACAGTAATATAAATGTAGCCTCTTTGCTGGGTATTATTTGCGCAATTAATCGTTCGCTAAAAAATAAAAAGACGGAATGAAGAACGCAAGACTAAAACTTACAAAATAACCCGCTTCAAGCGGGTTATTTTTTGTAGCTTAAAATGGTTTTGGAGATTTTTCGCCTGTAATAGAAGTATGTAGTAATATAATGTTTAAAATGTACAATTATTGGTATTGTGTTTTTTGTGCTGTAAATGTAAAATAGGAATAACATTTGGCCTGGTAGGGCCTTTTTGTTCTTTTATTTCATAATTAGTCAGGAGGATTACTATGTCGCAAATCAGACCGTTCAAGGGGTTACGACCTTTGCCGGAATTAGCTGCTCAAATAGCATCTCTGCCCTATGATGTCATGGATACAGAGGAAGCACGAGCAATTCTGAAAGATAATCCGCTTAGTTTTCTAAGTGTTACAAAATCTGAAGCAACCATGCAACCAGGAGTAGATCCCCATAGTAGCGAGGTTTATCAAAAAGCGAAAGAGAATCTGAAAAAGTATATATCTTCAGGACAGATGAAGATTGATGAAAAACCTTGCTATTATCTTTATAGGCAGGAAATGAACGGGCATGTTCAGGTTGGTCTGGTTGCCTGTGCTTCCGTGCAGGAGTACAGGGATAATATCATCAAAAAACATGAGTTGACTCGTCATGATAAGGAACAAGACAGGGTTGATCACATTACTGCGACTATGGCTCAAACAGGATCAGTTTTTTTGACTTGCAGAAACAAGAAAGAGATAGACGAATTCACCACTGGCATTATAAATGAAAAGAAGTCGGAATATGACTTTGTTGCTGATGATGACATCAGGCATACATTATATGTTATTGATGCAGATGAAGATATTTCGGAAATAACTAGGTTATTTTCCGAAGTTCCGGTGATGTATATTGCTGATGGTCATCATCGTTCGGCTGCGGCTATGCGTGTCGCAGATGCTATGAGCAAAAGGCCGGGCCATAATGGGAGTGAGGAGTATAATTATTTCCTCGCTGTTATTTTTCCGGATAATATGATGTGCATTCTTGACTATAACCGCGTAGTTAAAGATTTATGCGGTATGTCAGAAGCAGAATTTCTCGCAAAGATACAAGAAAAATTTATTGTTGAGGAAAACACCAGTGAACATAAAAAACCTGCAAAATTGCATCAATTCGGCATGTATCTTGCTGGCAAATGGTACACTTTGACGGCCAAACCGGAAATTTATGATGACAATGACCCTGTTGGCTGCCTCGATGTAACAGTTTTACAGGAAAACGTGCTGGCACCTTTGCTTGAAATTAAAGATCCACGTACTGATGAGAGAATCGCTTTTATTGGTGGAATCCGTGGACTTGGCGAACTTGAAAAAAAGGTAAATAGCGGCGAATACAAGGTGGCTTTTGCCATGTATCCTACATCAATGGACCAGTTAATGGAAATTGCTGATTCTGGCATGATCATGCCGCCAAAATCAACTTGGTTCGAGCCAAAACTCAGGGATGCCATGGTTGTACATTTGATTGGAGATGATATTTAATGAGCAGAATATTTAATTTCAGCGCCGGACCCGCTGTGCTGCCCTTAGAGGTTTTAAAAGAAGTTCAGGAAGAACTTCTTGATTACCAAGGAACTGGAATGTCTATTCTGGAAATGAGCCACAGGTCACCGTCTTACGAGAAAGTAAACGCTGAAGCTGAGGAAGATATAAAAGAATTACTCGGACTTGGTGATGATTATTGTGTCTTATTCCTTGGCGGAGGCGGCAGCCTGCAATTTACTATGGTTGCGTTGAATTTTCTCACCCCTGGTAAAAAAGGCGGTTATGTCATAACCAGTACTTTCTCTGACAAGGCAATGAAAGAAGCGCAAAAGATTGGTGAAACCAGCATATTGTTCAGCAGTAAGGAGAACAAATACAATCGCGTACCTCGTCCAGAGGAACTTTCGTATTCAAATGATCTCGCTTATGTACATATTACAGGCAACAACACCATAGAAGGTACGGAATTCATGGATTACCCTGAAACAGGGGAGATTCCTTTAATTGCAGACTTGTCTTCAGACATTTTAAGCCATCCGATTGATGCGTCTAAATTTTCTTTAATCTATGCGGGGGCACAAAAGAACATAGGGCCTGGCGGTGTTGTCGTAGTAATTGCCCGCAAAAGTTATCTTGCAGGCCGTGATAAAGCATTGCCAACCATGTTGAATTATGAGGTTCACATGGAAAACAATTCTCTGTATAATACACCGCCTGTATTTGGCGTATATATTGTCGGCAAGGTTGCTAAATGGCTAAAGGCACAAGGTGGCCTGGAAGTCATGGCTAAACGTAATGAAGAGAAGGCTAAACTAGTTTATGATGTAATAGATGCCCACCCGGACTTTTTTCGCGGCTATGCTGATAAGGATTCCCGTTCCTTGATGAATGTTACTTTTGGTCTGCCAACGAAGGAACTGGAAGCAAAATTTGCAACTGAAGCAAAAGCAATTGGCCTTGATGGTCTGAAGGGTCATCGCAGTGTTGGAGGTTTGCGCGCTTCTATCTATAATGCTATGCCAAAAGCTGGCTGTGAAAAGCTCGCCAAATTCATGGAAGAGTTTTACCAAAATAACAAATAATCTTCGAGGTGAAGATGAGTGATAATTGATAGTTTTTAGTGCAGTTATTGCTTTCTTTTAGGTTTATTGGGGGAAAAAGAAAATGAAAGATGGTTTCGTTAAGACGGGGAAAAAACTTGGTGTCATTGGTGGTATGGGGCCTGCTGCTTCGGCGGAATTTTTGCATATTTTGACTAAAAAATCGCCGGCTGAAATAGATCAGGAACATGCCGTTGTTTATATGATTGCTGACACGGAAATTCCAGATCGCAGTAGTGCTATTCTGGGCAAAGGCCCTGATCCTTCGGCGCAGTTAAGAGATGACTTCGATAAACTTGCTGCTTTGGGCGCTGATATCTTTGCTGTACCTTGCAATACTGCACACTATTTTATCGATAGGTTTGAAAAACCGCTGCCTAGGCCTTTGGTTCATATTGTAGAAGAAACAGTGCAGGCGGCAAAACGCCTTAATCCGGATGGGGCTTGGATGCTTTCGACTGTCGGTACCATGCAAAGTGGTCTTTATCAATCTTATGCAGATAAATTAGGTTTTAAAATTTATATTCCTAATGAAACGCAAAGGGAACAAATTCAGCAAAGCATTGTAGAAGTCAAAGCTAATAATTTTGCGCAAGCAGGGGAAATAGTAAGAAGAGTAGTGCTGGAGCTATGGCATGAGAAAGACGTGCCTGTTATGACAGCTTGTACAGAAATACCATTGGGGTATGATGCATCTGGATTGCCAAAGGAAAAGTCAGTTTCAAGTCTGGAAGCATTAGCAGAAGCTTGCGTTGCAAAACTTTATGAGAAAATTTAATTTTTAGCAAAAAAATAAAACGTAAATCAAGAATTAATTCTTGATTTACGTTTTTTGTTTACCACCTGCGGCTTGAACCGCCACCGCCACCGCTACCGCCACCATAACCACCGCCGAAGCCACCGCCGCCTCGGCCGCCACCTCTTAGAAAGAGTATTATTAAGAAATTCAAAATTGCGCCGCCAAAAAACAATTGGTCAATTAACAACAATCCGGCAATACCAACAATAAAGATAAGTTTTTGCCAAAGGGGAATTTCAGTTGTTTGCGCAGAGGCGTTTTTTTGATAAGCATCTTGAATTTTGCTTTCAAGCTTGACGTTATATTCTTTAGCAACGATGCTGGCGATATTGGCATAGCCTTGCATAATGCCTTTATCATAATTACCGGTACTGAAATAAGGAATCATGGCCTGATCCTGAATGCGTCCGGTCAGACCATCAGGAAGAGCACCTTCAAGACCATAGCCGACTTCAATTCGAGACTGCCGGTCTTTTAATGCTACTAAAAGTAAAACCCCGTTGTTCTTTTCTTTATCGCCTATACCCCAAGCACGAAATAGTTCCAGAGAATAATTTTCAATAGGCTGACCATCAAGAGACGGGACAGTTACTACTACCACCTGAGCTTTGGTTTTGTTATCAAGATCTTTGCTGACGGCGTTTATCGTTGATTTTGTTTCTGCCGAGAGCAGGTTGGCGTAATCCTGAACATAAATGCTGCCAGAAGTTGGCTTTGGTGGAATTTTTGACTCTGCATCTGCCAGAGAAGTGAAAAAAACTTGGCAGATCAACAGGAGTAATGCTAGCCAGCGTTTCATGGTTATCCTCCCATTTCTTTAAATTAGAGAAAGTTTAGAAGGAAACCTTTGGAACGGCTTTTGCACTTTCTTCAACCTTAAAGTAATCTTTTGCATGAAATCCGAAGGCGCCTGCGTAGATGACTGTCGGGAATGATTTGATAGTAGAATTGTAAACCTGCACGGCGTCATTGTAATCTTTACGTGCTACTGCTATACGATTTTCGGTACCTGCCAGTTCATCGGCTAGTTGGCGGAAACTGGCGTCAGATTTAATTGTTGGGTAATTCTCGACAACAACTAATAAGCGAGAAAGCGCACCTGTAAGTTCGTTGTTTGCTTCAGCTTTCTGCGCAACGCTCTGGGCACCGGCAAGTTTGGCACGGGCATCGGTAACTGACTGAATAACACCTTTCTCTTGTTTGGCCATGCCTTGTACGGTTGCTACGAGATTTGGAATTAAATCATTACGGCGTTGGAGTTGATTATCTACCTGACTCCATTTACCGTTTACACTTTCATTCATTGCTACCAGGCTATTGTAGCCACTGAAGAGAATTACTGCAATGAATAAGATGACACCTAAAACAGCTAATAATGTTTTGTTCAAGACCTGTGCACCTCCTGGGAGCTTCTTTTAATTGTAAATCTAGCTTAATTGTAATGTGCCCTTATAGTGTTGTCAAATTTAGGCTTTAGCACGGAAAAATATATTTTTGATAATTCGTTTTGGTGTGTTTGCGCACTGCAAGTGATAATAATATAATAAAACGAGATAGATAGGAGAAAGTCGGTGACAAGGTGGAAGCTTTAAAAGGAATAAGAATATTGGATTTGACAAGACTGTTGCCAGGACCGTATTGCAGCATGATGCTGGCAGACTTCGGAGCGGAAGTGATTAAAGTTGAAGAGCCGATGATGGGTGATTATGCAAGAGATTTTCCTCCTGCACAGAACGGCTTCGGCTTTTGGCATTTGCAGCTTAATCGCAATAAGAAAAGCCTGGCGGTTGATTTAAAGACTGTGGAAGGAAAAGAGGTTTTCTTCAGATTGCTAGGCAAGGCTGATGTCGTAATGGAGAGTTATCGCCCTGGAGTTTTGAAGAGATTAGGAATTGATTACGAAACAGCTAGGAAAATAAATCCAAAAATCATATATTGTTCACTTAGCGGTTATGGTAAGAAAGGACCGAGAGTAAACGAAGCGGATCACGATATTAATTATGTAAGTTTGGCCGGCTTAATATCGATGAGCGGCGAGCAAAACGGCAGGCCAGCTATCCCAGGTGTTTTGATGGCAGATATGAATGCTGCGTCTTTAGCGGCTGTCAGTATTTTAATTGCTTTGCGCCATGCAGATAAAACGGGCGAAGGTCAAGAAATAGAAGTTGCGCTTTATAACAGTGCGCTTAGTTTGATGCCAGGGGCTGCAAGCCTATACTTTGGAAGTGGTTTTGTAGCTGAAAGAGGGAACAATTGGCTGACAGGTGCGTATGCAAACTATAATATTTATGAAACCAAAGACCATCGTTATCTGGCAGTCGGAGCTTTGGAGAAAAAATTCTGGGCTAATCTCTGCGCAGTTCTGGAACGTACGGATTTGATTAATGCGCTTGACGATGAGAACAAACATGCGGTTGTAAAAAATGAGTTAAATAAAGAGTTTGCTAAAAAGACACTAGCGGAATGGGGAAAGCTGCTTGCTGGTAAAGATACATGCACGACGCCGGTTCTAAATTTCAAGGAAGCGATGTCTGCAGAGCAGACGCTGGCTAATGATATGGTTTTAAAAATTGATGATGTTGAGGTAGGCTGCTATAAGCAGATGGGATTCCCGATTAAAATGTCTGGAACGCCTGGTAGTTTAAGGAGCCGTGCGCCTAAGCTTGGTGAAAATACGGCTGAGCTTTTAAAGGAATGCGGTTATTCTGAAGAAGAAATAAAAAAGTTTGCCAAGACATAAAAAAACAGCATGCTGTTAAGCATGCTGTAATTTATTTTGGTGGCCCCGGCAGGATTCGAACCTGCGACCTTTTGATTCGTAGTCAAACGCTCTATCCAGCTGAGCTACGGAGTCA